>Ga0265327_10000261_pt1 | contig 104627 bp, 87 predicted proteins | sample 41621metaG_FD_202089 | JGI IMG/M metagenome (GOLD analysis project Ga0265327, IMG submission 202089) | Rhizosphere microbial communities from Carex aquatilis grown in University of Washington, Seatle, WA, United States - 4-16-21 metaG | ecosystem: Host-associated > Plants > Roots > Rhizosphere...
CGGCGCTAGCCCCTGAAGCGGCATTGCAACGCATAGGCTTGAAGCTGCTTTCCACCATAGGCGGTGCTTCCGGCCCGTTGCTCGCCAGTTTTTTTATTGCCATGTCCAAAACCGCCGGTGAAAAAGGGGCTGAGACATTACCGCAGATTGCTGCCGCATTCGCTGCCGGAGTAGAGGCGATCAGGATGCGCGGCAAGGCGGATATAGGCGAAAAAACCATGCTGGATGTGCTGATACCGGTAGCTCGCACTTTTGAGGAGCTAACTGCGCAAGGCGTAGAGCTTGGCAGCCTGCTGGCGGCGATCAAACTGCACGCCGAACAGGGCATGCTGGCCACTCGCGATATCATCGCCACCAAGGGCAGGGCTGCGTTTCTGGCGGAACGCGCCATCGGGCACATAGACCCGGGTGCCAAAAGCTGTCAGATCATGATTGATGCAGTTTGCGACCTGGTCGCAGGATAAACTTGGCAACGGTTCTTTATAGCAACACTCTGTGGAGAAAAATATGTCATTGACGAGGTTATTGGGTTTGTTGGTGCTATTGATACCTGTCCTGGCCTGGTCGGACACCGAAGAGATCAAAATTCCCGAAAAATTCGATGCTATATCCACCAGCGACGCAGGTGCGTATGCTTTTGCCAGTAAATGCATGCCGTCACTCACGGAAGACACCTTCAAGGGCTTTGTGAAGCAAGTGGCTGATAATAAATCGGTGCTCAACCGGCCGCCCAACAGTAATAACCCTTTTCTTGTCGTCAACAGCACCCGCACCGTCTGTGTAGCAGTGTCGAAAACCAGGCAACCCATCATGCCTACCGAGATCTTTGACAACACCATCAGCTTTGCGGGCATGGCTGCCAGCGATGTGATCGCGCTCAGGGTCGCACTGGCGCAGCAACTGGCGCAAACCGGAGCTGCCAGTGCATTGGTCAAGAATGAGAAAGGCAACGCTGTCGCCATCTCTTATCTGTTCGCGTCCGATACGCCTAACCGGATCTACTACCATATGGCCTTTCTCAAGGCAGGCCAGTTCGACGAGAGCAGGTTTCCTGTGGTGATGCAAAATACCGGGGGGGTGAGCGTGAATGCGCAAGCGATAGCAGGGCAGCCTACCGAGTCATACAAGAACCTTTTTCTGAATTAGGCGGTGACCTGAATGAAAAAATTCATCAATAATGTAGACGACATACTGCTTGAAAGCCTCACCGGCTTTGCCGCGGCGCACCATGACCTGGTGAACTTGCATCTGAACCCCAATTACCTGGTGCGCGCGAATAAAGCCGCCAACAAAGTGGCGCTGATCTCGGGCGGCGGTTCCGGACATGAGCCTTTGCATAGCGGCTTTGTCGGTTACGGCATGCTGGATGCAGCTTGCCCCGGCTATGTGTTCACCTCGCCCACGCCTGATCAGATGCTGGCGGCAGCGGAAGCGACAGAAAGCGGACGCGGGGTGCTGTTCATCGTCAAGAACTACGCAGGAGACGTGATGAATTTCGAGATGGCGGCAGAAATGCTGCCGTTCGAACATGCAACCGTTATCACCAGCGACGACGTGGCGGTGGTCAACTCCACCTGGACCACCGGACGGCGCGGTGTAGCGGGCACGGTGATCGTGGAGAAGGTGGTGGGCAGCCTGGCTGAGAATGGTGCAGATCTGGCGGCTTGCAAAGCCCTGGGCGATAAGGTCAACAGCCGTACCGGCTCCATGGGCGTGGCGCTCACCAGTTGCACCGTGCCGGCAGCAGGCCGTCCCACTTTCGATATCGGCTACGACGAGTTGGAAATGGGGGTAGGCATACACGGTGAACCGGGGCGCAGCCGCGAGAAGATGCGCGAGGCCGACCACATCGTGGCTGACCTGGTGGCGGCCATCATGGAAGACCTGAAGCCTGCCAGCAATAGCGAGGCATTACTGATGATCAACGGTTTTTGCGGTACGCCGCTGATGGAGCTGTACCTGCTGTATAACACTGCTGCCGCATTACTAAAAAAACATGGCTTGAATATCACGCGCTCGCTGGTCGGGAATTACACCACTTCGCTGGAAATGGCAGGGGCGTCGGTCACTGTGTGCCTGCTGGATGACGAGATACGCAAGCATTGGGATGCGCCGGTTCATACGCCAGCAATGCGCTGGGGCAGGTAGTTCCTTGTTGCGGGCTTACCAGCCCCAGTATGGCCCCGGAAGACCGCGCCGGTATGGGTAGGCGGATGGCCAGAACGGATCGTAATAATACGGTCGCCTGAGTAATTCCCGCATCAATTGATCGGTCTGCCTGCGATGTTCTGCTTCCCTGCGGTTGATGTCATCGGCGACACCATCGCGTAAAGCCTGCAACTGCGCGGTGTACAGATAATCCAGCACCTTGCTTTCCAGCCCCTGTTTGTTCAGCGCGATGACCTCGCTGGGGAGCAGCGCGTAGTGGGTTCCGCTTTGCTGTATCCTGGCGATCAGATCATCAGCCGACATGCCTGATCTGGAAAGCTCCACCAGTTGTGAAAGCTCAAGATTAGGCACCGGCTTCGGTATCAACTTATCAAGTTCTGCATCAGATATACGTTCTATCTTATTATTTTCAGATGATTTATTGTTAGTGTCTGTTGTGGCGCAACCTGCCAATAACACCGCGCTGAAAATGACAGTCATCGCTATGGTTCTATAATTGGTTTTGTAATGATGCATGGGATACCTCTCTGGCTTGGCTGAATTGCAACGATGATAGATTATGACCCTTTTTGCCATTACAAATTCCACAGCTCATCATTGCTCAAAACCGGTCTTATCTAGGTACAATATCCAGTACCAATCTCTGCAAGGAGCAGGAAATGAAAAAAGCCGCGTGCGTATTGATAGTGCTGATGTTGATGGGCAACATGGCTTATGCCAGACCAAGGCCACCCTTTATGGGACAGAACTTCAGTGGCGTATATGTGTGCACGGGCGATGACGCGCATGAAGGCAAATACACCGGCACCGTCACCTTGAAGCTGATCCCTGAGCAGAGCACGGCAGAGTATTCCGCCTATTCGTTCAAGCTGGAAGTACCGCAATACGGTACTTACCTCGGCGAGGCCGCCGCTATAGGCAATAACGTCGCCATGCACTTTGCGCTGGTTGACCCCGCACCCAAGGATTTCGGCACCGGCGTTGCCATCATGCAGAAGAACAAGCAGGGCAAGATGACGTTCCATAAGTATTATTACGAACCTGAATTCAAAGGCGGAAATTACGGCTTTGAAGATTGCGTGATGCAATAGATGGGAGATTTACAAGGCGCACTCGGCTCGACATTTGCGTTTCCTTCTGCGGCCAACCTGTTCGCTTCCGTACTGTTCGGCATTATCGGTTATGCGGCGTACCGCTATGGCAGAAAAACCGGAAGCAAAAACCCGGTGTATATCGGCATGCTGCTGATGCTGTATCCCTTTGTGGTCAGTGAGACCTGGATGATGTATGCCGTGGGTATCGCACTGTGCATCGCGCTTTATATATTCCGCCAGTCTTCTACTGATTGATGGCAGAGTCTTACGAAATACGGCCAGGACAGTCCCTGGAGCTGCTGAAGGAACTGCACATTCTCACCCGCGACGGCAAGATGAACCAGGACAGCCGCCGCAAGCTCAAGCAGATTTATCACCTATACCAGTTCATTGAGCCTTTGCTTAAAGAGGTGCTTGAAAAAAAGGCACAGGACATCACGCTGGTAGACCACGGTGCGGGCAAGTCTTATCTGGGCTTTATCCTGTACGACCTGTTCTTCAAGGCGCTCACTGACCACTCGCGCATTTACGGTATCGAAACACGCGAAGAACTGGTGGAAAAATCGCGCGAACTGGCGCAACGCCTGGGCTTTAGCAATATGACCTTCCTTAACCTGTCGGTAGCACAAGCGATCACCTCCGACCAGCTACCCGCCAAGGTCGATATCGTCACCGCCCTGCATGCCTGCGATACCGCTACCGATGACGCGATCCGCTTCGCGCTGCAAAAACAGGCCCGGTTTGTAGTGCTGGTGCCGTGTTGCCAGGCGGAGGTGGCGTCGGTATTGCGACTCAACAAGGGCCAGCAGCTCAAGAACCCGCTGGCGGAGATCTGGCGTCACCCCATCCACACCCGCGAATTCGGCAGCCAGATCACCAATGTGCTGCGTTGCCTGCAGCTTGAAGCGCACGGCTATCAGGTGACAGTGACCGAGCTGGTGGGCTGGGAGCACTCGATGAAGAACGAACTCATTATCGCGGTGGATAAGAACCTGCCGCGTAAACGGCCTGCGGAGCGCTTACATGAGGTGATGGATACCCTGGGCCTGCAGCAACTGAACGAACGCTTTTTTACCTTTCAATAGCCGCAGGAACTAGTCTATTCGCCTCATGTCGGACTAGCATAAGGAGCATATTGAAATGGCACTGTGGGTTACCGGAAAAGTCGTTGAGAATAAAAAATGGAGCGAGTTGCTGCATTCACTGCGGGTGGATGCCGAGATCGAGCCGTATGAAGCAGGGCAGTTCATCAAGCTGGGGTTGGAGATCGATGGGGAAATCGTAGGCAGGCCTTACTCCATCGTTAACCCGCCGCAAGAACGTCCGCTGGATTTTTACTTTATTACTTTATCCAATGGCCCGCTGACGCAAAGACTGCAAAAGCTGCAGCCCGGCGACGACATACTGATCGCCCCCAGAGCCGCAGGTTTTCTGGTGCTGTCCGAAGTGCCGCCGGCCAAACATCTGTGGCTGATATCCACCGGCACCGGCATCGGCCCATTCCTGTCCATCTTGCGCTCCGGTGGGGCCTGGCAACGTTTCGAGCATGTCATCCTGGTGCATGCGGTGCGTACCGTGGCCGAGCTTAGCTATCTGGATGAGATCAACCAGCTGGTTGCCGAACATATCGCGCAATTCAGCTATATCCCTTTCGTCAGCCGCGAAGCGTGCGATTTCGCGCTGGAGGGTCGTGTGCCGCAAGCCCTTATTGACGGCAGACTGGAGCAACGCGCTGGCGTAAACATCCACGCCGCCGATAGCCAGGTGATGCTATGCGGCAACCCGCAGATGGTGGAAGATGTAATGAATGTATTAGTCGAGCGCGGCCTGAAAAAGCACAGACGCCGCGACCCCGGGCAGATCAGCGTGGAGAATTACTGGTAATGACGCAAGAGATAGCATTTGAACTCAAAGGCGAGTTCATCGAACTCAACCAGCTACTCAAGCTGGCCGGAGTCTGCGATAGCGGCGGCGCGGGCAAGCATCTGGTGGCCAGCGGCGTGGTGTCGGTGGATGGTCAAACAGAGCTACGCAAGACCGCCAAGATCAGGGCAGGGCAGGTGGTGACGCTGGGGGATGTGGAGATTAAGGTAACTGCTTAGTTACACCTGCAGCGCCGGCTCTTCCATCAAAGCCACCTGTTCCCGTAGCTCCAGTATCCTGTCCTGCCAGTAATGCTGGGTATTGAACCACGGAAACGCCTTGGGAAACGCCGGGTCGTCCCAGCGCCGTGCCAGCCATGCAGAGTAGTGGATCAGGCGCAGTGTGCGCAGTGCTTCGATCAGATGCAGTTCGCGCGGGTTGAACTCGCAGAAATCCTCATAGCCAGCCAATACGTCGGATAATTGCCGCGTCTTGTCGCCGCGTTCGCCGGAAAGCAGCATCCATAAATCCTGTATCGCCGGTCCCATGCGGCTGTCGTCAAAATCCACGAAATGCGGGCCGCGTGATTCCTTGCCTTCTGTCCATAACACGTTGCCTGGATGGCAGTCTCCATGCAGGCGTATTTGTCGCACGTTTCCTGCACGTTCGAAGCAGAACGCGACATTGTCAAGAGCTTTGTCGACGATACTGACGTATGCATCGTGCAGGTCGGGCGGGATGAAGTTATTTGCCAGCAGGTAATCGCGCGGTTCTGTGCCGAAGGTGGTGATATCCAGCGTGGGGCGCTCGCTATAAGGCTTGAGCGCGCCGATAGCGTGGATACGGCCGATAAAGCGACCCATCCATTCCAGCGTTTCCGGGTCGTCCAGTTCCGGTGCGCGACCGCCTTGCTTGGGGAACACCGCAAAGCGCATGCCTCCGGCAAGATGCAAGTCACTGACATTGAACTGGTGCAGGGTGCTGTCATTGAACAACAACGCGGGCACTACCGGAATCTCGGCATCCGCCAAGGTTTGCACGAAGGCGTGCTCTTCCAGGATCGCCGCATCTGTCCAGCGTCCGGGGCGGTAGAATTTGGCAACCAGCGATTCGCCTTCTTCCATGCCCAGCAGATACACACGGTTCTCGTAGCTGTTCAGTTCCAGCAGACGGCCGTCGCAGCGCAGCCCCAGGGTTTCCAGCGCGGTGAGGATGGCATCCGGGGTAAGCCCGGCGTAGGGAGGTGCTGTGGTCATAGCAGCGAGATACCCGCCATCAGCGCCATGGTCAGGTCTTCGATGATGGTGACGGTGGACATGGGCAGGTTGAATACGCTGCCCAGGCAGGCGCACTGTATCTTCTGCTTGTTGGTGACGGCACGGATGACGCCGATGGACGAAAACAGCATCACCGCAAGTGTAAGACTGTTCACCAGGCGCGGTTGCCAGTTCAGCACATAGCCCAAACCTAAACCCAGCTCGATGAACGGGTAGAGCAGGCCATAGCCTTTCCAGCGCATGGCAAGCAGGTCATACATGGCATAGCTATTCGCAAAACCGCGAATATCGAGCAGTTTGAAGAACGAGAACACCAGGAAAAAGCCCGCCATGAAATGCGTCATCCATACGCTTTGATCGAAATGGCCACCGTTAAAATGACCGTGCGCTGCCTGAATTGCCAGCGTCACCAGCAAAATATATGCGATGATGGTGAGTAGCGGCTGATAGGTGGGAAACCAGCCTTTCACCTCAATAGTCTCTGTTTTTTCAGGTTTTTCTTCCAGCTTATAGTTCCCAGCCGCTGCCAAAATCTGATTCAATTCCTGCAGCGTCTTGGTACAATTCGTCAGTGCTGCCTGTGGTGGCGTGAGCGTAACGGTAGCTGTCCCGGAGTAGGGTTGTAATGCGTTCTGCACACGCTTGACGCAGCTTCCGCAATGCATGCCTACTATCGTAAAGTCGCGAGTCTTGTTTTCTACATGCATGTTGGTTGACATAGGCATAAACGGTTAAATATGGGTGTTTTGATGTTTTTCAAGCAAGGTAGTGTAAACGTTTTGAGAGCTTATTAATGGGTATGCTGCGTAATGCTCCGCGCCGCATAGGGCGCTTTATCTCGGATCACTGGGGAGACACCGGCCTGCCGCAAGTGCAGGTGGTGGAACGCGACGGTGTAAGAACGTTATGCCTGGATAGCAATGCCGTGCAAAGCTCGATGCGCATCGCTGAGCCCTATCAGCTGGAGATCGCTTACACGCGCGGCATGATGTGCTTCCTGCTGTTCACCAAAACAGCGAAGAACGTGCTGGCGATCGGTCTCGGCGGCGGTTCTTTACCCAAATACATCCATCATTTCCTGCCGCAGATGAAAACCATCGTGGTGGAGCTGAACCCCGCGGTGATCAAGGCCGCCAGAAGTCAGTTCTTTCTGCCAGAGGATGACGACAGGTTAACCGTACTGCAGGAGAATGGCGCGCACTATATGGCCGAGCATGACGAGTGTGCCGACATCATCCTGCTGGATGCCTATGATGGCAGGGGCATGGCGGATGAATTGACGAGCCAGGCCTTTATCGACAGGTGCCAGCGTGCGCTGACCGAGAATGGCATCCTCACGGTGAATCTGTGGAGCAGCGACAAGCGCTATGAAACCTATCTGGAACGCATCCAGACCAGCTTCGACGGCCGCGTACTGGTGATGCCCACGGGCAAGCCCGGCAACATCGCAGTATTCGCGTTCAAGGGTTATGCCGGAGACCTTCGCTGGTCGGCGCTGAAGGAAAGAGCCAAGACGTTGAGCGCGACACACAAGATTGAATTTTTTAAATTCCTGGATAGCCTGCGCGACTATAATCTGCATAATCCAACACGTCTTGTAGTTTAGCCCTCCATACAATCACCCATGCAAAACTATTTCGCTACCTGCCCACGCGGGCTGGAACCTGTATTAGAAGCCGAGCTCACTGCCCTGGGCGGCAAGCATATCGTCGTCACCGACGGCGGCGTGAGCTTTTCCGGCGATGTCGCGCTGAGCTGGAAAGCCAATCTGGAAAGCCGGGTCGCGACCCGCATCCTGTGGCGTGTGGGGCAGACCCCCTATAGCAACGAAGACGGCATCTACAAGCAGGCGATGGCATTGCCGTGGCCGAAATGGTTCGATGTCAGCCGTACCATCATGGTCAAGGTGACGGCAGTGAAATGCCCGTTACGCAGCCTGGAATTCGTCACCCTGCGCATCAAGGATGCGGTATGCGACAAATTCCGCCAGATCAATAACGAGCGTCCCAGCGTAGATACTCGCGAGCCCGATATCCGCATCCATGCGTTCCTGACTGCCACCGATTGCCAGTTCTATGTGGACACCTCAGGTGCGGCCCTGTATCAGCGCGGTAACCGCCAGAACAGCGTGGAAGCGCCGCTGCGCGAGAACCTGGCAGCGGGCATCCTCAAGCTCACCGGCTGGCAGCCGGGATCGCCGTTACTCGACCCGATGTGCGGCAGTGGCACGTTTCTGATCGAAGCGGCGATGATGGCACTGGATAGTGCGCCGGGGCTGAAACGCAGTTTTGGTTTTGAAAAGCTGAAGAATTTCGACCCGGGCGCCTGGGGCGAAATCAAAAAGGCGGCGTATAAGCGCGTCAAACCGGCATCGCCCATGCTCATCTTCGGTAGCGACAACGACCCCATGGCGGTGCGTGCAGCACGGCAGAATCTGGAAGCCGCAGGATTATCAAATGTAGTACAAGTCCAGCAACTGGATGTACTGGAAGCACCCGCGCCGGTATTGCCTGAAGGCATGACCGGTACCTTGCTGACCAACCCGCCGTATGGCGAGCGTATAGGCGAGACGGACGACCTGGCCGAGCTGTATCCGCATCTGGCCGCATCGCTCAAGCGCAACTTCGCCGGATGGAACGCGTTTTTCCTGACTTCCGACCTGCGCATGCCCAAGCTGATGCGATTGTCGCCTTCCAGAAAGACTCCCTTGTTCAACGGTCCGCTGGAATGCCGTTTGTTCGAATTCCGCATGGTGGCGGGCAGCAACCGCAAGGAAGTCAAACATGAGTCAGTCGTTGAATAAGAACGCGAATAAAACAGACAGCCTGGAGGCATTGCGCGAACGCCTGCGCAACTTCGTCGAGGAACGCGACTGGGATCAGTTCCATTCGCCCAAGAACCTGGCCATGGCGATGATTGTTGAAGCCGCCGAACTGGTGGAACATTTCCAGTGGATGACGGAGCAGGAAAGCAAAAATCTCAGTCCGGAGAAGCTGGCGCAAGTAGAACATGAGATCGCCGATACCTTTGTTTATCTGTTGCGTATTTCCGAGGTGCTGGGGGTGGATATCATCCAGGCCGCCAACCGCAAAATAGACCTCAATGCGCTGAAATACCCGGTGGAAAAGGCGCGCGGCCGTAACACCAAATACACTGAGTTCAAGTGATAAATTAAGTCGTTTTTTATCCCATTTCCATGGGTGTTTTCCGGTAAAATTGACGCATGCTTTCTCCGTCTTTTGTCCACCTGCGTTGCCACAGCGAGTACTCCGTGGTCGATGGCATGGTGCGTGTCGGCGACTATGTAAAGGCGGCGCTGGCAGACCAGATGCCCGCCCTGGCGCTGACCGATCTGTGCAACCTGTTCGGCACCGTCAAATTCTATAAAGCCGCGCGTGGCAAAGGCGTCAAACCCATCATCGGTTGCGATCTGTGGCTGGAGAACGAAGCCAACCGCGATCAACCTTTCCGTCTGTTACTGCTATGCCAGAGCACGCCTGGCTATCTGCGGCTGTGCGACCTGATCACGCGCGGCTATACCCGGAATCAGCATCGAGGCCGTCCCGAGATCAAACGCGAGTGGCTGGCGGAAAGTAATAATGAAGGCTTGATCCTGCTATCCGGTGCTGGTGCCGGAGATGTGGGGCAGGCATTGCTAAACGGTAACGACGCGCAGGCACAGAAAACTGCCAAGGGCTGGCAACAGCTGTTCCCGGGCCGTTTTTACATCGAGTTGCAGCGTGTAGGCCATGAGCAGGAAGAGTTCTATATCGCCAAGGCACTCAGCCTTGCTGCCAGCCTGGGCATACCGCCTGTTGCCACTCATCCGGTGCAATTCATAGACGCAGACGATTACAAGGCGCACGAAGCGCGTGTTTGCATAGCCGAAGGCTATGTGCTCGCAGACAAACGCCGCCCGCGCAGCTTTACCGAAGCGCAGTATTTCAAGACGCAAGCCGAAATGATGGAATTGTTCGCCGATATCCCGGAAGCACTCGCCAATAGCGTGGAGATCGCCAAACGCTGCAACCTGACGCTGCAACTGGGCAAGAACTACCTGCCGCAATTCCCCACACCCAATAACGAAGGCCTGGACGAATACCTGAAGAGCCAGTCTCTGCTGGGTCTGGAGCGGCGTTTGCTGGTACTCTACCCGGACGTGGCAATGCGCGACAGCAAGCGCGCTGAGTATGTCGCGCGGCTGGAATTCGAGATCCAGACCATTATCCAGATGGGCTTCCCCGGCTACTTCCTGATCGTTGCCGACTTCATCAATTGGGCCAAGAACAACGGCGTGCCGGTAGGGCCGGGGCGTGGTTCCGGTGCAGGCTCGCTGGTGGCTTATAGCCTGGGCATCACCGACCTCGATCCGCTACAATTCAATTTGCTGTTCGAGCGCTTCCTCAATCCGGAACGGGTATCCATGCCCGACTTCGATATCGACTTCTGCCAGGAAGGCCGCGACCGCGTGATTGATTACGTGCGCAACAAATACGGGCTGGAAGCAGTGGCGCAGATAGCCACCTTCGGTACCATGGCCGCCAAGGCAGTGATACGCGACGTGGGGCGAGTGCTGGACCTACCGTTCAATTTCGTCGACGGCATCGCCAAGCTGATCCCGCGCGAACTGGAAATGACGCTGGAAAAGGCGCTGGATCAGGAGCCTATCCTCAAGGAGCGCCGCGAAAAAGAAGAAGAAGTAAAAGAGCTGTTGGAGTTGGCGTTACGGCTGGAAGGCCTGACGCGCAACGTCGGTACCCATGCCGGCGGCGTGCTGATCTCCCCGGGCAAGATCACTGACTTTTCCCCCATGTATTGCCAGCAGGGCAGCGAGAGTACCGTCAGCCAATACGACAAGGATGATGTGGAAGCTGTAGGGCTGGTCAAGTTCGACTTCCTCGGCCTGCGTACCCTGACCATACTAGACATGGCGGTAGAGTGGACCAATCAGTTACGCGCGACCAGGAATGAGACGCCGATAGACCTGGCGACGCTGGCGCTGAACGACCCCGATACCTACAAATTGCTCAAGGTCGCCAACACCACCGCCGTGTTCCAGTTGGAATCGTCCGGCATGAAGGAAATGTTGAAGCAGGCCAAGCCGGATTGCTTCGAGGACATCATCGCGCTGGTGGCGTTGTACCGTCCCGGCCCTATGGATCTGATCCCGGATTTCTGCAAGCGCAAGAACAAGCAGGTCGCGGTCGAGTACCCGCACCCGGCGGTGGAACCGGTGCTGAAGGAAACCTACGGCATCATGGTGTACCAGGAACAGGTGATGCAGATGGCGCAACTGGTGGGCGGCTACAGTCTGGGTGGCGCCGACTTGCTGCGTCGCGCCATGGGCAAGAAGAACAAGGACGAGATGGACAAGCAGCGCTCGGTGTTCGTGGAGGGCGCGATAAAGAACGGCACTGCTGAACGTCAGGCAGGCATGTTGTTCGACCTGATGGAGAAGTTCGCCGGTTACGGCTTCAACAAATCCCACGCGGCGGCCTATGCGCTGGTGGCCTACCACACCGCATGGCTCAAGGCGCATTATCCGGCAGCGTTCATGGCGGCGACCATGTCTGCCGACATGAACAATACCGACAGCGTGCATATCTTTTTCAAGGATACCCAGGCCAACGGCGTCAAGGTGTTACCGCCGGACATCAACCGTAGCGAATTCAGGTTCACCCCGCTGGACGAAAAAACCGTGCTGTATGGCCTGGGCGCAGTCAAAGGTACCGGCGATGCAGCCATCAGCGTGATACTGGCAGCGCGTAAGCAGGACGGGCCGTTCACCGACCTGTTCGATTTCTGCCGCCGCCTGGACCTGCGCAAAGTGAACCGGCGCGTGGTGGAATCGCTGATCCGCGCAGGGGCATTCGACAGCATAGATGCTAACCGCGCAGCGATGCTGGCAGCGGTGGGCGTGGCAATGGATGTCGCGGGGCAGGGCGCAGGCAGCGCCCAGGATAGCCTGTTCGGCGAATCACACGATATTCCGCAACAGGCGCTACCCAAAGTGCAGCCGTGGAACGAGCGCCAGCAACTGGTGGAAGAAAAAGCAGCGATGGGCTTTTATTTCAGCGGTCATCCTTTCAGTGCATGGCGCAAAGACGTGAGCGCTTTCGTACGCACCGATCTGGCCAGCCTGATGCCACAGAAGCAGGATCAGATGCTGGCAGGGGTGGTGATGGCGACGCGCAACAAGATGACCAGCCGCGGCAAGATGGCATTCGTGACGCTGGACGACGGCAGCGCGCAGTTAGACGTCGCGGTAGGCGGCGATCTGCTGATGCAGCATCAGGCACTGCTCAGGGAAGACCAGCTACTCATCGTTGAGGGCAGGGTGAGCAAGGATGAATACAATGGCGCGAGTGCTTTGCGCGTCAATGCCAACCGCCTGTTCGACCTGGCCACGGCACGTACCGCGCATGCGCAGCTACTCAAGCTGTCATGCAACGGGCAGGCGGATGCGGCCAAGCTCAAGCAGTTCCTGGCACCCTATATCCGGCGGGAGGCCTGCCGTGTTGTGGTCAATTATCACAACCAGCAGGCGACCTGTGAAATGACATTGAGTGACGACTGGCGCGTGGAATTACAAGACGAACTGCTGGAAAACCTGCGCGGGTGGTTGGGGGAAGACGGGATGAAAATCCTGTATCATTCGTGATGAATCAATATAAAAGGCACGTTTTTTAGATGAAGACCAGTTTTTTGGATTTTGAACAACCGATCGCCGAGCTCGAAGCCAGGATCGAGGAGCTGCGATATGTGCAGGATGACTCGGCGCTGGACATCTCGGCCGAGATCAAGACCCTGACCGCCAAAAGTCAGAAACAGACCAAAGAAATCTACGCCAAGCTCGGTGCATGGCAGATCTCGCAAGTAGCCCGGCATCCGCAACGGCCTTATACCCTGGACTACCTGCAAGGCGTATTCACGCATGTGGAAGAGTTGCACGGCGACCGTGCTTATGCCGACGACCCTGCCATCGTCGGTGCTCTGGCAAGACTGAACGGCGAGCCGGTGATGGTGATAGGCCAGCAAAAAGGCCGCGACACCAAGGAAAAGATCTACCGCAATTTCGGTATGCCCAGACCGGAAGGCTACCGCAAGGCGTTGCGCCTGTACCGACTGGCGGAAAAATTCGGCCTGCCTATCATCACCCTGATCGACACCCCCGGCGCTTACCCCGGCATCGGTGCGGAAGAACGCGGCCAATCCGAAGCGATTGCCCGGAATCTGTATGTGATGGCGGAACTGCGTACCCCCATCGTCGCCGTCATCATCGGCGAGGGCGGCTCCGGCGGCGCCTTGGCTCTGGGCGTGGCCGACCAGATGCTGATGTTGCAATACGGCATGTATTCGGTAATTTCGCCCGAAGGCTGTGCCTCCATCTTATGGAAAAGCGCTGAAAAAGCGCCGGATGCGGCAGAGACGCTGGCGATCACTGCCAACCGCCTGAAAGCCCTGGGATTGATAGACCGTATCATCAATGAACCTGTGGGCGGGGCACACCGCGACCCGGAAGGCATGATGCAATCATTGCGCAAGGCGCTGGGTGAGACTTTAAAGCTGTTCCAGGGGCGTAGCATGGACGAGATCATTCAAACCCGCTATGAGCGGCTGATGGCTTATGGCAAATTCAAGGAAGCAAGTTAACCTTGTAGAGCATCTTGTTGCAGATATAGTTGCGCTGCTGGGTCAACATGCCGTTCACGGGCGGCATCTCGCTCTGGGGTTAAGCGGTGGCATGGATTCCTGCGTGCTGCTTGACCTGCTGGTACAGGCAAAGCTGCATATCGAATTCCGCCTTTCTACCATCCACGTCAACCACCAGATCAGCCCCAACGCCGATGCCTGGGAGCGATTCTGCGCCGAGCTGAGTCTGCACTACCGTATCCCTTTCACCGCGATTAAAGTGAACGTTCCGCGCAACAGCGGCCTGGGGCTGGAAGCCGCCGCGCGCGAGGCGCGTTATCAGGCACTGCTGGAGTTCGATTGCGACATGATCGCGCTGGCGCATCATCAGGACGACCAGGCAGAGACTTTCCTGCTGCAACTGCTGCGCGGCGCAGGTATAAATGGCTTGTCTGCGATGCCGGTGTTTCGCTTTGGACCTCGCCATGAGCATATCCTGCGCCCTTTGCTCGATACGCCGCGCAGCCATGTGCTGCAATATGCGCAGGCGCAAAAGCTGCAGTGGGTAGAAGATGAAAGCAACACTAATCTGCATTTCGACCGTAATTTCCTGCGGCAACAGATCCTGCCCGAATTGGCAAAGCGCTTTCCCGGTTACCGGGCGACGCTGGCGAGAACCGCGGAACATATCGCCAGTGCTGCAACGTTGCTGGAACAACTGGCAGCGGATGATGCCAGACAGGCGGTGAATGCCAATAACAGCAGGCAACTGGATATTAACGTTCTGCGCACCTTCAGCAGCGAGCGAGCCGCCAATCTGATGCGCTGGTGGATACGCAAGGAGAGCAGCCTGATCCTGTCTACTTCGCGTCTGCAAAACATCATCCGTCAACTATGCGATGCCAAGGCCAATGCGCGCGTCGCATGCAAACTGGGGCAAGCGACATTAAGGCGATACCGCGACCAGGCATACCTGGATTTTGCCATGGACATTCAGCCGTATTCAATGCAATGGAACGGCGAGCCGTCTCTGCAGTTGCCTGATGGCAATCATTTGCATTTCAAGCACGTTATCGGGGAAGGTATCGCGATCTCCAGAATTAAAGGCGCTTTGCACATTACAAATCGCAAGGAAAGCGGATCTTTGCGTTTGAGTGACAAAAGACCGAAACGCTCTCTGAAAAACTTATGGCAGGAAGCCGGCATCCCACCTTGGGAACGCGATCGTACACCATTGATCTGGCATGGGAATGAGTTGGTGGCGATACCGGGATTGGCTATCGATTGGGAATGGAGAGCGCATGCGGAGGAGCGGGGTTTGTTGATAGTGATGGCGTCTAAGGGCAATGGCGGGACATAAAGACGGACACGTGGCTTCTTTAGTGGAATGATATAATCGACAGCTTTAGCGAAGCGGCACTACTGGATACTGCGTGGAGATGTATGGTTAAGTTGACTGAGGTAAAGCTCGGCGTGATTGGACTAGGGTATGTAGGCCTTCCCTTGGCCGTTGAATTTGGCAAGAAATACCCTGTTGTTGGATTCGACATCAACCAGTCGCGCATCTCAGAACTTGTTTCCGGAAAAGACTTCACGCTTGAAGTGGATAGTCAGGAATTGCAAGACGCGATTTACCTTTCATACTCAAATGATGTGGAGCAGTTGAAGGCCTGTAATGTCTTTATCGTCACAGTACCCACTCCGGTTGATGAGTATAACCGTCCAGATCTGACGCCGTTGATCAAAGCCAGCCAGATGCTGGCAACGGTGATCAAAAAAGGGTGCGTGGTCATCTTTGAGTCCACGGTATATCCGGGGGCCACGGAAGAAGATTGTGTGCCCATTATCGAGAAAATTTCTGGTCTGAAATTTAATCAGGATTTTTTTGCAGGATACAGTCCGGAACGTATCAATCCCGGTGACAAGAAGCATCGCTTTACCAGTATCAAAAAGGTGACTTCTGGTTCTACGCCTGAGGTCGCTGATTTTGTGAATGATTTGTATGCCAGTGTGGTGGTGGCAGGTACGCACAAGGCAAGTTCCATACGAGTGGCCGAGGCAGCGAAAGTGATTGAGAACACTCAGCGCGACGTGAATATTGCACTTATCAACGAGTTATCCCTGATTTTTAACCTCATGGGTATTGATACCCAGGAAGTGCTGGAAGCTGCGGAAACCAAGTGGAATTTTCTGCCTTTTCGACCGGGTCTGGTGGGTGGGCATTGCATCGGGGTAGACCCATATTATTTGACGCACAAAGCCCAGGCATTAGGCTACCACCCCGAAGTCATTTTGGCAGGCCGGCGCATCAACGATGGTATGGGGGCGCATGTGGCAGGGCAGGTCATCAAGCTGATGACCAGAAAACGCATTCAGGTTGCGGATGCCAATATTCTGGTGATGGGGCTGACTTTCAAGGAAAACTGTCCCGATTTGCGAAATACAAAGGTGGTGGATATCGTTGCTGAATTCAAATCCTACCATGCGAATGTCGAGGTTTATGACCCGTGGATAAATGCGCAAGAAGCCCAGCATGAGTATGGCATTACGCCCGTTTCAAAACTACAAATTGCCCGCTACGATGCCATCATCCTTGCCGTGGCTCATGAGCAGTTTCTGCAGATGGGTTTGACAGGCATTCGTGCTCTGGGCAAGGTTAACTCAGTGCTTTACGACGTGAAGTATCTGTTCCGCCCGGATCAGGTAGATGGCAGGCTCTGATACATGAGAATCCTAGTCACCGGCACCGCCGGGTTCATCGGCAATCATCTCGCTATTCGCCTGCTGGAGCGCGGTGATGAAGTGATCGGTGTTGATAACATGAACGATTACTACGATGTAAACCTGAAACAAGGGCGACTGGATCGCATCAAGCATCTTCCGGGGTTTACAGAAGTTCGCGCAGACATTCATGATCGTGACGCGATGGAAACCGTATTTGCCAATTACAAACCCCAGCGCGTGGTGAATCTTGCCGCGCAGGCAGGCGTGCGCTACTCGCTGAAAAATCCCTATGCTTATGTTGATTCAAATCTGCTTGGATTTGTGAATATTCTTGAAGGTTGCCGGCATCACGATGTCGAGCACTTGGTCTATGCCTCCAGTTCCAGCGTGTATGGCGGGAATACAAAATTACCATTCTCCGAACATGACAACATAGACCATCCGGTCAGCCTGTATGCAGCAACTAAAAAAGCCAATGAGCTGATGGCGCACACCTACAGTCATTTGTTTGGACTACCGACCTCCGGGCTACGATTCTTTACCGTCTATGGCCCGTGGGGACGCCCGGACATGGCGCTATTTCTGTTTACCAAGGCCATGCTTGAGGGCAATCCAATAGATGTGTTTAACCATGGCAACATGATGCGTGATTTCACCTATATTGACGATATTGTCGAAGGGGTGATCCGTGTGCTGGATAAACCAGCAACCGTTAACCCTGCATTTGATGCTAATGTGCCGGACCCGGCCACCAGTAATGCCCCATATCGTGTTTTCAATATCGGTAACAGTCAACCTGTTAAGTTGATGGAATATATCGAGGCATTGGAATCTGCACTGGGCGTAGTCGCCGAAAAAAACTTGCTCCCCATGCAACAGGGGGATGTTCCTGCAACCTATGCTGATACATCCGAGTTGGATGACTGGGTTGATTTCAAGCCGAAAACTCGCATAAAAGATGGGGTAGAGCGCTTTGTTGTTTGGTATCGGGATTACTATGACCGCTGATTGCAGAAGGGGCTTACGCTGATGTTGAAAGTAATGGTGCTTGGTGTGACCGGTATGCTAGGCAATGCGATGTTCCGTGTTTTATCAGCGCATCCTGATTTGGCTGTTTACGGCACGGCGCGTAGCGAGAGTTCTCGACTGTACTTTCCTGATATTCCGCCCGGGCGGCTCATCGTGGGTATTGATGTTGAGAATCAAGAGTCATTGAGCAGCGTATTTGCTAGCGTTCGCCCCGATATTGTCGTTAACTGTATTGGGCTGGTTAAACAATTAGCCGACGCGAATGATCCTTTGCAGGTGATACCTATTAACTCGCTATTGCCACATCGCTTATTGGCACTTTGCCAAGAGATCGAAGCGCGCCTCGTCCATATCAGTACGGACTGCGTTTTCTCGGGCTCAAAGGGCAACTATGTGGAAACAGACTTTCCTGATGCTGACGACCTTTATGGACGTTCCAAATTGCTTGGTGAAGTTGGTTGCCCAAATGCCATTACGTTGCGCACGTCCATCATTGGGCATGAATTATCAGGACAGAGAAGTTTGATTAATTGGTTTCTTGCGCAGCAAGGTTCGGTAAAAGGATTCACCCGCGCCATTTTTACTGGCTTCCCTACGGTTGAATTAGCAACTATTGTGCGGGATGTGGTGATACCGCACAAAGAACTTTGCGGCATCTACCATGTTGCCTCTAACCCTATCAATAAATTTGATTTGTTACAATTGGTGGCAAAGGTCTATGGGAAAACGATCACAATTACCCGTTCAGAGGATGTTGTTATCGATCGTTCCTTGAACCCGGGCCGGTTTGCGAATGCAACGGGATATATAGCGCCTGACTGGCCTGCTCTGGTGCAACGGATGTATGAATTTAATAAGCTATAAAGGATTAAAAAGATGTTTTTTGAAAAAACTCTAATGATTACAGGCGGAACAGGTTCTTTTGGACATGCCGTACTAAAGCGTTTTTTGCAAACAGATGTCAAGGAAATCCGTATTTTTAGTCGTGACGAAAAGAAGCAGGAAGACATGCGGATTGCCTTTAATAATCCAAAGTTAAAGTTCTATATCGGGGACGTAAGGGATTACGACAGCATTCACGATGCTCTAAAAGGAGTGAATTACGTATTTCATGCGGCCGCACTAAAACAGGTACCCTCGTGCGAGTTTTATCCCATGGAAGCTGTGCGAACCAATGTGCTCGGCGCAGAGAACGTGATGAACGCGGCGATTGCCAACGGTGTTGAACGGGTAGTGGTGCTTAGCACCGACAAAGCAGTCTATCCTATCAACGCGATGGGGTTATCCAAAGCGATGATGGAAAAGCTAATGGTGGCTAAGGCGCGTATCCGAACGGAAGGGGAAACAGTGCTTTGCGCTACTCGCTACGGCAACGTCATGGCATCGCGTGGTTCAGTCATTCCACTATTCGTAAATCAACTAAAAGAAGGCAAATCTCTCACGGTCACCGATCCTTCAATGACGCGATTTCTTATGTCTTTAGATGACTCGGTAGATTTGGTGCTTTACGCATTTGAGCATGGCCGTCAGGGAGATATCTTTGTGCAAAAAGCACCAGCTTCTACTATTGAAGTATTAGCCCAAGCATTGAAAGAATTGTTTTCCAAGGAAAATGATATCCATGTGATTGGTACGCGCCATGGGGAGAAATTATATGAATCTCTGGTATCCAGAGAGGAACTCGCAAAAGCTGAAGATATGGGAGAGTATTTTAGAATTCCTGCCGATAATCGCGATCTGAATTACGCGAAATTCTCAGTCGAGGGTGAGATGGAAATCGCGAATTTTGAAGACTACACTTCTCACAATACCGCGAGATTGAATGTCGAAGAAGTTAAACATTTACTGTGTAAGATAGATTTTATTCAGGAGCATCTTAATGCTTAAGGCTGTAACCTTTTTAGAAATCCAGCAATGACTGATACCAGGCCTGATTATCTGCCTTTCGGAAAGCCCAATTTCTCCGAGGCGGAGATAGATGCAGTCACTAAAGTGATTCGCTCTGGTTGGATTGGCATGGGGCCGGAAACAATCGCATTTGAAAAAGAGCTTGAGGTCTTTGTCGAAGCCCCGCATGTGGTCACCGTCAACTCATGCACTTCAGCATTATTTCTTTCATTACTGGTATCAGGGATAGGTCCTGAAGACGAAGTGATCTGCCCCAGTTTGACATGGTGCAGCACTGCAAACGTAGCGCTTTACCTGGGCGCCAAGATCGTATTCTGCGATGTGGATGCCGATACGCTTTGTGTGACCGTTGATAGCATTCTGGAGAAAATCACACCAAGAACCAAAGCCGTCATGGTGGTACATATGGGCGGGTTGGCTGTCGATGTCGCAGCTTTGCGTGAAAAGCTTCCAGAACATATTGAAATTATTGAAGATGCCGCACATGCCATTGGCGCCAGGTATCCTAATGGCAGACCTGTTGGAAGTTCAGGCAACCTCACCTGCTTCAGCTTTTATGCAAACAAGAATCTTTCAACAGGCGAGGGTGGCGCGGTTGCCCTGCATGATGAAAAAAAGGCAGATCGCCTAAGAACCTTGCGTCAGCATGGCCTGACAAATGACGCTTGGAAGCGTTTCAGTCATCCTCAAGCAGCGTTGACGCCGGCTCTGATAGAACTGGGCTATAAAATGAATTACACCGATCTGAATGCCTGTATTGGCCGAGTGCAATTGCAACGACAAGCGGAGTTTCAGGCAACCCGCTGCGAAATTGCGAATACCTATCTGAAAAGATTAGGCAGCATGCACAAAAAACTTTTACCCCAAAGTGGTTTAGAGTCTGAGTCGCATGCTAAGCACCTGTTTGTAGTCAGGCTGCCCATCGGTGAGATGGCGTTGTCCAGAAATGAGGTAGTGTTGGCGCTAAGGGCTAAGAATGTCGGCGCCAGTATTCATTATAGCCCTTTGCATACCATGCCTTTGTATGCCTTGGAAAACTCGGCAACAACATTGCAGAATACCGAAGAACTTGCTGGTGAAATTATGACTTTGCCTATCAGTGCAAGTATGTCATTGGCAGATGCCAATGGAGTCATTGATCAACTTATTACTATAATTGAATGAATATAAAAGGTAGCGAAATGAACAATGACACCTCCGTGAAAGACGAGGCAGGGCAGGTTGAGTATGGCTTTTATGACCGTCTTTCGGCCGAGTTCCCATCCCAGGTGATTATTGATGTCACTGAAGTGTGTAACCTGGCATGTATCCACTGTCCTCATCCTGAATTCAAAAAATCTGAGCATTACGATGCCCGGTATCTCGAACCAGAGTTGAATAAAAAAATTGTTGATGAAGTCAGATCTCGTGGGCAGGGAAAGACGCAATATATCCGCTACTCCAGCGAGGGAGAGCCATTGGTCCACCCCAAAGGTTACGAGATGATTGAATACGCCGCAAGGAATTCCGGTGTATATGTCACCTTGACCACAAATGGCACAATCATGAATGAAAAACGCACCCGTCGGTTGCTGGACTCGGGTGTGCATATGATAGACATCAGCGTGGATGCCTTTACTCCTGAAACCTATGCCAAAATCAGAGTCAATGGCGATTTGAATGTTACACGCACGAATATTCTGAACTTGCTGTCGTGGATCAAACAGACCGGCTCCACCACAAAAGTGGTTGTAAGCTTTATCGAGCAGCCACAGAATACTCATGAAGCTGCGGATTTTGAGACTTTTTGGAAAGCGCAAGGAGTCGATTCCGTCGTGATACGCAGACTTCATTCTGCAGCTGGTGCTGTCATCGATATCGCCCGCATCATGCGTGTGGAACAAGCCAAGATAGCCCGTCGCCCCTGTGTTTATCCATGGGAACGCATCGTATTAAACCCTAGAGGCCATCTGGCTTTCTGCCCGGCGGATTGGACCCATGGTTCGACCATAGTAGATTACCGTTCCACAACGATAGAAGAGACTTGGCAAAGCGATTTCTATCGACGTTTGCGGGATGCGCACATAAAAAACGACTTTGCCTTACATGGGTTTTGCGGACAATGCCCAGACTGGAAACAAACTCGCTGGCCGAAAGAGGGCCGGGGATATGCGAATCTGATTGAGGAATTGCAGCAGGATTAATGGATAACGTCATTCCCCATTCAAAACCCTGGATTACTGCTGAAGATTACGAAGCCATACGCGACGTGCTCTCATCGAACATGATTGGTCAGGGAGCGCGCTGCCGTGCATTAGAGCAACGGCTTGCTCACTGGATTGGGGCTGATGATGGGGTAGCAGTTGGTTCAGGATCGGCCGCGCTTGTTTTAGCGCTATACGCTCTAGAGATTGAATCTGGTGATGAAATTATTCTGCCTAGTTATGTCTGTCGTTCGGTACTCGAAGCTGTGCTTAGTGTGGAGGGTAAACCGGTATTGTGTGATGTAGGCAATGACTGGGTAATTACTGCTGAAACAGTAATGCGACAAATAACTACAAAAACTAGGGCTATAATCGCCCCACATATGTACGGGATCTTTTGCGACATTGGCGCAATAAGATCACTGGGGATACCCGTTATTGAGGATTGCGCGCAAGCCGTTTCAAGTGAGTCACTACGACAAATCCAGGGTGATCTGGCAGTATTTTCCTTTCATCCAACCAAGTGTTTTACAGCGGGAGAAGGTGGGGTCGTTGTATCGAAGAGCAAAGCACTGATAGATCGAATGAGATCGTATCGGGACGGTGAGAAAGTCAGTCTAAAAGCCAGGCTCTTTTCTTCAATGTCTGACATCACCGCCAGTTTAGCTATGTCACAATTGGATCGATTTCCGCAAATACTACTTCGCAGAAGGAATATTGCTGATCATTACCTTAATGCTCTTATGCAGGCTCGCTTGGCAAGAATTAATAATCAAGCGTTTGAGCAAAGCATGTTTTTTCGTTTTCCGGTCATCGTGGAGGGCGGTATCGAGTCGTGCCAAGAGAGCTTTCTGCAAAGAGGTATTCAAATACGTCGAGGAGTTGATAGCCTCTTGCACCGTAGTATGCAGTTAGATGACGGTCAATTCCAAACGTCTGTCCGACTTTTTAATACAACAGTTTCACTCCCGATATACCCTGCACTCAGTAATGAAGATGAGTTACGTTGCACAGAAGCAGTAACACATATTTTTGCAGATTAACTCAAGATAAAATAATCCGGAATTTATTATGAATTTAGATAGTACTTTTAAAAAGACAGTCCCTGTTTGGGCTCAAATCGAAGCCTTAGTTGAAAAAATTCCAGGTTGGACACCTATTGATGAACTTTATACACTTTTTTCCCTTACTTTAGCGAGCGCAAACCTTGATGGGGACATCATCGAGGTTGGCTCCTGGTGTGGGCGTTCGGCGGTGGTACTTGCCGCGGCGGCGAGGCTTGCAGGTCATTCCCATGTGTATTGTGCAGATCTTTTTCCAGAGAAGAATGACTGGAAGCAGAATGCTGATGGTACTTACTCGTTTAAAGTGGTCATCGGTAATAAAAGTTATGGTGGTTACGTAGAACAGACTGTTTGGAAAGAAGCTTTTGAATCCCAGACCGGGAAGATATATGAGTTATACAATGGCGTTCTCGATTGTTTTGAAGAGACCATATCCCAACGTAATATGACAGATATTGTTCACGCACATAAAGGCGATCTGGCTGCCTTACTGGAAACGAAAAATGCAGATTTCAAGTGCAGAATGGCTTTTCTTGATGGCGATCATGGATATGAAGCGGTTTGCGCAGATATCCATAACATCGAGCGCTGTCTGGTCCCTGGTGGCTGGCTTTGTTTTGATGATGCATTTTCAGTCTACCCAGGTGTAAATAAAGCAATAGAAGAACTCATCATAGACAGCGGGAATTATGACTTATGTCAGCAAATGACCCGTAAGCTTTTTGTCGCTCGACGCCGATAACAGGAACTAACTCAGGAGTTTGATATGGCAGACATGTCTGAACGACACGAACCGGAATTACGACAACGCGAGATACTGGAGAGATTGTATGAGAATACAGAGCTCACTTCTTTTGAGATGTTCCGTAATTTTCCAGTGTTTACCCCTAGGTATAATATCGCTCGCTTTATAGCACATTACGAGATCTTTAAAAAAGTCATAGAGGTGCCTGGTGTAGTCATCGATCTTGGAGTATTTCGTGGGGCATCGACTTTTACCTGGGCAAAACTATGTGAAATCTTTTGTCCGACCGATATACGTAAAACAGTGATTGGATTTGATACCTTTGCCGGTTTTCCCGCCATTTCTACAGAAGATGGCCCTGAAAATGAAGTGCAGGATGTTATCGCAGGGGGATATTTTGGTGGCGCCTCGGTTGAGGCGGACCTGCATTTAGCGCAAGAAGCTATGAACTGTGACCGGCATCTCAAGCACAAGAACAGAATCGAATTTATTAAAGGAGATGTTTGCGAAACTATCCCTAGGTTTGTTGCTGAAAAAGGGGATGGACTTCGCATTGCGTTGCTCAATCTGGACCTGGATTTATACCAACCAACGCGAGTCGCATTAGAGAGCTTTGTTCCGCATATGTCACGTGGAGGCATCATCATTGTAGACGAATATGCAATTGATACCTTTGGTGGCGAGACGAAAGCCGTGGACGAGTATTTTGAAAAGAATTTTGGAAAGCGGGCCCGTGTTACCAAGTTCCCCTGGCATAGCAATCCGACTGGATTTATCGAGGTTGATTGGTGAGAGTAGGGGTTATACAGTCTTCCTTTATTCCATGGAGAGGGTATTTTGATTTTATCGCTAGTGTTGATCTCTTTATATTCCATGATGATCTGCAATATACAAAAGGCGACTGGCGAAACAGGAATCGCATTAAAACTCCCCAAGGTACCAAATGGCTTACGGTGCCAGTCAGTTATCATAAAACTTCGCAATTGATTTGCGAGACATCCATCGACAATTCCACCAACTGGCGACGTAGCCATTTAAATCAGTGGCGGGCTAATTACGACAAAACAAAATACTTCGAAGATGCGCTTCACTTATTGGAAGCTATCGGCGAACCTGATGATTTGACAATAAGCCAATTGAACATACGTCTTATCCATGCAATTTGCGCTTATTTAGGAATTCACACTCCAATGATGCTTTCAAGTGAGCTCAACCTGCAAGGCACAAAGACTGAACGGCTGATTCATATGATGAATGCTGTGGGTGGAAAAATTTATCTTTCCGGGCCAAGTGCTGATGCTTATCTTGACAAGGACTTATTCAAACGCAATGGTATCCGGCTGGAATACAAAAGCTATGAATATGATGCTTATCCTCAGCTTTGGGGAGCATTTGATGGTGCAGTTACAGTGCTTGATTTGATTGCTAATACTGGTTCCGATGCACAAAAGCTGCTCAAGTCTCGTTTACCTAATGTTATTGTCGAATAAGTCGAAACTTGTTGGCGTTCAGCTGGTTGGGCATTTCTATTATTATCAATAGTAGTTGATTGAATGAGTTAAAATTGAGCATCTATTTAATTTACATTCATAGGATTTAATTACATGGGCTTTGTCAGAGCAAACACAATTCCAATATTGAAAGAGCATAAGCGTCGACCATTCACTGGAACGGTGCTATGTCTTGGGCAACCGGAAGTCTATTTTGATTTAGATCACCTACGTCGAATGGCATGGACTGTAAAAGCAGATCTGAACAATTCGGCACCAATCTTGCCATCACACAATACACACTTTGCCAGTAAAGGTTATATATCAGGTGAGACTTTACTAAAAAGCATAGGCTTCGATACGGTACTTTCTTTAGATTGTAGCGATTTTGAAGGCGCTACAATTATTCACGATCTCAATAATGCAGAATTACCGGAAGAGCTATGTGAAAAGTTTGATGTGATTATTGATCATGGCACCATCGAGCATGTATTTCATATCCCGAATGCATTGCAGAATCTGTTTCGTATGTTGAAACCGGGAGGCCGCATGATTCATAGCTCGCCAACCTCGAATCTAGTCGATCATGGTTTTTATATGTTCTCTCCGACTTTCTTTTACGATTTCTATGAAACTAACAATTGGGAAATCAATAATATCTATGTCGTCTCTATGACGCCACATCAGGAAACAGAACCTTTTTTCTATACTGAGTATGAGCCCGGAACCTTTGATAGCGTCTCATATGGAGGGTTAAGTCCTGGCATGTATTTTACGCTTTCTTTCTTGACAAAAACGTTGAGAAGCACGGGCCACCTGATTCCGCAGCAGGGAGTGTATAAACGCGACAAACCTTGGTTGCGAGGCACTCAGCCTTTGTAGATATAAATAATTATTCAGCTATTTAGGTTGAATATTTGGCGATGAAGTGCAGATGGAATGGCGGTCAGTAACACACATGAGTAAGTATATTTTATTTATAACAAGTATTTCTTTGGGGGCTGCCTATCTCTGGAAAGTGCTTCCCTATTCATTTTACGAAATTGTACAGAATGAAAATTGTACTAATTTCATCAGTATTGACTTGAAATCAACTGACAGCAAGCTCAAAAAAATAATCATGGTTGTTATTGGTGTTTTATCCGCTTTGAAATATTCTCGTCCGGCAATTGAATTGCAACAAAATAATTTAATGAAGTTTTCAGCCTTGTTCAAGGAGCCGGTCCGGCCAATTATTGACCGTCAAGATTTGGGAGATTACTACGCTGGGATTCCTGACTTTTTCAAATCACTTAGCCAAACCAATAAAACGCTGATTCTGTTCCGCTCTCGACTGGCTTTCATCGCATTTCCTGTGCGTTTTGTAATTGATCATCTAATCAGTAAGCCATTGACTATTTTTTTCTTAATGATTTATCTGCTCGGGATTTTATTTTTTCTGGGGATAATAAAACTGTGGTCGTTTTTTTTCGGAAACGGGCAACTGGCGAATGAGGTAACAAGAGACAAAAAGAAGACCTATTTTTATGATTGCGTAGATTACCTTAATAAAAAACTTCCACCATGGGAATTCGGATTTTTATTATTTAAGACTTTGGAAGGGTACCAGTTCAGAAAAGCTATTGCCGAGTGTGGGTATTCTCACCCAAATTGTGAGTTTGGTATTGAAACTGCATTAATTTCGACTACCCATCTACAGGGTATTGATTTTATTGATGTTGGCACAGAAGCTATCAAAGAAAATGTGATATTGGGCGACATTCAATACAAGCAAATAATAAATTGTTATATCGAAGATAATCCGTTTCCAGATCAGGCATTCAAGGATATCTACCTGATTCATGTTGTTGATCATATTCCTGATTTGCCTAATAGCATGAAAGAGTTGAGTCGGATTACAAAACAGGGAGGTCATGTTTTCTTTTCAGGGGTATCTGACTTGATGGGAGGTTATTATCTAGAGCAATTAATTTATCAAGGTAATATCTACAATAATAAAAATATTGAGTGGTATGAACATTTGATTTCCCAATATGGATTCAAGATTAAATATAAGTCGTATATGCAGTGCGGAATTCCATATTATTTCTGGAGATTTACAGTGTTTTTCCATCATAGAACTGAGGCATGGAACTTATTTTCTAAGTTGTATCATTCTTATCCAATTATAAAAATTCTTTATAAATGGATTGTAGATTATGTATTAATTAAAATGTTTCTTACGGACGAGTATTTCGTCAACAAATACAAGCATGGCTTAAACTATATGATTGTTATGGAAAAAACTAGTTAGCAAACTCGTTATTCAATTAATGACATTTTCTACTAAAACTGAACAATCTAACGTTATCCACATTCGCCCACCGCAGGGGTTGAGTTCAATTAATGTTATTGAGTTGTGGCAACACCGTAACCTTCTATTCTATTTGGTGCTGAGAGACATTCGCATTTTATTTGCAGGAACCCGCTTGGGGATATTATGGGTTGTGTTGCCACCATTGGCAACAACAACGATCATGACGGTCATGTTAGGTTTTTTAGCAAAAATCCCTTCACATGGCCTGCCTTATTCACTTATCGTCCTTTCGGGGATGGTACCTTGGATGTACTTTAATAACGTTGTTTCCAAGGCTACGTTTAGCATGTCTGCTAACGCATACTTACTTACAAAAGTTTATTTTCCGCGTTTGATTATTCCAATTGTTCCAATGCTAGCCGGTTTAATTGATCTCTTGTCATTATTAGTGGTTTTGATCGCTGCATTGCTTATTTATGGCTTGATACCACAGATTTCATGGTTATTTATCATCGTAGCCTTGTTATTAACGATTTTTATGACTATAGGCGTCAGTTTGTGGTTTTCTTCGCTAAATGTTAAATATTCGGATGTGGGAAAATTGTTACCCATATTGCTGCAACTAATGGCTTATGCAAGCCCGATATTTTATCCGCACTCATTTATCCCTGCTAAGTGGTTTTGGCTTTATGACTTAAATCCATTCGTTGGAATTGTTGAGAGTTTCCGATGGGCGTTATTTGGTGGAACCCCTTTCCCAATGTTTTCTTTCTTTGTTTCAGTGATAATGGCTTCCGTCATTACCTTGTCTGGAATTTTTGTCTTTCGGAGCATCGAAGATACCGCAGCGGATATCATTTAAATTATGAGTAAGTTAGCACTTAGGGTAGATAAAATTTCAAAGTCTTATCATATTGGGAAAAATGACCCTTATGGAAAGATCCGCAAACCGCTCATTGATACATTGCGTATAGCAAAAAGTTCTGTTCTTGGTCAATCACTTTCGCTTCCAATGGATGCAAATAAAGAGAAAAGTCAGTTCTTTGCATTGCAAGACATCTCTTTTGAAGTTAATCATGGTGAAACGGTTGGGATTATTGGAAGTAATGGCGCAGGGAAAAGCACATTACTAAAAATCTTATCAAGGATAACAAAACCAACAACAGGATCTGCTGAAATATGGGGACGGCTAGGCTCTTTGCTTGAAGTCGGCACTGGATTCCATCCTGAGTTAACAGGTCGGGAAAATATCTATTTAAATGCCACAATTTTAGGCCTGGATAGAAGAGAGATTGCGCGTCGTTTTGATGAAATCGTTGCGTTTGCAGAAATAGATCAATTTATTGACACTCCTGTCAAGTTCTACTCCAGCGGGATGTATATGCGCTTGGCATTCTCTGTCTCTGCTCACCTGGACCCGGAAATACTTATTCTTGACGAGGTTCTCGCCGTGGGAGATGCTGCATTTCAAAGGAAATGCATGGGTAAGATGGAAGGAGTCGCTAAAGAAGGGCGAACAGTCCTTTTGGTTAGTCATAATATTGCTTCTATTCTTTCTTTTTGCGACAGATGTTTGCTCTTGGATAAAGGCAGGTTGGTTGAAGATGGTGATGCTGCCAGTGTTGCTGAAATTTATCAGGAAAGTCAGAGTGGCGTTTCAGACTCTGATCCCAAAGTAAATGAAATGATTATTGCTGCAGAAAACAAAAAAAATCAAAAGGCAATTTTTAAATCAATTTCGTTAGCTCCGTTAGGCCGGCATGGCGATGCAGAAACGGTACTTAGAGTGGGCTGTGACATGGGGATCATCGTTACAATTGAAGCCATCAACCCCATTGCTGACGTATCGGTTATTGTTTCAATTTTCGAAGCAAGCGGTAACAGGGTAATCGATATAGGGACTGCATTAAAAGGAGATTATTTAACTTTGGCCGCAGGTCAGGAAGCAAAAATTCACTTTACTTTGCATAATATCCTGCTCAAGCCAGGATCATATCGGATTTCATTATGGATGGGACGGCCTCCTACAGAGGATATAGATATTGTTACCAAGGCTACAGAATTCAGCATTGAAATGGATCCACGCAGAATTAAATATCCTCATCAATACTTGGCTGTTTACCAATGCGAGTTCACTCATTCAATAATCACTGGTAATCCCAGTAAAAATGCAGGTTCCGTGTTGAATTAATGAAAACCTTAGAAAATCTTCTTGAAATTATCCGGCAGGGTGGGGAAGTCGATCCTCAAGAGCTTTTACCTCATCTTTGCTTAGAAAGCCGGAGTGTCCGTTTTAGACACAATGACTATTTGGCACGCACTTACTACTATGCGGGCAAGCCGGAGCAGGCAAAAGTGTTTGCTGAAAGGGCGCTCCTGCTGCTTGAAGGCAATCCTGAGACCTTCATCAGCTTTTACGTTTTATTGCAAAGTGTTTTGGGTAATGCTGAGGCGATCCGGCATGCCTATAAATTAGTGGGAATGCAACAGGCAGAACTTGGCAATGTGTATCTTGCTCTTAGGTACTTCAATCTGAGCCGTGATGCATACCCTAATTTGGGGTTGGGAGACCGCTACGAATATGACTTCGATATTTTGAAAAAAGTCGAAGCAATGGCATCTTATCCCAGATCAACAGAAGGTGAATCATCCGCTGTGTTCGAGGCTAATAACCAAAATCGTATTGCTTACTTAGTATACGGAGCTCAGCATTCGCAGTCGGTCCTAATAAAAATTCTATGCGAATTTGCCAAATACCATGATCAGAGCAGCTACGAAGTTGCGTTTTTTGTTCCAGATTTATGCCTTGATGAATCTGGGCCGATCAGAAAGAATATTGATAAGTTAGCTGCGGCGGGTGGGCGAGTTATTGAAACAACATCTTATGATGAGCTGGAATGCCTGTACGAGACAGCCCGAAATATCCGCGAATTTGCGCCCAATATTTTAGTGACCACTGCAGTACTCGCTGATTACTCACAATACTTCATCTCAATTCTTGCTAGCGTTCCTACAAATATAGGATTATGTTACGGACCGCCGGCACAATACATTCCGCCCCAATTGGACTGGGTCATCAGTCCTACCATTCATCCTTTATTAGACAATATTTGCAATGGCTCCCTCATTAATTTGGAGCAACAATTACCAGATATGGCCAGGATTGATGCCTGTTCCAGGGAAACCATGGGAATCTCACCTGATGCGGTCATTATTTTAAGTGCAGGAAGACCGGCAAAATTCCAAAATCGTGAATTCTGGGTGGCGATCATTGACATCATTAAAACCTATCCAGAGGTAGTTTTTATCGCGATTGGCCTGGATGAGATCCCTGCTTTTGCTAGCGAGTCGCTGCAGCCTGACCTGAGAGCAAGACTTCTAAATTTTGGGTGGATTGATGAATATCTGAATATCGTCGTCATGGCGGATATTGTTGTCGATACATTCCCATCCGGCGGTGGCGTCACTATCTTTGATGCCATGGGGCTTGCAATACCGGTGGTATCTTTTCGAAATGATTATCTTAAAGTTTATGACCAGGCTGACTGGAATCCTGCAGGTGAAGTCATTGATGTTCCTGAATTGCTCGCATCCCGTGGTCGCTTCGATGAGCTACTGAAAATACTTTCGAAATTGATTGAAGACAAGGCATACAGGCTATCGACAGGGGGGAAATGTCTTGAAAATGTTTCTAGGAATTACGGATCTCCAGAACGCATGGTCAGAAATCACGAGAAAATTTACGAAAAATTTCTCGTTAATCTGCCAAAAAAGTCACTTTTAAGAGAAGTGCCTAAATTAGAAAGTGTCAAAAAGACTCAACTCACCAAAGTCTTACAAGTGAATGGGTACGAGTCACCTGGCCGCAGGTTTAATGGGTTATCTATTACGCCATTACTAAAACGGCATGGAATTGAGTCTCGACATCTGGTTTGGCATAAAGACACGACAAACCCTGATGTGCTTACCTTTGATGGCAAGTGGACAAAGGGTATCAACAAGTTGTTGACAGGGATAGAGAATGTCACCTCCTTGCAGTCTGTTTTGTTTCCTAATGCGGCTAAGATGATGAAAATGCCAGCTTTTAAGGAAGCCGATGTTCTTCACCTCCATATCATTCATTCAGGCTATTTAAGCTTATCTGATCTTCCTAAAATCACCAGTCAAAAACCTACAGTATGGACGCTACATGACCCTTGGGCGATGACAGGCCATTGCATCTATCCCTTTGAATGCAAGCGCTGGATGACGACCGGGTGTGGGAAATGTCCTGACTTGAAAACAAATATGCCATTAAACATGGATACCACGCGATTGCTGTTCAAGTATAAGCATTGGGCTTACAGAAACTCGAAGTTTTCCCTTATAGTAGCCTCAAAGTGGATGCGCGATATGGTTGAGGCTTCGCCTTTATTCGAAGGTGTTGCTATTCATCAAATCCCTTTTGGACTCGATCTTAATTTCTTCTCTCCAAATGCTGCGCCAAATGCAAGAGAGCAGTTCGGTATCCCCGAAAATGCGCTTGTTATATGTTTTCGGGCAGTGGGCAATGAGTTTAAAGGGCTTCCTTACATTATTCAGGCGCTTGAGCGTATCCATTCAAACCAGCCAATATGCTTGCTGACGCTCAATACAAAAGGTCTTCTTGACCAATTTAAAGGTCGGTTTCAGTTGGTCGAACTTGGTTGGACCAATGATGAAACGCTGACAAGAGATGCGTTTCTCGCTTCAGATGTCTTTTTAATGCCATCTACCGCTGAGGCTTTCGGGGTAATGGCGATTGAGGCAATGGCTTGCGGAAAGCCTGTGATCGTATTTGATGGTACCTCATTGCCTGAGGTTACTTTTGCTCCAGATGTTGGAGTGCTTGTCCCCATGCGTGATTGGAAAGCATTATTAAATGCACTTCAACGCTTAATTGATAACCCTCAAGAGCGCATAGAGCGAGGCCGTAAAGGGCGCATCATGGCTGAGAAATATTATAGCGATGCTACCTATGCGCGTCATTTGGCGGAGGTTTATAGAGCAGTTGCGGAAAAATGAAAATTTTGCTTCTTACCGACATACCGCCATGCAGGAATTACACTGCGGGATTAGTATTAGAGCGGCTGGTGAGTTTTTTACCTCCCGATGAAATTGCACTTTGCTCTGTAGTAAACCCAGTGTTGAATCCAGAGATCCCCGAAGAGTTTAAATCTTTACCTAAAGTAATCCTGAAAAAACCTCGAGAAGCTTCGCTCAGGATCTCCAGGGGAAAGCCTGGCGACATTACAGCGTTTTTATTTGAGTTAGTTCAATCTACACGTGTTCGTTATCAACTGCTACCAAAGATCGTATCCTTTGCCAAACAACAGCAGGTTGATGCAGTCTGGGTGGTGCTACAAGGGCAGACGATGGTTCGTCTGGCACGGCAAGTATCCCTGAAATTGGGCCTACCGCTGTTTACGCAGGTTTGGGATCCTTTTGGCTGGTGGCTTAGAGATAATCGCATAGATGGCATAACTCAGCGCCGTTTATTAAGCGAGTTTCAGAACGTCATTCGACATGGAACAGCATGTGCCACAGCATCATGGGCAATGTCAGAGGCATACACACACCAATACGGTGTGCGAAATCAACCTGTGATCGCAGGTTTGCCTCGCGAAATTGCGCTGGAACCAGCCGCATGTCCACATCCGGGTAATGAGTTCATCATTGGAATGGCTGGACAGCTTTATGCAAAAGAGGAGTGGAATGCACTTATTCATGCGCTAAACCAGGTAAATTGGAAGATTGCAGGTAAATTGATTCGTATCCGGGTCATGGGTGGTGGTTTTCAGTCATATACTCAGTGCCCGGCAAATTTTGAATACTTAGGCTGGCAAAGCCAGGAAGATACGATACGTTTATTGTCAGAATCAGATCTGCTCTATATGCCGTATTGGTTCTCTGAAGAGTTCAAGGAAGAGTCAAGTACCAGTTTCCCATCCAAGTTAGTGACTTATTTTGCATCGGGGAGACCAGTTTTTTGTCACGCGCCAAGTTATTCATCACCTGCCAGATATATCAAAAAACATGATGCTGGTTATCTTTGTGAGACATTAGAGCCTTCCATCATCACAAAATATTTAGAGCTTGCGATTACGGATATGGATTATTACCATAAGATCGCTTCAAATGGAACTTATTGTTTCACAAATGATTTTACATTGGAGCGCATGAAAGAGAATTTCATGCAGTTTTTGGGAATGCAGCATCTGAAAGAGAGAGATTAATGGACATAAATGCTTGGATGAGGGAATTGTTTGCCCGACCTTTATATAATCTTGGAGATGAAGGGAATGCGGCACTAAACGAGATTTATTCTCCTGGCTATTCGAAGGAGTTACTCGCTCGATATATGACTAAATATTATGGGAGCATTGATGGGGCAAGGTCGCAAGCAGAAAAGATTGATCTAACTGGGTACTATCATGGTTTGATTTCAGAGGCACTTGCTGATGCAAACTTTAAACATGCCGATTCATCGTCTCTGGATATTCTCGAGATTGGCTGTGGATTTGGAAGTGCCACTTTCCCATTGATTCAGTTGATGCCTCATGCACGGCTTGTGGCGACAGAATTAAGTATGTCTATGCTTATTGTGCTAAATGAGCAACTAAAGGCAAAGGGAGAAAGGCACCGCTGTGCGCTTTTACAACTTAATGCCGAAGAACTTGATTTTAAAGATGGTAGTTTCGATTTGATTGTGGGTGCAGCTATCCTTCACCACTTGCTAGAACCTGAGATAGTCATAGCGCGATGTGCGAAACTTCTTAACCCGGGAGGCATCGCAATATTTTTTGAACCGTTCGAGAACGGATACAAAAATTTAGGGACAATTTATCAAGCGATTCTCAATGATCGGAGAAGTTGGTTATTGTGGCCTTGGAATAGGCGATACTTTAAAAATTGTATTAAAACGTGGAAAAAAATGAGCAATACGAATAAAAGTGACCCATTTTTTTCTTACATGGATGACAAATGGCTTTTTACTAGGGACTTTTTTGTCGATCTAGCAAAAAAGTATAAGTTTAGTGATGTATCTATTAATAGACTAAGTAAATCCGATGAGCCCTTCTTTCAGTTCGCAGAAGACCATATAAAGGGCAATAACGTGAATAACTTGCCAAGTTGGGTCTGGAATCTAATTCACGAACAGGCGCATCACATTAGCATAGACTTGAAAATGGATCTTCTTATCGAGGGATGTATCATTTTTAAAAAATAATTAATTTTATTAACTTCAGATTTTCATTACGATGGAATGGCGTTTGATTAGCACTTACTTTTCGACATCAATTGCAATTAAGACAATTAAGAAATATCAAAAATGACAACTAACTGTAGCCTTTATGCACTCTGACCATCTAACGCATCCGAAATACCGAGCAGACATTGATGGATTACGTGCGATCGCTGTACTTTCCGTTGTGGGTTTTCATGCATTTCCTTCAGTACTTAAGGGTGGTTTTACCGGTGTTGATATTTTTTTCGTTATCTCTGGCTTTCTCATCTCGACCATAATTTTTGATAGTTTGGAACGAAACAGCTTCAGCTTTATTGAGTTTTATAGCCGGCGTATCAAACGCATATTTCCAGCCTTATCTTTGGTATTGATCGCCAGCCTCGTCCTTGGATGGTTTGTGATGTTGCCAGACGAATATGAACAGCTCGGTAAGCACACTGCAGGGGGAGCGGGGTTTGTTTCGAATTTCTTGTTTTGGAAGGAAAGCGGCTATTTTGATAATGCCACAGAAACAAAGCCGCTATTGCACCTGTGGTCGCTGGGTATCGAGGAACAGTTTTACATTGTCTGGCCGCTTCTTCTGTGGTTTGTATGGAAAAAACGATTTAATTTACTAACGCTTACGATTGTAATCACGCTCATTTCATTCAAGCTCAATATTGGCAAGGTGCGCGTTGATCAAGTTGCTGCCTATTACTTGCCACAAACACGTTTTTGGGAATTGCTGGTTGGAGCAGTTCTAGCATATATAACGCTACACAAATCGAGCATACTTTCCCAGTATCAGGAAAAACTTGATGCTTGGTTAGGCACTATGCTTTATACACAAGCACCTGAAGCGAATGGTAAAACACTACGTAATGTTCAGTCGGTATCCGGCGCGGTTTTGATTGTATTAGGGGTTCTTGTTATTACTAAGGAGAAGCACTTTCCAGGCACTTGGGCGTTGTTGCCAACGCTTGGTGCATTGCTGATGATTTCGGCTGGTGCGCAGGCATGGTTGAATCGCACCGTTCTATCTAGCCGTATATTGGTATGGTTTGGCTTGATTAGCTTTCCGCTCTATCTATGGCATTGGCCACTATTATCATTCGCAGTCATCATTCAAGGCATGCATCCCTCCATTTGGATACGAATAGCAGCGGTCTTGGTATCTGTTGTATTTGCGTGGTTAACATACCTGCTGGTTGAAAAGCCTATTAGAAATGGCAGGCATAGCAAAGAGAAAACAATTGCACTACTCGCATTGATGCTTGTTGTAGGTTGTGTGGGATATTACTGCTACCTGCGTGAGGGATTTGGGTACAGATTTCCTAAGCTTATTCAAGAGCTTACGCATTATAAAGTCACTGATCCAAAAAATAGCTGGAGGGCGGGGATTTGCCATTTACTTCCCAAGCAAGATTACACTTCTTTTCATGCGTGTGAAGAGAAGGAAGTGAAAAACAATAAAAAGTCCATATTGTTATGGGGAGATTCGCATGCGGCGCATTTGTACTCTGGATATAAGGCTAGCTTTGGAGAAACATACAATATTATTCAGAGAACAGCCTCGGTATGTCCTCCGATTTTAAATATGGAAATTAACAGTGCCCCTTATTGCAAGAAAATCAATGACTATGTTTTTGAGTCTATAAAATTAGATAAGCCTGATAAGGTTGTGCTGGCAGCGAACTGGGTTGCTTATGATTGGAAAAAAATTGAAGGGACAATCAATGAACTTAGAGCAATTGGAATTGTAAACATTGATTTGATCGGACCTGTTCCCCATTGGATTGACGCCTTACCTAAACAGCTATATTTATACTATAAATCAGACAGATATCATAGCATGCCAAAACGTATGAATTTTGGACTGGATCCAACAAATGCCGAATTAGATGCGGAGTTAAGTGATTTATCTGATCAGTTGAAAGTTAATTATATTTCGCCTATTAAAATACTTTGCAATATGGATGGTTGTATCACAATGTTAGGGGAAGCCGGCGACACACTTACAGCTTTTGATGCTGCCCATCTTACCAATGCGGGCTCTTTATTTTTAGTCTCACAATTTCCCAAAAATTGACATACTTGAGCTTAACACAGCGAAAATTAGCGTAGCTAATCGAAATTAATAAGGAATCTTAAGTGAAAAACCACAGGATTAGTGCATTTGATGGACTAAGAGGATATTTTGTTTTACTTACATTTTGTGTACATTTTATTCCCAATGCAGCAGGATTCGTTGGGCTGAATATTAGCGGGCCTATTTCGCAATTAAGCCGAATCGGAAAGCTCCTTCATTGGCTACAAATATCAAACTATGGGGTTTACGGGTTTTTTATATTGAGCGGATTCTTAATTGCCAGGATGGCATTGAATAACCCAGGTTTCGTCGGTAAAACTTTTTTGTTCAACAGATTCATGCGGATATATCCGGCGTTCTTAATTTCCGTCATTTTGTCCGGTAGCGTAGGTATGTTTTACACACACTATATGCATATCAATCTAGTTGATACTTTGAAAAATCTTTTATTTCTAAATGGTTTTTTTCTGATAGGTGAGATTCCATCTCTTAATTTTGTTACTTGGAGTTTGTTTTATGAGTTTCTCTTTTATCTTACTGTGCCAATAATGGTATTTGCCATTCTTAGGCTTAGATTGAATAGACTTGGATCATTGTTGTTAATCTACGCGCTAACCGCTTTTATATCGGTGGCGCTCAGACTTACTATGTCATATCAGCTCTTTTTTGTTGGAATTGTTATTGCATCTTTCTCCGACCAGGAGCTTCGTGATGCTGCGGACAGTTTTCCCGAATGGTTAGTAATATTGGTATACGTTGCCGCCACATCTGCCTATTCTCTTGGTATCGATGAAGGGATGTTCATCCCGATTTTCTGCATAACAGCCCCGGTTTTCATAATCAAGGCGGCTTTTGGCAATGGCATACTATCAAAGATATTTAATTGGAAATATCTTAGGTTGATTGGGCAGGTTTCATATTCTTTTTACCTGTTGCACGCCACTATCATCATTGCGTTCTTTTTCACGCTACAGTCCCATGGCTTTGTTAACAAATACTGGGCAGTGGTTGCACTTCCCATAACTTCATTGCTCACTTTAGGCATGTCGTATTTACTCTACGTAATTGCTGAGCGCCCATATTTTTTGCGGAAAGCTAGAGTGGAGCTTGTTAATAAAGAAGTAGCAGTATCTAAGTGAGTACAGAATGGGTAATTTCAAGTTTTAAGACGATACCAAGCTTAACTCCTTTACCGGACAATTAACAATTGACCATTGCCCCTATGCATTCTGACCACTTAACGCACCCCAAATACCGAGCAGACATTGATGGGCTACGTGCGATCGCTGTACTTTCCGTTGTGGGTTTTCATGCATTTCCTTCAGTACTTAAGGGTGGTTTTACCGGTGTTGATATTTTTTTCGTTATCTCTGGCTTTCTCATCTCGACCATAATTTTTGATAGTTTGGAACGAAACAGCTTCAGCTTTATTGAGTTTTATAGTCGGCGTATCAAACGCATATTTCCAGCCTTATCTTTGGTATTGATCGCCAGCCTCGTCCTTGGATGGTTTGTGATGTTGCCAGACGAATACAAACAACTCGGCAAGCACACTGCAGGCGGGGCAGGGTTTATTTCGAATTTTCTGTTCTGGAAGGAAAGTGGTTACTTTGACAATGCCGCGGAAACAAAGCCGCTCTTGCATCTCTGGTCGCTGGGGATCGAAGAGCAGTTTTACATTATCTGGCCGCTGTTGCTGTGGTTTGTTTGGAAAAAACGATTCAATCTGCTAACACTTACAGTTGTCATCACACTCATTTCGTTCAAGCTCAATATCGGCAAAGTGCGTGTTGATCAAGTCGCCGCCTATTATTTACCGCAAACACGTTTTTGGGAATTACTGATTGGATCAGTTCTAGCGTACCTGACATTGCACAAATCGAACCTGCTTTCCAGATATCAGCAAAAGCTTGATATATGGCTAGGCGCGATGCTCTATGCTCAAGCACCAGAAGCGAATGGCAAGACACTGCGTAATGTGCAGTCGGTTTCGGGTGCGGTATTGATTGTATTAGGGGTTCTTGTCATTACCAAGGATAAGCACTTTCCAGGCACTTGGGCGTTGTTGCCAACATTGGGTGCAATGCTGATCATTTCAGCCGGTGCACAAGCCTGGCTCAATCGCACCGTTCTATCCAGTCGAATATTGGTATGGTTTGGCTTGATCAGCTTTCCGCTCTATCTGTGGCATTGGCCATTATTATCTTTTGGGGTGATTATTGAAGGGAGTCCGCTCTCTATTTGGATAAGAATCGCAGCTGTCTTGGTATCTGTTGTCCTTGCATGGCTAACATGTCTGTTGGTTGAAAGCCTATACGTAATGGCAGGCACAGCAAACAGAAAACAATTTTGCTACTCGTATTGATGCTTGTTGTGGGGTGTGCCGGATATTTCTGCTTCCATCGAGAGGGGCTAGCATTCAGGCTCCCTAAACCGCTTCAAGAGCTAACTTCGTTTAAATATGAATATAAGGCCATTTACAGGTATGGCACATTTTTTTTGGCAGCAGGGCAAGACTATTCTACTTTTCGTACATGTGGCACAAGCCCTACTGATGGAAACAATAAAAAGTCTTTATTACTGTGGGGGGACTCATACGCAGCACATTTGTATCCAGGATATAAAGCGTATTTTGGACAAAAATTTAACATAGTCCAGAGAACAGCCGGGACATGTCCCCCGGTTTTACACATGGGAATTGATAGCAGTCCGAAATGCCAGGGAATCAATGATCATATTTTTGAGGCAATCAGATTGAATAAGCCTGATAAGGTTGTACTTGCTGCAAATTGGGTCGCTTATGACTGGATAAAAGTGGAAGGGACAATTAACGAACTTAGAGGGCTTGGAATAACAGATATTGATTTGATCGGACCGGAACCGCTGTGGATCGATGGACTGCCAAAAGAACTTTCATTGTATTACAGACATGATAAAAACCATCAGATTCCAGACAGAATGAAATTTGGGCTGAATCAGAGCTTTATTGAAACCGACGCACTTATGTTTGATTTTGCTGAAAAACTTCAAGTGAACTATATATCGCCTAGAAAAATTATGTGTAATGAGCTAGGTTGCATTACAAAATTAGGGGAATCTGGTGATAAGCTAGTAGCATGGGATTTGGGTCATTTAACTGAAACAGGCTCTTTGTATTTAGTATCCCATTTCCCCGGTAAATAATTTATTTAATCCAAAAAGTCGGTAAATTCAATTTTTAAGACGCGCATGAATACTATTCCAAGCTTTTGCATTGTTCTTCCTGTTTACAATGAGTCAGTAGAAATTGAGCGCTGTATAAAAGGGATTGCCGCTCATTTACGCAATATTGATACAAGAACGGGCATTATTACTGTTGATGATGGTAGCAAAGACAACAGTCTGGAGATTTTACAAAGGCTCCAGGATGAAATTCCTAACCTGACGATACACAGTCATGAAAGCAATGGTGGATACGGTGCTGCCAACCGAACAGCATCAAGATTGGCAAAAGAACTAGGTTTCGATTATTCCTTGGTCATGGATGCTGACGGTACTCAAGCCGTTGAGTTCATCGATCGGTTTTTGGAGCCAATGAAAAATGGTGTGGATTTTATTAAAGCAACCAGATACGCCAAAGGCGGGCGCGTGGAGGGCGTGCATTGGAAGCGAGTCTTAATCTCACGGGTAGGTAATAAGCTTGCGCAGTGGCTAATGCGTGTGCCGTTGACCGATTTCACAAATGGTTTTCGGGCTATAAAAAACGATGTTTGGGTTCAACTGACAACTACAGAGACGGGGTTCGCCATGCTCATTGAAGAAGTCTACTTGGCGCGCCGCTTGAAAGTCAGTTTTGCTGAAGTACCTTATGTGCTTACAGCACGAAACGAAGATACATCGGAGTCAAAATTCACTTATTCCCTTAATGTATACAAACGCTACGCACAATATCTTTTTAAACGCTAGCGCTGTTATTAAATTCAACCTTGTTTAGAGAATGCTGGGTGTGGTACATTTCTAGCCCGCAATGAACTCAAAATGCTGAGCTAGATTAGCTACTACAAATTAGTAAGCCAATATGCTTCAGTCCAAAATCATAAGCTTTAGCACAATGACTGAAGGAATCTGAATATTATGTCCCAATCGGAAGAAACTTTTAAATGTGCATTTTGTGGCGGGCATGATCTTACAGAAGTGTTAGATCTTGGGACTGTGGCGCTCGCCGGCGGATTTCTTCAGCCGGATCAATTCTCCAAAGAACCGACTTTTCCGTTGCGGGTTCATTTCTGCAATGAATGCCTTGCAGTGCAAGTAGTGGATATCGTCGATCCGGATTTGATGTTTGCAAATTACTTCTACTTCTCCTCACAAATTCGGACATTACGCGAGCATTTTGAAGACTATGCAACTGAGGTTGTTTCGCGCTTTCTGGACGCACCTAACTCTACGATACTTGAGTTTGGTTGTAATGATGGAGTGCTGCTGCGCCCGCTTGCCAATCAGAATGTAGGTACGCTCATCGGGGTTGATCCGGCGACCAATATATTGGCTACGATAAATGACCCAAGAGTCAATGTGGTCAACGATTTCTTCACGGAAGATGTTGCAGATCAGGTTCTAGAGCGTTTCGGTAAAGTGGATATGGTCGTGGCGAATAATGTTTTTGCCCACATACCGGACATCTGTGGCGTGACGCGAGCTATCAGCAAGGTGCTGGATGATGACGGCACCTTTATCTTTGAGGTCCATTACCTGGGCAACATTATCCAAGGGCTGCAGTACGACATGATTTATCATGAGCATCTGTACTACTATTCACTGCTTGCCCTTGAAAATCACTTCCGCAGACATGGCATGCTGGTGTTCGACGTCAAGCCGGTGCCTATTCATGGCGGCTCGATGCGCTACTACGTTTGCAAAGAGGGTTCCAGACACGCTGGAGAAATTTCTGCAAGAGTGGAATTGCTTCGCAAAGAAGAGCTGGAAATCGGCTACGACCGCCCGGAAACTTACGCTAAGTTCGCACATAATGTGGAGCAGAGACGTGACAAGCTGATGGATGTACTTAACAATCTTCGCGCAAAAGGGCGGCGTGTCGCAGGGTATGGGGCATCCGGTCGAGCCAACACCATTATTCAATACTGTGGCATAGACCACACGCACCTGGAATACATGATAGATGATGCGCCTGCTAAAACGGGCTACTTTACACCGGGATCCCATTTCAAGATTCATAACAACAGCATACTGAAGACAGATCCTCCGGATTACCTGCTTATTTTTGCATGGAGTTTTATTAACGAGATCGCGGCTAAATGCAGCCATTACATGGACGAGGGGGGCAGGCTGCTGGTTCCCTTGCCGGAAGTACGTATCACCATGCATCCCTACAGCACCGATGTGCTCTAATCGTAATTTCTTAAATCCTAAAATTGCGCTTTCCTGACTGAAAGCAGAAAGAGTTTAAATGAGAGTTGTTTCAATATTCGGCACTCGGCCAGAGATGATCAAAATGTGGTCAACGCTTAAGAAGCTGGACGAGTTAAATTTTGAGCACATCATGGTACATACCGGGCAGAACTACACCCCGGAACTCAAGGATTTCTTCTTCCGTGACCTTGAATTACGCAAGCCTGACTACGAGCTTAATATTGATACTTCCAGTTATGGCAAAGAGGTCGCTGATGTCATTGTCAAATCAGACGAGCTGTTCGTTAAACTCAAGCCTGACGCGCTACTGATCCTTGGTGATACCTATAGCGGCCTGTCCATCATGCCAGCCACGCACCGCGGCATCAAGACTTTCCATATGGAGGCAGGGCTAAGGGCTTGGGATATAAGAATGCCGGAGCAACGGAACCGCATCCTGATTGACCATATGAGTAGCGTATTACTGCCGTTCAATCAATATCACCGAGAGAATCTGTTGCGTGAAAACATACATCCATCAAAGATTTTCGTCACCGGTAATCCTACATATGAGGTGATGAGGCATTTTGAGCCGAAAGTACGTGATTGCGATATTTTGCAACGTCTAGGATTGGACAAAGGCGGATACGCTCTGGTAACTGCGCATCGGTCCGAGAATGTAGACAACCCACAAAGTCTCGCACGCATCATTTATGCACTGGGAGAGATAGCCAAACGCCATAAGCGTGAAGTCATTTACCCCATGCATCCTCGCACCAAAAGTAAGATTGGCGGTATGGAAATACCCGCGGGTGTGAAGATTATGGCTCCGCTTGGGTTTTATGACTTCAATCGCCTGCTGGCAGACTCCTGGTGCGTCATATCAGATTCAGGTACGGCTTCTGAAGAAGCCTTGTTTTACAAAGTGCCTTGCGTAAGTCTTCGTATGACCACCGAGCGGCCTGAAACGGTAGAGGCCGGGGGTAACATCATTGCCGGACTGGATGCTCAAGATCTTATAGATGCCGTTGAAACTGCTGTGACACAGCCTTGGGGATGCCGTTACGACCTGAATGAGAATTTCACTGCATCTTCAGTCGTCATCAATGCTCTGCGTAGCAGGATCACAAACTTCTTCTGATTTAGTGCAGGGAGTTAGGGCATAGGTAAAACTGATGATCAACATATAAGGTTGGCTCCAAACTGCGAATGATCGGGGCATTGCTTTCGAGCATTCGCAGCTGAATGATCTGCTTTGACAGTTGTTGAACAAAATACAAGATGCAGAACAGGTGCTAAATTATGAAATCACTGAGTCATTCCATAGCACGCCACAAATTAGTGGAAGCCTGCATCGTTGCACTATTAATCATCGTCACTGTATTTCCCGATGTGATCTTTCTGCGGGCCAGCTTTAGCCTTACAGACAATCTCGTCAGCTCACAGCAAGGTAGTGCGCCGAAAAGGTTTTACCACATCCCGTCAACGACTGGTTGGTACGGCAGCTACAACGACAATGGGGGCGCAATCTTTCAGTCCGAGCCGATGATAGAGTTCATGCGTTACAGCATTTGGCATGGGCAGTCACCTTTCTGGAACCCTTATTCAGCCGCGGGTTCATTTGGTCCGGAAACCCTTGTAGATCAGAAATTCTCAGCGTTTACCCTGACCAATGCCCTGCTTGGGGGAGGGTCGAAAATATACAACGCAACGATGCTCGCATTCTTCTATTTTGCTGTGTTCTTCATGTATAGAATCGCACGCGAACGGTTAAATTTATCGGTGTTGGCGAGTATTGGCATCTCGCTTTTTTATTTACTCAACGGTTACTCGGCGGCGAACTTTGGATCCAATGTTTCGCAAAGTTATCTTTATATCCCGATGATTCTTTATACCTCGCTGACTTTTCTTGAGAAAGCGACAATAAGGCGGTTCGTGGCAATTGTGTTCTCATTTGCCGTATTCCTGTCATGCACGTTCATCCCGACAACACTAACCTCGTTTATCGCCATATACGCGATACTCATCGGCTATGCATCAGCGAGGATCAAGTGGGGGCAATTGAACCTTTCTGATGGCGTTAAGCTGATGCTTGTGCAAATTGCAGGGGTGGTGTTATCGGTACTGCTGCTAGCAGTGCTTTATCTTCCCATATTTGAAAATATTAAAAGTACCGGCACCCTCGAAGCCTATGCGATCAGGATTTTTTACCCATTATTCTTCCCGCAGGCGATCGCATCGTTCTTTTCACCTACCCACCTGTATGAATCTTATAACGCTATGGAAGCGGCCGCGGTAGGGATTACCGGAAATACTGTTTTTCACATGGGGCTCATGGGCATTGTGCTTGCATCATGTGCAAGTTCTTTGAGAAAAGGAAAATACAATCCGCTGATCATCCTTTGTGCAGTATGTATGGCGCTAGCGATTTTGAGAGTGTTTGAGGTTCCATTAGTCAGTGATGCTATTGCACATATCCCCATCCTCGGCAAAGTGGGTTGCCAGTACTGGTGGCCGCCTATCATGCTTCCTATGGCCTTCCTGATAGGTTTCGGCATAAACAACCTGGAACAGGATAATGCACGTATATGGCCGTCATTCCTATTACTGTTGATAGGGGTGGCTGCGGTATTTTATGTTTATGAAACTTATGGTCTGGTGGAGCCGCATGTCAAATTCAAGGTGAAGGCATTGATCTCACTTGGAGTGTTAGCGGTAACGATAGGTACTTTGCTGCTTAATGTACGCTCAACTAAAAACGCAAAGTCAGGCAGAGTCATCCTCAGCCTGGTCGTGCTTCTATTCGTTGAACTCATGCTGGATAGCAAAATGATCCGTATGCCGAGAAGTGCCATGTTTTCCGCACCGGATGAGGCCATCACCTTTGTTCGCGAACACGTAGGCCTTTATCGCACGCTGAATTTCGGACAGACAGGGTTATACCCTGAATTAGGTTCAGCACTGCAGATTCAGGAAGTAACATCAATGAATCAAGGGGTTATACCCGCATATGAGAACTACTTCTATTCCGCCATACAGATCCCGCGTTGGTCGTTTCCGGCTTTAGGATTAATCCAGGACAAGCCTGATGCGACCAGGTTTAATTGGCAAGCACTCGATATGTTAGGGGTTAAATACGTATTCTTACCGGTAGCTTTTAAGGCCTATAAGATTGAATTGCTACGACGTGGGTTGCGCTTAGTCTTTGAATCACCGTCGACATCAGTTTTTGAAAACCCTAACGTGTTACCGCGTGCGTTTGCACTCAATCTGCCGGATAGCGGTCTGAACCAAGGGCTGAATTTACCTGCAGACTTTCAGGGGCATATCCAACCAGCTACTATTACCGCTTACCAGAATGCTTCAGTTGAAATAAGGGGCACTGCTGCGCAACAAATGCTGGTTGTGTTGAGCGATAACTGGCATCCAAGATGGAGCGCTACCGTGAACGGCAGGGAAGCCAGTATTATCAAAGTGAATGGCACTTTTCGGGGAGTTGTTGTTGCCAAAGGCAGTTATGTGATCAGAATGCATTACCAGCCCGCCACACTGCCGTTGGCTATGGGCATTTCGTCAGGAGTTCTACTGTTACTGGTGTTGATAATTTTCAATCGCAGGCGTTTGGATGATTTAATCCGTCCCAAATGGGCATTATGGGCATAGACTTTTCATGTTGATGCTAAATAAGCACGTTGCCAATAAACGGCATTGGGTTATTGCCGGGAAAATCATATTGGCAGCCATGCTGATCGCTATATTGTTGAGCAAAGGAAGCCTGGATTTTCGCTCGATTTCTGGGGTCACCGCCAGGCTGGATCTATTTATTCCGGCGTTATTGTGTTTATTTGCAGGGCTCCTGATCAGCGGTCTGCGTTGGTGGATATTGCTGATCGTTTCCGATCATAAAATCCACCTGAAAACGGTGTTAAGCCTGCAATTGATGGGCAGCTTTTTTTCTACCTGGTTACCGGGCGCTTCGGGTGGCGATGCTGTGCGGGGTATCCAGATATTTCGTCTGTTGGAAAGTGGCCGTTCGACCGCGCTCATTTCAATTATCACAGATCGTGTTTTTGCCTTGCTGGGCCTGATTTCCATCGCAGCGATCGTATCGTTATTCCTGCCTGCGCAACTAACCCACAGTGCAGCCCTTGCCAGTTATGTCAGCCTGATAAAAGTCATTGGTTTTGGTACCGTGTTCTCGCTGGTGTTAGGGTTGGCTTTTATATGGCTCACATTACGTTTCTCACTGCTGGAATATATACCGGTTAAAATCCGAACCTATCTCAATATCTTATTAGCAACTACTTTAATCTACAGAAAGAAATGGCCTGCATTGGCTTTTTGCTGGTTACTTTCGATGCTGGCAAGCGGTATTGTGGTGATTGGTATCGTACTCATTGCGGCGATTTTCCCGTACGCACCAAACCCGATGATATCGGCGATAGCCGGAGTTTTTGGCAATGTATTTTCTGCTATACCGGCAACACCGGGTGGGCTGGGTGTAGGCGAATCCATTTTCGCCAAGATCTGTGCTGACTTTAGTGCAAGGACAGCCCCGTTCGCCACGATATACTTTACATTTCGCGTAGGGATGCTCATCGCAAATATCCCGGGAATGATCGTCACCTTACTTTACAACCACAGCAAGCATCAAGAGATGGCGCGCTCGGGCCGGAGTTGACTGATGAATGATTCACCTCTGATTAGCATCGTTATACCGGTGTTTAACGGTGCTGATTATCTGGATATGGCAATCCACAGTGCGTTGGCGCAGAGTTATCCCAACATTGAAGTGCTCGTTGTGAACGACGGCTCAACGGATGATGGAGTAACGGAGCGTATTGCCTTATCTTACGGAGATCGGATTCGCTATTTTTCAAAGCCTAATGGTGGAGTAGGTTCGGCTTTGAATCTGGCAATTACAGAAATGCACGGGGACTATTTTTCCTGGCTGAGTCACGATGATTTGTACGCCCCTCAAAAACTAAAATCGCAGATGGAGTTTTTACTTGGACTTCCATCTGCAATCAGAGACAGAACCATTGTTTATAGCGATTATTCCATCTTTACCTCAGACCCGGATAAGAGTATCCCCGTTCGCATACAAAGTATGCAGCCCGAGTGCTTCCGCTACTGGATCACCGTGGGAAACTCATTGCACGGGTGTACATTACTTATCCCTAAAAGCGCATTTGAAGAGTGTGGCGTATTTGACGAAACACTTCGTACCACCCAGGATTATGATCTTTGGTTTCGTATGGCCGGAAAATTCCGTTTCCAGCACATGCCGGAAGTACTGGTAAAAGCGCGCAGTCATGCAGATCAAGGGACTAGAAGAATGGCTGACGTCGCTTTACGCGAATGTAACCAGCTATTGTCGGATTTCGTTAGGAAATTAACTCCCGCAGAGCTATTGGAATCAACGAACTCTACATCAGCTCATGCTTACGCCAAAATCGCTGCCAGCTTTTGGCATCGAGGTTTAAGTTCAGCGGCCTATTGTGCTGCCCGGATATCATTAACAAGCACTAAGGGGGCAGGGTTTCTGAATGCAGTTAAAACCATTGGGATATTGATGACAGGGCTTTTTCAATATGTGGTTTTTACTTCGGTTCGCAAATGTCTGTCACCGAGCATGAGGCAGTCCATTAAAGCGCTCTCGGGGCGCAATTCCACATAAAATGACGTGGTTCTGACCCTTGAAAATACTCAACGTCAATCATTTGCTTGATCCTTATTCCGGAGGTGGGACTGCCGAGCGTACCTTCCAGCTTAGCCGGTTCCTTTCTAAAGCAGGGGCAAGCTGCAAGATCGCCACGCTGGATATCGGTATTGAAAAGAATCGATTTTCAGGGCTGGAAAATCTGAGTGTTGTGGCATTTCCCTGTCTGAACAGAAGATACTTTGTTCCTCGCGTTTCTTTTTCCGCCATGGATAGATTGGTTGCCGATGCGGATATTGTTCACTTGTCGGGACACTGGACTTTACTCAATGCACTCGCTTATATATCTTGCAGGAAATATCGCAAACCATTTGTGTTTTGTCCGGCAGGTGCGCTCAAGCCTTTTGGCCGTTCGATTCTACTGAAACGGCTGTATGATTTTCTCCTGGGTAAAAAAATTGCCATGAATGCGAGTGCCTGTGTGGCAATCACCGAGGAGGAGGGTAGCGATTTTTCAAAATATGGGGTGCCATCAGATCGCGTTGTCGTCATTCCAAATGGGATATGCCCGGAAGACTATGAACTAAAAGCATCGCATGCTGCTGTCCTGCTGCAGGAAGAACAAGAGTCTTACGCTGGTTCCCCCTATATATTATTTTTAGGCAGGCTCAGTGAAATAAAAGGCCCTGACTTGTTATTGGATGCCTTTGCCAGGGTGGCGGATAGATTTCCCGCGATGCACCTTGTCTTTGCCGGCCCGGACGATGGCATGCTGCAATCCTTGACGGAAAAGGTTACGAAGCTATCGCTCACGGGGCGCGTTCATTTCAAAGGTTACATTGGTGGCGAGGCAAAGTTGAGATTGCTGCGTAAGGCCAGTTTGCTTGCAATACCATCTCGACGAGAGGCGATGTCTATCGTGATTCTGGAGGCGGGAATATGCCGGACACCAGTACTGTTTACCGATACCTGTGGTCTGGAATCATTTGCAAAAGATGGGGCAGGGACTATGGTGAATGCTTCGGTGGATGCGTTGGCGCAGGGGCTCGCAGAAATTTTAACAAATGATGAAGCGGTCAGTATAAAAGTCGAAAAACTGGAGTCAATAGTGCGGCAACATTACCTTTGGAGCATGCAAGCTGAACGTTATTTGGCGCTCTATGCCCGCATTCTAGAGAAAGTGACTGAGTGATTATGATGTCGGGAAAAATGGGTTTTTCAGGAGTTTTTAAGTGAATATATTGATTTGGACCCAGTATTTCTGGCCTGAAAATTTTCACATCAATACCATTGCCCGCTGTCTGCATGACAGAGGAGCAAAAGTCACGGTCTTGACCGGTAAGCCGAATTATCCGGAAGGGGAATTTTTTACAGGGTATAAGGGCTCGGGCATTAGTCGAGAGATGTTTTCAGGGTTTGAAGTATTTCGAATTCCAATCAAACCCAGAAAAATGGGCTCGGCTAAAGATTTGGTTTTCAATTATCTTTCATTCATTTTTTCAGGGTATTTATTCGCCCCTTTTGCGCTGCGTGAAAAGAAATTCGACGTGATCTTTATTTATGCACCATCACCTTTACTGCAAGCGTTACCAGCAATATTTTTAGCCCGGTTAAGGAGAATTCCCACTGTTCTTTGGGTGCAGGATATATGGCCTGAGGCATTACAAGCGACCGGATACATCAGGAATCGCTGGATATTACGTATGGTTTCAGTTGCTGTACGGTATATATACAAATTCTCCGATTCCATTCTGATTCAGTCCGAAGAATTTCGAGCCTCGGTTGAGCGATTGGTAAAGGATAAGGAAAAGATCCGTTTTTATCCAAACTCGGCAGACGATACTTCGGTAGACCTGATGGCTGAGCATTCATGTCGTGATATAGCCAATGATTTGGCACGGGATTTTTCTGTCGTGTTTGCAGGCAATATTGGATCTGCACAGTCATGTGAGACCATCATTGAAGCGGCAAAGCTGTTACAAAGCACTCCTAATATAAAATTTTATATGATCGGTACCGGCAGCCAGGCGAATGCTTTAGCGGAAAATATCAAAGCCAATAAATTAGAAAATGTCGTCATGACCGGACGCGTCCCTGCGGAGGGGATGGCATCGATCTATGCGGCAGCGTCTGTGTTGCTTGTCTCTTTGCGAGATGATCCGGCGCTATCGGCAACCATCCCCAGCAAGTTACAAAGTTATCTGTCGGCGGGCAAACCCATCATCGTAAGTTGCAACGGCGCATCAAAGGATGTTCTGCTCAAGGCCAATGCCGGACTTACTTGTCCTGCAGGCGATGCGGCAGCACTGGCGGAGGCTGTGGTCAAGCTTTATGAAATGCCATCTGAACAACGTGAAGTTCATGGTAAAAACGGACGCGAGTACTTCAAGGCAAACTATCATCTGCCAGCACGCATGGAAGAGCTGGAGACGCATCTCAGAGCTGTTATTGCACACCGACGTCACTAACTGATGCCCAACTCTACATCTCCAGATAATGGTGGGAATCAAGGCACGCCACTCACTTCAATCAAATTGAATATGCTGGCGAATTTCCTCGGACGTAGCTGGACTGCGTTGCTGGGCATATTTCTGGTGCCCATTTATATTCGTATCATAGGGATAGAAGCGTATGGATTGATCGGTGCTTTTGCTGCTCTGCAATCCCTGCTTGGGCTTCTGGATATGGGTCTGAGTACGACCCTTAATCGAGAGATGGCCCGTTCCGGTGGAAGCGAGATCACTGCTCACGGTCAGGGCGAACTGGTGCATACGCTGGAAATAGTCTATTGGATCATGTCCGGTCTGATTTTGCTGATTATGCTTATTGCTACTCCATTCGTTGCCAAACATTGGGTGCACGCACAATCGCTGGATGTGAAGGACATGATCCTGGCCGGTAGTTTGATGGGACTCACCATGGCACTGCAATGGCCGCAAAGTTTGTATAACGGCGGATTACTGGGTCTTGAGCGCCATGTATTACTTAATCAGATCACTGGATTCATCAATTTTCTAAAATATGTGGGCGTTTTGCCGGTACTTTGGTTTCTGTCCCCTACGCTGACAGCCTATCTGGGATGGCAGGTTTTAGTTGCGGTGCTGGGTACGCTTACTTTGCGCGTAGTGCTTTGGAGATTATTGCCGGCCACCGCTACATCCCATACCTTCAGTTGGAAGAGGTTGCGCGAGGTGTGGCGATTTGCGGCGGGGATGAATCTGATTACGCTGATTACCATTCCGCTCAGCCAGCTCGACAAAGTCATATTGAGCCGGATTTTGTCGCTGGAAGCCTTTGGCTATTATGCTGTGGCCAGCCAGGTGGCCACCGTCACCAGCGTAGTGATCGCCCCGGTGTTTACTTCATACTTCCCAAGATTCAGCCGTTTGGTATCGCTCAAGGATACCGAGGTGTTGGCGAGAAACTATCACGCTGCCTGTCAGTTCGTTGCGGCGATCATTACGCCAATGGCATTTGCACTGGCCGCCTTTATGCCTGTCATACTTCATGTATGGTCTGGAGACCCCCGACTTGTCGAACATGTGGCTCCCATCGCGTCGCTATTGGTGCTGGGGAATATGGTGAATGGCTATATGAATATCCCTTATGCATTGACCCTTGCTTATGGCTGGACGCGCTTTACCATAGTACAAAATGCAATTGTTGCTGTCGTGCTTGCTCCGATCATGGTCTGGGCTGCTGTTACTTTTGGCGCTATCGGTGCAGCGTCGGTTTGGCTGACGGTGAATATAGTGTCACTATTGATCGGAGGGTATTTTCTTCACAGGTGGCTCATGCCGCAACAAATGTCACATTGGTATATTTGGGACGTATCTTCGCCTTTGATCATTTCCGGACTTTGTTTATCGCTGGTCATTGTTTTTGTGCGTCATCAATCTGTAATATCTGATTTGATAGTCGCAGGGGCGTTTACTGGAGCGGTAACAGTGCTCCTGTTGCTTGTGCTGCCGAATATACGGGGTTCAATGCATACTCTGTTTCGACGTTATGGCATGCGGGTTATCACAAAAGTCCGGTATGGGAATACAAAATGAGCGACATGTTGCCTGCCGTTTCAATCATTATTCCCACATATAACCAGCGATCCGATTTTCTGCGTCAAGCGCTGCTGAGCGCCTTGGCGCAGGGGCGCAGCGGCGTGGAGATCATAGTCTCTGACAATCACAGCACCAATGACACCGCAACGCTACTGGATGAGTTTTCGGGAAATGATATCAGAGTGATTCGGCCACCCGTGCATCTGGAATTGCTGGAGAACTTTGCATACGCAGCGGAAAATGCAAGCGGTGAATATCTATGCTTCCTGAGTTCCGACGATAAGCTTGCCGATCATGCCATACAGACATTACTGAATGCCGCAAGGATGCATCCGGAGGCCGTTGCAATTTACGGCGATTGGCTAAAAATCAATGAACAGGGCGAAATAATCGGGCAGTCGCCGCACACCACATATACTGATGAGAGTGCTGAAATCCTTGCACACTTGCAGTTTCTGGAAAACATCACCATAGGGGCCTTGATTAAAGCCAGCGCTTATCGCTTGGTAGGTGGCTTCAATTATGAAAATTCCAGAATCTACTACTCTGGGGATGTTTACTTGGGTTTGAAATTGCTGGCTGTGGGGCCTGCGTTGCATGTTGCTGTTAATACCATGCTTGTACAGGCATGGTCTGCTGACGGCAGGCAGGGAAGATGGGCAAAGCTTGCTTCTGACGAGGTGAACATATTAGGTTACGTGGCTTCATCTCAGCAGCTGCTGGCAAAATTGCCACAGAATCTCAGTTTTTACGAAGTCGTCAGGCGATATCATTTTCGGCGAATGATTGCATTGAGTTCCAAGGCGCTGTGGGAGGGGTTGATGACCAGGCAGCAATATGCGCAGCTATGGACAAGGTTTTGCGAAATGCTGCCTCGAAAATCGGCACTATTTGCCCGCGTCGTCTGGAATTTTCCGCTCGGTGGCATTAGTAGCGGTTTTGCCTATTTGAGCTACAGGTTACTTAAAATTGTGCGCTGATGCATCAGCTTTATCAGTGCCACCTCCCTTGGTTTCGGTCGTCATTCCGACGCGTAACCGTGCGGATTTTCTATCCGAGGCGATAAAGTCGGTTTTACAGCAAGACTACGTGAATATTGAAATATTCATTTGCGATAACGCCTCGACAGATCATACCGGGCTGGTCGTCGGCAATTACGCAAAGGAATATCCCAATGTGCATTACATCAGGAATGAGCAGGATATCGGGTTAATCAATAACTTCAATCAATGCGTACAGGTCGCCAATGGCGAATATATTTTCAGATTTGCCGATGATGATTTAATTTCTCCTCGATACATTTCATTACTTGTCGATGAGCTATCGAAGCATCCGGCGGCGATTGCCGCTATAGGCGCTGTATCGCTGATGACGACCGAAGGCGAGCCTATTCATGCGTTCAGCAATTTTGAGCAGATGCATGTGCATGGCACACAGGGCATGTCTTTGCTTGAAAGGGCAATTCATTACCTGAGATATGGCCATTATGAAGGTTGGGCATGGGCGGTTGTTTATGGAATATTTCGTACTGATGTCCTGAAACAATTGCAGATGAGTTCCGAATTAAAAGACCCTGGCGCCCTTTTTGTGTTGAGCGTGTTTTTGAAGGGAGAGCTTGCCTGTTGTAAAGAAGGGGCTGTTACCTATAAGCGTCAAGGCGGTGCTTCCAATGTGTTTGCGCCGCCCAAGGTGCATGAGATCCTTGCTGTGTTTTTAGAGACGAACAAGTCAAGCTGGATGACGGGGAAACTCGTTCTTGATTCAATAAAAGGAGCATGCAATAAAGCGCGAATCTTCCCCTGGATAGTATTGTTTATGTTTAAACAATTCATCGCCTCTGTATTATTGGCATTCTGGGTGGGGCTTAAAATCATTCTTCCATGGCTGAATAGTAGCCATCTCAGGCATCGCATTCGTAAGATGCATTCGGGATGGGGTGAGAAACATTGATGCCTGAGCGTAATCAGTCAATGCTGTTTTCTGTGGTAATCCCCACCTACAACCGTGCCGAAAAAGTACTGTGTACGATACAAAGCGTATTGTTGCAGGCAAGGACGCATCGTGTGGAAATCATTGTTGTGGATGATGGCTCAACCGATAATACACGCGAACAATTGTCCTCTCTGATCTCGTCAGGCAGCATCTACTATGTTGCGCACAATGGCAATCTTGGCGTTTGTGCCGCCCGAAATAACGGTATTGCACATGCCAAGGGTGATTTATTCATCTTTCTGGATTCAGACGATATTTTGCTTCCTGATGCTCTTGAGTATATCGCCCTGCATTTTGACCAGTACCCGGAGACCGATGTGTTGTTTGGTGGCACGGTCACTTTTGACAATGTGGCGATGTGCAGAGTTGAAAACTCTCCTGCGCGTCTAGATTTCCAACAAATCATGGAAGGGCATGCTGCAGGTGATTTTCTCGCAGTATGTCGCCCCAGGGTTTTTGAGAAATTCCGGTTTGACGAGACCCTTAACGGATTTGAAGGTATTACATGGATGCAAATAGCGCATGCGGGCTATAGTCTGGTTTACGATGAACATGCACTCCGCAGCTCCGAGTACAGCAGCGATGGTTTGAGTGGATATGCAGCCCTGACCAACAATCCGATGCGCTTCGCCAAAGGATATTTGGCGCAACTTAAGGCGTTGGGCCCTTATGTCAGTGAATCCTTTAGCCATATTTACGATGAATGGGTGCTAAAGTCCATTCTCTATCATCGGCTTGCCGGAAAGGATGTGCGTGGCATTATTCAAAACTATCCGGCAATGCATCGTTCTACTCGATTTTATGTTTTATGCGTCCGATTGTTACCTGCGATGATTTTGCACATATTTTTGAATCTAAAAGTCAGAATTCAGGTTCAGCGCCGCCGATAATGAAGAATGCCGAAAGGCGCAATTGAATTAAAACGCTCAATTTGGGAAAGTTTAGGATGAGGTTATGAGTCAGGATTTGATCTGGAAAAAGCTGCAGAACGAGGATATCAACCGCGGATTTGAAGGGGCTTCGATCCGGGCAGAATTCCTGTTACGACGATTCAAACATCATCTTACCGCAGGGGTTTCCGTGATGAATGTAGGGATAGGGACAGCCGCATTGGAAAAGAGTTTGCTGCAGCAAGGATGCAAGGTCAGCAGTCTCGATCCGGATGCCACTTCGGTTGAACGTCTGCAAGCGAGCGGAATTGATGCAAGACAGGGATACATCGAGCAAATGCCGTTTGCCGATGCCAGTTTCGATATTGTGTTTGCCTCCGAGGTGCTGGAACACCTGAATGATGAACAGCTTGCATCCGGCATACAGGAAATCCATCGCGTGCTTAAGCCGAATGGCCTATTCATAGGCACTACACCTTTTGAAGAAGACTTGAAGGTATCTATCGTGGTATGTCCTCATTGCGGGGACATTTTCCACCGGTGGGGACATCTGCAATCGTTCTCACTTTCCAGACTGAAGAATTGTATTGAAAATGCGGCTGGTGGTCGTAAATTCAAAGTCCAGAAGATTGAGACTATAGGATTCGCATCATTCAAAGGGGGTGGAGCGTTCGGATTTATAAAGGCGCTGATCAAAATTCCTTTATGCAAAATCGGGGCACGCTTTGCCAATCCTAATATCTGCTTTAAAGCAATCAAGCTTGAGAGCTAGCGATACTGATTCAAATGGCTAAATCAGAATTTCCCATGATTGATGATGCAAACACACGGCACTTAAAGATTGTTCACGTCATCACCAGCCTTGATACGGGCGGTGCTGAAATGATGTTGTTAAGACTCGCAGAGCGGCTTCAGGAACACTTTCAGCAGCAAGTGATTTGCCTAACGAATCCAGGCGTTGTCGCCAAAAGACTGCTGGCAATCGGCGTGCCGGTAACGTCTCTTGAAATGTCATCGGCATGGCCGAATCCCTTTGCCATCGTAAAGCTTGCCTGGTTGATCCGACGTTTTCGCCCACAGGTTGTACAGACCTGGCTTTATCATGCGGATTTACTGGGTGGGATCGCCTCATATCTGGCAGGGGTGCGGGCTTTGGCGTGGAATATCCGTAACAATGACCTTTCCGTAGATAAGACTAAGCCGAACACGCGCAGAGTTGTCGCTTTGGCCGCAAAATTATCACATTGGTTGCCCAGCCGTATCGTCTGTTGCTCGCATAACGCAATGCAAACCCATATCGCATTGGGTTATGCCCGGGCACCGTTTATTGTCATTCCGAATGGTTTCGATCTGTCGCGATTCAAACCGGATAGCTCTGCGCGCACTAGTGTTGGTGCCGAATTGGGGATACCTGCAGATGCCCCTATCATAGGTCTGATCGCCCGTTTTGATCCACAAAAGAACCATGCGGGGTTTTTTGAAGCAGCATATCAATTGCATAAACAGCGGCCGGAGGTGCATTTCTTATTGGTAGGGCGGGGGGTGGATTCGGGCAATCCGCTCATCATCAGCTGGATGCATGATGCGGGAGTCAGCAAGGTCACCCATTTGCTTGGTGAGCGCTACGACATGCCCCGATTAACAGCAGCGCTGGATATCGCCACTTCAACTTCTTCCTGGGGTGAAGCTTTTCCCAACGTGTTAGGCGAAGCGATGGCTTGCGGCGTGCCTTGTGTGTCTACGGATGCGGGTGACGCAAGCTGGATTGTAGGGGACACTGGACTTATCGTCGCGCGTGAGGACATGATGGCATTGGCACGGGCATGGGAAGCACTACTTGTATTACCGGTTACCGAGCGTGCAAAACTAGGCGAACAAGCGCGCTCACGAATTGCAGAAATCTTTGAGATCGGGAATATTGCTGCGCAATACGCTGAACTTTACGAAGACTTGGCGAAAGGACATAAGCAATGTGCGGCATAGCCGGTTTTTTAAGTGCATCGCAGTCGCGTACCACTTTACTTAACTTGGCCCATGGAATGGCTAACAGCATCAGCCATCGTGGCCCGAATGATATGGGTGCCTGGGTGGATGCGGATGCAGGTATCGCATTGGCGCATCGTCGTCTTTCGATTCTTGAACTTTCGGCCGCAGGCCATCAACCCATGCTTTCGGCTTGTGGACGTTTTGTCATCGTATTCAATGGCGAAATTTACAACCATCTGGAATTGCGTCGGGAACTGGAGGGCGAAGGAGGGAATCAGATTGTATGGCGGGGGCATTCCGATACCGAAACATTGCTGAACTCAATCGCCGCCTGGGGTGTGGAGACTACACTCAAGAAATCAGTGGGTATGTTTGCCTTCGCTGTATGGGATAGAGAACAACGAACCCTGACTCTGGCAAGAGACCGCCTGGGCGAGAAGCCTCTGTATTTCGGCGTGCAAGGCGGTGTGTTCATGTTCGGGTCGGAGCTCAAGGCGCTAAGAACGCATCCGTCATTTCTTGGCGAAATCGATCGAGACTCGTTAGCTCTGTACATGAGGCACAATTATATTCCCGCACCTTATTCCATCTATAAGGGCATCTATAAATTGCTTCCGGGCACCTGGTTGCAATTACCTGATCTTGCCGACCTGATTGTGGATCCCACGCTCGCAGGGCTGGGAGAAATGAAGACCTATTGGTCGGCATACGAAGTCGCTGAATCCGGGCAGAAAACCCCATTTACCGGGAGCGAACCGGAAGCTGTAGATGAGCTCGAATATTTCCTCAAACAATCGATTGGCGGCCAGATGATTGCCGATGTGCCGTTGGGTGCATTCCTGTCGGGTGGCGTGGACTCTTCGACCGTCGTGGCACTGATGCAAGCCCAATCAAGCCGTCCGGTAAAGACTTTTACCATCGGCTTTCATGAGCATGGCTACAATGAAGCCGGTTATGCTCATGCCGTAGCTGAAAAACTTGGCACCGAGCATACTGAACTTTACGTATCCCCGGAGCAGGCGATGGCAGTCATTCCTCAGCTGCCGCAGATTTACGATGAGCCTTTTTCCGATTCTTCTCAGATTCCAACGTGGCTGGTTTCAAAAATGGCGAGTGAGCATGTGACCGTTTGCCTTTCCGGCGATGGAGGAGATGAACTGTTCGGCGGCTACAACAGGTATTTTATGGGGCAGTCGCTTTGGCAGAAGCTTGACTGTATCCCACGGCCCATGCGCGGCCATGCGGCCGATTTGATAACAGGTATTTCGCCATCGCGCTGGAACTCGATGCTAAAGGTAATAAACCCGGTAATCCCCAAGAAATTGCGATATACCAACCCCGGCGATAAGCTGCATAAACTGGCGGGTATTCTGCAAACAGAAAGTCCTGACAGCTTGTATCTGGGTCTGGTTTCTCAGTGGGCCGACCCGGCTGCGATCGTTCTGGGGAGCAAGGAATACGGCACAGCATTAACGGATGGAGCAAACTTGCCTGGTTTTATGAGCTTTGCGGAGCGTATGATGGCATTGGATACTGTAACTTACTTGCCGGATGATATCCTGGCAAAGGTGGATCGCGCAGCGATGAGTGTAGGTCTGGAGACGCGTGTGCCGTTTCTGGATCATCGTGTCGTTGAGTTCGCCTGGAAATTGCCCATCGCGATGAAAGTGCGTCATGATGAGGGGAAGCATGTGTTGAAACAAGTACTCTACCGGCATGTTGCTAAAGATCTTATAGAGCGCCCTAAAATGGGATTCGGCATACCTCTCGATAGTTGGCTGCGTGGGCCCTTGCGTGTGTGGGCTGAAAGCTTACTGGATGAATCACGTTTGTTACGGGAAGGTTTCTTTGACCCGCGACCGATTCGTCTCAAGTGGCATGAGCATTTGTCCGGGCAACGCAATTGGCAATATCATTTATGGACCGTATTGATGTTTCAGGCATGGTTTGAACACACCCATGGCTGAAGCCAAGAAAAAGCCGAAATTGCTTTTCGTTGTCACCGAGGGACGGTATTTTGTCTCGCATCGTTTGCCGCTGGCAATAGCAGCGATTGCTGCAGGCTTCGATGTCGCCGTAGCCACACGAGCGGATGGGCAGGAAGAGCGGATTCAGAATGCCGGGGTCCGGCTGATCCCGTTCAATTTGTCGCGGCGAACGGGTAATCCTGTGCTTGAAATATGGACGCTTTACCAGCTATACCGGCGTGAAAAACCTGATCTGGTACATCATGTGGCACTGAAGGCTGTGATCTATGGCTCTTTTTCAGCACGGTTAGCACATGTGCCGGCCCAGGTGAATGCAGTGACCGGATTGGGCTGGCTGTTCATATCGTCAAACTATGCAATACGTTTCATCAGGCGGCTATTACGATTCTGGCTCGCGTATTCCTTAGGCAATCATAGCATCATCATCGTACAGAATCCTGAAGACTCTACCTTACTTCAACGTTCGGGCGTGTCGGCACAGAAATTACGCCTGATACGCGGGTCAGGCGTAGATACTCAGGCGTTTTATCCTGTTAAAACCCCACCTGCCGAGCCGGTATGTATCGTACTGGCTGCACGCATGTTATGGGATAAAGGAGTAGGCGAGTTTGTTGAGGCTGCGGAGCGCCTGGCCGGGCAAGGCATCCATGCCCGCTTTTTGCTTGTAGGTGAGCCTGACCCTTCCAATCCGGCCTCGGTCCCAGTGGCTACCTTGCAGGCATGGCATGGTCACTTTGGGGTGGAGTATTGGGGCCATCGCGATAATATGCCTAGTGTTTTAAATAACGCGCATATCGCCTGCTTGCCATCTTACCGTGAAGGCCTGCCAAAATCGCTACTGGAAGCAGCAGCATGCGGACTTCCTATTGTGGCGACTGATGTTCCGGGCTGCAGAGAGATAGTGCAAGACGGTGTGAATGGCATCCTGGTGCCGGTAAAGGACAGTGTCGCACTCGCCGCTGCGCTTATGCGTCTTATTGTTGATGAAAATCTGCGCAGAGATATGGGCCTACAGAGCCGCAGTCTCGTACTGACAGAGTTCTCCCAGGAGATGGTGATTATAGAAACAATTGCGGTGTATCAGGAGTTGATTGGTTGAAGGTTCTAGTTACGGGCGCCTCTGGATTTGTTGGACGTGCATTGTGTACGAAGTTGCTAATATCCGGCCATCAGGTTGTGGCAGCGCAACGGTCTGCGGCTCATGTTGCTGCGCCGGTTGAGTTGGTTGTAACCGGAGATCTGGGAGTGACTGGAGGCCCTGATGAGAACCGGATCTGGGAAGAAGCTTTGCAAAATGTGGATGTCGTCATACACCTGGCTGCGCGGGTGCATGTAATGCGTGATAATGCGGAAGATTCCCTAAAGCAGTTCCAGCGCGTAAACGTGGCAGGTACCGAGTTTCTTGCCAGACTTGCTGCACAAAACTCGGTACAGCGTTTCGTTTATGTGAGCTCGATCAAGGTGAATGGCGAGGATACCGTTGCCGACAAAAAATTCAGTGAAGGCGATACGCCATCCCCACAGGATCCTTATGCGATCTCCAAATGCGAGGCAGAGCATGTCCTGCATGAAATTGCCTCTGAGACGGGTTTGGAAGTGGTTATAGTCCGCCCGCCATTGGTTTATGGCGCGGCAGTAAAAGGGAACTTTGCGCAATTACTTAAGGCAATTGCAAAAGGTATCCCAATGCCATTCGCTTCGGTACGCAATCTGCGTAGCCTGATTTATGTGGAAAATCTGGTGGATGCCTTGGCTTTGTGCACGATACATCCGGCGGCGGTCGGACAAACTTATCTGGTGAGTGACGGCGAAGATGTTTCCACACCTGACTTGCTACGGCTTTTAGGCGATGCAATGGCGCATCCCGTACATTTGTTGCCTTGCCCGGTAATGTTGTTAATGATGGCAGGCTATCTTGGCGGCAAGAGCAAGCAGATTGAACGCATACTGGGCACATTACAAGTGGATAGCAATAAAATACGACGTGAACTCGGGTGGCAGCCGCCTTTTACATTAAAACAAGGCCTGCGAGCAACGGCTGACTGGTATAGAAACGCGCGCCTATGAGTTATTACGCCCCCATAGCCGCTGCACTGGTCACGCTGGCACTGATCGCTATCATCCTATCCAGCAAGTTCGGTAAACAGATTCACGATATCCCTAATGAGCGGTCTCTGCATACCACACCCATACCGAGAACGGGCGGGATCGGGCTGATGGCCGGGACTCTGGTCGGTTTTGGCGTAACCTGGCATCTGCTAACCGGGTATCCGTTGGCTTTAACACTGGCAACCTGCGTTTTCTTCCTGCTGCTGGTTTCATTCCTTGATGATATAAACGAGCTTTCAGTTGGCTGGCGATTATTGATTCATTTTGTCGTTGCCGGTGCTTATCTGGAAATAGTGTTACCACCACATGTTGGGTGGCTCGTTTTAGGCACGCTGGTCATTCTTACTGTGTGGATGATCAATCTCTATAACTTCATGGATGGCTCGGACGGTTTGGCCGGCGGCATGGCATTGTTCGGGTTTGGCAGTTATGCCTTGGCGGCATGGTTAGCTAACGATACGGGGCTTTTCCAGATGAATGTGTGTATCGCAGCTTCTGCGCTTTCCTTCCTGTTTTTTAACTTTTATCCGGCACGCATCTTTATGGGTGATTCAGGTTCGATCCCGTTGGGTTTTCTTGCTGCTGCCCTGGGCGTAGCGGGCGTAATAAAAGGTGTTTGGCCCTTATGGTTCCCACCTGCGATTTTCGCGCCTTTTATCATAGATGCCAGTGTGACTTTGAGCAAACGCATGATTGCCGGAGATAGGGTATGGCAGGCTCATCGCTCTCATTACTACCAGCGTTTGATATTGATGGGTTGGGGTCATAGGGCCACCGCAACGGCAGAATACGCGTTGATGGCGGCAACTGCTGCAACAGCGATCCGGATATTGAAGGCGCCGGCCACAACGCAGGTTTTGTGCTTGCTGTTGTGGACGATCATTTATATCGGGTTAATGCTATTCATTGATAACTTATGGCGAAGGTATCAAAAACTGCAATAGAGTAAAACGCCTTCTGGGATATAATTTGTTCATGGTTTTCACAAAAAATATCCGCTCACATCTTGCATTTGCCCATGACATTGCGGTGTTAGCTATAGGGTGGATGTTGGCTTATCAATTGCGTTTTAACTTTGCCGTACCTGCTGAGATGTCCACTGCCATGTGGGGAGCTGTTTTTGTAGCAGTACCCGTGCAGGCAGTGATTTTCTGGGTTGGCGGGCTATACCGCGGTATTTGGCGTTTCGCCAGCATCCCTGATTTGCGACGCATCATCTTCCTGGTGGGCCTGTCAGCAATCGTGGTGGCCGCCTTGATGCTGATGTTTAGGTTTCAGATCCCACGTTCTGTGCTAGTGCTTGATCCTTTGCTATTGATTCTGATGATGGGCGGTAGCCGTTTTGCCTATCGCGGCTGGAAAGAGCACCGGCTCTATGGGTTGACACAGCTACAGGGTGAGCCGGTGCTGGTGTTAGGGGCAGGGGAGGCTGGGGTATCACTACTCAAGAGCCTGTCACAAAACAGAGACTGGCATGTCGTCGGTTTTCTTGACGATAACCCGCAATTGCATCATTTACAGTTGTATGGCGTGCCGGTACTTGGGTCTCTAGAAAGTTTGCTGCATCATGCTTCGTCGATGGGAGTAACACAAGTCATCGTTGCCATGCCTTCCGCTTCCCACGCGGTGCGTCATCGTGCAGTGACCATCGCCAAAAATGCGGGATTGACCGTGCTGACCGTACCGTCATTTGAGGATTTAATGAGCGGCAAGGTGAGCGTTTCGCAGGTGAGACCGGTTGAGGTGGAGGATTTATTGGGGCGTGAGCCGGTAAGCCTGGATGATGTCGGTTTGCAAGGTTTATTGGAAGAAAAAGTGGTGATGGTAACCGGTGCCGGGGGTTCCATCGGCAGTGAATTGTGCCGTCAGATCGCGCGCTACAAACCAAGCTTGATTGTGTTATTTGAACTGAATGAATTTGGTTTGTACACACTGGAGCAGGAGTTTTTGCATCGGTTCCCTGAAACCAAAATTGTCTGTGTGGTCGGTGATGTAAAAAACGCGCAGCGTGTAGAAGCAGTACTTAAGCGCTATCAGCCTTACGTAATGTTCCATGCGGCGGCATATAAGCATGTGCCGTTGATGGAAAACAGCAATGTCAGCGAAGCCTTGTTGAATAATGTCAGCGGCACATACACTTTAGCGCAGGCCTGTAAAACTCACGGTATCAAAAAATTCGTGCTTGTTTCTACGGATAAAGCGGTGAACCCCACCAATGTCATGGGAGCGAGCAAGCGTCTGGCTGAGATGGTGTGCCAGGGACTGCAGGAAGCAGAAGGTACCAGTTTTATTATCGTGCGTTTTGGTAACGTTTTAGGTAGTAGCGGTAGCGTGATTCCAAAATTTCGTGAGCAAATTGCCAAAGGCGGCCCTGTTACCGTGACGCACCCCGAAGTTACCCGTTATTTCATGTCTATTCCAGAGGCTACCCAGTTAGTGATGCAAGCTTCACTGATGGGGCAGGGTGGAGAGATTTTTGTACTGGATATGGGAGAGCCGGTGAAGATTGCTGACTTGGCAAGAGAAATGATCCGTCTTTCAGGGGTGCCGGAAGGAGAAATTGAAATTGTGTTTTCCGGGTTACGCCCAGGCGAAAAGCTTTACGAAGAGCCATTAGCCGGCAATGAACATAGCTTGCCGACTCCCCATTCGAAGTTGCGCATAGCGCAGGCGCGTAACGTAGACAATCATTGGGTTTCCAAATTGATGCATTGGCTAACGACTGTAGTGAGCCAGGATGAGATATCAATCAAACATGAACTGAAATTGTGGGTGGAGGACTATACCGGTGATATCCACGCTGAATCATCGGTTACAAAGACCGTGCCTGAACTTCCTATCGCACCATCTTCTTCAAGTATTCACTAATTCTTCAAGAATTCGCAAATGAAAAAAACTCTGCCACATTCGATTACTAAGGCTGTCTTTCCGGTTGCCGGCTTGGGCACACGTTTTTTGCCCGCCACCAAGGCAAGCCCAAAGGAGATGTTGCCCATCGTTGATAGACCGCTCATTCAATATGCAGTTGAAGAAGCGATTGAGGCCGGGATTACCGAGATGGTTTTCGTAACAGGCCGAAGCAAGCGTGCGATCGAAGACCATTTCGATAAATCCTATGAGTTGGAGATCGAACTGGAGGCAAAAGGCAGAACCCAGATGCTGGAACTCTTGCGCGGATTGATTCCTGCCAATATCAGCTGTATTTATATTCGTCAGGCTGTGGCACTGGGTCTTGGTCATGCCGTACTTTGCGCCAAACCAATCACTAAAGATGAGCCATTCGCAGTAATTCTTGCAGATGATCTTATAGATGCCAAGCCTGGCACTTTGGCGCAAATGGTAGCCATTTATCAGGAATATCAAAGTTCAGTCATCGCTACCGAGAACGTGGCAGCCAAGGAAACTGGCAGTTACGGCATTGTGAAGGCACAAGAGGTGGAGCATGGCTTACTCAAGATACAGGATATCGTCGAAAAGCCCGATCCATCAGTCGCTCCTTCGACCATGGCTGTGGTTGGCCGTTATATTCTTACGCCCAGGATTATGGCGTGTCTGGAAAATGTGAAGCCCGGAAAAGGCGGGGAGATTCAACTGACAGACGGGATTTCGGCATTGATAAATGAAGAAGAAGTCTTTGCTTATCAATACCAGGGCAAACGTTATGATTGTGGTAGCAAGTTAGGATATATGAAGGCGAACGTTGAATATGCTCTTCGTCACCCTGAGATTAAAGCTGAATTTTCCGCGTGGCTGGCAGCGCGCAAGGCATGATGCAACACGACCCCATCAGGATTCTAAGCGATGCCGAGTTAATTTATTCTGCCGAAGTGGTTACTGCAGCAATTCACAAGGTTGCCCATGAACTCACGCAAGCACTTTCCGGGCAAAAGCCTCTGGTATTAAGCGTGATGGGAGGCGCCGTAGTATTTTCCGGCCAGTTGCTACCATTGCTTAACTTTGCGCTGGAGTTCGATTTCGTTCAAGCCACGCGCTATCACGATCAAAACCATGGCAGCGATTTAATCTGGCGAGTATTGCCCACCCGTAAAGTGCAAGGTAAAACGGTATTGGTGCTGGACGATATTCTGGATGAAGGGATCACCCTTGCGGCAGTGCGCGACAAATGTCTGGAACTGGGGGCAACTCGGGTGCTAGTGGCAGTATTATCGGAAAAAGATACGGGTAAGCCCAAGCCTATCAAAGCTGATTTTACAGGCCTGACCCTGCCTAATCGTTACGTTTTTGGTTGTGGCATGGATGTCTACGGCTGGTGGCGTAATTTGCCGGCAATTTACGCACTAAAATAGTGGTGAATATCTTCATCACAAGTGTTACCGAATTTAATGACAGATCATATAGATATGAGTAATGTGATGAGGCAAAAGGCATTCAGCTGGACAGAGAGGTTTGGTTGGATTCTGGTGGCGCTGTTCATCGTAGTCCAGCCATTTCGCAATATGTTCGAGCTTCCGGTTGGGCTTATGGCTTTATTTGGTCTGTTACTTTTCCTGCTTCAACCACGTCGTGTCTTAGCCATCAATGCAATCAAGCCTTTGGCCATCATGTTTGCTTGCATATGGTTACCCATGGTTGCATCGCTTACTGATGCATTTAACTTCTCGCGTGCAATGGAAACGACGCTGGTATTTATACGTTTCCCACTCGCTGCGATATTTATCGTATATGCGCTGCAAACCGCTTCCTCAAGGGCCAGGTTATTAATGTTGCTGGGGGTGGTACTTAGTCTTTTCGCAGTAGGCAAGATTTTTTATGCTATCGAGGTTGAGCAAAGCTTACCTAACGTTGCCAACGGATGGGCTTGGATAGGACATTTCATTCCACAGCGCGGGGTAGGGCATCTGTTTGCGGCGCTATCCCCAGTCTACTTTTATTGGCTGTGGAAACAGATTCAGATTAGGCGATGGGTTTGGTTGACCACCCCGTTCTATGCGATGGCGATCCTATTATCCGGAGCCAGAGTTGCCTGGATCATGCTTGCAGTCGGGTTATTGCTGCTATCAATACAAATGCTTCGGATAGAGAGAATTCAGTGGCGCTGGAAAGCCATAGTTGCATTCTTGTTGTTATGGGGTGTCGCCGTTGGAGTAACGTTGCAACATTCGGCTCTGGAAAAAAAGATGGTAGCGACTGCAGGCCTGTTTAGCGGGAATTTTGAACAAGCCAACGTTGCTACCAGCTTGCGTTTGCCCATTTGGAAAGTATCTATAAAAGTTGCGAAGGACCACTGGATCAATGGCATAGGCCCAAGAGGTTTTCGTTACATTTATCCTGAATATGTCCCAAAAGATGATTACTGGATGCGTCTAACCTATGTAGATAAAGCAACCGGAAAAACATTGCCCGCACAATACGGACCCAATCATCCGCATCAATTTGTGCTGGAAATCATGGCTGAAACAGGGGTTATCGGCCTATTAGGCTATCTGCTGGCGCTCTTATACTGGTCGAAGTTATGGTGGAAGAATTTTTGTGCGAGATATTCCGAGGTATTACCCTGGATGTCTGCAGTGCTGGTTGCTGTAATGCCTATTAACGCCCATATGGCGTTTTATGCCAGCTTTTGGTCATGCATCACATGGTGGCTGATCGCGATCAGCTTGGCATATTGGCAGGCTACGCAGGGCAGTGAGCGGCAGAGCGTAAGGGTTTCATAGTACAATTGCTTCATTAGTAGCGGCAACCAACTGATTCCGCTACTGTCTGAAACATAACCGTGGTGCCCAGAAGAGGACTCGAACCTCCACACCCGAAGGCACACGGACCTGAACCGTGCGCGTCTACCAATTCCGCCATCTGGGCTCTACAAAGAGGGCGGATTCTATAGGAAAGTCTAATTTTGTCAATGAAAAAATCCCCTCCCAAATCTATGCACAAGGACCCTCATGCCAAGCGCGAGGCCGCCAAATATAGCAATCCGCTGCCTAGCCGCGAATATATTCTGGAGATCATGGAAAAAGAGGGGGCGCCCGTACAGACGGGAAATCTCTATCAATTGCTGGGCATAGGTGAACAGGATCGCGAAATATTCAACCGCCGCCTCAACGCCATGGAGCGTGAAGGCCAGATCATGCGCAATCGCAAAGGCGCATTGTGTATTGCCGAGAAGATCAACCTGATCGCAGGGCGGGTACAGGGTCACGCCGATGGCTTTGGCTTCCTCATCCCCGATGCGGGCGGCGACGACCTGTTCCTGTCGCCCAAAGAGATGCTAACGGTGATGCACGGCGACCGTGCCATGGTGCGCCCCGCAGGTTTGGATAGACGCGGACGTCCGGAAGGCAAGATCGTCGAGGTGCTGGAACGCGCCACCAAGCGTCTGGTAGGTCATTTGATACGCGAGCGCGGCGTGGTGCTGGTAGCGGCAGAAGACAAGCGCATCCATCACGACGTACTCATTCCGCCGGGCAAGGACATGAAAGCCAAAGCCGGGCAGATCGTGATGGTGGAATTGATCGAGCAGCCATCGGCGCATACGCAACCGATAGGCAAGGTGGTGGAGATCCTGGGAAATTATGCCGACCCAGGCATGGAGATCGAGATCGCGCTACGCAAACACAATTTGCCCTATCAGTTTTCTCCGGCCGCCGAGAAAGCCGCCGAAAAATTCTCGTCCACGGTGCAGGCGCAAGACTGGAAAGGGCGGGTTGACCTGCGTTCGCTGCTACTGATCACCATAGACGGCGAAACCGCACGCGATTTCGATGATGCAGTATATTGCGAGCCGCAGGGCAGCGGCTGGCGGCTGGTGGTCGCTATCGCCGACGTCAGCTTCTATGTGCGCCCCGGCGATGCCCTGGACAAGGAAGCCTACGACCGCGGCAACTCGGTATATTTCCCGCGACGGGTGATTCCCATGCTGCCGGAAGCGCTGTCCAACGGCCTATGCTCGATCAACCCCGATGTCGAGCGCCTGTGCATGGTGTGCGACATGCAGATAGACGGCAAGGGCGAGATACAGCGCTACAAGTTCTATCCCTCTGTGATGCGCTCCAAGGCGCGCATGACCTACACCAAGGTGCATGAGATGCTGGCCGACCCCACATGCAAGCTGGCACAGGAACAAGCGTGGCTGATGCCGCATCTGCAAAACCTGCAGGCGCTATACAACGTGCTGGCGAAGGCACGCGAGAAGCGCGGCGCCATCGAGTTCGAGACCATGGAAACGCTGATGGTGTTCAATGAACATGGCAAGATAGAGCGCATAGAACCGGTGGTACGCAACGAAGCACACCGATTGATCGAAGAATGCATGCTGGCGGCCAACGTGTGCGCTTCCGACTTTCTGAAAGCGCATCAGCATCCAGTGCTATACCGCATCCACGCCGGGCCTAGCGCGGAAAAGCTGACCAAGCTCCGCGATTTCATGAAGGAATTCGGCTTTACCCTGGAAGGCGGCGATACCCCGCATGCCAAGGATTACAGCAAGCTGCTGAACCGCATCAAAGGCCGCCCCGACGAGCAATTGCTGCAGACGGTATTGCTGCGCTCCATGCAGCAGGCGGTATACAGTCCGGACAATGTCGGCCATTTCGGGCTGGCCTACGAGTCATACACGCACTTCACTTCGCCCATACGCCGTTATCCTGATCTGCTGGTACACCGCGCTATCAAGGCGGTGCTGGAGAACAAAAAATACAAGGCGGGTGACTGGGCGGAACTTGGCATGCACTGTTCCCTAACCGAACGCCGTGCCGACGATGCCACGCGCGATGTGGATGCCTGGCTCAAATGCTATTACATGCAGGACAAGGTGGGCGAGAGCTTTGACGGTACCGTCAGCGGCGTCACCAGTTTCGGTCTGTTTGTTGCCCTGGATGGCATCTATATCGAAGGCCTGCTGCATATCACCGAACTGGGCAACGATTACTTCCAGCACGATAATGTGCGCCATGTGCTGACCGGAGAGCGCACCGGCAAGAGCTTCCGCCTGGGTGACCGTTTGCGTATCAAGGTGGTACGCGTGGATATGGAGACCAGCAAGATCGATTTCGTGCTGGATGACGGTAGTAAAGACGCCACTCAAGCCATGCCGGAAAAAGCGCCGCAAAAAGGTCCATGGGGGGCGCAAAACAAATCAACAAGCGCAAAACAAAGCAACCCAAGAGGTAAGCGAAATAAATGAGTAGTGCACGCATTATTTACGGTTTTCATGCCGTGCTAAGCCGTATCAGGCAGAACGCCGAGAGCATACAAGAGCTTTATGTAGACAAGGATCGCGTGGATGCTCGCATGAAAGACCTGCTCACGCTGGCAAGCGAGAAGAATTTGCGCGTGATGACGCTGGAGAAGGCACGACTGGACGGTATGGCTGCGCATGGCCGTCACCAGGGCGTGCTGGCCAAGGTGGTGGATACCCCCATCCCTTATCTGGATATCCACGACGTGCTGGAAGCGCTGGATGAACCGCCGTTCCTGTTAATACTGGATGGGGTGGAAGACCCGCATAACCTTGGTGCCTGCCTGCGGGTCGCCGATGCCATGGGCGTGCATGCGGTGATCGCCCCAAAAGACAGAGCTGCAGGCCTCAACGCCACAGTGCGCAAAGTAGCCTGCGGAGCGGCGGAGAGCGTGCCGTTCATCGCCGTCACCAATCTGGCGCGTACCATGCGCGAGCTGAAAGATGCAGGCATCTGGCTACTGGGCGCGGCGATGGAGGCGGAATCGGATCTATTCTCCATCAACATGCCGCCCGCTGTCGGACTGGTGCTGGGAGCGGAAGGGCATGGCTTGCGCAGGCTGACCGCAGAGACCTGCGATGCTCTGGTACGTATCCCCATGCTGGGTTCGGTGGAAAGCCTGAACGTGTCCGTTGCCAGCGGTATCTGTTTGTATGAAGCCAGACGGCAAAGAACCTTAAAAAACAGTTAAAATACGCACCCTTAATACGCACCCTTATATTTTCTTAATTTTTTCATTGGAGTTATCGCATGGCTGTCGAACGTACCCTTTCAATTATCAAACCTGATGCCGTCGCTAAAAACGTCATCGGTAAAATCTACTCACGTTTTGAGACCAACGGCCTCAAGATCGCTGCTGCCAAGCTGGTACAACTGTCCCAGGCAGAAGCAGAAGGCTTTTATGCGGTGCATAAAGCACGTCCGTTCTTCAACGACCTGGTCAAATTCATGATCTCCGGCCCGGTGATGGTACAAGTGCTGGAAGGCGAGGGCGCTGTACTGAAGAACCGTGAACTGATGGGCGCAACCAACCCCAAGGAAGCCGCTGCAGGCACTATTCGTGCCGATTTCGCCGAGAGTATCGATGCCAATGCCGTGCATGGTTCGGATTCCGCCGAGAACGCCGCCATAGAGATCGCCTACTTCTTCCCGGCCTCGCAGGTGTATGCTCGCTAAATGTCATTAGTCAATCTGCTCGATCTGGATCAACCCGGCCTCGCCAAGTTCTTCGTTGAACTAGGCGAAAAGCCGTTTCGCGCCAAGCAAGTGATGCGCTGGATACATCATTTCGGCATGATCGATTTCGAGCAGATGACGGATATCGCCAAGCCCTTGCGTGAAAAGCTGGCGACGCTGGCTGAAGTACGTTTGCCAGAAGTCAAAGTCGAACAGATCTCGGACGACGGCACGCGCAAATGGCTCATCGCTGCAGATGCCAGCAACGGCATCGAAAGCGTTTTCATCCCCGAAGATGAAAGAGGCACGCTGTGTATCTCCTCGCAGGTAGGCTGCGCGCTGGAATGCACATTTTGCTCAACCGGACGCCAGGGCTTCAATCGCAATCTGAGCGTAGGCGAGATCATCGGCCAGTTATGGTTAGCTAATCATGCGTTGCGGCAAGATCCGTATTACTCACAATTGTCATCCAGTGACCGTATCATCAGCAATGTGGTGATGATGGGAATGGGCGAACCGCTGGCGAATTTCGACAATGTCGTCACCGCGCTTAACATCATGCTGGACGACTCTGCTTACGGCTTGAGCCGTCGCCGGGTGACCGTTTCTACCAGTGGCCTGGTGCCGGCGATGGACCGGTTGCGCGACGAATGCCCGGTGGCGCTGGCAGTGAGTCTGCATGCGCCTAACGATGCGCTCAGGGATGAGATTGTACCGATCAACAGGAAATACCCGTTAAAGGAACTGATGGCCGCCTGCCAGCGTTATCTGGAAAAAGCGCCGCGTGATTTCGTCACTTTCGAATATGTGATGCTGGATAGGGTGAATGACAAACCTGAACATGCAAGACAATTACTGTCGCTGGTGAAGGATGTGCCGTGCAAATTCAACTTGATCCCGTTCAATCCTTTTCCGGATAGTGGTTATAAAACATCCACTCGTGACAATATCGCCCGTTTTCGCGATATCCTTATGCAGGAAGAGTACATCGTGACCACCAGGAAAACGCGAGGGGATGATATAGATGCAGCATGCGGTCAACTGGCAGGGCAAGTGCAGGATAAGACTCGCCGTGTTGAGAAACGGCAATCCATCCCTATTCAAGTGAGCCAGGCGGCCAATCAAACTACAATGGATGACCTTGTAAATTAAATGAGTGAAGAAACGCCAGCACCATTGACCGAAGCCATTACTGAAGCGCCCAGAGTGCGTCCGGCACTGGGCACCTCACTACGTAACGCGCGTGAAAATCTTAAGCTTGAGATAGAGGAAGTCGCACAACAGCTCAGGATGAGCGCGCATCAAGTCATTGCGTTGGAACAGGATAATCATGCAGCACTGCCCGCAGCCACTTTTGTGCGCGGGTTCATACGTAACTATGCGCGTCTATTGCGCATCGATCCCGCACCACTGCTGAATGCCTATCACCAGATGCAGCCGGATAGCCAGTTGCATAACTCGATCTCATTGAAGCTGGAATCCATTCCCATTACCAACAACGCACAAAAAAGCTTCCGCCTTTATCTGCTTGCTTCTTTTCTGTTGATCGTGCTCGGTAGCGGCTGGTGGCTATATATGGAATGGAGCGACAAGCAAGTCAAGATCCGTAATGCACATGCTGCCTTAGCGTTACCGGAAACTACTGACAAGCAGGCAGGTAAGCAACCGGAAGCCAACACCAACCCGAATATGGAAAACTCGGCAACAACGGCAACTGAGTCAGGCACGCAGATAGTCATGCCTGCGGCAGAACCACCCGCTGCCGCGCAGAAACCGGTAGTGCCTGTAACACAAACGACGCCAGCTGCGACGCAACCAGTGGCGCCAGTAGCAGCGCCGCAGGTCGCCATGCCAGCGGCTGTGCCAAAAGCGCCAGCGGCAGTTGTTACTTCGCCGGCACCGCCCGTGATTATCACACCCAGCCCCACACCCACGCCCGCTGCATCAGCACCCGCCGCTCCGGCAGGCAGCATACGCATGACATTTTCCGAGCAGACCTGGGTCAGCATCACAGATGCTACAGGGAAAGAAGTATTCAATAAGAACAAGGCGGCCGACAGCGAAGATAGCGCAGATGGCAAACCGCCGTTCAATGTGGTAGTTGGTAACGCCGCCGGCATACAAATGTTCTATAAAGATCAGCCGGTGGATATCGTCTCTCACACCAAGTCCAACGTAGCACGCTTCGCCTTGCCCCAACAATGACGCGTCGTACATGACTCACCGCCCATGACAGAATGGCACAGCAACATTAGGCAGGATACCAAACGCGTGATGGTGGGCAACGTGCCGGTGGGTGCGGGCAGTCCGGTGGTGGTGCAATCCATGACCAATACCGATACCGCAGATGCCAGCGCGACTGTGGCGCAAGTGTATGAGTTATGGCAAGCCGGGTCGCAACTGGTGCGCATCACCGTCAATTCCGTTGAAGCTGCTGCGCAAGTCGCCAACATACGCCGGCAACTGGATGCGCTGGGTTGCGATGTACCTCTGATCGGCGATTTTCATTTTAACGGCCACAAACTACTGGCGCAGTTCCCGGACTGCGCACAGGCATTAGCCAAATACCGTATCAACCCCGGCAATGTAGGCAAAGGCTCCAAGCGCGACGAACAGTTCGCCGCGATGATAGAGATCGCCATCAAATACAACAAACCAGTGCGTATCGGCGTCAACTGGGGCAGCCTGGACCAGGCCAAAATGGCACGCATGATGGATGAGAATGCACAACGTGCAGTTCCGCTATCGGCGGAAGCGCTGATGCGTGAGGCACTGATACAGTCGGCACTGGAAAGCGCAGCACAGGCTGAAGCACTGGGCTTGCCGGGCGACCATATCATCATCTCGTGCAAAGTCAGCAATGTGCAGGATCTGGTGACGGTGTATCGCGATCTGGCAGCACGCAGTCAATACCCGTTACATCTGGGCCTGACTGAAGCGGGTATGGGCTCCAAAGGCATCGTCGCCTCAACGGCGGCGCTGGCAGTGCTGCTGCAGGAGGGCATAGGCGATACCATACGCGTCAGCCTGACCCCGGAACCCGGCGAATCGCGCACCACGGAAGTGGTGGTGGCGCAAGAGATACTGCAGACCATGGGCATACGCTCGTTCACGCCGCTGGTGACGGCTTGCCCCGGTTGCGGACGCACCACTTCGACTTATTTTCAGGAACTGGCGCAAAAGATACAGCGTTACTTGCGCGAACAGATGCCGGTCTGGCGTAGCGCCTATCCCGGCGTAGAGAACATGAGCGTGGCAGTGATGGGTTGCGTGGTAAACGGACCTGGCGAATCCAAGCTGGCCAATATCGGCATCAGCCTGCCCGGCACGGGTGAAGTGCCGGTGGCACCGGTATTCGTAGATGGTGCAAAGACCGTTACCCTGAAAGGTGACGCTATCGCAGAAGAGTTTCAGGCAATTGTAGAAGATTACGTGCGGACGAATTATGCAGATGGCGGCAAACTGCGTAGTACCCCCAAAACCATACCCATACAGAAAGTCGCATAAAAACGGCCATCATGATGGCCGTTTTTTCTTAAAAATTTACTTCAATTAAAGTTTTGAAAGTATTGATTCTGCATTGGAAACTTCAAAACCTCCAGTCTCCACTGCAATATGCTCCACCTTGCCGTCATTCACAATCATGGCAAAGCGCTGGGCACGTACCCCCATGCCCTTGGCTGTCAGATCCTGGTCCAGCCCCAGTGCTTTGACAAATGTGGCGCTACCGTCTGCCAGCATACGCACCTTGCCGTTAGCCTTCACGTGACGGCCCCATTCCGCCATCACGAAACCATCATTGACAGACAGGCACCATATCTCGTCCACGCCTTTGGCCTTGAGCTTATCGTAATTCGCGATGTAGCCGGGCAGGTGCTGTGCTGAGCATAATGGAGTGAAAGCACCGGGCAGGCCGAAGATGACGATCTTTTTGCCTTTTACCAGGTCGGCCACAGCCAGTGCCTGCGGTTTCAATGGGCAACTGGTGGCTGAATCGAATTCGGTACTCTCGTAAAGCGTGCCTTCGGGCAACTTATCGCCTACTTTGATGGTCATGATGTTCTCCTTGTGACGTAAATTTGGACTATATATCTGAGGTAAAATCGGGTCAATTAGTTTCAACTGAGGTGATTATATGGAAACTGGCAAACTGCGTTGGGGTATTTTGGGTGCGGCACGGGTAAACGAGCGCCTGTTACCCGCTATTGTGGAAGCTGCCAATTCGCAACTGGTCGCCATTGCCAGCCGCCGTGCGGGCGCGGCAGCGGAAACACTGAAAAAGTACGCGCCGCAGCAAACCGGCGTGCGCACTTATGACGATATGCAGGCCTTGCTGGACGATGCTCAGGTGCAGGCGGTGTATCTGCCCATGGCCAATGAGGAACACGCAGAGTGGGCGTTAAAAGCCATTGCCCAGGGCAAACACGTACTGATCGAAAAGCCAATGGCGCTCACGGTGGCAGACATCAGCGCGATTGAAGCCGCCGCAAAAAAACACAAAGTAAAAGTGATGGAAGGGTTTATGTACCGCTTTCATCCACAGCACGCCAGAGTGCGTGAACTGGTAGATTCAGGCCTGATAGGCGATATCCGTTACGTGAAGACCAGTTATTCATTCATGATGCGGCCAGCCCGCATGTACCGGCTGGGACGAGGTACCGCTGAGGGTGGCGGGGCAATGTGGGACATCGGGCCTTACGCCATCCATTCCATGCGCTTGTGGTTTGACAACGAACCTGTGACAGCGATGGCGATGGCGAAATATGCCGATACCGGGGCAGATATCGCGACCAGCGGCATGCTGGATTTCGGTGACGGCAAGCGCGGCCATTTCGAGATCAGTTTCGAGTGCTCGCGCCGCTCGGAATACGACATCACGGGTACCAAAGGTTCCATCAAGTGTCATACGGTATGGCAATTGCCGGGGGATGTCCCCGTCATTTCATGGTTCACCGACGACGGACGGCGAGGGCAGGAGCAATTGATCCCCGCCAACCACTTTGTGCTGGAGATCGAGCATTTCAGCGATTGCGTGTTGCATGACAAGGCACCGTTGCTGACGCTGGCAGATTCAAAAGCCAATTGCCGTGCCATAGACGCACTGCTGGAGTCGGCAAAACAGGGCAAAGCGATCAAGCTGTAGCAACCCTAGGGCGAAAAAAAAGCCACGCCCAACGGCATGGCTTTACGCTTGCAGGCGCTGCTGTATCAGGCAGTGACGTCTATATTGTTACCCAGGGAACCGGAAGCGGGGCGGGGTGCAGATGCTTGTTGTTGTGCCTGCTGTGTCTGTTGAGCAGCCTGTGCTTGAGCTTGCTGCGCCTGTTGATTCTGTTGCGCTTGATCGGCCTGAGCCTGCTGTGCTTGCTGGTTTTGCTGAGCTTGTTGGGCTTGTTGCGCTGCCGAAACGGATGACACACTACTAATCGAAAAAGCCATTTTGCGTTCTTTCCGGATTAATCAAAATTTATTATGTCCCTAATTATCATGAAAGTACATAGGGGATAACCTGATACGCAAGGCAGGCATATACTGGGTAAATGAATGATGCATGTCCGGAATGACAAAAGGGTCAGCGCCTGCGCACTAACCCTTTTGATATTTGGCTCCTCGACCTGGGCTCGAACCAGGGACACATGGATTAACAGTCCATTGCTCTACCAACTGAGCTATCGAGGAATTAAGAAAGGCGCAATAATACTGGCTGGCGGCCTTTTGGTCAACCTTGAAACCGCTATAGAAAGGCTGTACCCACGATGTCCATGAAGCGTGTCGCACTTATTTTCGCCGTTCTGGCCGTGCTGTTGATCGCGCTCCCATTTTTGATCCCTACTGGCACTTATCTCAAGCAGATAGAACAGATCGCCAGTCAGAAGCTGGGGCAGCCGGTGACGATAGGCTCTCTGCATATCGCGATATTACCCACACCACGCGCCAACCTGAGTGACCTGCATGTAGGCAGCAATGCAGAATTGACGGTAGAGAATGTCGCGATATTGCCGCAGCTGGGCAGCCTGTTTTCTGACGTCAAAGTGATCTCCAGTGTCGAGCTGAACCACCTGAAAGCTCAAACAACAGTGCTGAACATCCTGAGTGCCATGCCCAAGTCGCAAGGTCCGGCAACCGTACAGATCGAGCGCATCGCTCTGCATGACCTACAACTGCTGAAACCGGGGATGACGCTTCCGCAAGTAGATGTGGAAGCAACGCTGGGTGACGGCAACAAGTTGCAAAGCGCCACCCTCAAGAGTGCAGACGGCAATCTGAAAGTAGACATCACACCGCAGGGCGAAGCTTATACCTTGCAGCTGCAAGCCAAACAATGGACCTTACCGGCAGGCTTGCCTGTCGTATTCGACCAGTTGCAATCCTCGATGACGCTGAACGGTAGCCGATTGACTATCACATCGCTGGATGCAAAGCTTTACCAGGGCAGTTTAGCGATCGCTGGCGAGCTTGATTGGACAAAGGGCTTACATGCACTAGGGAAATTCAAGACACAGGCCATAGAGGTCAGCGAATTGATCAAGTTGGTCAGCAAAAGCAAAGCATTGAGCGGCAAGATAAGTGGTGATGGCTCATTTAGCGTCAATACCAAGGATGCAGCGCAACTGGCGGAGCAGTTGGTAACGGATTATCAGTTCAAGGTGACCGATGGTGTGCTGCATGGCGTGGATCTGGCCAAAGCAGGCAGCCTGCTGCTTAACAATGGCGCCAAGGGCGGGGATACGCAATTTGACGAGCTTACCGGTAATTTGCATACCTACGGCAAGCAAATCAACCTCAAATCCTTCAAAGTGGCCTCCGGTCTGCTTACCGCCAATGGAAACCTGCAGGTTTCCCCGGCAAAGACACTGGATGGACGTTTGAACGTCGATATCAAGCAAAGCGCCAGCATGATGACTATCCCGCTGAATGTTTCTGGCACATTGGATGATCCCGTGGTGCTACCCAACAAGTCGGCGCTGGCTGGTGCAGCCATAGGCACTGCCATCGCAGGGCCGTTGGGGACTGGCTTAGGGGTAAAGGCGGGAAGTGCGATCAGCAATCTGTTCGGCGGTAAAAAATGACAGCGTAATTAAGGCAAGGGGAAAGCTTAAATAAATAAGGCACCCGAGGGTGCCTTGAAGGGTGCCTAATTAAAGAAGCTTAACCGTGCTTGTAATGCTTGCGCAGGGGCTTAACGACTTCCCATTGGCTATCCAGACCCTGATTGAACACTACCAGGTCACCGGGAACGATACGTACAGGTTCGCCGCCCTTGGGGGTGACCAGTATTTCGCCTTCCAGCACGTAAGCGGTTTCCTTGATGCCGAAATCCAGAGGGAACTTGGAGACTTCCTTTTCCCAGATGGACCAGCTGGAAACGCCCAACTCCTTCAAACGCTCTGGGCTGGGGTTATGTTCTATGGTGATTTGACTCATATATTTTCCTAAATAAAGATTAAAAGATAGTTACGAAAGTGGTTTAATAAAAAACTGCAAGTAAAAGCTAGGTAAGAGCTTTTTCTATTCTGTTTAGTGCTTCTGTGAGGTTTTCCATGGAAGTGGCAAAAGAAATACGGAAATAGCCTTCCGCACCGAAAGCCGAACCCGGCACCACCGCCACGCCCACGCTTTCCAGCAAATAATCGGCTAGCGCCATATCCGTCGCCAGCGTGATCTTGCCTGCCTGATGCAGGCTGGCGATGGCTTTTCTGGCGTCCGGGAAGGCGTAGAACGCTCCGCCTGCAGCGATGCAATGCAGGCCCGGTATCTCATTGAAGCGCTTGACTACGAATTGGTGCCGTTCACGGAAAGCTTCCACCATGGGCGTGATGCATTCCTGCGGTCCTTCCAGCGCCATCTGCGCGGCTACTTGCGAGATGGAGGTGGGATTGGAAGTGGATTGTGACTGCAATATCTCCATCGCTTTGATGATATTTGCCGGCCCTGCCGCATAGCCGATGCGCCAGCCGGTCATGGAATAGGCCTTGGATACGCCATTCAGCACCACGGTACGGGGTTTGAGTTCGGGTGTGGTGTTGAGGATATTCACGAACGGCTTGCCGTCCAGATTGACATGCTCATACATGTCGTCGGTGGCGATCAGTATCTGCGGATGCTTCAACAACACCGTGCCCAGTGCCTTCAGGTCTTCACGGGTATATACCACACCGGTAGGGTTGGATGGCGAGTTGATGAAGAACATCCTGGTCTTGGGCGTGATGGCCGCTTCCAGTTGGGCAGGGGTGAGCTTGAAGCCCTGTTCGATACCACATTCGATAATGACAGGCTTGGCCTCGGCCACCAGTGCGATATCGGCATAGGAAACCCAATAGGGGGCGGGGATGATGACTTCGTCGCCGGGGTTGAGCACCGCCAGCGCCAGATTGAAGATGCATTGCTTGCCGCCGACCCCGACGATCACTTCATTCAGCGCATAGTCGAAACCGTTCTCGCGCTTGAATTTGGCAACGATGGCCTTTTTCAGGCCGGGAATACCGGCCACCGGGGTGTATTTGGTAAATCCGCTATCTATGGCGCGCTTGGCGGCATCCTTGATATGTTGCGGCGTGTCGAAATCAGGTTCGCCGGCCCCCAGGCCGATGATATCCCGTCCCTCGGCCTTGAGCTTGGCGGCGCGGGCGGTAACGGCGAGCGTGGGCGATTCCTTGATGGCTTGAACGCGGTGCGAGAGTTCCAAAATGCAGATCCTTAAGACTGTGGGCAAAATCCTTGCAATTTTACCGACAATCTCTATGCTAATAAAGCCATTCCGCTAGGAAACAACTAATAAAAGTTACTGCTTCACCGCCACCGTTTTATCAAAATCTTCTGCCAGCGCACTATCTATCGCTGCAAGAGACATGCTGACCTTCTGCACCGCTGCGTGATCTCCGTGCCGGGAAGCAAATACGCCGGTACGATACAGCGCTTCGGCATGGCGCGGGTTAAGTGCCAGCGCACTTACGTAGGATTTCTCAGCTTCGTCCGGCTGCCCCAGGCCTTCCTGCGCCGCCCCCAGTTCATACCAGGCTTCGGCATTGGTGGGCTCGGCCTTGACCCAGCGCTGACTGACTTCCAGCAGTTTTGGAAAGTCGCCATTCAGATGCGGTAGCGCCATTTGCATGAAAAATGGCTTGTTGATATCCGGCAGCTCCCAGAATGCCTGACCCTTGATAGGGAGTTCGGCTTTTTCCGTTTGTTTTTGTAAGTTGATGATCCATTCTACGGGGATGGCATAAAAATAGGCATTACTACCCGGGGTCTTGAATGTGTTGAGACCGAGCAGGTTGCCATTCTCGTCGAACAACGGACTGCCGCTCGCACCCAGGGTGAATCTCGCATTGGTGCGTATGACATTCCCGCCATCGTAAGGATACAGAGACTTGATCTGACCACCACTGGGTTTGGTACCGCCATCGGAGTGACCGATAGACAACACCTCTGTGCCTTTGCTAAGGCTGATGGTACTGCCCATTGGGGCCGGCAGCATGGGCATGGTTTCCACATTCAGCAGACACAGGTCGTGAAAGATGTCAGCCTGCACCGATTCCAGCCGGTACGCGTCATCGCCTTGCGATACCCAGGCCTTTGCGGTCCTGCGCAGCACATGGCAATCGGTCGCCACCTGATTCGGTCCCACCACCACACCCGAACCGTAAGCCAGACCTCCACTATCATCGTAGCCACGCACCATCACGACAGTGAAGAAAGTCTTCATGTATAAGGTCTGGTCGAATGCCAGCGCATGTTGCGACAATAGCAGTAACGACAAAGCGATGGTGGTAGGGAGGCGCATGATTTTAGTTTCCTTTGTCGATTTTTATAGACTGACTATTGACCACGCAAAAAGGTTCCTCAAAAGTGCTGCAAAAGGTTCCTTGTGATGAGGAGCAACACAAGACTACAATTGCGGGCTAGATTCAGTTTTGATGTCAGCCCAGTTTGAATTATGCCTATCTCTTTTCCTAATAGTCTATACCAGTTACACCAACCATTCCTGCCTGCTGGCGACCAGCCGCAAGCCATCGAAAAACTGGTGGACGGCATCCAAAGTGGGTTGAAGTTCCAGACCTTACTGGGCGTCACCGGTTCGGGCAAGACCTACACCATGGCCAATGTCATCGCACGCATGGGCAGGCCGGCCATGGTGATGGCGCCGAACAAGACCCTGGCTGCACAACTGTATTCCGAATTCCGTGAATTCTTTCCGCATAACGCGGTGGAATATTTCGTGTCCTATTACGATTATTACCAGCCGGAAGCTTACGTGCCTTCACGCGATCTGTTCATCGAAAAAGACTCCAGCATCAACGAGCACATCGAACAGATGCGTTTATCGGCCACCAAGGCATTGCTGGAGCGCGAGGATTGCATCATCGTCGCCACCGTCTCTGCCATTTACGGTATCGGCGACCCGGTGGATTACCACGGCATGGTGCTGCATCTCACCCAGGGGGAGAAGATCAGCCAGCGCGATGTGATCTTGCGCCTGACCGGCATGCAGTACGACCGTAACGATTATGATTTTTCGCGCGGTACGTTCAGGGTAAGGGGTGAGATCATCGACGTGTTCCCCGCGGAAAGCTCCGAGACCGCGCTGCGTATCACGCTGTTCGATGATGAAGTCGAAGCGCTCACCATGTTCGATCCGCTCACCGGACAGATATTCAACAAGGTGCCGCGTTTCACTGTTTACCCCTCCAGTCACTACGTCACGCCGCGCGAGACCACCTTGAAAGCCATGGAGAAGATCAAGGCCGAATTACGCGACCGAGTGGATTTCTTTGTCAAGAACGGTAAGCTGGTGGAAGCGCAGCGCATAGAACAACGTACCCGCTACGACCTGGAGATGCTCAACGAAATCGGGTTCTGCAAAGGCATCGAGAATTACTCGCGCCATCTCTCCGGCCGCGCAGCGGGAGATCCGCCGCCGACCCTGATCGATTACCTGCCCAAGAATGCACTGATGATCATCGATGAAAGCCACGTCACCGTGCCGCAGATCGGCGGTATGTATAAAGGCGACCGTTCGCGCAAGGAAAACCTGGTGGATTACGGCTTCCGCCTGCCTTCCGCGCTGGATAACCGGCCACTGCGTTTTGAGGAATTCGAGAAAATAATGCGCCAATGCGTGTTCATCTCTGCAACCCCCGCCGATTATGAAGCCACGCACCAGGAACAAGTGGTGGAGCAACTGGTCAGGCCGACAGGGTTGATAGACCCCGAGATCGAAGTCAAGTCAGCCGATACGCAAGTAGATGATTTGTTATCCGAGGTGAAAAAATGCGTAGCGGCGGAAGAGCGGGTACTGGTCACCACACTCACCAAGCGCATGGCGGAAGACCTCACCGACTATCTGGGCGAACATGGCGTCAAGGTGCGTTATCTGCATTCTGACATCGATACCGTGGAGCGCGTGGAGATCATTCGTGACTTAAGACTGGGCGAATTCGATGTGCTGGTCGGCATCAATCTGTTAAGAGAAGGGCTGGATATCCCGGAAGTGTCACTGGTCGCCATTCTGGATGCCGACAAGGAAGGGTTCCTGCGCTCCGAACGCTCACTGATCCAGACCAGCGGACGCGCGGCACGGCATCTCAACGGCAGGGTGATCTTCTATGCCAACACCATCACCCGTTCCATGAAGCTGGCGATGGACGAGACCACGCGCAGGCGCACCAAACAGACCGCATTCAACCTGGAGCATGGCATCACCCCTATCGGTGTCACCAAGCGTATCAAGGACATCATAGATGGTGTATACGACCAGGATGCCGAACGGCAAGAGCTGAAAGTCGCGCAGACCGTTGCCAGCTTCGGTCGCATGACTGAAAAACAGGTGCTCAAGGAGATCAAGGATCTGGAGAAATCCATGCTGGAAGCCGCACGTAACCTGGAATTCGAAAAAGCGGCAGAGTTGCGCGACAAGTTAAAGAAATTCCGCGCGATGGCGTACGATCTACCGGATTCCTGAAACTCCATTCAGTAGTAACCAAAACAAAGCCCCGACTAGCGGGGCTTTGTTCATTGCGGCTGTAGCAGCGTAAAACTTACTTCTGCGTCTCTATCATCACCAGCGGCTCATCCGCAGCTTTTTCCGCTTTAGCCATCTTTTGCCATGCGGCAGGCTTGGCTTTGCGTGGTGCGGGTTTCTCTTCAACAGCGGCTGCTGGAGCAGGGGTGCTGCGCGTCTCTACCAGTTCCAGCCCGGCACTCGCCAGATCCACCACGATCGGCTTGGCCGCCTTGGGGCGGCGTGGCGAACGTGGTTTACGGTCAGGTTTTTCAGCAGTAGCGGTAGCTACTTCGGTCGATTCCTGGGGTGCAGATTCCTGTAGCGCAGATTCCTGAACTGGCGCTTGTTGCAAAGGCTCTGGCCTGGTTTCGATGAAGGTTTCTGCTACCGGAGCCTGCACGAATTCAGGCTGAGGTGTTGGCGCAGCATCCATCATTGGCGCTGACTGCAGGTTTGAGTTTTGCAATTCAGCGTTCTCAGCAGGTGCTGGACGATTGGCTCTATCACCGCGTCCGCGTCCGCCACGGCCACCGCGACGGCTGCGTTTAGGTTGTTCGCTGCCAGTATTGCCGTCAACTTCATTTGCAGCTTGCGGCTTGTTGTCACGCTCGACACGTTCTGTACGCTCCGGACGTGGTGGACGTGCTTCGCGCGGCTCACGTGGTTCACGTGGAGGACGTGCATCCTGCTTGGGCTGATTCTGTTGATCTCGATTTTGCGGCTCACGATTTTGTTGATCGCGACCTTCTTGTGCAGGCCGTTGGTTACGACCGCCGCGATTGCCTCTGTCGTTACGATCCGGGCGACCACTGCGATGCGGATGACTGCTCGCCGGTTTGTTACGGTTAGGTCTGCTTTCTTTAGCAGGTTCGCTAGGCGTGCTGGTAATGCCGAGCCAGGACTTGACGCGACTAAACAAACCTACTGAGGCTTTTTCGGCTTCTGCCATCACAGGTGCAGGTTGTGCCGGGGTGATGCCTTTGACGGCAGCTTCCTGACGCATGGGCTTGGCTTCCTGTTTGCCGTTACCGTTATTGCCATTGCCATCGTCGGATTCCGTAGGCATTTCCACCAGCTCGTAGCTGCGGACATTGTCGTTATCGCCGGTCTCATCTTCCCGCAGGCGCACAATGGTGTAGTTAGGCGTTTCCAGATGTATATTGGGGATCAGGATCACGTTCACATCCATGCGCTGCTCTACAGCGTGGATGTCACTACGCTTCTCGTTCAGCAGGAAGGTGGCGACTTCTACCGGCAGTTGTACCTGTACCGCGCCGGTGTTTTCTTTCATCGACTCTTCCTGCACGATGCGCAGGATGTGCAAGGCGGTGGATTCGATACCGCGGATATGGCCGGTACCATGGCAGCGCGGGCAGGGGATATGGTTGGATTCGCCCAGGCTCGGACGCAGACGCTGACGCGAAAGCTCCAGCAGGCCGAAACGCGAGATCTTGCCGGTCTGTACGCGGGCACGGTCGTAATGCAGGGCATCACGCAGGCGGTTTTCCACCTCGCGCTGGTTGCGCGCACTTTCCATGTCAATAAAGTCGATCACCACCAGGCCACCCAAGTCGCGCAGGCGTAACTGGCGCGCCACTTCTTCAGCTGCTTCCAGATTGGTATTGAATGCAGTGTGTTCAATGTCGCTGCCTTTGGTGGCGCGACCGGAGTTCACGTCCACGGAAACCAGCGCTTCAGTATGGTCGATGACAATGGCGCCGCCTGAAGGCAGGCGCACTTCACGCGCAAATGCAGTTTCGATCTGATGTTCGATCTGAAAGCGCGAGAACAGCGGCACGTCATCGCTATACAGCTTGACGCGAGCCACTGTGGCAGGCATCACGTGATTCATGAACTGTACCGCTTGTTCGTAGATGTCCGGCGTGTCGATCAATATCTCGCCGATATCGGGCTGGTAATAATCGCGTATGGCGCGAATCACCAGACTGCCTTCCTGATAGATGAGGAACGCGCCTTTTTGCAGGTTGGAAGCGTTTTCGATCGCGCTCCATAATTGCAGCAGGTAGTTCAGGTCCCATTGCAGCTCTTCAAAGTTGCGGCCTATGCCTGCGGTACGGGCGATGATGCTCATGCCAGCAGGGACTTCCAGTTGTGCCATCACATCGCGCAGTTCGTTGCGGTCCTCGCCTTCGATACGGCGCGATACGCCACCGCCGCGAGGATTGTTAGGCATCAGCACCAGATAACGACCGGCCAGGCTGATAAAAGTGGTGAGCGCAGCGCCTTTATTGCCGCGTTCGTCTTTTTCTACCTGAACGATGATCTCCTGGCCTTCGCGCATCACATCCTGTATGCGCTTGCCGTCGGCGTCGCTGATATAGTTGCTACGGGCGACTTCCTTGAATGGCAGGAAGCCGTGTCGATCCGTGCCGTAATTGACAAAGGCAGCTTCCAGACTGGGTTCGATGCGAGTGATAACGCCTTTGTAGATATTACTTTTGCGTTGCTCTTTACCTGCGTGTTCGATGTCGAGGTCGATCAGACGTTGACCATCAACGATGGCGACACGTAGCTCTTCAGCCTGTGTCGCATTGAATAACATGCGTTTCATTATTATTATCTCCCGCGCTCATGCGGGTGCAACACGCCTAAACCTAAAAGGTCAGGGAAGAACTGCCGGGAGGCAGGAGCAAAAATACCGCGTAGCTACGATCCAAACCAACCAGATCCCATCCAACTAGCACCCAACCGACCGGATCCGCTGCGAGGCGTTAGTCAAGTTGAGGGAGTGTATGAATAAACCTCTCCTGTAATGCTATTTTGTATCAATCCGTTAACTAATTCAGTTAACGTATAAATTCTACGGCACGGCTTTGCCCGGTGCGACTATCGTTTACAATATCCCGTATGTTCTCGCCGCGATGCTAATCAAATTAGCGTATCGTGAAGCGGCAGCGCTTGAGCGCAATCATGTGAAAATTTCCAGATTCGTCACAGGCAAAATAGGATGCGCTGGGAATCAAGTGTGTTTTCGTTTTTAACTAAAACTTGCTGCTTTTCGGCTGACTGGTGCAATCATTAGGCATTAATCAGGGGCGATGGTGAGCAAAATTAACCAAAAATTCTTTAACTTCAAACGACAAGTATAGGCCACATGGTAGAAATAGGCAAAAATTCTGTGACCACCCTCACCGTGGATGAAGGCGGCGAAGGGCAACGCATAGATAACTTTTTGACGCGCCATCTGAAGGGCGTGCCTAAAAGTCACATTTACCGCATCTTGCGCAGCGGAGAAGTGAGGGTCAACAGCAAGCGCATAGACGCGACCCACAGGCTGCAGATAGGCGAGGTGTTGCGTATCCCTCCAGTGCGCACGGCCGCGCCACAAGCCAAGCCGGGTGCGCTTCCTACTACCATCCTGTTCGCCGACTCGGTGATCTTTGAAGACGAGGCATTGCTGGCTCTGGATAAACCTGCGGGGATGGCAGTACACGGGGGTAGCGGGATTTCACGTGGCGTCATCGAACAGCTGCGCTACGAACGCCCTCAGGCCAAATTCCTGGAACTGGCGCACAGGCTGGACCGGGAAACTTCCGGCGTATTACTGATAGGAAAAAAACGTAGTGCGTTGACTGCACTGCATGAAATGATGCGGCAGAACCAGATGAACAAGCGTTATATGATGCTGGTCAAGGGCATATGGCGCAACCAGAAACAGCGTGTGGTGCTGCCGTTACAGAAGTACGAGCTGGACAACGGAGAGAAAAGGGTCACCGTGGAAGAAGGCGGTCAGCATTCGGAAAGCATCTTCCATTTGCGCGAGCATCTGGGCGAGTTCTCGCTGCTCGAAGCCGAACTGATCACAGGCAGGACGCATCAGTTGCGCGTGCAACTGGCGCATCTGGGGTTCCCTATCCTGGGCGATGACAAATACGGTGATTTTGCACTGAATAAAACGCTACAAAAGAAGGGATTGAAACGCATGTTCCTGCATTCCGCAGAAACCCGGCTCAAACACCCGTTAAGCGGCGAGCCGCTGGAACTCAAGGCGCCATTACCCGCGGACCTTGAACGCTTTTTGAATAGGTTGAGGGTAATGCATGACTGAACGGAAGGTTAAGCAGTTCGAGCTGTTGATATTCGATTGGGATGGAACGCTTGCCGATTCGACCCGCGCCATTGTAGATGCGGTTTATTATGCCTGCGATATGACGGGTATAGAGAGGCCCAGTGAACAGGCGGCTTGCGACATCATCGGCCTGGAATTAAGAGCTGCACTGAAGGCATTGTTCGCTACGGTCGACGACGATACCCTGGCCACGCTGGTGAAACACTATCAACAGCACTTTACCGCGATCCAGAACGACATCGTATTATTCGACGGGGTACAGGCCGCGCTGAAAACCTTATCTGACCGCGGTTTTATGCTGACTGTAGCATCAGGCAAGGGGCGCAACGGCTTGCAACATGCGATTGAACGTTCCGGCCTGGGAGAACTGATTCTGGCAAAACGCAGCGCGGATGATTGTTTCTCCAAACCGCACCCGCAGATGTTGCATGAGCTCATGGATGAGCTTGGCGTTGATAAAAGCCGCAGCGTGATGATAGGAGACACTACATTTGACATGCAGATGGCGCAAAATGCAGGCGTCGCGAGCCTGGCGGTGAGTTACGGTGCGCAAGTGGCTGAAAAGCTGTACCCTTATGCACCTCTGGCTTGTTTTGATAGTTTTGCTAAACTCTACACATGGCTCAGCACCAACGCTTGATCTGTAGCAGCGACGCATTGCTGGAGCAGGGTAGAGGTGTGCGTTTTACTTTTGAATCCGGCGGCGAGCCGCGTTCCGGCTTTGTGATCCGCTATCTGGGTGAAGTGCATGGCTATCTTAACCAGTGCGCGCATGTGCCGGTAGAGCTGGACTGGGAAGAAGGTGAGTTTTTTGATCTCACCAAACATAGCCTGATATGTTCTACCCATGGCGCGCAGTATCATCCTGCAACCGGGCGTTGCTTTATGGGGCCATGCAGCGGAAAATTGCTGCAAAAACTGGATGTCATGGAACGTGAAGGCAAAGTTTTTATTATTGAAACATATGTGATCAAGCCATATGTGATTAATCCGGGTTTGAAAGAATCCTAGCTTGAATGAATCATCATTTTTGACTGCATCATTATTAAAGAAAGTTAGTACCACATGACCGAAGAAAACTGGGAAAGAGCTGCCATAGAGAAGATCGCGCTGGGTTCCTTGCAGGAACATAGACGCTCGCGCAGATGGGGTATCTTCTTCAAATCACTGGCTTTTATCTATCTGTTCGCGTTGCTGTTCATGGCTAACGACTGGTTCGGAGCCGGTAGTTATAGCGGTCCGCATACCGCCATCATCGATATAAAAGGCGAGATCGGGGACGGCGAGGCGGTGAATGCCGAAGATACGGTAGCCAGCCTGCAATCGGCATTTGAAAACAAGAATACCAAAGGCATCATCCTGCGCATCAACAGTCCTGGTGGCAGCCCGGTGCAGGCAGGCATCATCAATGATGAGATCACGCGTTTGCGCAAATTGCATCCAAAAGTGCCGATCTATGCCGTGGTAGAGGATATCTGCGCTTCCGGCGGTTATTACATCGCGGTGGCTGCCGACAAGATCTATGTAGATAAGGCCAGTATCGTCGGTTCTATCGGCGTATTGATGGATGGCTTCGGCTTTACCGGAACCATGCAGAAATTCGGGGTGGAACGCCGGTTACTGACTGCGGGAACGAATAAAGCCATGCTCGACCCATTCTCACCAGTGAATCCCAAACATAAAGCTTATGCGCAACAGATGCTGGACGACATCCATCAACAATTCATCGATACCGTGCGCCAGGGCCGCGGAGAACGCTTGAAAGAGACACCGGAAATATTCTCAGGACTGTTCTGGACCGGCGAGAAAAGCATAGAACTCGGTCTGGCTGACGGCCTGGGCAGTACAGACAGCGTGGCGCGCGATGTGATCAAGGAAGAGAACCTGGTGGATTTCACTACCCACGAAGGCCTTGCTGATCGAGTCGCCAAGCACTTTGGCGCATCGGCAGCGCATGCGCTGCTGGGATCAACTTTCAAGCTACACTGATTTCAAGTATTACTAACGCATAAAAAAGATACCGGGGAAACACGACATGAAATATTGGCTACTGGCAGTATTGGCATTGATCTCCCCCAGCCTGCTTGCAGCAGTGGCTGTGGTTGAAGGCGTACAGATGCCGGCGTGGGTAGAGCAGGATGGAATGAAGGTCCCTTTGACTCCAGGCCTGAGACTGCACAATAGCGATATCCTGACTACTGGCGATAGCGGGCGCGCAGAGTTGAAACTGGAGGAGGGGGGCACCCTGAAGCTGGGGGAGAATACGCATCTGTCGCTGGATAACCTGGCACCGGCAGGCGGATCAGACCAGCGCTACCGTGTCGCACTCGGAGTCGATCATGGCGCATTCCGCTATACCAGCAATACTGCTATCCGTAAGACCGTTACCAGAAAAAAGCTCAAGAAAGGCAGCAAAAAGATCACCCGTCGTGAAACGGTAGAAGCCCGCCCACGCGTTGTGAATGTGCATCTAGGCAGCGTCCATACCAGCTCGGCCGGCGGCGATATATGGGGACAGGCCAATGATGATAGAGATGTAGTGGCATTATTCAGAGGACGCGTGGATGTGGCGCATGATGACGCATCACAAGTCGCGCTGACACGCGCCGGAACATCAGTGGATGCGCTCAGCGGCGGTACACTGAATGCATCCAGAACAGTGCCTGCAAGTGATAAGGATAGCTGGTTAAGAGAAACAGGCTTGATCACAGGGCGCGGCGTCGCCACCAGAAAAGGCCAGTGGAAAGTAAGTGTAGGTACTTTCAGTCAGGGTGCCGAAGCCGATGAACTCAAGCACAAGATCACGGATGAAGGCTACGCAGCAGAACTGGCGCCCGCCACGATTGGTGGTCGTGCGCAAACCCGCTTACAAGTGACGCACCTGAAAACCAGCGCCGATGCGCAAGTGATCGCACAGCGACTGCGTAAGGAATTCGACCTTGATACGGTCACAGTGATGCGTTAAACGGCTTCGCTAATTTTTAAACTGCTTTTTGAACCATGTAATTCTATGATTCCACGCTGGACCATCTTTAGTTCTGACACCAAGCTATGCAGTGCTGTGCTTGACATCATCGTACAGGCTGCCGCTCAGGCCATCACCCAACGCGGACGCTTTGACATCGTACTGGCAGGCGGTACTACACCACGGAAGATCTATCAGGAATTAAAAAATGCGCAGACCGACTGGGCGCGCTGGCACGTCTGGTATGGGGATGAGCGTTGCCTGCCGCCGGAACATGCCGAACGCAACAGCAAAATGGCTTACGATACATTGCTGCGCCATGTTGCCATCCCCACCCGGCAAATACACCCCATTCCTGCAGAGTTGGGGGCTGCCAATGCGGCAAACAATTACAACCGGCAACTGGGCATGCTGGGAGATTTTGACCTGGTGCTGCTGGGCTTGGGAGAAGATGGCCATACCGCCAGCCTGTTCCCGGGAGATGCCTGGGACAACGGCGAAGCTGCGATTGCAGTGAGTGGCGCACCAAAACCGCCATCAGACCGTGTCAGCCTCACTGCTACCCGTCTCAGCCGTGCCAGACAAGTGGTTTTCATGGTGACGGGAGCGGGCAAGAAACTGGCAGTCGGTGGCTGGAAAAGAGGAGTTCCTTTGCCGGCAGCGGCTATTACCTCAAAAGGCACGCTAGACGTATTCCTGGATCAGGCTGCCGCCGCGTAATCCTAATCCTTAGGCCACAAACAAATCAATCAGGCTCTGTTTCAAGGCTTGCCAATGCAGCCGTCATGGTGTTTATCACGCTGTCCCAGTCTCCTACGGCCGGCTGCCTGAGCAAGGTGGCAGTGGGATACCACAAGCTGGTATCGCGATCGACCGGCCAGCGCCAATCCGGCGAATAGGGCAGCATGATCCATACCTGTTTGCCCATGGCGCCTGCCAGATGTGCCACCGAAGTATCTACCGAGATCACCAGATCCAGCGATTGTATTATCCCGGCAGTATCCGAGAAGTCCTGCAATTCCTCTCCCCAGTGGGTGACACCGGTACTATGCAGAAAATCCGCGTCTGCAGGCCTGAGTTCTTTTTGCAAGCTGAAAATTTGATGATTCAGCGTCAACAACGGTTGCAGTTTTTCTAATGCAACAGACCGGTTATTGTCATTGGCATGCGCTGAACTTCCTGCCCAGGCGATACCTATGCGTAGGCCTTTTTTAGCCTCGAATCTTGACGCCCATTTTTCAACATATTGCTGTTGCGCAAAGATGTACGGAATAGCGCAAGGAATGGAATCGGCCAGCGTCTTGCATGCGAATGGCAGACTCATGATCTGGCAATGCATATCGAATTCAGGTAGCGGTTCGCCAGCACCTATCAGCTGATGTACTCCGCTTAAGTCATGCAGCAAGGATTTGAGCGCTAATGGGACTTCCAGCAGCACGGTTGCGTCCTGGGCTGCCAGAATTTGCGCGTAACGACAGAACTGTATGGTATCGCCCAAGCCCTGGTCTGCATGCAACAAAATGGTCTTACCTGCAATAGGTTCTTCGCCTAGCCAGTTCGGTTGCGCGAACTGGCGCTTCAAGGGCGCGACGGAATCGATTTTCCAGCGCCATTCATATTGCTCCCACCCTTTTTTGAAATCGCCCATGCGCAGTCGGCACAAGCTCTGATTCCAATGCGCCTCGGCGTAATCGGGGTTGATCGCCAATGCCTTGTCATAACTTTCCAGCGCTTCTTCATGTCGCAACATATCCAGCAATACCATTCCGCGATTGCAATGTGCTGAGGCATATTGCGGGTCGATGGCGAGCGCCTGGTCATGGCTTGCCAGTGCGTCTTCGTATTTCGTCATCTCATGTAATAGCGCGCCTCGGTTCGAATATGCTTCAGCGTAGCCGGGCTGGAGCAGGATCGCCCGGTCGTAGTTTGACAACGCCCCTTCATACTGGGCCAGGCGGTGCAGTGCGGCACCACGGTTATTCAAGGTTTTTGCGCTGTTATTATCGATAAGCAGGCCATTGCCATAACTGGAGACCGCCTGCTCATACATCCCCAGTTTATAAAAGGCCATGCCCTGATAACAATGCACGTCGACATTGCCGGGTTGCGTCTTCAGCAGTTCGCTGTAATTTTGAATGGCTGCGATGTATTGTCCGCTCTCGTAATAGGCGAGACCTCTATTCAATAGCGAATCGGCATGTCCAGGCGTAATGCTCAGTATCTGATTAAAATCGGCGATTGCCTGTGCGTAATCTTTACGCCCAAGATATATCAAGCCCCTGTTTTGCAGGGCACTTATATGCTGCGGATCCAGGCTGATGGCTTGATTGTATGACGCCAGCGCTTCTTCGATGAGATGGAGTGTAGCGAGTAGACTGCCGAGGTTGAAGTGCCCGGTTGCATAGTCCGGCTGGATTCTCACGGCGTTCCGGTATGCTTCCAGTGCATCCTGCTGACGCTGAAGTTGCAGTAGAGCATTGCCCAGATTGGAATAAGCCGGTGCCGAAAGATTATTCAGCTTGATCGAAGTCTCGAACAAACCAACGGCCTCTTCGAACAGGCCCTGCTGGAATTTGACCACACCCAGCAGATGCCAGCCATCAAACAGGTCGTACTGATCTTGCAGGATATCGCGATACAAGGCTTCAGCTTCAGCAAGGCGACCTTGTTGATGAATTGCAAGCGCCTGTTGCAGGCGGCTGGCGATTGCCGTCATCAACTATGATGTTTTTTGTAGTAGTTGATCAATCCGTTGGTGGAGGCATCATGCTCAGTGATAGGCGTAGCGTCATCCAGTTGCGGCAGAATCTTCTGGGCCAGTTGCTTGCCTAATTCCACGCCCCACTGATCGAAGGAATTGATATTCCAAATCATGCCCTGGACGAATATCTTGTGCTCGTACAGTGCCACCAACCGCCCCAGAGTGCGCGGGTCAAGTTTGCGGAACATGATGGAGTTGGTAGGGCGGTTACCCTCGAACACCTTATGCGGCACCAGCTTTTCCAGCGCGTCACCGGTCATACCTGCGGCCTGGAGTTCTGCCCTGGCTTCGTCAGCGGTCTTGCCATGCATCAGCGCCTTGGGTTGCGCAAAGAAGTTGGAAAGCAGCACTTTGTGGTGCGACCCCAGCGGATATTGGGTCTCCATCGGGATCAGGAAGTCTGAAGGTACCAGCTTTGTTCCCTGATGGATCAATTGATAGAACGCGTGTTGGCCATTCGTGCCAGGCTCTCCCCACAATACCGGGCCGGTGGAGTAATCCACGCGGTGACCTTGGCGATCGACGAACTTGCCGTTGCTTTCCATATCGCCCTGCTGGAAATAAGCGGCAAAACGGTTCAAACATTGGTCGTAAGGAAAAATTGCATGTGTCTGGGCATCAAAGAAATTGTTGTACCACACGCCCAGCAAGGCCAGAATCACCGGCATGTTCTGCTCCAGCGGAGCGGTACGGAAATGCTCGTCCATCTCATAACCGCCTTGCAGCACTTCTTCAAAGGCATCCATGCCTACGTTCAGGGCGATCGACAAGCCGATTGCAGACCACAGCGAATAACGGCCGCCAACCCAATCCCAGAATTCGAACATATTGGCGGTATCGATACCGAACTTGGATACTTCTGCGGCATTGGTGGACAGAGCCACGAAATGCTTGGCGATATGCGCTTCGTCGCGCGCAGCCTGCAGGAACCAGTCGCGCGCGGAGCGCGCATTGGTAATGGTCTCTTGCGTGGTAAAAGTCTTGGAAGCGACGATGAACAGCGTGGTTTCCGGATTGCATTTCTGCAAGGTCATGCTTAAATGCGCGCCGTCGATATTCGACACGAAATGCGCGTTCATGCTGGAACGGCTGTAAGGCTTGAGTGCATTACACACCATGAATGGACCGAGGTCGGAGCCGCCGATGCCGATATTCACTACATCAGTGATGGTTTTACCGGTATAGCCACGCCATACGTTATTTCTCACGCGCGCCGTGAAGTCGCGCATTTGCGCCAATACACGGTTCACGTCCGGCATCACGTCCTTGCCATCTACCATCACCGGGTTTTTGGAGCGGTTGCGCAGGGCGGTATGCAGCACCGCGCGGCCTTCAGTGAAATTGATCTTTTCACCGCTGAACATCTTTTCACGCCAACCTTCGATGTCGACATCCCGGGCTAGTTGTAATAATAGATCCAGCGTTTCCTGAGTGATGCGATTCTTGGAATAATCCAGAAGTATGTCTTTGTATTGGATAGAGAATTTATTAAATCTATCGGGGTCCTGAGCAAACATCCCGCGCATGTGCTGCGCAGCAATCACTTTTTGATGTGCCAGCAGTCGTTGCCAGGTATCTGATTGAGTTAAATGTGACATGTTCTATTTTCCCCTCTGCACAATAATGCCTGCTAATGGCGGCAAAGTAATAACCAGTGAATATTTGTGACCCATCCAGGGTACGTCTTCGGTTTCAAGTCCGGTGCCGTTCCCCGCATTGCTACCGGAGTAAATTTCGGCATCGCTGTTCAGTAATTCCTTGTAGTGCCCGGCTTGCGGCACGCCTATTCTATAACCGCTGCGTGTCACCGGCGTGAAATTCAGCGCCACTACTACATACGAGCCATCTATGGCACGCCGTTGATAGCTGATGATGGACTGGTCTGCATCATGACAATCGATCCAGGCGAATCCATCCGGCGTGAAATCCAGTTCATACAATGCTGGGATATCGCGGTATAGATGCGACAGATCCTGCATTAAACGCTTTACTCCCTGATGCCAGTGATTGTCCAGCAGATACCAGTCCAGAGAGTGGCTTTCAGCCCATTCACGACCTTGCGCAAACTCATTACCCATGAAATTCAGCTTCTTGCCGGGGTAGGTCATCTGGTAGGTCAAAAGCAAACGTATGTTAGCAAATTTTTGCCAGGTATCGCCTGGCATTTTGTCGAGTAAAGAGCGTTTACCGTGGACCACTTCGTCATGCGAAAACGGTAATACGAAATTCTCGCTGTAGGCATACAACTGGCCGAAAGTGAGCTGGTTGTGATGGTAACGGCGATGGATAGGGTCCTGCTCGATATAAGCCAGCGTGTCATTCATCCAGCCCATATTCCATTTCATGGAAAAGCCCAGGCCGCCCAGATAAACCGGGCGCGAAATCATGGGCCAGGCAGTGGACTCTTCGGCTATGGTCAATGCACCGGGAAATTCCTCATGCACGATTACATTCAATTCCTTGATGAACTCAAGTGCTTCCAGATTCTCCCGGCCGCCATATTTGTTGGGCAACCATTGATCGGCCTTGCGCGAATAGTCCAGATATATCATGGACGCAACGGCATCCACGCGCAGACCATCGATGTGGAATTTATTCAGCCAGTAGTGCGCATTAGCAATCAGGAAGTTACGGACTTCATTACGCCCATAGTTGAATATCAGCGTGCCCCAGTCCTGATGCTCCCCCAGACGGGGATCTTCGTGCTCGTACAGCGCGGTGCCGTCAAATCGTGCCAGTGCCCAGCTATCTTTGGGAAAGTGTGCAGGAACCCAATCCAGGATCACGCCTATGCCAGCCTGATGACAGGCATCTACAAAGAAGCGGAAATCATCCGACGTGCCAAAACGGCTGCTGACACCGTAATAACCGGTGGTCTGATAGCCCCAGGATTCATCCAGCGGATATTCGGATACCGGCATCAGCTCCACGTGGGTGAAGCCTATCTCCTGCAGGTAAGGCACCAGACGTTTGGCCAGCTCGCGGAAGTTCAGGAAATGATGATTATCGTCACGCTGCCACGAGCCTGCATGCATTTCATATATATTCATGGGCTGATGCAGCCAATCGGCTTTGGCACGTTGTTCCAGCCATGGCGCATCATGCCATTGATAACTGTCATTGCTCACCACGCGGGCGGCAGTGCTGGGGCGCATCTCGAATGCATTGCCGTAGGGGTCGGTTTTTACCAGCAGATGCCCACTCTGACGGTTGCGGATCTCGAATTTATACAGACAATCAGCACCGACTTCCGGGATAAAGATATCCCACACGCCGCTGGAACCATGCACGCGCATGGTATGGGTACGGCCATCCCAGCGATTGAAGTCGCCAATGACGCTGACACGTTCTGCATTGGGCGCCCATATGGCAAATTGCGTGCCTTTGACCCCGCAATGCGTCATCACATGTGCGCCCAGCATGTTATAAGCCTGGCGCAGCCTGCCTTCGCCAAACAGATGCAGGTCGTGCTCGGAAAGCGCTGACGGAAAGCTGAAAGGGTCTGTTTTTTCGACTTGCTGTTGCCCTACCGTGCAGCGTAGTTTGCACGGCGTTTCAGGCTTGCTGCTGCCGTGCCATATATAAACGCCATCCTCATGCGCCTTGGTCAATGCCTCCCATGTGTCGCCCAGCTTTAACCAGACCTGGTCAGCATAAGGCAGGAAACAGCGGAAAACGTAAGTGTTTTTTTTATCCAGGGCCAGCGCCAGGCCTTTTTCTTCATGCAACCCCAGCCAGTTGAACGGATCATGGTGTCGCGCTTGCAGGATTAAATTGAGTTGTGGATCGGTTTTGATTTTTGTGGGCATGGAATTGTTTTGCAGCTTGGTTTTCTTTGGCTAACCTGCCTATAATGTTTACGGGTGCTTGGGCTATATTGTATTCGCCTTTGCTAGTAATCGACTATAAATCGCCGGTCACCGACTATAAATCAGGAGTGGCAAAAATGCAGCAGGAAAATAAACAAGATGTGACCCCCTCGCGTTTCGTCAGTGCGTTGACGAAAAATACCTTGGCGCTGATACTGGCTGGAGGGCGCGGTTCACGCCTGCACTCCCTGACGGATTGGCGCGCCAAACCGGCTGTGCCTTTCGGCGGCAAGTTTCGTATCATTGATTTCCCTTTATCCAATTGCATGAATTCGGGGGTACGCCGTGTCGGCGTAGTCACCCAGTACAAGGCGCACAGCCTGATTCAGCACATACAGCGCGGATGGAGTTTTTTGCGCGGCGAATTCAATGAATTCGTAGAATTACTGCCCGCCCAGCAACGCATAGAAGAGGAGTGGTACAAAGGTACGGCGGATGCGGTGTTCCAGAACCTGGATATCCTGCGCGGCCTTAATCCGGAGTACGTATTGATCCTGGCTGGCGACCACATCTACAAGATGGATTACGGACAAATGCTGGCCGACCATGTGCGCAACAAGGCAGACATGACCGTGGCCTGTATCAACGTGCCGGTGGCAGAGGCAAAGGCGTTCGGCGTGGTAGGTGCGGATGCAGAAAACCGCATCGTTCAATTCCGCGAAAAACCCGAGAACCCGGACACCATCCCCGGCGACCCCACCCAATCTTTCGCCAGCATGGGTATCTATGTATTCAATGCATCATTTCTGTATGAGCAATTGATACGAGATGCGGACGACCCCAATTCCAACCATGATTTCGGCCAGAATCTCATTCCCTACCTGATCAGTCGCTATCGCGTCTACGCGCACAAATTCGCCGACAGTTGCGTGGGCACCGGCAAGAGCGAGCCTTACTGGCGCGATGTAGGAACCATAGACGCCTATTGGGAGGCCAACATGGAGCTCACCAAAGTGGTACCGGATCTGAATATGTACGACAAGGAATGGCCGATCTGGACGCACCAGGAGCAGTTACCTCCGGCCAAGTTCGTGTTCGACCAGGACGACAGGCGCGGGCATGCAGTGGATTCTCTGGTTTCCGGCGGCTGCATCATCAGCGGTACTCCGATCAAGCGTTCGCTGTTGTTCTCGGATGTCAGAGTACATAGTTACGGGCTGATCGAAGATTCAGTGATATTGCCCAAATGCGTCGTCGGGCGTTATGTCACGCTGAAAAAGGTGGTACTGGATAAAGGCTGCAACATTCCAGACGGCATGCAGATCGGCGTAGACCCGGAAGAGGACCGCAAAAGATTCTATGTTTCAGAAAAGGGCATCACTCTGGTAACGCCGGAAATGCTGGGGCAAAGTTTGCATTATTCGAGATAAAAATAATAACCGTATGTCATTAACGCCGAAAAAGCTCTACTTGTGCCTTTACTGGCACATGCACCAACCTGATTATCGTGACTACCTGTCTGGCGAGTTCGTACTGCCATGGACCTATCTGCACGCTATTAAAGACTATACCGATATGGTCTATCACATCGAGCAGAATCCACAGGCCAAGGTCACATTCAACTATGTACCGGTATTGCTGGATCAGCTTGAGGAATACGCCAGGCAGTCACGATATGGCGAAGTCAGCGACCCGTTACTGGGCTTGTTGAAGGAGCAGGATCTGGACAACCTGCCTACGCAAAAGCGCCAGTACATTCTTGACTGTTGCTTCCGCAGCAACCACGAAAAAATGGTGGAACCCTTTCCCCGCTACAAACACTTGTACCAACTCTATCTGAAGGTACAGGAGACTGAGGATGCGAGCTATGTATCGGGTCAGTATCTGTCAGACCTGCTGGTGTGGTATCACCTGGCGTGGATGGGCGAAAGCCTGCGGCGCGACATGCCGCTGGTGATCTCGCTGATGACCAAGGGACACGGCTTTAGTGCAGAGGATCGTTGCGATCTGTTTGAATTTATCTGCAAAACCATCATAGAACTGATACCACGCTATCGCGCCCTGATCAAAAAAGGGCAGATAGAAGTTTCCACCACACCGCACTATCACCCCATCCTGCCGTTACTGCTGGATTTCAACAGCGCACGCGAAGCGGCGCCAGAGATGCCGTTACCCGATACCAAGCGTTACCCCGGAGGTACAGCGCGCGCGCATCGCCATGTAGAGGATGCCATTGCCAGCCATAGCGAGCGCTTTGGCAAAAAGCCCGCAGGGGTTTGGCCGGCAGAAGGCGGAGTGTCGCAACCGGCGCTGATGCTGCTGGCACATAAAGGTTTCAGCTGGGCTGCTACGGGCGAGGGGGTACTCAGTAACAGCCTGCGCAAATTCCATGGCGATCAGTCCTTGTATCAGGACAAACGCCACCTGTACAAGCCTTACCGCATCAGCGATGACAAGGCCGGTATCCTGTGTTTTTTCCGTGATGACTACCTGTCCGACAAGATAGGCTTTGAATACTCCAAGTGGCATAGCGACAATGCGGTGCAGGATTTCATATACCAACTGGAAACGATCAGCGAACGCACTGCTGAAGGTGAGACACCTGTGGTCAGCATCATTCTGGATGGCGAGAATGCCTGGGAGTATTACCCCTATAACGCCTATTATTTTTTGAGCCTGCTTTATCAGACCCTGGCTGACCATCCCTATATCGAAATGGCGACCTTCAGTGAGATCGCGCAACAATGTAACGCAACCACAGCTGATAAAAAACCGCTGGGCAATGCCAATATCGTGGCGCAGCCACTGGATGGGATCGTAGCGGGAAGCTGGGTTTATGGCACATTCAGTACCTGGATGGGCGATCCTGCCAAGAATCGTGCCTGGGACCTGTTGTGCGACGCCAAGCAGAAATATGACCTGGTCATGGCCAGCGGCGTGCTCAAGCCCGAGGAACAGGCCGCGGCGGAGCGTCAATTAGGCGACTGTGAAGGCTCCGACTGGTTCTGGTGGTTCGGCGACTACAACCCGTCGGCAAGCGTACAGAGCTTTGACTTGCTGTATCGCCGTAATTTGACCAACCTTTACCGCTTGCTCAAACTGCCGGTGCCGGAGATATTGTCGCAATCCATCAGTAAAGGCGGCGGGGAAGGCGATGGCAGCGCTGAAGGCGCAGGGGCGATGCGGCGAGGGCAGGAGTAGATTAGCAGGAGTAGATTAGAAGCTCGGCAGTGGAATAGCAACAGGTTCAGATCAATCTGGAGAAGCGAGACATGGCGAAATCAGTGGCGTTACTGTTAGGCGTACATGCACACCAGCCGGTGGGCAACTTCACTCACGTACTGGACGATGCGCATCTTCGATGCTACGGCCCGTTCATCAGGGTGCTCTACCATTATCCCGAATTCAAATTCGCCATTCACTATAGCGGATGGCTGCTGGACTACCTGATGCAGCATTACCCGCAGGATATGCGCCTGCTGAAAGAAATGGTCGCGCGCGGGCAGACCGAGCTGTTTGGCGCAGGTTACACGGAGCCGGTGCTGGCGGCGATCCCGGCCAAAGACCGCGTGGGGCAGGTGACCCAACTCTCGGAATATCTGCAAAAGAAACTAGGCCATACGCCCAAGGGGGCATGGCTGACAGAGCGTGTGTGGGAAGCGACCGTAGTGCCTGGGCTGGCCGATGCCGGGATCAACTATGTGACTGTGGATGATTACCACTTTCTATGTACCGGCAAGCAGGCACATGATCTGAATGGCTATTACACTACTGAAGAAGACGGTCGCAAGCTGGACTTATTCCCGATCTCGGAACCGCTGCGTTATCGCTTGCCGTTCTCGCCGGCCCAGGACGTGGTGAATTATATGGAAAGCCTGGCAGATGAAAGCGGGCGTGCCGCTGCAGTGTACTTCGATGACATCGAGAAATTCGGCATCTGGCCGGAAACCTATGAATGGGTCTATGAAAAAGGCTGGCTCAAGGGCTTCATTGAAGGCGTGCTGAAATCGCCCATCATCCGTACCATGCGTTACAGTGATTATCACGCCAGCGCCCCCACGCGCGGTATCGTTTACCTTCCGACCGCATCCTACAGCGAGATGAATGAGTGGACGTTACCAGTTCCTGCCGCCCATTATTACGCCGACATGGTGGATAAGGAGAAGCGGGAAGGGCGCTGGGAGCAGAACAAACCTTTCGTGCGCGGCGGTATCTGGCGTAATTTCTTCATGCGTTTCCCGGAATCAAACTGGATGCATAAACGCATGTTGAGCCTGTCGGAGCGCTTCCACGCGCTGGAACGGAAACACCAGCATGCGCGAATGTTGCATCTGCTGTACGAAGCGCAAGCCAATGATGCCTATTGGCACGGGCTGTTTGGCGGGTTCTACCTGCCTCACCTAAGGCGCGCCATCTTTAATGCGATCGTCGAGCTTGAAGCATTGCTGGATGCAGTGTCTCCGCGCCCGGCAAAACATTTGATCGATCTTGATCTGGATGGAAAAGACGAGGTGTTTCTGCAAAATGGACGTTTGCAGGCCGTAGCGCACCTGGATGGGAGTGGTTCGATACGTGAACTGGATAGTTATGGCCTGCGCCATAATTTTGGCGATACCCTGTCGCGTCAGGTTGAACACTATCACCGCAAAGTCAATACCGGGATTGCGCACGAGTCGCATGGCGAAGGTATCGCCAACCCGCACGAACGCATGATCTCCAAACATGAGATCAGCGTCGAAGATATGGCGGTCGACCAGTACCCCAAAACTTTATTCGTGGATCACTGGCAGGCCAGTGCACAGGCGCCATTGCAAGCCGTGGTATACCAGCTGGCAGAAAGCAAGACCAAAACCCCTGCGCTGACTTTTGCCGGGGTGTTCGATGGTTTTGTCGTGGTCAAGAAAATCGGCCTGAAGAATAAGCACCTGCGGGTGGAATATGAATTCGACAAGTCTACAACCGGCATTTTCAATGTCGAGATCAATCTGGCCATGCCCAGCTGCGATGGTGTTGCCGGACGTTTCCGTGTAGACGGGGAAGTTCCCGGAGGTTTCGGCCAGCCATTACATATAGCACGCATGAAACAAGTCTTGCTGGAAGACGATGTGCTGGGCGGAGTGGTGACGATCACCAGCGAAACGCAGGCGGTATTCGATGCTTTCCCGCACTTCAGCGTGTCGCAATCCGAAGCCGGTTTCGAGAAGATCATGCAGGCACTGACCATCACTATGTCGTGGGATCTAAAAAAACACAAGACGCCTATCGTGATCGATCTGGAAATCAGCTGATGCTCATCGGCATCGATGTAGGCGGCACCAATCTGCGCGTGGGAGTGATAGACGATCACAGCGTAGTATGGGAGGAGCGCTACCATGCCGATTTTTCAAGTCTGTGCAAAACGCTGCCGCCTGCCGAAGCGCTGGCCGCCATACAACAAAGCCTGGCGCAATCTTTGACAGAAGCGCTGGCGCTGCACCCCTCTGTAAGTGCCGTTGGCATAGGCTTCCCCGGCTTTATCGACCCCAATTCCCAGCATGTATTACAGTCTCCCAATCTGCCGGGATTGATAGACGTGGATGTGATTTCCGGTTTGCGCTCATTACTGAATCTGCCTGTCATCGTCGAGAACGATGCATCGGCAGCAGCCTACGGTGAATATGCGTTATCTGGTAAGTTGCACAGCCTGATCTACATTGGCTTGGGGACTGGCGTGGGTGGCGGATTGATTCTGGGGGATAAGTCATATCCCGGCAGTAACGGCTTTGCCATGGAAATAGGCCATCTGTGCGTAGTCCCCGACGGCAGGCCCTGTGGTTGCGGCAATCGCGGATGCATGGAGCAATACGCCTCGGCAAGCGGAGTGGCTTTGAGTTATGCAGAGTTTTCAGGGAACAACCACAACGCCGAACAGGTTGCCGCGCTGGCCGCTACAGGGGATGCGCACGCCTTGAGCGCATTCCGACGTGCCGGTGATGCTCTGGCACAAGGGTTAGCACATATATTGAAAGTTCTGGATGTCCCGGACGTGATCATCGGTGGGGGATTGAGCCAGTCATGGCATTTGCTGCAACCCGCATTCGAGTCGCGGCTGAATCAGGACCTGATCCCGGTACTGCGCGGTAAGATCAAAGTACACCTCAGCACGGCTGGAGACCAGGCCGGCATCATCGGTGCTGCCTTGCTGGCACAACAAACGACAGCTTAAAACCTACTTCAATGCTTACTTCGCTTTGACTGCGAATTTGCTGATAGAGCCGTTGAGCTTGTCAGCAAGGGTATTGAGCAGTTCTGCTGTCTTCGCCAGATCATTCACCGCAGTCACGTTTTCGTTCACCATATGACTGATCATCTGCACTTCACCTGCTACTGAATTCACTGCGCTGCTCTGTTCCTGCATGGCATGCGAGATATCGCCTGCAGTCATCACTACCTGGTCAGTGCCTTGCTTGATCTGGGTCATGGAATTACCGGCCATCTCAGCCTTGGCAACCCCTTCGCTCACCAGTATCGTGCCTTGTTCCATGCTGGCCACCGCATTGGTGGCACCTTTCTGGATCTCCGCGATCATGGTGGATATCTGCTGGGTAGATTTTGAAGTACGCTCTGCCAGTTTGCGCACTTCGTCTGCCACCACCGCAAAACCACGGCCTTGTTCACCGGCACGTGCCGCTTCGATCGCCGCATTGAGTGCCAGCAGATTGGTTTGATCGGCGATTTCCTTGATCACATTAACAATGTCAGAAATCTTTTGTGAACTGTTACCCAATTCGCGAATGATATTGGAAGATTGCGTGACCGACATGGCGATCTTGTTCATCTCCGCCACGGCATCGGCCACCACCGTACCGCCTTCGGTGGAAATAGCGCCTGCAGTCTTGGCGATCTTTTCCGATTGTTGTGCATTGCTTGAGATCTGCTCGATACTGGAGGTCATTTGCTCTACCGCAGAAGCCACGCTGGTTGCAGCATCATTCTGGCGTTGCGAACTGGTGAGTACGGTATTCGCAGAACGGGCAAGCTGGTTGGCCGATTGCACGATGGCATCGGCATTGTCGGCCACTTCCTGCACCATATCACGCAGTTTCAGCTGCATCGAGCGCATGGCGAACAACATGCTGGAGTTATCTCCTTCGTCGATGCGGATATCGCGGGTCAGATTGCCTTTGGCGATCTCTTTGGCGATGCCCTTGGCATACATAGGCTCAATGCCGAACAGCATGAGCAGGTTGTTCGACATTCTATAAGAAAGCCAGATACCAAGGCCGATACAGATCAATCCCGCAACCAGGCCTATCAATGTCGCCTGCTTGGAGGTAGTCGCGATCAAATTCATTTGATGCTGGGTGTCGCTTACTTCAAAATCCCGGATCTTGCCCATACGTGAGTTGATCTCCAGGGCATCCCTGTCCACGCGTTCCATGATGACATTGCCGGCATCCATGCCTTTGGCGATATAGGTTTCCGCCATCTCCTTGCCATCGGCATAATAAGTATCGAAAGCCGCATCTATCGCTTCCAGCTCTTTCTTCTTCTGGGCATCATCGTTGTATCTGACCTTGAATGTATTGATGCCTTTCTTGAAAGACTGCGCATATTCATCAGCAGCAGAAAAAGAAGCGCGGTTATGCGTGGCAGCAGCGTCCGTCAGAAATTGCTGCACCTGTATCACGTCCACGGCCAGGCCCTCCGCCAGCATCGCGTGGGGAAGGATGATCTCATCCACGACAACAGCATCTTTTTTGATCACATTCACCTGGAACACGCAGAACGCGATCACACAGGAGAATACAAAGATAAGGATGCTGAAATTCAGCATCGCGGTGGCTCTAAATGTCATATTTTTCATAATGTGCTCATCCTTTATATGAAAGCTGTTGATGATGCAATAATCACTTAAAACGTTACTTCTGTCCTCAACCCCATCACCCACGCATTATTAACACCCGGATTCATATTCGGGTTAACAATAAACTGCAAGTCGGGCTGCAGCTCAAGCCAAGGCTTGATCTGAGCGCAATAAGTCAATTCAAAATCTGTTTCACGACTCTCGGTGTTATGGATTACCCGAAATTTGTCGCTGGCGTGATTGATAGTAACGGCCAAACCAGTAATATCATCATCACGACCTGGAATCAGTCCATGGTAACGCAAGCCCGCACTGCTAGTCCAGTCTGCCTGATTGATATCTGACGAAGCAAAGCCGATTCTGAAAAACCCCGCGAGACCCTGGGCCGGGTGACCAGGCTCCACATAAAGGCTATGCTCGGTGAGCAAGTATGCACCCTGGCTGTGGCGGCGCACTGGATTGCCTGCGGCATCCACATCTACAAGGTCATCAAAGCGGGAGCTGAAGCGCCAGAAACCGACCGCAGTCTTATTAAAGCGCTCGGCTTGCTCTTGCGCCTTGTTGTCGTCTTCAGGCTCATCAGATTGTGGCGTGTATCCGAACTCCACGACTTTCAGACTGCCATCGATAATGATCTGCGTGCCATCGTGACTGTTGGGATTACCGGGCATACCATTGGTGAGCGCGCCCAGAACATAAAAGCTGTTGTTGGGGCTGGTCAGCTTGACTCTGACTGCCGGCGTACCATAAGGGAACACCGGCGGCCCATTCTTACCGGCTTGCGCGAACTCGTTCGACATGCCGTAAGTCGGTTGCATAAAAATATGGGTGGTGTCAGTGACATAGAACTCGGAATCTATCGGGTAGATCCCCGCCTTCAGCGACAGGCTGTTGTG
>Ga0265327_10000262_pt1 | contig 104119 bp, 80 predicted proteins | sample 41621metaG_FD_202089 | JGI IMG/M metagenome (GOLD analysis project Ga0265327, IMG submission 202089) | Rhizosphere microbial communities from Carex aquatilis grown in University of Washington, Seatle, WA, United States - 4-16-21 metaG | ecosystem: Host-associated > Plants > Roots > Rhizosphere...
GAATAGAACTTAAAGGCGCTTCACGCAGAAAACAATAAATTATATACTTTTACACCCGCTTCTACACCCAGGCAGGGTGGCTCACTTTCATACCGGAATGGTGGCTCACTTTCATCCGGAATATCCATCTATTTAATATTAGTTGGCATTTCTTGTTCGTTTTTAGCTATAGCACAAAACGATAAGATTAAGGAAGCTTATAATTTTATCAATAATGCGGAATTGAACATTTGCTCCGAAAAATTTAATGATGCTTACACTTGTTACTATAATGCCTATCAGATTCTTGGAAATAAGATGTCCAGTAAGAGCCTGCACAATTTTTTTTTATTATCGATTGATGTTAATCGGCAAAAGCAAACGATAATATTGCTACGAGAATTAGAAAACAGAGGCTGGAAATTAGAATCCTTTAAAAATGAATTAACTTCCTTCTATCCCAAAGTTAAAGTGAAAGAATTATTGGAGCTGTACAATGAGCAATCTTGTTCTGGTAGTCTTGATAAAAAATATATAGCTCAGTTAGATTCATTAGTAAGAATAGACCAATCAACAAATAACTATTTACAGAAATTGTACCATGGAATATTGGATTCTGTTTTTCACGATACTATGGATGCCCTCACAAGGCAAAATATAGCTTGCCTAAGTAAATTCTTCACTGCGAAATTTCCATCGGACAATATATTAGGCAGGAGCGGAGGAACCCCAACCGGGTTATACCTTTTTGATGTGTTACTGGTACACAATGCCCAAGCATTAAGAGGTAGCAATCAAGTTGACCACATCTTATATAAGGGTATGATTAATGGAATGATGGAGCCATCAGATTTCGAGCATTATATTTTCCTGCATAACCTATTCTACAAAAATGACACTACTTATAAAGTAAATAATATTAGTATTAAAGCACCAATTTTCCCTTATGACTTCGCTATTATTCATGATTCCCTTTTTCAATGGCCTGTTGAGAATGAAAAGGTGGTATTATGTAATGTTGAACGAAAAAAACTTTTTGGAAGTTGTACATCTGAGGAACTGAGGCAAAAAGTGATCTATCAGTATCTTCACCCAAAATATTGGTTAGTATCTAAACACTATATTGTTCGCATTGACTTTGACATACCCAAGAGAATTAAAAGCCACTTAGTTTTTATTGGTAAACCGGATAATTGATCAAATACAGATATATTATAGTTATATTGCGTACCTCGTTTTGTTTGAATTATTTTGCCCTCAAACATTACAATGAAACGGAAATACCCAGTGCGCATTGACGAGGAAGACGAAAAAAATCAATTTTATGATGAAGTCCTGGCGATGAAAACAGATGCTACCACTTATTTATTGGGCCTTAGAAAATGGTGCAAGAAAATTTATCACTCTGATTTATATTACAACTTAGGATCTACTCTTTGTGTTTTTCTATTCGAAATTGAGAACAAGCAAAGCGTTGAGGATAATAGAATATGGGTTATAAATGGAGACGTTCCTAAAATGTACCTTGACTCATTCGGGGCTACAACAATAAAGGAAGTATTAGAAAATTTCTGTAACCTGGCCGAAGAATGGTCAAGCAATATTTTGGAAGGGAAATCACTGGATGAATGCTTCCCGTTTGATTAAATACCAAGTGTTGAACTTGCCAATATGTTACTTTCTATGATGAATCACATCAGAAATGATTGATTCATCATATTGTAGACGTGAAAATAGCTTCGGGATCTAAGTTTTATTCTACCTGATACCCCATTTACACACTTTGAGAGTTCCTTTATCAGCGCCTACCCAATTAGAAAATGCGATTTTAAGGTGAACTCAACGCTATCTTCATTTTATTTAAATTGTAGTTCCTCAATCCGTCAATGAAAAGGAATGTTACAAATACTAAAAAGTATCATATTGTGTTTGGCAGGGATGGCTTTTCTATTCCTGGCATCTTCCTGCATTCATGATCAAAAGCAAGCCACATCTGCAATTGGCCCGTGCCGTGAAATCGCAAATAATCAGTATAGTACTGAGACCATAATAACCAACTTACCACTACGGTTAAATAATGAACCGTACAGACTTGAGATCACAAAATGCCGGTGTTCTGATAGTTTAATCGCACAGATCATACTATTCAAGAATGAAAAGGAGGTCTTTATTAAAGATATAGGCCTTCATTCCTTTCCCGATACTGCGAATGCCTTTTATGATCATGCCACACTTCAAGCCATTCGTTATGACGCGGAGAGAGAAGACCGTCTCTATTTTACAGCTATGTTTAAGAATAGTTACAGTTCTGCTACATCCCAGGTTGGTTTTGCGATCTACTTTCGGACAGAAAAGCTTGGACATATGGATTATTGGGGACGGCGTGGACCTACTAACACTGTATCGGTTTTACATACTTATATAGGCATTGGCTCTTCGATTCGATACACACAGTTACCGACACTTTGGTAACTGTTGTAGCCAATTGCGATTTTTCAGGTTGTCAGGAAAAAACTCTCTATAAGCGACGACTAAATTCAAATGAGAGTCAGGAATTTTTTGGCTATCTGAAAATCCTTCATCTTGATACGGTCGACAAACACTATGATTTAGGCTTTAGCGATGGCCACAGTGCAGAATATACCTTCCAGGGGCCGTTACTAACAAACAGATCAATCTTGCTGGATGATGTTCGTTTGCATGCTTCTGATGCAATCAATGATGCCATTGACCGGCTGATCAAGGTCAGAAAATACAAGTTTGCACATTAGTGGGATCAGTAACCGCAGCGTTCGCAAACCTCATCAGAAGTGATTTCCTAAAAGTCATTTTTCAGAATGGTCTCAGTGTTACTACTGAAGGAAGACTTGTAAGATCGAGGCGTTACCATATCCTTTCGTAGTGAATCCTTGACATTGATTCCCTTTTCTAACCTGTGCAATATCTGTTTAAGCAGGTATGAAAGCCGCACCAGTGGCTACGATAAACCTTTTTGTGGAACTGCAGATAATAAAATGCCCTTCAAGACATTTACCTGCAGGGCATTGTTTTATTTCATACGGAGATGATAAAGTTCTTCTGTCAAATTAGCAGCGACATGAACTTAAACTCACGTGACAACTAATATTACTGTTGACCTCAATATATTCAAGGAATTGTTTCATCTTATGTTACTTATAGCAAGTTGCTTAACCGTATATGTCTGCTTGCTTATCCCTTTCAGGTTAATTACGAAACGTTGTAAATTATACATTGAAATTTCTAAGTTTAAGGATTATTATGGTATTATAGAATTACCTCCATGGTGGGATGGATATTAGAATCTTTGTAGTACATTATGTAGTAATCGAGTGGTGTAAAAAAGTTTATTCAATCAGATTTAAATAAAAACTGGATTCTTTCACCATTTTTACAAAATACTGTCGGCTCAGCCGTTGACCATTTTCAGGAACGGGATTTTGTAAATCGATTTTTCTTCCAAAAAGATACATTGTTCCAGTGCCACCATAATATTTTATTTCAATCGTTTTTTCATCTTTCTCCCCAGAGTTTGTTGTAATAAATGTTGAGGATTGTTTGTCGTCAAGTTTGCAGTCAATTGAATTAATAGCATCATCCAGATACTTTTTTATTTCAATTTTAGAATATTTCTTTTTAATTGCTCGAATTATCGTTTCGTTTTGCCAATCAAAACAATAAGGAATTAATAAATCAAAGAGTTCTTTTTCCATTCCCAAACCTTCATAACATAATCCATACAGATATCGGTATCGCTCTTGTTGCATATGGTAACCGGTACCACATGAATAGCTGACTTTATATTTATTTACTGCCTCATTAAGATAATTAATCGCAGTATCAAATTTATTTTGTTCAATGTAAATTCTAGTCAAGTAAACGCAAGCGCTGTTCTTATAATTATAGGTAAAACTTCCATACCCATATATGTTTTTTGTAGTATCACCTGGTATATCGGATGAGTAGTGATAATCGTTCTGGTAAAATGGTTTTTGTGAGTTAATAATGTTCACAAACATCTTTTTAGCCTCCTCCAATTTGTTTAGTTCCCACAAGGATTCGGCTAGATTCAAATATATTTCATGATTTTGCAGTGATGGCTCGGCATTGATTAAATATCCTACACTATCGAATAGTTTTTGGTCTTTTTCAGCAGAATCGTGAATAAATAGTCTTGGTTTATTTTCAAGTATTAGGTAGCTAGTGTCTTGAGAATAAGCATTTTGCCCTGCTACAAGTACAAGGATAGAAATGAAGTATTTTATTTTTAAAGTAATCAAATTCATGATGAAAAATGGAAGGATTTGCTGGATGTCCCGTCAAGATTAACGTAGCAAGAACATTTATTATTTCCCAACTAAGATTTAAGTATTCTAAAGGCGCTTTTAATTCTACAAATCCAAACTATATATCACATTTGAACTTTAGCACTATCTTCATTTGATTGATAATTGATCCTATGAAACACTTGCTTCTGATGCTCATCCTTATTCAGGGAGGCGATTCTTTTGCAAGACAAAGGTTTCGAGTAGTGTCAACAGATTCATTTGAGCACTCTTTTACTCTAAGAGGAAAGATTGGTCCATGGGGAGTCTTATTGATCCCACTTTATGGTAAAACAGCTTCAATAGGCGTGGAATATCAATGGAATAATAGACATGCTGTCGGCATTGACCTTGCCTATGAAGATGAAAATACGCATTCACCAGAGCAGCAGGATTCTACCAACCATTATTATGTTCCGAGTGGCAAGTTTAGGAATGCGAAAAAAAGTGCTATGCTGAGTTACCGTTATTATCTGCCGTATGCATTCAATTGGACGGATGAAAATCAGCTTTATTGGAGTTTATTTTCAAGAATTGCATTCGTAGAAGAAAGTTGGTCCGACGGCTACCAAAATTATGTTCCGGATTTGCAAAACTTATTATCACATCAGGAGCGGCATTATTCATTGGGGTTCCTGTTTGGAATTATGGCGCCACACAGACTAAACGCCGTTAATCTTGACTTTAATATCGGTCCATATTGGAAATGGATTGACATCGAAGAATTAAGGAACCAGAATGGAATAAACGTAGCTAGCAAAACATCCGAACAACATCTAGGATGCCGGATTGGCCTTACTATGGCTTGGAAAGGTAAAAAACGACATAGGTCAATGTGAAGAATCTTGCAATTCAATCAAATTTCCACTTCATCGTCAGATCGATGACCGTCGAAAGGTACCCCTTGACACAGCTACAAATTATTCATTTTCAGTTCGTTGTTAAGGGATGGTTTTACCCTTTAAGCACGCCCATTACAGAATTATTAATTACCGTAAAAATCAGTAGAAACATTTGGGATTAATTTACTTTTGCATCAATATAAAGTCAATTTACCCTTAGTGTTCCTATGTACCCATGCATCCTGAGACCCCTGATTTTACTGGTTTTTATTGCCTACTTCTCCCCATTTGCCAAGGCACAATACATACCCTATTATACATTCAGCCAGAACACCTCAGGAACTTATTCTGCCTTAAGCAGTCCAACCGTTCTCGATACCGGAATCACCCTGGTGGACCAACGATATGCAGTAACACTTCCATTTACATTTTACCTGGATAATGTGGCTTATACCAATATCTACATTGGGGTAAATGGCTACATCAGTTTCGGCACCACCGATCCCGGATCAGGTTATTGGCTGATGAATTCCACAGGTACCGGATACCGGCTCGCCTGCGGCATGGATTGCAATCTGGCGGGAAATGTCTCCACCAGCGAACTTAGTTATTCTACTACCGGGTCCTCGCCCAACCGGGTCTTTACTGCCCAATGGAAAAACATCGGATATACCGGTTCTTCCGTTCTTAACGCCAACTTCCAAATCCAATTATCCGAGAGCAGCAACCGTGTAAAAATGGTCTATGGCTCTTGTAGCCTCGGCGGTAGCAGTAGTGCATTTTCCGCCTTTGTAGGCCTTCGTGGATTATCCAGTGGCAGTTATAACAACAGAAGTTCCTCGACCAGTTCCTGGACATCCACTACAACCGGCACTTCCAGCGCCTCCAATATCGTTTACCAGACCGGTTATAATCCACCTTCGGGCCTGACCTTCATTTATGATCCACCCTTGTGTTCAGCTCCATCCGCACCAGCAAGTTTATCACTATTCCCTGCAAAGACCCTTGTTTCCGGATCTGTAACAGCACCCTCCGGCGGGGCAACTGGCTACTTAGTAGTTCAAACTCCAGGATCTACGCCACTCAATACTTCACCTGTTAACGGAACCGTTTATGCAGCAAATGGTACCCTGGGAAATGGAACGGTAGTGTACTATGGTACCTTACTTAGCTTTACGAGTTCTGGCTTGCCCAATAATACAAACTTTACCTACTCCGTTTACGCCTATAATAATGTCAATTGCGTAAATGGCCCTGTTTACAGCCTGACCGCAAAAACAGATACCGCTCAGACAATGGGTCCCAGGAAGTATATCTGGCAACTAACAAGCGGTTCCTCCAGCTATACGGTTGCCAATAACTGGTTACCGGTCCGAAATTATTCAGATGCACTGGATACGCTCGTTTTCAATAAGGGTGGAACCATTACGGTTACCAGTGTTCCGGCTGTTTCCATTAACCAGTTAGAGGTTTCGAACAATACCAATTTAACGCTGAATTCCGCCGCGACAACCATATTCACCATCAGTGATTCTTTACAACTTGAAGCCGGTAGTACGCTTACAATAGGCGGTACTTCCAGTCTTACCTTGAATTTTACAAACATAAGTCCCAAGCCGAATGCCCAGATAAATGGCACCTTGAACTTCAATAGCAGTGGAGGGTATGATAACCTCTATGGATTAACATCGGTCACGGGTACCGTAAATGTGAATGCTAATGGCATTGGCATGTTTAATACTGGCAGGATTAATTGTTACTTTTCTGCAAGTGCTGTTTACAATCTTAACAGAAACGGTGGATCCATTCCTCAGGCAGTTTTTGACAAGGCTTCCAATGTATATGTTCTTGGTACTACAGGGACTTCGATCAATAATGGATCAAATCTTGGGTTAGGGAATTTAACCTGGAATTGTCCCGGTCAAACTGCAGCAATACAGTGTATTAACATCGATTCGATCAAGGGTGACTTTAAAATTATCAACACCAATGGATATGAACTCAGCCTGGGAGGTGGTGCTATAACCTCGACGTATCTATCTGGAGATCTTATTCAACAAAGCGGAACCCTTGGATTAAGCCCTATAGGTAGTTTGAGAATCGCTGGTACAGCCAATCTGATGGGTGGTGCGATCAATCTGAATTCGACCACAAGCTCCGGAACAACCCTGATTTTGTTTGGCAATCTCAATGAAAGTAGTTCTCATGCATTCGTAAAGAGTAGTACCGGCATTCCTACGATTTCCTTTGCGGGAACAACCGGGAATCAATTACTCAATTTCGGTGGGACCTTTGCCACGACGGATGTGAGTTACGAACTGAACAATCTGCAGGGCGCATCATTGTCAGGTATTTTGCCAGTTAGCGCAAGCGGAACAAATACTTTGTTACTTGGTTCCTGGCAGGGTAGTGGAAGTTTCAGTTATTATGGCGCCAGTGGTTTGGGCTTGGGAGCAGTTCTTGTTTACAAAGAACCGATAAGCATCAAAGCAAGTTCCGTTGAATGGCCAGCAACCAATGGTCCTAAACATGTCACCACCAGCCTCACCGGCAGCGATCCCGATAACAGGCTTTGGTTGCCTGGAACCCGCAGGCTAACGGGTATTCTAAACATGCTGAGTGGCGTTATTGTATTGGGGTCCTATGATCTGGTGATCGATTCCAATTCCGGGAAAATTTATAACAATACCCCTTATGCAAACAATATGATCGCTGCGGATAGCACTGGTCAGTTGGTTGAATACGTTGCAATAATAGGTGCATCGGCCATCAACTATACCTACCCATTAGGTGACATCACTGGTACTACGGATGCAGCATTGATCTCATTGCCTATTTCATCCAATACCACTCCACGTTATATCGGTATCCGATTGAAAAATGTCAAACATCCCTTCGATAGTTCTTCCACGAATTATCTAAAACGGTATTGGATCTTCAGTGACAATGGAAGTACCCCATTCTCCTATCGGTTAATAATGGAGTATCCATTAGTGGATATTGTCGGGATTCAAAATTTCAGACTGGCACGATGGAATGGTACTTCCTGGTTGCAGGCGCCAAGTACTACCGCCACTTACTTTCCCAGTTCGCCCGCCGGAAGTATTTTAACCAACGGCCAGTTGTCGACCACCCAGTTTCCACTGGCAAACGCTGAATTCGCAGGAAAGTCAACCATTAGTCAGACCTATAGCTGGACCGGAGCGATCAGTCAGGATTATCAGATTCCCGGGAACTGGACCCCAAACCGGGTTCAGCCGGACCCTTCGGATCACCTGCAGTTCAATAGCGGCAATATTGACACGGTAAAGAATATTCCACCAATCGAAACGATCGGGCGGATGTGGTTTACTAACAATACCACAACGATCCTTCAGGCTACCAGTTCAGTTGTTACCGGTAACTACACCATAAATTCGGATGATGATCCAACTACCGATGAGTTTAAGATCGACAATGGATCTTCCGTTATCATTAGTGGAACCATAGCGCCATTAAAAATCGTATTTACCCTGTCAGGAACCCTTACAAATCCTGCGACGGCAATTATTGCCGGTTCATTGGAAGTGAATACTTCCATCGGGAATTATGTCAGCTTTTTGAATGGTAAGGGTACTGTAACCACAAATGGTGTCATTATTGGTAGTGGAACGGCCTATGCTACTGATCCATTCCAGGGCGGTGTTACAGCCTTTTTTGTCAATGGTACCTACCTGCATAAATACAAGGTCAATTCTTCACTTCCGGTACTTGCCTGGAACACGGGATCACAGATTTATATCACCGGGTTCACCACAGCCGCCACTCTAAATGCCACAGCACAGCCAGTCTATGATTTGATTTATAACTGCCCAAATCAGACCGGCATTGTCAGTAATGCGAATGTACTCCCGACAGTGGCAGGTACACTAAGTGTTGTATCGACAGGAACTGGTCAATGGAAATTTAATAGTAACACCACCTTCAATGATTCGATCAATAACTACTTACAGACTGGTGGTAATGTAGATCTGACCGGAGCACTCAATAACACCAACCAGCAACAGCTGAATGTTACAGGTGTTTTTAACCAGACGGGCGGCGTGTTCAATTCCAGTGCAACAGGGACATCCACGCCAATGGTCAGTTTTAATGGAACCAGTGGCGTCCAAAATGTCACCTTCTATAATGCGGCACCCACCGGACCAATCACCTACCGGGTAAACAATAGTGCCGGGATAAACCTGGCAGGCTCTGGATCCCTCAGTTCAACCTTTGGTTTAAATAATAATGGCGGCCTGCAGATTTCAGTTCCAATCAATAATCCGGTAGCCACCAGTCTGGCCTTTCAATATAACACGGGCAGTCGTCTGACCTATGATGGACAGGGCAACTTCAACGCGGATTCAATCACTTTTCCAGTGTTGAATGGTCCACAGAATCTTTACATTAAAACAGGTTCCGGGAATACTGTTTATCTACCCGGTTCAAGAACGGTGCCGGTTTCATTGCAATTGCAATCGGGAAATATTGGAGTTGGAAATGATACCCTCACCTTAGGAAGCTCTGGTGCACAACCTGGTACCCTTACTTATACCAGTGGCAACATTCTCTTAAATGGAGGTAGTCTTAAGCGTTGGTATGGACTGACCGGTCAGCCTACCACTTCAGGAACCGGGGTTGGCTATTACCCAATCGCGACCATGAACAATGATGCGAGAGCCGTATCCCTTTATTTCTCAAATTCAACAGCAATTACAACGGCCGGAACCATTGCTTTATCCCTAAATAATACTTCGGGAATGAGCACCGGGCTGTCCGTTGCTGATGGTACTTATACAATTACCACCCGAACTAACAGTGGTTGGAATTATGTACCTGCAAATGGCTTCAACATCACCAGTGGCACGATCGGCTTGAAATATTCGGTTGATGGCATGTTGACGACAGCTATTCCTGCAGATCTGAGAGTCATGAATGCGAATAGTGTGGTTGGTACCCATGTCAATGGCAGTGGATCAGGGATAAGTTATGTTGCTAACCGTACCGGCCTTTCCGTATCTAATCTTTCAGGTGGAACCTTTTATTTAGGAACCGGTGCGAATTCACTTGTGAATTCAATTTTCTATTCTGTTAAGACTGGTCCCTGGAATAATGGTACCACCTGGAACACCGGAACAGTACCTGGTGCAGGGGATACGGTTTATGTTTCCAATGGGGATACAGTTAGTGTCAGTTCTGGTTCAAGTGCTAAATACTTGACAATAAATCCGCTTGGTCAGTTGGTCAATAATGGTAACTCAATAGCTGTTGGTGAGGTCTTCACCAATAATGGTATTTTAATCCTGAATAGCGGAACTATTAATCTGGGGCCTGTCGGGGGGGGTAATAAGGTCTTTACCAGCACGGGTGTATGGACTGTGAATGGTGGTACGATGAATATCAATGGCCGGGCGGATATTTCAGGAGGCTTCAATCAGAGCAATGGGAGTATCATTTTAGATCCAAATGATAGTACATCTGCGGGAAGTATTTTAGGAGGAGCCACTTTGAGGCTGAATGTTCCTGGTATAAACCTGACGGGAGGGTCTATCATGTTCAGGGACGCACCTTTTCTGGCAGGGAGCTCACTTCAGATAGCAGCCAATACTACTGGTGCTATTTCGCCGAATCATACGTTTATATTCGGTGACGGCGTTTCTGCAGCCTCGCATATTGATTACTCCTGGGATTTACCAGTTACCGGAATCTACAATTTTAGTGTCGGGAAAATAGTGATCAATGGATCCGGAACCGGTTCAGGTAGGGGGCTTACTTTCGGTGGTTCGTCCACAGCCCCATATGCAATAAACGGCGACATCGTACTGAATGGTGCCAATGCTAAAATGTCATCTTTGTATGCATATACCCAACTCTTTGTTGGCGGGAATATTTACACTTCTGCTGGAGATTCAGTCAAAACCAATGGCAAGATCATTTTTGGGAAATTCAGTCTCAATGCCTCCGGCCAGACGGTAGTGTCTCCGGTAACGGTACCACAATCAGTGAATGGCCCCGCTTTATTTTACAATAGCAATGGGAACCAAACCTCATTTGATACCCTGGCCTTTAATAATAGTTCTACGACTGGGGTTACATTTAATATTGGCGACTTCTATTTCAATTCGCTACAGTTCACCAAGGGTTTGCTAAATACAGGCGGAGCAACAGCGATAGCGAGTGCAAATGCCACTTTTGTAACACCTGGGCAGACAACCGGATGGGTGAATGGAAAATTGCAACATCCTTTTGGGGTACTGTTCTCACCAACCAGTAAACAGTTTCCAATTGGTGACCAGAATTACTATACACCGGCTTCGATCGTTTATGACCAAACGATGTTTACCGGAAATGCGTTTGCATCCTTGCGAATATCATCCATATCTGGCGATCATCCGGCAATTGCTTCAAGTGGTATATTGGCTTCTAAAAGTGTAAACCGCTATTTCAAAGTAGATACGATTGGATCCATGACGAATCCAACAGCTCCTATTACACTAACACTTAACTGGCCCCTTACTGATATTGATCCCGCTGCGAATTCTTCGAATTTTGTGACAGCCCATTATACCACCAGCTGGAAGACGGATAAAACCCGACTTATTACTTCAAGTTATGTGAATGTCCTTTCAAATGCCGGAACAGTCAAAGGGGAATATCAAATTGGGGAAACAGGACTTGCTCCCCAAATCCAAACGCAACCTCTTTCACTAACAGCCTGTACTGGAACCGTGGCCAGTTTTACGGTGTCTGCAACTGCGGCATTTACGTATCAATGGCAGGTGAATGATGGCACGGGCTGGTTTTCCATTACAAATACTACGCCTTATAATGGCGCATTCTCATCGACCTTGACTATTAATACTCCGGTTACGGGGATGAACAATTATCAATACCGTTGTAAGCTCTATAATTCCTATGATTCATCAGTTACCAATCCCGCTGTATTAACTGTAAGTGGTTCCGTAATACCTACAATTTCGATTGGGGTAAGCCCGGGAACAACTAATTGTGCGGGTACCTCACTGACGTTTACTGCTACGACAACAAATGGCGGTAGCACACCAACGTATCAATGGAAGAAAAACGGGAGTGCATTTGGATCAAATATCAACCCCTTAGTTACAAGCTCGGTTCTAAATGGGGATGTTATTACCTGTACTTTAGTCAGCAGTATTCCATGTGCCACACCGACAACTGCGGCGAGTAATGCCATTTCCTTGACCGTTAACCCGACTTCAAATCCGGCGATAACCATAAGCTCTTCAGCAGGCACTACCGTCTGCGCAAAAACCTATGTGACCTTCTCCGCTGTATGTGTTGACTCCGGTAGCGCACCTCAATATCAATGGAAGAAGAACGGTGTTAATATCGGAACGGCCTCCCGGATCTATACGGATACTGTTTCGAATGGTGATACAATTACCTGTGTATTGACCAGTAATATTGCCTGTGCATCATCACCAACGGCCATTAGCAATAAGCTAATCATGATCGTTACGCAGCCATTACCAGCTTCGATAGTAATTGCTGCCAATCCCGGAAATGCAATTTGTACGGGTAACTCCGTTACGTTTACGGCAACTCCAACAAATGGCGGAACACCAGTCTACCAATGGAAAAATAATGGTACAAATGTTGGCACCGGCGTCACATTTAGCTCTTCCACTCTTTCCAATAGCGACATCATTACCTGCACCATGACATCCTCTCTTGGATGTGTATCACCTGCAATTGCGACAAGTAATAGTATTACGATGTCCGTAGGCAGTTCTATTGCGCCAGCCGTAGTTATTAGTACCACGAATAGCTTCCCGGTATGTGCAGGCACTTCCGTTGTTTTTACGGCCACTCCAACTGGTGGTGGAACAGCCGCCACTTACCAATGGAAGAAAAACAGTGTCAACGTGGGTACTGGAGTTAGTTTCACTACCACCACGCTTGCGAATAATGATACAGTAAGCTGTGTAATGACCAGTAGCCTGACCTGTGCCAGTCCATCTACCGCAACCAGCAATAGCATTATAGTGACGGTGAACCCGGTAGTGACACCTACGGTAAGCATTACAGCAAATCCGGGAACGACAATCTGTCCATCTACTACAGCAACCTTTACAGCCAGTCCTGTTAATGGTGGATTAGCTCCAGCATACCAGTGGAAGCTTAATTCTGTTAATGCAGGCACGAATGCTAATGTATTTGCCCCGGCAACCATCTCTAATGGGGATGTGATAAGCTGCATCCTGACGAGCAATGCCAGTTGTCCGTCGCCGGTTACAGCTACGAGTAATGCCTTGACAATGACGGTTTCAAGCTATACACCTCCGGCAATCAGCATTTCTACCAGCAGCACGACAGTGTGTAGTGGAAATACCATAGCATTTACAGCAAATGCAACGAATCTTGGATCGCCAACCAGTTATCAATGGAATCTGAATGGCGTGAGTACCGGTATTACAACCAGTACCTATAATTTGACCAGTCCGGCTAATAATGATACAGTGACCTGTGTGTTGACAACGACGACCACATGCGGAGGTACCAGTACGATCACCAGCAATAAAGTTGGACTGACAGTGATTCCAACTACTCCAGCTTCTGTAAGTATTGTTGCGAATCCAGGAAATACAATTTGTTCAGGTACCTCGGTTGCCTTTACCGGCACGCCGACGGGTGGTGGTAGTTCTCCAACGTATCAATGGAAGGTGAACAGTAGCAATGTAGGTTCTGGTGGAACCAGTTATTCGAGTACGACACTTGCTAATGGTGATACTGTAAAGTGTATCATGACCAGCAGTGCAGTATGCCCGTCAAGCACTCAGGCCAGCAGTAATATTATTGTAATGGTCGTTAACCCGACTGTCACTCCATCTATTACCATCAATTCTGCGAGCGGAACAACTGTCTGTTCAGGAGCAACCGTGGTATTTAATGCAAGCATTACCAATGGCGGGTCCGCTCCTACTTATCAATGGAAGAAAAATGGGTCTCCGGTTGGCACAAATAGTTCCAATTATACTGCTACGGGACTTTCAACCGGTGATGTCATCACTTGTCAGTTGACCAGTAATGCACCTTGTGCTACTACAACTTTAGCAAACAGTAATAGTCTTAGCATTACAGTCACGCCGATAGTTACTCCGACTATTAGCATTTCTGCAAGTCCGGGAGTATCCATTTGTTCAGGACATACCGTTTTGTTTACTGCAACAACAGTAAATGGGGGCAGCAGTCCAACCTGGCAGTGGAAAATAAACGGTGTGGGTGTAGGTACGAATAGCAGTACATTCAGTTCTTCAACATTGACGAATGGTAATGTCATTACCTGCAATCTGACAAGCTCTGCAAGCTGCGTTACAAGCACTTCAGCTTCTAGTAATTCACTGAGCATGAATGTGGTGCCAGCAAGCGTCCCATCGGTGACGATCAATGCTAGTCCTGGAACGAATGTGAGTGCAGGGCAACTTGTTACGTTTACTGCAACAGTGTTGACCGGAGGGGCGAGCCCGGTTTATCAGTGGAAGAAGAATGGAATTAATGTCGGGACCAATTCCAATATTTATTCAATCTCGACCTTGATAAACAATGATCTTATCTCGGTGAATGTTACCAGTAGTGATAGTTGCGCAACCATCGGTAGTGTGAATAGTAATATCATTACGATGCATGTTGGGGTAGGGGTTCCAAGGTATCTCTTTGGTAATATCAGCGTTTCCCCCAATCCAAGTATTGGATCTTTATTGATAGAAGGTACCCTCAATGAAAAATCTGCCGGTGTTGTTAGGTTGGAACTACGGACTGTGGTGGGTGCCTTAGTCCTGAATCAGGAACTCCCCGTTATCAACCACGCGCTCAGCAGTAAAATACAACTTCCGGATGCTTTACCGAATGGGTTGTATATCCTGCTAATGTCGAATGAAAATGGGGAGATGATTGAAAAGATCGAGCTGAACCGGTAAGTATTTGTTTCAAATATCTGGAATAATAGAAGGTCTGCAATTCAATTACTATCCGTGATTAATCCCCAGGGATTGATGCAACGGAGCATTGATTACAAGACACATAAGATCTGTGTTTGCTTACATGATCCTTTCTACCAAAATTTCCACCAGGGTTTTTTGATTGTAGCTTCTTGATCCTGCTGTTGATAATGTTGCCTGAACTCATCCTGCGTCTCATACTCGTAAACAAGTTGCTTAACTGAATATGTCTTCTTGCTTTTCCCTTCCAGGTCTATTCCGAATGGTTCTGCCAGTTTCAATAGGTCGTCAGCAAAGATGTTCTCATTCATATTCAATCCGGTTTCCGGTTCCAGGGGGGCGCCTGAATTAGTGCTTATTTCTCCGTCTGAAATAAAGATGTGTCTCTTTATAGTGTCATTATACGCAGCAAATGCAAAAGTGCTGGAGGAAGTCTGAATAAAAAACCTCAGAATCTCAGTTCCCAGGATTCTGGAAAGTTGAAGCAATAATTCTTCATCAAAGGTGTCAACCAACTCCTGCCGCAGCAAGCTTACTTGCCAGGCAAAATCACACATTCGAAATAACTCTTTATTCTTTGTAAAATATTTCCTTTACGATCATTTAATCGTTTTTTCCAGTTTAGGTCAAATTTATCATCCTTCATAACTCTTAAGGGCTCTGGAGGCATTACCATAACCGCTTTAAAAGGTCCGGTCCCATAATCTAAATAATAGATCTCACCTTCATCTTTGAATTGTCGGCTGAAGAGAATATGTACAACAGTAATTTTATTTGACGCATAATAAATACTGCAATCAGCCCACTTGGGCACCGTACCATTTTTATAAAATAAGTTTACGACCTGTTCAAATGATAGCTGCATATCTTTCACCCTATTCCAAGTCTTCAGGTAAGCATTTTCTTCCTTTGTCAAATGATCACTGACGTTCCTACAACTGGGCTCAATAATGAATTTATAATGACTGGTTAGTTTATTGTAGCAAAACTGACTTGTAAAATCATTCAAATGAACTAACACCAGATTGAAATGGGTTATAAATTCTAACTTATCCATAATCAGAGTGCTCTTAAGACATACACCAATCTCATGCATCAGATGGAATTAGTTCATTTAATACATAAACAGTTTTAAAAGACAAAAAGGAGAAGATCCGTCACATATCATTTCCGATGGCACCTATCAAAAGTACTAAATATCAATTATATATTCAAATCTGTTGGAATGGAATTATGTTTTTGTCAAACATTTTCTGCCTTAAAGTGTCCGCGTATTTATGGGCAAATTTTTCTTTTTCGATTTGTGGTATTTTAAAATAGATATCCAATCGGGATTCCCAAGTCTCATAAGGTTCGTCTTCAGTATTGGGGTGTTCAACTTCTTGTAAGTAGTGAACATAATGACCAAATTCGTGAGGTAGGGTTCTATAAAGTTGTGTGTTACGAACATTTTCAATTTTATAGTCCGCAATAAAAAAACGGCCGTCATTTTTAATGGAATGGCCGTCACTTTTAAGTCTTTCTAATTCCTTTTGTGATTCAATTGAGAGTTTTGTTATACATTTTAATTGATTATTATAATCTACTGCTTCTAAAATTATTGCAGGAAAATATTCGTTTTCAAATTCGTAGGAATAAACAAGTCGTCCCCAGACAGGGGAAAGCTTTTCTTCTTTTCTTTTTGGTTGTCTAAGTACGATAAATTTTAAATCTCCATAATCTGAAGAGGGAATTTGTTCTAGTATTTTCTCGATATCATTAATAGAACAAGCGTGCTTTGAATGTTCTCTTGTTTGCTCAACTACAAAAAGGAATTCATGTCCATTTATGCATTTTTTATACCTCTCGTATTTATCAAGTCGTTCCGTAAACTTCTTAGATGTATTACATGGTTTGGGGATTGACATTTTATTATTCAGTCCATGACCTTGCTTAGAGGTGCCAATATTCCTGTTTCTTCTTATGGGATTATGCATGGTAATAAAATTACGGCCTTTACTTTTTCAGACCTCTGAGGGCTGACAAATTTCAATGAATTTGACATATGTCAAGTATGCCGCAATTATTCGGGGGGATATTTACATGATTCGCTAATGATGAGTACCGGCTTTTTTCGCAATATTTTCTTCGCTACAGCATTGATAGGCAGCATTGCTTCGTGTAATAAGAAACCGACTGCGCCGCCGGCCTGGTGGAATCTCCATGGACATTTCTATTATGATTTAACTACCGACACTTCTTATATTACCAATTACCGGCAACTTATCGTTGGCTCCGGGTCCTCGGCTGATCAACTATTCTTTTACGAGCTTCCAACCGATACCAGCCTCAACTCTTGGGAGTCAATTTTCGAAATATTCGGCAATGGTACCCTTAAGGTCAAGGAGGATGGCCTGTACAGTCATGCAAGCGATTATTGTAAGGTAGGGGTTATAGATTTCACCTTTGACTTCCTTTTCATGCCCGCACAACCTGCAATCGGCGAAAGCATTCCGCAATATGGCTGTGAGCACCAGAACGCAGGCTACAATACTGTAGTTCTGCCCGATACGATCCTATCGGTACCTGCAGGTACGTATCACACGTTTTGCGTGAAACATCCGAATGGTGATAGGTCGTACTGGAATACCAACACCGGAATCATTATGTATGAGCAATGGCAGCATGACCCGAGTCTACCACCAAGGAAACTGCAAACGCTGACGTTGTGTCGTCAGGATTGATGGCTCGATATGACGATGCGCAATGGTCATCGCATAAATGGAACACCCCATGTAACATTCATTACATGGGGTGTTTTCCAAAACAAATCAGGTGACCTACCGATGTTCTACTTTAGTGGTAGTAGTGGTTCGGGTTACGGGTCCATGCTGGCGCATTCTCCGGTGATAAGGATGATGATTATGACGGACCGGGTGTGAATCCACCACAACCACTTTTACCGGTGGCTCCCGGTGAGTGGTAGTTGTTGTGGTCTGGTGATGTACCGTCGTTCTATTCTGCGCATTTACCAGGGCCGGTGCTGTGGCAACGAGTAGCGCTACAGCAGCGGTGCGAAGAAAATGGGATGTGCTCATAATTAAACTTGTTTGGTGAGGATTAATCCAGTGTTACAAATAGCTTACCACCGGAACTATATTCTACCCATTCAGAAATTTCCTGCTGGAAAACCATCCCTTATTCCCAATCGTACTAATTAAGGGGATTATAGATTCCCCCTTTCAATCTTCGATTGTTTTACTTTTATCATTGTCAAAGCATTGTTAGCATATAAAAAGATATCTCTTTCCGTATAATTCCATGTTTGGCCCATTGGCATGTTTGTTCCATAAGCAGAAAAATTTATTTCTATTGTATTTCATTTGGAGCTTTGATTAAAGCATTAGTACTGCAACTGATTTAAGAATACTTTTTCGGTATGAAGCTGAAGGAAAATTAATAACAATTAGGTCAAATTGATGGTCACCCGACATTCTTTTCCATTCAAATAATAGGTAATGATGCGGCGTTAACTAGCTGTGCAGGATCCAAAAAGGAAGCCATCATTAAACCCATGTAAAGCGATTAATCAGAATGCATAGATTGCTTAATTGCATAATAAAGAAATTCCGTCAGACGGTTAGTCCACAGGTTGGATATAACCTTTGGGCAGCCACTTATGATGATCAAAAATTCAATCTCCTTACCAGCCTCGATGCTGAAATCCTGGAGGCACTTTTGGTGGATCTGCAACCTGGGAATAGCATCATTGCTGATATTGGCTGTGGAACCGGCCGAAACTGGCCGCTCCTCAATTCGTTCCATCCTTCACAACTGATCGGGTTCGATATTTCTCAAAATATGCTCCGCCAATTAGTAGCAAAATTTCCAGATGCAGATGCACGATTATGCACCGATCACCGGCTCCCACAAATCCCACTTGCTTATTTTGATTCGATCATTTCCTCGCTTTGCCTCGTCTATTTCAAAGATCTGAAACCCGTGTTTCAGGAATGGGACCGGGTCCTGAAGCCTGGGGGAAGTATCCTGTTTACCTCGAATCACCCCAGTGCTATGAAGCGGGGAAGTAGGATTGCCTTTAATTCTGGAGGTAAGCAAATTGCCATCAAACATTACCATCACTCTTTAAACACCATTCATGAAATTGCAGATCTTCATGGTTTGATTTGTACTCAATTTATTGAGCGACGAGTTGAATTATCGGCCCGTCCAGTTTTCGAAGCCCGAAATGCCTTGCCTAGCTATGAGTTGATGCTGAATCAACCCATTTTATATGGTATCCGCTTTCAAAAACCTATACAATCAAAAATGGGGTAGTCCCATATAAATTGTTGTTCCTGTATTTTTTCAGCGCGAATCCTAATCCACAAAATACATCTTCATCACCCCCTTCCCCTTGGCTTCTAATTCTCCGCGATAGCTACAAGGAAACTGATCTTTCACAATTTCATAAGTAGTCTCTGAAATATTAATCTTGCCAGCCTCACTGTTTTGTTCCATCCGGTTGGCAATATTCACGGTATCCCCCCAGATATCATAAGCGAATTTTTTAACCCCAACGATTCCAGCAACCACAGACCCGCTATTAATCCCGATGCGAATATCAAATGTTTGTGCACTCAATTTTCTTGCAGCCATAAACGTCCGGATCTCTTTGGCAGCGGCAACGCTCTTTTGAGCGTGTAAGGGATCTGAAGCAGGCAAGCCACAAACAGCCATATACGCATCTCCAATGGTCTTGATCTTTTCCAGACCATTCCGTTCAATGATCGTATCAAAAGCACTGAAACAGGTATTCAACTCCTGAACCAGATCCTTAGGACTCAAGGCCCCCGCTTTGCCTGTAAAACCAACAAAATCGGTAAACAATACACTTACTTCATCAAAGAGTCTTGCTTCGGCTTTGCCTTTTGATTTAAGCTCCTCAGCAATTTCTTCTGGTAAAATATTACGCAAAAGATCATCACTTTTTTTCTTTTCCACCACCAGTTCCTGAGTCCGGTCGGCCACCGTTTTCTCCAGGATCAGCTTGTCACGCTTTAATTTTTGTTCCCTCAAACTGCTAAAGATCCTGAAAGCTGCTAACAGGAGTAAGGCATAAAGTGCATTAGCCCACAAGGTTCGATACCATGGAGCCAACACCTTAAAGGAATAGTTCACAGGCTCGCCCCAGATACCATCCGGGCCCTGTGCCCTTACTTTAAAAGTATATTTGCCCTCCCGGATATTGCCAAAGCTGGCAATGGTATTTTTACCGGGTACGCTCCAGTTGTCATCATATCCATCCAGGCGATACTGGTAATTGATGAGTCCGGGTTTCCCCGTTTCCACTGCATTGAAGTTTATGGTGACCCGGTTATACTCATACGGCAACACCAGATTCATGGGTAGCGGGTAGAAAGGCGTAATGCTGTCAAATTCGATTCCATTGTATTTGCGCCGCATACTATCCCGCTGCAGATCCGATAATGCTGTTCCCAAGGTGACTACTTCTTCAGTAATATTCGCAGGAATAACATTGCTATCGATTCCATCAGGCTTAGATCCTCTAATCGTTGAGCCTGGAATCAAATCATTCCAGCAAACTGCCTCCTCATTGATCCTGATTCCTTTGATAATAATTCTTGGGACCGCATGGTCGTTATGCAATAATGAGGGGTCAATCCGCACCAGGCTGGACTTTTCCGTCCCGGTACTTGCCCAAAGAATCCCCTTCTGGTCCAGGAACATGGCTCGCTGCCCACCGTTCACATGTTTGATCGGGTAGTCGGTACTTCGATTATAAATTTCTATGTCAGCAAGCTTCTCAAGGTCTGGTAAGGTATTGAATAATGCGATCCCCAGCCCGGTACCGACAGCCATTCTACCATCAGGCAATTGTAAGACCTGCAGGATTTGATCATCCGGTAAGCCTTCGGCTTTTTTGAAGGATTTAAACAGAGAATTGGATGCTGTCGTCTTTTGTCTGGCATCTGGAATTAATTCCTGTAAATGGTTCAGGGATTCGACATCCTTTTTTCTCATTACACTTAGGCCAGATGGGGTGGCAAACCATAGATTGCCTGTCTGATCCTCGATCATGCTGCCGACCGTATTAGCTGCCAGGCCCTGAGCACTGGTGAGATGGATAAAGGATTTGCCATCAAATCGACAAACACCTTTAGCATTGGAGGCGAACCAAAGTATGCCGGAATGATCCTCATAAATGTAATTCACATCATTGGAGCCTAGTCCTTGTGCGGTTGTATATCGGATCATCGTTTTTCCATCAAATCGGACGAGGCCCTGACCCAGGGTACCCATCCAGATCGTCCCGGATTGATCCGAACAGATGCTTAATATAATTCCGCTTGGAAGACCCTGTTGGAGCCCAAAAGTAGTCATGTTTTTGCCGTCGTAATAGCTCGCGCCGCCGCCCCAGGTGGCGAACCAGAGATTCCCTACTTTATCCGCTGTGATACCATCAACAGAGATATTTCCAAGCCCCTGACCTACAGAAAAGGCGGTGAATGATTTTCCGTCATAACGACTCACACCACCACCACCAGTCCCGATCCAAAGGTTGCCGGTTCGGTCTCCGGCTAAACAGGAAATATCATAGTTTGGAATTCCCTGGGTGGAAGTAAAGGTTACAAACGATTTTTTATCCAGACGACAAATGCCATCGCCCCGGGTACCAAACCACATATTGCCCGATTTGTCTTCGGTAATACTTAGAATAAAATTGCTGGGGAGTCCTTGTTCCTTCGTATAGGTTACAAATGATTTTCCATCAAAGCGAGTCACGCCCCCTCCAATCGTGCCAAACCAGAGATTCCCATTTTGATCTTCGGTGAGACAGGTTGAACCACGGTTTGGCCAGCCCTGAACGCTTGAGTAATTGGTGAATTTTGAGCCATCGAATCGACACACACCGTCTGCGTCAGTTATAAACCAAAGGTTTCCGGATTTATCTTCTTTGATGCCCCAGACTGCATTGTTCGGTAGGCCGTTCGTAGTATTATAGGTGATCCATTTTTTGCCATCGAAACATGACACACCATTCCCGGCAGTAGCAAACCAAAGATTCCCTTTATTATCTTCGATAATGCATCTAAGATCACCGCTTGCAAGTCCTTGTGCAGTGGAAAAGGTGGTAAATGATTTTCCATCAAAACAGCTCGCACCGCCTCCTGTGGCGATCCAGATCTTACCGGATCGGTCTTCAATGATGCTGAAAACGAAATTGGTAACCAGGCCCTGTTTGGTGGAGTAATTGGTGAAGGTGCTACCATCATAACGACTGACACCGCTGTCAATAGTACCAAACCATAGATTCCCCTTTTTATCTTCACAGATGCTGGTCACAATACTTCCGACCAGTCCATTGTTCTTGGAGAAAGTCGTGAAGGATTTACCGTCGAATCGGGATACCCCGCCGCCATTTGTCCCGAACCAGAGATTTCCGGCTTTATCCATTTTTGAACAGAGGATGGCATCAGAAGCGAGTCCGTTATCTGTCGTGAAGGTTGAGATGCTGGATACACCGCCATCCCCCATGATAAAGGAATTCCCGGTACTGTCCGTGACTGGCTGACCATTGAAATCCTGCAATACCGGCAGCATTTTCCGATAGGGTGGCTGCAGGAAAACTTTATGTCTAAAGCCTTTAAATAATGGATTTTCGACCGAAGCATTACTGTCCGTTGGGATCCGAATTGTTATTGGTTTTGGCAATGTATCCAGGACAATAACATGGGGCTGCAGGCTGTCAGGCAGTGCAGCCAGCATGGTTATTTTCGGTGCAGAAAAGCTGTCTTTTTTACTTATAGCAACGGTGTTATTGGGTCGGGTTTGCTTACAGGATAAGGATACCAAACAAAAGAAAAACAATAATATTCGTCTAGTACCAGTCATAGGAATGCAGGTATTGATGACGAAAAATATACAATATAGATCAGACTTGTTAATATGATAAAAGGGTATGGATACTAATTATGCGCTAGAAACTATAATATGCGGGTAACCAATTAAATAAGTTGCCTTAATTCCAAAACGATTTTTTGTTTTTCCCTGCCTCCAGACATAATTACTATTCTGAATAGAATCTGCGATATTTCGTAATTCTTTCGGATGGTACATTCTTAGAATGGATACAACTCCATCCCAGACCGTACAGATCGGGATTAATGGCAGCAGATAAGTAAAGAAAATACGGGATAAGCGGAACGGTTTGAAAAAAGGAGTGAATAATATCAAAGCGATGGGGTGAATGATAATCATTCCTAAAATGGCCAGGATTCTGTTGGTACCCCCATCAAATATGCCAATTGGAGACCCTGCAAGGATTGCATTCTGCAGGATTTCTTTTACTTGCTGTGGTCTGAAATGATGAATGGCAGAAAATGAAGTTCGGAATCCTTTCAGTTCAGAAGGTACATTAGAAACATCAACGGAGTCTGAATAATAGTCAATCTTCCCTTCGGTTTTTTCTTTTAGGTAGCGAAAAGCAGTCAGGTTGGGATACTTGTCTGTAAGAGTAATTTTGAAGTTCTTATTTCGAATACGACCTAATCCTTCACAGATCTGTTCGATGTATCCTCCACCTCCGGAGCACAAATCAATGATATTATTTTCGTTGGTAGTCTCCAGGCTTTCATTGATTAATGCAATCGTAGGCTGATAGAGTTCTGTAAGAATGAGAAAATAGCGGAGATAATCGGTTCCTCCCGATCGGATTGTTTCCGGAAACCAGGGAAGGTCTTCAAATTCGAAAAGGTGAAGGCGCATGAAAAAAGATAAATTCGTTTCAACCCTCATTATGTGGATTTACCTTCAAATAGGTACTTCACAATTGGTACTGCAAAGTAGGTACTTTACCCTAACTTGTCATGCTGTAAAACACCTAGCAAAAACACACGGGTTACCAGCTCCTTCAATTCCCACTTTTGATAAACCCGAAACTTGCAAAATCCGTACAAAATGACACGCTGCTGCCAAAGCTGAGGCGGTCATCGGCAAAGTTTGGGACCATATGAATAGTTTGCACGATGAAATCCTTAATTCCAAATATTTATTTATTAATTTTAGGATGACTTCAAAGCTTGCGATTTCAGTAATTCTCTTACTGATGTCGATTAATGGATTATGTCAGCCTATCGATACTATAAAGATTTATTTCCAGAATAATCGTTACAACTTAGATCAAAAAAGCAAGGACATTTTAGATTCAATTGCCTACTCTTTAATTAAACCGAAACAAAAGCTCCTTATTCTTGGATATACTGATTATGTGGGATCGGATCGTTCAAATAGTATCCTTTCGTCCAATCGGGCAAATGCCGTAAAAAATTATTTGGAAACAAATTATTCTTTGAATTCCCAGGTTCGGTTATGTATCGGACGAGGCAAAAAAAATAGTGAACCAGGAATAGACAGAAGGGGCAGGGCTTCTAATCGGATTGTGGATCTAATCCTATTGGATCCAGATGCAAACGAAGTGAATACTACAGTCTCTAAAGAGTCAAATCTGAACCCTAATCAAGGAAAACAATTTAAGGGAAAATTCAACAAATGGGATTGGAAAGATGATGATGCGGCGCCGTCAGGCGTCATTGATTATTTCAAGGCGGATAATATTGCTTATGCGGAGGACTATTCCAAAGGCCCAATAACTGTCGTTAACGGAACTGTGATATATCAATCCGTTGGATCTGACAAGCAAAAACTGCTAAATGAAGTTCGTAAAAATAGATCCGGCTATTCGTTCAGTTATGTTGCATTCGAACTGGCAATGATCTATGGACTGGAAGATCAAAAGGATTCTGTTTTTTACTTTCTGAATGCGGCATTAGATGCCTGCAATTCAAAACAAAATGAATGTAAGGAAATCTGGAGTCCTAATATTCTGGGCTTTTATCAATTTGAAAAGTTTGTCAAAGCAAACGATTGGAAATTATTTGAAAGCCGGATCATTTCCGAATTTTCAAAACATAATGACCTAAGAAATTTGCCGCTCGCATTAAAATTAATAATAGCAGGCGGTGCGGATCAATCTGTTAGAATTGGTCTTTCAAATAGTCCAAACCAACTAAGGGATAAAATGAAAAGAGTTGATTCTTCAAATAGGATTTTAATAAATGAAATTGTTTTGAAACATGGATATCCAAAGATTTCAGAAGTAGGGGAGGCGGGTTCGGAGGCTGCTTTTTTATTGGTGCAACATAGCTCCAAAGCGGATACCAATTTTCAGAAGCTTGTCTTAAATCAAATGCTCAAACTAGTGCCAGGAAACGAAGTGAACAAAGAATTCGTGGCCTTGCTGACCGATCGATTAATGGTCAATACCAGTGGAAACCAGTTATATGGTACGCAGTATAAGTCCATACATGGAGGCGCGGGGAGTTATAAAACCACTGATTTATTTCCAATTGTGGATGTTGATCATGTAAATGATCGAAGACGGGAAATGGGCTTGCCTCCACTCATGCCTTAACTTCTGGTCTACTAACAGCAAGCTACTTCCCAGGCCATTTAATCCCCTTGCGAAACCCTCCGATCCCAATCGAAAGGACATGATAGGAACCATTGAATCCGGAATATTGCGGATTAAACTGCGTTTGTTCATAAGAATACCGCAAGCGGATATTACCATATGAAATCCTAATTTAGTAAAATATCTTAAACCATGAAGAATGTACTTTACATCACCATTTTCATATGCCTATTTGCAGGGTGTAAGAAGGAGCCAGATTTACCTGCTATAGCTACTCTTCCATTTGAAAATAATTACTTGCGATTAGAGTTAGTTGCAACCTCCCTTCCTTCATTTATTCGCGACATTTATTTTTTTAATGCAGCAACAGGAATTGCCGTTTCTTATGATGGCAAGATTTATAGAACTATAGATGGCGGTGTCAATTGGACAATACAATTCAACAATTCAACTTCTGATCAACCCTTCTATCAAATTTATTTTTCAAATGCCAATGTGGGATATGTGGTTGGTGGTTCTACAAATTGTTATACACCAGGATGCACTCCTCCTGGTGGGCTTATCCTAAAAACAGTCGATGGGGGCAATTCATGGATTAGAGTACTCCAACAACCTGGAGTGGAGTTCTGTTCTATTACTTCAAATAATCAGGGAGCCTTGTTTGCACTATCCAATGGTACAACCGAGGGTATCTTTAAAAGTACTGATGCAGGATCGACCTGGACAATCATCAGTAATCTGGATGCTGTACCTCAAAAAATAAATTTTATAGGCGATTTGGGTTTTTGTACCGGGATGAAGGGACATATCTTTCGGAGCACTGATGCCGGTACAACCTGGCAATTAACTACAATTTTGCCAGCTAATTATGCAACTGATATTAAAATGACCAATGTAAGTGGTTATTGCATTGCTGACAACCAAACAGTTTACAAAACAAGTGATAAAGGTGATCATTGGATACAAACGTATGTTCATCAAAATGGCACTTATGTTCTCAACCCTTTGACCGTAAATAATTGCATTGCTTTTGGTGCCGGAGTCTATTCAGGAGGTGACTTTGGGACCTGGTCGTCTGAAATAATGCTAACCGAAAATGCAGGTAGGGATTGGTCTGCAACTGAAATAAAAGAGATCGAACCGATCCGATATACAAGTTTTTATTCCGCATCCGAAGGATATGCGGTTGCAGCAAATAAGTTGGTAAAGATTACGGTAAAGTAAATTTTCCGGACAAATTTCTACCATTCAAATTGCCTGGATTATAGTATAATGCATTAGGCGCTCGGCAGATTATGCTATTCTATTCAGTGCTTTTGACCTTAGCGGATCAAACCTAAACCCACGCATGTTTAAAAATATTCTAACGATTTTATCCTTTTTGCTCTACGCCCTTAGCGCAAAAGCCCAAATAGTTGATCAATCAAAATTGCGCTGTACGCTTGGCAATCTAGTGATGAATCAAAGCCGGATGGATAGTGAGGGGAACCTCCTTCATGGTGGTTATCAGATTGATAGTGTCACCGGCACTGGATACTGTTCCTTGGCCAAAACTGATCGAAAAGGGAATAATATATGGGCAAGAACTTTATTCAATTACGGCTATGGCATTGCCAATATTGCTGCAGATGGAAGCTGCCAGTTGCTGGCAACCACACCGTTTTCCTTCCTGGAACGATTCACAAAAGATGGGCAGGTGATCAATGGTGTACAAATCAATTTCCAAACTTCCATTTCGCCTAAAGGAACAGGGGTGACTAATTTACCTAAAGTGCCGGCATTTTTTGTTATAATAAATTTTCGGATTCTTGACGTCGTTTTCACATGGTTCTTTTCATTTTCACAATAATCGAAAAACAGGGTGATGAATTTTAGTTCGAATGCCTTGTTATATTCCTTAGGTTGATCTAAAATGGCTGTTTTTGCCTGACTGGCTAAGTAACGCGCGCAGAGTGAAAGGTCTGCCTTGATGGCGCTGTAAACTGGTCCATTAAAGCTGAATGAATAATTGCTTGTTTGCCCCATCCATGCAATGAGAAATATTGATATCCGGGGTTCGTTGACATCATCCGCACAAGGATGGGTCAGCAGGTAGTCTGAACATTTCAACACTTTGGATTCTGCCTGTTTGCACTGAACCGAATCCGTTTTAGGGATTTTTGAGAGCTTGGAAAAATCCTGAGCCTGCGAATGCCATGCTATCGCTTTGCACTTCGTTTATTACAACTTCTGCAAGGTGCATAAAACACTTCGCGTAACACCTGCAATGTAAGCTAAGTTGGCTCAAACCCACTGACCATTCAGGACATTGTAATGCTTGTTGACTACGATGCACCGACAGAAAGAGGGCCTTACAAAAGGAAAGGACAGGCAGAATAGTTAAAGACTCCAATCGGAGCCTTTAACTTTATCTGTCCATGGATAGCCTTTCTCTCGAAATAATCGCATTGCTAACTATCAATATGGGTGGTTATTTCAAAACATCTTACACGATTAGGAAAGTAGTAGAGTGGAAGTACGGCGGATTCCCCGCCTCGGATGTGATGCGTAGCATTCGTAATAAAGGATGGGCAACGTATGAACTCATAGAGCAATTAGAGCACTATTCTGTTACGGAAGAAGGGTTAAGGCAGATTGAAGAAAATAAGCACAAGACTTTGGAGGATGTAATTGTATCGTTTCCTACGGAAGTTGAGTTCATGCAAGGTCTGATCAATAACGTTCTCCCTTAAATTTCAAACTGAGACACTACCGTAAATTCGGTACCACTAAAATTAGGGGTTTAAACCTGCTTCCCTAAATAACATAAGCCTTTAGATTTATTGACTTAAAGACGCCGTGGTTGGTGTCTTCACCATAGTCGTTAACCTAAGGCTTTGGTATTTATTTTCAGCGACTCATAATGTGTCTTTTTTTTTCTTGGTGGCATGCACAAACAATCTGATATGAGGGGTAAGTACACCTGCTTTAACTAGGTTGAGATCGATTTTCTCTTTAATAGTACTTGCTTTAATGAGGCAGCGAACTTTCTGCATCGTTTAAAGAAGATCAGAACACTCATCCCTTGCATATTGTCTTGTGCCTTTACATGCGCATTGCAAGTATTGAACAGCCTGTAGTTGATTAGAATCCACATCAGTTTCGCTAGCAAATGACACTCCAGCCGTTCCTTTTTTACCTTCTTTATTTTATTAATCGCGAAAACGGATTTCCAGGTTTTGAAGATCAGTTCTACCTGCCAGCGCAGGTAATAGGTTTTTCGTATTGCCGTAATTGGCAAAATGGATGAATCAACATTTGTGAGGTAGGTATTGAGGCGCAATTTCTTCTTGTGTGATTCTGTTATACCGACTTTCATGCTTTTCGCTTTCATTCGAGCTTTCTCAAGCCGCTTGCCATATTCTTCGTCATCGACAGTCTCAATAACAAGCCTGCAGGGTACTTTATTTTTATCATAAACCATCACCATGAGTTCCATCGCAGTGAGCTTATTTCTATTGAATTTCCGCATGATCTTTCCCCAATCTAACGGTTGACCATCCATCGTGAATACTCCAGCCTGGGGTGGCAACCTGTTAAGGAAAAATGCTTCCTTTTCTACAAGGGCAGACTAGTAAACAGGTGTAACATAGCCAAGGTCCCTGATGTGAAGATCACCTTTGGTTATTTCATCCACCGTTTCTTTGGAATCCTGTTGATCATTACGTACTCCCTTTGTCATCTGCAGGGAGAGCCAGTTGCCGCTTACTAGATCGTATTCATATTGTAGGCTCATCATCCCGTTCTTTTTACTATAATTTCCATAGCCTTTATAGTCGCCACCATAACTGTCCGGAAGTGAAAACTTGGTCGAATCTTTGATTTTAATTCTTGGAAAACATAGTTTAAACCCTTCATCCCTGTCTTTCGCTAATTGTTTGGAAAGCAGCTCACTTAATATGCTTTTCATGAAACGTACAGCATTAGGCGAAAACTTTTTGTGCAGGGCCACTTTACTGATATCAATTCCGTAAGTCTGATCAAGATCTGCGGTAAGATCAGGCAAACTTGTTTTGCTCATCTCCTGTTCATTAAAAAGCAGTGTATTTAAAAAGTGGGATGGAGGTACTTTGCCAACCCGTTTCATAAAATCCGTTTCCCTTGCGATGCGGTTTATTACCGATTCGGAAAGCGTGCTTTCAATTAAAGAAGACAAGACATTATTATGCTGATTGACCAGCAATTTTTTGTTGATTTTTAGTTTGTTTCTCCCCTAAATGCATTACCTTTGCGAAGCAAAAGCACTGACAATCAACTACAAATAAGTGCTTTCTGTATCTAATGGGGAGAAAATCTAAGGGAAGTAAGCGCTCCGCAAGGAGCATGCTTTATTTTAATATAAAACAGTCGGTCGCTTCTTAGGTTAACGACTATGGTGTCCCCACCGACCACTAAGGTGCAGCACTTTCAACCTCATCGGTCACTGAACGCAGCTCCCAGGTTGACTTCAGTTTGTTGTAAATGATGCGTCGCATGCTGCGTCATGAGATAAAACATCTCATTTAAGGTCAAATTGCCTAATAAAGGGTGGGGTAGAACCAATGTGTCAAGTTCACGGTCCGAATAGGTATTTAACTGGGTTTTTATAGTCTCCAGAAGCTCCGTAAGGTCCTGAACTAATTTTGCTTTATCACCAGTATTGATGTGTTGCGGAACAAAATTATCCGGTGCTTTTCCACCATTTTTTAGGGTCTTATGATACAGGCTTATAACTGTATCGTAATCCATAGTGGGGCGCGATATCTGGCCGAATTTCTTTTGAATGAATTCTTTTGAAGCCAACGCCTGTGAAATTGGTTTCAGGCATAAATAAACGTGACTTAATTGTTGTCCAGGCGACCACTTTCCGTTGTGAGCGGAAGAAAACTGATTATCCGGTAATGCATTTATAAAGTCACGGAGTTCTTCATGATTATGTTGAAATTGTACGATGAGCTCCTGCTTTGTCATGTAGTGAATTTTTAGTGTGCTTTGCAAATCGTAATTCAGACTTGCCGAAATAGGCCATGGATCATCATCCTCGCTGGTTATGCGGTCATGAATTTAGAACTAAATAATCATTGTTTGTACCCTTCAACAGGTGCTGATCCGTCCCGAGGATACGGCATAATTCGATTCAACTATTGCGCTTTATTGAGATGAAAGCCTGTTTATAAATGCCTTCAGACATTCATCGTCAAGGTTCTTTTTTCGTCCCATGTTACTACTACATTTTGGGTGGCGTAATAAGGAATGAACATCGAATAAACCTGCCTGAACTCAGCTATTTTCTTGGATATTCAGGCTGTGCATCGCAGCATTGATTGCTCCAAAGCAACTTACGATGCATTTTGTGATTGTTATGTAAATCGATGATATTAATCGAATTATTTTTGAGTAAGAAAAAAAATCAAAAAATTGATACAATATGTAAAATTGATGCATAGTCAGATAAATATGCATTATAGATATCGACAACTATGATTAATGGTTGAAATTGTCTTTGCATACTGATGAATTCAGGAACTGCAAATGTGTTATTTTGTTGTCAAACACTTATTTTCACTTCTAAATAAAGACAACACGTAAATAGAGTTAATGATGCTTTTAAATAGCATCATGCCTATCTATAATCTGTATTATCATCTGGCAATTCATTTTCTAACATAAATATCCGGCAAACAGGCGTATGAGTGCATCTTCACGTTTTTGGGCAATTTCCATTGCTTTGTTTCTATTTAGTAACTCTGTAGGCGCGACAATCAGTGGTACCATTTCCGTACCAAGTGGAAGCTATTCTACCATAGCCTCCGTGATATCGGCTTTAAACTCCAGTGGAATCGGTTCTGGCGGTGTAACCGTCAATGTTGCTGCCGGTTATACGGAGACAATATCGGCAACCTTAAGCCTAACAGCCACAGGAACTTCATCGAATCCCATCATTTTCCAAAAATCGGGAACCGGTGCTAATCCGCTTATAACAGCCTATACAGGTGGTACAGGCACTCCAGGTTCAGCAAGCATGGATGGGATCTGGCAATTGGTGGGTTCTGATTACGTCACCATCAATGGGATCGATCTCGCCGAAAATTCAGCGAATACCAGTAACCCATCAACCATGGAGTATGGTTATGGCCTTTTTAAGGGGAGTGCCACAGATGGTTGCCAATATAATACCATTAAAAATTGTGTGGTCAGTCTAAGTATCGTAAATAATGCTGCCGGCACGGCACCCATGGTGGATGGTTCCGTCGGTATTTTGGCAATCAATGCAACATCATCGGCCGCAACAACAGCATTAACGATAACTGCCAGTAGCGGCGCGAATTCCTATAACAAATTTTATTCAAACACGGTTCAGAATTGCAATATTGGGATTGCACTGATTGGTTTTGCAGACATCAGCCCGTTTAGTTATGCGGATGATTATAATGATGTGGGAGGTAGCAGTGCCAGCACCGGAAATCAGGTTCTCAATTTCGGTGGAGCTACTTCAGCCAGCAATCCTGCTGCCGGAGTTCGTACACTTGCCCAGTATGATTTCAATGTTTCCTACAATACGATGAATAATAACACGGGGACCGGTGTCAATCACCCGAATGTTATCCGGGGAATCTATGTGAATACCGCCACCAGCGCTAACGCCAATATCAATAACAATACTGTTACCATTAAAAACGGGGGTACTACCACTCAGGTTTCTGCCATCGAAAATGTTTCCGGTGCCACTGCTGCCGGTAATACCATCAGCATCAGTAATAATACCATTCAGAATTGTACCAATGATTTGGCTACAACAGGGATTTGGTACGGTATCTATAATAACGCTGCATCTGCAAATACCCTGACCATGTCTGGGAATAGCTTTATAAATAACAGTAGTAAAGCTACCAGTGCTACGAATTACCTGCTCTACAACAGTGGAGCTGTTGCCGGATCCATTACCATTTCCAACAACAACTTTTCTGCCAATTATACGAATACGGCTGCATATACAGGTACCTTATACAGCCTTTATAATGGTTCTGGTACTACAACCACGAATCTGACTATTGCCAATAATAATTTCTCCAATTACGTTCACACGATTACTGGTACAGGTAGTATCTATTTCATTTACAATGGAGCCAGCTGTTTCAATACCACCTTCGATGCGAATACCTGGACGAATCTTAGTATGAACCATTCCGGCACGGAATACTTTATATACAATTCTTCTAGTACGCAGCTAGCGCTCAATGTAACCAACAATGCGATTGTAACAGGGCTTACGCGCACTGCAGCATTTGGAACCATGTATTGTTATTATGCCGGTTCTTCTTCATTAGGTTCCAGTACGCAAACGTTCTCCGGGAATAACTTTTCGAATATTAATTGTTCAGTGGCAGGAACCGGAACCTTCTATGGTTTTTATAACCTGGATGGAGCCAGCTCCCCTTATCCTCAAAAAAGCATTTTTAACAACACGATCTCTAACGTAAATGTCAATTCCACTGGCACTTTTTATGGATTTTATACCAGCTATTTAGGGGATGGTGGACTGAGTACTGGATCAGCGATCTATAATAATACCCTGAATAATATCACCTGGACCGGGACGATGTATTGCCTTTATCCAAGTAGTACTGTTTCACCCACTTATCCGGTAAGTGTTTATGGGAATACGGTCTCTAATATTACCAGTAACGGTGCCTCTAGTTCAGTATATGGGGCGTATGTTTTTGGTGGGGGTGCGGGTCTAAACTTTTATAAAAACCGGTTTTTCAATATTTCCGAAACAGGGACCAGTGGGGTGGCCAATGGTATGTATATCGGGGGTGGAATTACTTCCAATTTTTTCAATAATTATATCGGCGATATCCGGGCCGTCAATTCGACTAGTACAAATGCTGTAAATGGAATTTACCTGAGCAGTTGTACCACACCGGCCATTAGCTACAATACCGTTTATATTAATAACGCTACAGTCAGCACTACAACATCCGGCTCCAGCGGATTATATGTTTCGAGTACCTCACCCGCTTTAAGTCTGAGAGACAATATTATTGTCAATACATCAACTGCAGGCCCCACGGGTGGTATAGTGGCAGCATTCCGATATACTTCTTATCCGGCTACAACTTCCTATACCTCGGTATCCAATAACAATCTTTTTTACACAGGAACGCCTTCAAGTACTAATTTAATTTATACAGAAGGAACAGCTGCGACCGCAACAAATGGGCAACAAACATTGGCGGCTTATAAAACCTACATGGGAAGCCGGGATGCCAATTCCATTTCTATTGCGCCTACATTTTTAAGCACCACCGGTGGAGCAGCCAATTACCTGCATATTAATGCAGCCGTTCCAACCATTATTGAAAGCGGAGGAGTAAATGTCGCTGGTATCACTGATGACTATGATGGCGATACCCGTCAGGGAAATACAGGTTATCTCGGAACCGGAACTTTGCCGGATATCGGAGCCGATGAATTTAACGGTACAACACCCGCTCCCAAAGTCAATTCCGTTGCCATAACCCCAACCGGCAATCTTTGCGCTTCAACTGTCAGAACGGTGACTGCTAGTGTTTCACAAGGAACTGCAGCCTTGACAAGCGTTACCCTGAACTATTCATTGAATGGTGGAACACAGGTACCAGTGACTATGACTGGTGGATCATTAACCGGTACCTCGACCTGGTCTGGAATTATTCCTGTTGCGGCGCCCGCTAATGCTACGGTTACCTGGAATGTTACGGCCTCTGATGGGACCTATTCTGCAACCGCCACCGGGACTTCATATAAGGATGCCCCTTTGTTTGGCGTCACTGCAACAGCGGTCGCCACGTCCGCAAACGTTCCATGTCCAAATTCAGCGGATACTATATGGGCCAATATTGCTGTTTCAAATCCGGCACCGACCTATACCGCACCGCCTGCAGTAACCTATCCTACAACTGACGAGGACCTTGCCAATATTACCATTACTCAGGGAGCAAATACCATACTGAATAATACCTCCACTTACAATTCCCTCGTTGGTACAATTGGAACAGCAATCGGCACGGCAGGAAGCTATTCTGATTTTTCATCTTTCGGTCCTTATAACTTAACAGCAGGTCAGACCTACAGTTTTTCTGCAACTACTTATCAGGCTACAACAGCCTACGGTAACTCTATTGGCATCTATATCGATTACAATAAAAACGGGGTCTTCACGGATCCAGGTGAACAGGTCTATGCATCCAGCACAACAACTTCCGGTGCCCATACAGAAACCGGATCTTTCACCGTTCCTACCAGTGCTGCTTATGGAAGTACCCGGATGCGGATTGTAGTTAATGAAGGAAGTATTACCGGACCAACTCAAACGGTGAACTGGGGAGAATATGAAGAGTATATGATGAATATAAGCCCGTCAGTTACCGCATATTCCTGGAGCAATGGAACAAGCACTGTTGCAACGACGGACACTGCAATAGTCCATCCTCCTGCTACCACTAATTATACCTGCACCCTCACAGCTGCTGGTTGCCCATTGGTGTCATCTCCCGTTACCATTTCCGTTCCTGCGAATCCATTGGTGATAACCCCTGCCAGCGCTGCCGTTTGTGTTGGTAGTAATGTTGCATTAAGCGCCACTGGTGCTGTTTCGTATACCTGGAGCCCAAGCGCTACACTGAGTGCCAGCACCGGGGCAAATGTTACCGCCACTCCAACAACGACGACCACCTATACCATCAATGGTACCACTGCGGCCGGTTGTATATACTCCACAACCAAACAGGTCGTTGTAAATCCATTACCAACAATAATCGTTACGCCTTCCACACCGGTGGCAGTCTGCCCTGGCTTTGGAGCTATCTTAACAGGTAATGGTGCCGTTAGTTATACCTGGACACCATCGTCAACCTTGAGTTCAGGTACCGGAACAGTGGTTACAGCGACACCAACTGCAACCACTACTTATACGGTCACCGGTACCGATGCAAATGGTTGTGTCAACACCGGCACGAAACAAGTAGTAGTATATACCCCACCAACAGTGAATATCAGCCCAACAAGTGCTACCAGCGTTTGTATTGGACTTTCTACCACATTGACGGCAAGTGGTACCTCAACATCCTATGCCTGGTCACCTGCGGCAGGACTCAGTGCTACCACAGGATCCAGTGTTACAGCAACACCTGCTGCGACTACTACCTATACGGTAACAGGAACTGATGTGAATGGTTGTACGAATACTGCCAGCAAACTGGTTACAGTAAATCCATTGCCAACGGTTGGTGTAAGTCCAACAACAGCAACTGCTGTTTGTATTGGCTCTGGAATTGCGCTCAGTGGCACAGGGGCCGTCAGCTATACCTGGGCTCCTGGTGCAAGCCTGAGTGCTACCTCAGGAGTGACCGTAACTGCCTCACCTACTACTGCAACCACCTATACAATCACAGGCACTGATGCGAATGGTTGTGTGAATACGGCAACCAAGCTGGTGACCGTAAATGCCCTACCGACGATTTCCGTTAGCCCAGCTACTGCTGTAACCTTCTGTGCCGGAGGAAGTGCCGGTCTTAGTGCAACAGGTGGTATCGCCTATGTCTGGTCTCCGGCTAGTGGATTAAGTGCTACAGTTGGTGCCGCTGTAACTGCCAGTCCAACGGCCACAACAACCTATACCGTTACCGGCACCGATGGAAATGGTTGTAGTAATACAGCTACCAAGCTGATCACGATCAATCCATTGCCTACCTTAAGTGTAACTCCAACCACACCTATTACTTTCTGCGCGAGTACCGGTAGTTCTTTGCTAACGGCTACCGGTGCAACTACCTATACCTGGTCCCCTTCCACGGGTCTGAGTGCAACAACGGGAAGTTCGGTGACGGCCAGCCCAACTTCGACAACTACCTACACGGTAACAGGTACGGACTTAAATGGCTGTGTGAATTCGACCACCAAGCTGATTTCCATCAACCCATTGCCAGTGGTTACAATAGCTCCGGCAACCACTACTACGATTTGTAGTGGTAATACGGTTTCCCTTACGGCTTCCAGCTCCTCAGCAATTTCTTATAGCTGGTCACCGGCATTGGGATTAGGCACTACCACAGGTGCTACTGTTGCTGCCACTCCTTTAACTACGACTACTTATACGGTCACTGCTACGGATGCAGCGGGTTGTTCCGGAACTGCCAGCAAGCTGATCAATGTGAACCTGTCACCAACGATAAGTGTCAATCCTTCATCACCCGCTATTTGTATTGGAAGCTCGGTTTCATTGGCTGCGACAGGCGCTGTCAGTTATAGCTGGACCCCAACAAGCGGTTTAAGTTCCGGTACTGCAGCTACGGTCACTGCAAGTCCAACCACGAGTACTTCTTATACCGTTGTAGGAACTGCTGCGAATGGATGTACCGGAAGCACTACTGCTTCTGTAACAGTGAATCCGTTGCCTACCATATCGATCACGCCAACAGGTGCGAGTCTGAATTTGTGTACTGGATCCAGCCTCACCATGAATGCATTTGGTGCCACTACCTATAGCTGGTCGCCTGCAACCGGTCTGGGTGGTTTGACAACCGGACCTTCTGTTACCACATCGACTACAACAACAACTACCTATACAGTTTCCGGTACCGATCTGAATGGTTGCGTGAATATCGCCACGAAACAGGTCGTTGTGAAACCGCTGCCTACCGTGGGAATCAGTCCAAGCACTATTCCAGTGATCTGTAATGGAAGCAGCACTACGCTGGTTGCGAATGGGTCATTGACTTATGTTTGGACGCCAGCGGCAAGCCTGAGTTCACCATTCACAGCAACTACCTCGGCCTCACCCGGCGCTACAACCATTTATACGGTTACAGGTACGGATGCATTCGGATGTGTCAATACGGCAACAAAACAGGTTACGGTAAATCCTTTACCGGTGGTTGGTATTAGTCCACTTGTTGCAGCTACTATTTGTTCTGGTGGCGGAATCACCTTAACAGCCAGTGGTGCCAATACCTACGTCTGGACACCCTCAACAGGTTTAAGCAGTACGACCACGGCCTCCGTTAATGCGAATCCTACAGCAACGATCACTTATACGGTTACAGGAACAGATGGGAATGGTTGTGTGAATACCGCTACTAAATTGGTTACGGTGAATGGATTGCCGACGGTAACCATCACCCCAAGCACACCGGTAACTTTCTGCCAGGGTTTGAATGCGAATCTTACTGCAAATGGAGCTGCAACTTATGTTTGGTCTCCGGCAACTGGTTTAAGTGGAACTTCCGGAAGTACGGTCAATGCCTCACCTGCTGCAACTACGACTTATACGGTTACAGGTACGGCTACTAATGGCTGTATCAATACGGCCACAAAATTGGTTACGATTTTGCCTGCGCCGGATCCAACCATCACCCCAGCCGGCTATACCAATATCTGCCAGGATGATACCGTTCATTATGCAGCAGTTCCTGGGTATACGACTTATATCTGGCAGCTTTATGGGGTGCCTATTCAAACTGGTAGCAGCAGTACGTTGAATACCTGGACAGGCGGTTTCTATACCCTGAAGATTACAGATGGTAATGGATGTATAGCTGTTTCCCCTGCTCCGGCGGTAATTAATGTTACTCAACATCCGGTGGCCAAGATCAAGAAGGTGAGTGCTAATCTGGATGCAGGTGCTGGATTCGCTACATACCAATGGTACCGTGGCGGGACGATCATCCCTGGTTCAAATACCAGAACATATGCAGCTACGATTGGAGGCTCCTATACGGTTTTGGTTTCTGATACCACCGCCTTGCATTGCTCTGGAATGTCTGCACCATTTATTTTTACCGGTGTTGGTGTCAATTCCAATCCAACTGCAGATGCGATTCAGATCTATCCTAATCCAGCAAATGATCTGGTTTATATCCATGCTCCAATGCCGGTATCTGTTACCGTAAGCAGCATGGATGGCAAACAATTGCTTTATAGTGAAAATGCAACAATGATCAATATTGGGGTGTTTGCCGATGGTATTTATCGTCTTGTGATTCGTTCCAAGGATGGGGAAGTATTAAAGACAGAGAAGGTTCAGAAAATTTCAAGATAGGTCAGAAAGGGGCCAAGCTGTTTAAAATAGTGCATACAATGAAATAGGCTTCGATTAAAATTGAATGATTAGTATGAAACCGCTTCAGTAATACTGGGGCGGTTTTTTATTTCAGGAAATGCAATTGAATTTTTGAAACGTGATTTCTCCATTAAGCCAGATTGGATATCATATACATGCTTCATTCGAACAGATTAATGCGATTGTCTGCCATTCGTAATATTTAATGGATTTGATTTTTTGTCTAAAATGACCAGAAAACCATAGAAAATAGCCAATATATTGGACTTATTGAAAACCTTAGATTCAGATAAGTAACGTTAGATCAATACATTAGCAAGAGACTATTCCCAAGGATTAATTTACTTAATCCTGGATAGTGTCTATGTGATAATCCTTGATTTTAAGGGTTTTAAAACATTATTGCATAAATGTTTTGTTATATTCTGCCTTTTTGCATTTACTTTATTCAATAAAGAATTTTTCATGCGAAACAGCTACCTATCAATTCCAGGGATTAATAGATCAAGGTCCCCATTATTTTTTCCATTTCTGCTTATTTGTATCCTGTTTTTTGGGAAGACGCAGGCGCAAACAACAAATGTTTACACTACGACTTCCACTTTTACGCCTCCTGCAGGTGTTTTCTCCGTCACAGTTCAGTGTTGGGGTGGTGGCGGCGGCGGTGGTGGTGCAGCTGTAAATCCTTCACAGGGTGGCGGTGGTGCTGGTGGGGCTTATGCCAGTTCAGTAATATCCGTAGTTCCTGGAACTACCTACACGGTTACCGTAGGAACAGGTGGTACAGCCGGTGCCAATACAGGTGCTACCGGGGGCACCGGAAATAGCTCCTGGTTTGGTTCAGCCACTACATTGATTGCCGTAGGTGGTGTTGGTGGGGTAGGAGGTACTTCTACTGTTGCAAGCGGAACAGGTGGCAGTGGTTCATCTTCCGGATCCATTGGTACCACATTATACCAGGGTGGTGATGGAGCCAATGCCAGCAGTACTGCATCGGGTGCAGGAGGTGGTGGTGCCGGTAGTACCAGTAATGGTGGCAGTGCTTCAGGAGCAACTGCTGGTGCGGGTGGCGCAACGGGTGGTGGAAATGGGGCTAGTGGCACTACAGGTGGCGCTGGTTCAACTGGTACTGCTCCTGGTGGTGGTGGTTCCGGAGGTAATATGACTTCCGCAACGGCAAGGGCAGGTGGTGCTGGAGCACGCGGACAGGTGAATATTACGTATAACTGTACCACTTTTTATGGTACACTACCTTACACTCAAGGGTTTGAAAATACCTGGATATCGAACAGCTGTTTCAGTGGGCCAGATAGCTTATGGACTACGTCTATAAGCGGTACTTCCCCAAATAATAACGATATCTGGCATCGCAATGATTATACAGGTTCCGATTGGACTAGCCCTACTATTGGTACCTTTTCACCAGGCGGATCTCAAAGTTCTACCTACTCAGCAAGATTTCATAATTATTATGCTCCCAATGGTTCATTGGGCAATTTTGATCTGCATCTGGACTTTTCAGCAGCAGGCACCAAATCTATTAGTTTTGATTATATCAATACAGAAACAAGTTCTGGAGACTCCTTGCGTGTCTTGCTATCTACGGATGGTGGCCTGACGTTTCCAACCAGATTATTGGTATTACCGGATAATGTAACGGCTTGGTCTGCCAAGTCAATTACTACAACTGCAGTATCAGGTACGGCTGTGATCCGGTTCCAGGGATTGTCCAATTACGACAGTTATGACATGGGGATTGATAATCTTAATATAACGCTCCTCCCTGCTTGTTCCGGTACACCTACAGCTGGTGCCATCTCAACCTTCACCACTATTCCGGTCAGTGGCTTTAATGCTGATGTCATTGCCAATGGAGTAGGGGCACCAACTACGAGTACCACTGCGGATTGTGATGGTGTGGGTTATTATTTATTGGATAGTACGTATCAATACACTTCAACCAGTGCCTTACCAACCTATGCCCTTCCTGCGAATGGAGTGATCAATAGCGCGGCAACACCGGGTCTGAGCTGGAACCTGAAACCGGCTTCCGGCAATAATTCCCTACGAATTGCAACCACTACCTCCGGCACCTTGACCTTAACGAATCCTATTGCCTGCTCTAATCTGTACCTCCTGCTTACTTCCGGTAGTGGTGCCTCAACGGTTGATGTTACCGTAACGTTTACTACAGCTGCAACCCAGACCTTCACCGGCCAGACCATTTCTGACTGGTATAATGGCGCTCCATATGCTCTGGCAGCCATCGGACGGGTGACAGCAACCAATACCCAGGATGGAACTTCTACCAATCCAAGATTATATCAACTTTCCCTGCCCATCAGTGCCGCCAATAGTGGCCTGAACATTGCCAGCATCACGATCACAAAGACTTCCACCGCTGGTGTCGTTCAGGTATTTGCAGTCAGTGGTATTACTGCAACACCTGCTGCAATCTGTGGCGGGAACACCAAAACGATTACACTTACCAATCCGAATACTTCGGTTACCGGTCTCAGCTATCAATGGCAGGAATCCAATACCCTTGGAGGCCCATACACGAATGTGACAACCGGAACCGGTGGAACAGGCCTGGTGTACACCACACCGGCTCTTTCAACCACTAAATATTATGTGGTGAAAACTACTTGTGCAACAAGCAGTCAAAGCATTCTTTCCAATGAAGTGGCAGTTACGGTTAATCCACTGCCGAGTCTAAGTTTGAGTTCACTTCCAGCTAATGCAGGGATTTGTGGTACCGGTAGCGTAACCTTAACGGCCACCAGTTCTGCAAGCAACCTTTTGTGGACACCTTCTACTGGCTTAAGTTCCACGACAAGTGCCACAACCATTGCTAGCCCCACAGCTACTACCAACTATTCTGTATTGGCAACCTCAACGGCGGGTTGTAGCATTTCTGCTTCGAAAACAGTCGTCGTCAATTCCCTAACCACCATAACGGCCAAAGCAACTACGCCTATTGTATGTTCCGGATCTAACCTTTCTCTTTCTGCTGTAGATACAAGTGCGGGGAGTGCCAGCCTGCCAACAGGTTATACCAATGGAACGGTGACCTATGCTACCACGGATGAGGATTTCGGAACCATCAGCTTTGGCGGGCTTACAAATACTACAGCCTGTGGTAGTTTGACCGGTACGATCGGCACGGCTACAGGTACTGCCGGTAGTTATTCTGATTTTACAGCCGCTACGCCGGCAAAATTCCAGGCGGGAACTACGTATCCGCTATCCGTAACATCTATTACCTGTGGCACGACCAACTATAGTAATTCGATGGCGGTTTATATTGATTATAATCAAAACGGTGTCTTCACGGATCCGGGTGAGCAGGTTTACCTCGCTACAAGCACCACCTCGGGCCCGCACACTGAAACGGCGAATATCCAGATCCCTGTAAATGCCAAGCCGGGCACCACCAGACTCCGTGTAATTGTAAATGAAGGATTGGTATCAGGCCCTCAGATGAGTCCTTCTTATGGCGAAATCGAAGACTATAGTATCCGGATCATTAAAGTCGGAACCATCCCTGCAGCCAGTGGGTATAGCTGGACTCCAACCACCTTCCTGCCGGTAAGCACCGGAACTCCAGTTAATGTTTCGGCCATTACCAGTACCACTAATTTTACGGTAACAGGTACGGATACTAATGGTTGCATTACCACAGGCAATGTTCAGGTAACCGTTAATCCATTGCCTAGCCTGAGCGTGACCCCTTCTCCAGCGGCATTTTGCGTAGGTGGCAGTTTAACCCTGTCAGCAACTGGTGGTGTAAGTTATAACTGGTCACCGTCCACTGGTTTGAATACCACTTCCGGTGCTACTGTTATCGCCAGTCCGGCAGGTACAACAACCTATACCATCTCGGACACCGGTGCCAATGGCTGCTATAATACGATCACAAAGGTTGTTACCGTGAATCCATTGCCTACCGTTACTATTACCCCATCCGGGCCAGCAGCACTTTGTGCCGGTTCAAATATTTTACTGACTGCAGGTGGCGCATTGACGTATGCCTGGACACCAACGGCCGGATTAAGTTCCGGAACGGGTGCAACTGTTACAGCTGCTCCTACCGCTACTACAACCTATACCGTTACCGGTACTGATAATAATGGCTGCATCAATACAGCGACCAAAGCCATCACGGTAAACCCTTTACCGACGATTAATGTAAGTCCGAGTGCAGCGGTTACGTTCTGTAATGGTGGATCTGCAACACTTACAGCCGGTGGTTCGGCAACCAGCTTTACCTGGTCTCCCGCAACTGGACTCAGTGCCACAACCGGCGCCACTGTTACGGCAAATCCGATTACCACGACCACTTATACTGTAACAGGTATGGATGGTAATGGATGTATCAATACTGCTACAAAGCTGGTAACGGTAAATGCATTGCCACCAGTTGCGATCAGTCCTGCAACGGCAATAGCAATTTGTGCAGGTTCCAGTACCACCCTTGTTGGTAGTGGTGCTACCACCTATTCCTGGTCGCCAAGTACGAGCCTAAGCTCCGGCACAGCCTCCACTGTGACTGCTACACCTGGTGCTACTACAACATATACATTGACAGGCACCGATGCGAATGGTTGTGTGAATACAGCCACCAAGCAGGTCAGCGTGAATCCATTGCCTACCGTTGCTGTTACACCTGCTGCTGCTATAAGCTTATGTGCCGGTAATAATGTAACCTTAACGGCCAATGGTGCAAGTACCTATAGCTGGAGCCCTACAACCGGATTAAGTGCAAGCACGGGTGCCAGTGTAATCGCTTCTCCTACTGCCACGGTAACATATACCGTGACCGGTACGGATGGGAATGGTTGTACCAATACGGCCACCAAGCTTATTACAGTGAATGCCTTGCCTATTGTTACAATTAGCCCGGCGGCGCCAATCGTTATCTGTGGTTCCGGAAGTACTTCACTTACTGCAAACGGTGCGGTGAGTTATAGCTGGACGCCATCAGGAAGCCTGAGTTCAGGAACGGCCGCAGCTGTTACAGCGACTCCAGGAAGTACCACCACCTATACCGTGGTAGGTACTGATGCCAATGGTTGCACAGCCAGTGCTACTAAGTTGGTGACTGTTGATCCATTACCGACGGTAGCTATTAGTCCGGCAACTCCAACCACCATTTGTAGTGGAAATAGTGTGAGCCTTACAGCAACCGGAGCCAGTACCTATTCTTGGTCCCCAGCTTTGGGTCTGAGTGCCACTACCGGTACTAGCGTATTTGCATCCCCCTTAATTACCTCCACCTATACCGTAACAGGTACGGATGCTTTAGGTTGTACAGGTACCGCGAATAAATTGATAACTGTGAATACCACACCGACGGTAGCAATTACTCCTGCGGGATCTACAGCTATCTGTGCGGGTTCCTCTGTTTCACTCACTGCTAGTGGGGCAACTACATATAGCTGGAGCCCGGTCACAGGATTGAGCTCAGGTACTTCCGCAACCGTAACTGCAGCTCCTGCTACAAGCACTACGTATACTGTTACAGGCACCGCTGCCAATGGCTGTACTGCCAGCGCAACGCAGGCCATAACAGTCAATGCATTGCCAACCTTGTCTATCAGCCCTGTGGGAGCCAGTCTCAACCTTTGCATAGGCTCTAGCCTGGTGCTGAATGTGACGGGTGCCAATACCTATAGTTGGACGCCGACAACTGGTCTCGGAGCGATCACTACCGGTCCGACTGTTACTACGAATACCACCACGAATATTACCTATACCGTTACTGGTACCGATTTGAATGGTTGCGTTGGAACGGCTACTAAGCAGATCGTCGTGAAAAGCTTGCCAGTAATCGTCGTAACCCCAACAGCAACTCCTACTATCTGTAGTGGATCCACAACAACCCTTACAGCTAGTGGCGCACTCAATTATGTGTGGACACCTTCAGGGAGTCTGAGCTCCGGATTTACCGCGTCTGTTTCTGCCTTCCCGATCAGCACCACTATTTATAGTGTTACCGGAACGGATATCAATGGCTGCAGCAGCACCGTAACCAAACAGGTCAATGTGAATCCATTACCAGTGATCAGTGTGAGCCCAGCTACCGCAGCGATTATTTGTGCGGGTGGTGGCATTACGCTGACCGCCAATGGTGCAAGTACCTATTCCTGGTCACCAGCCGCCGGATTGAGCAGTACAACAACTGCTGCCGTTCTTGCGAATCCTGGACTTACAACCAATTATACGGTAACAGGTACGGATCTGAATGGTTGTGTCAACACAGCGACCAAACTGGTAACGGTGAATGGCCTGCCGACCATCACCATTTTGCCTACAACAAGCACAACCATCTGTCAGAATGCAAGTGTTTCATTGATAGCTACAGGCGCCGCCACCTATGTATGGTCGCCAGCAACCGGTCTGAGTGCCACTTCCGGCGCGAATGTGGTGGCTTCCCCTTCAACAACGACTACGTATACCGTAACAGGTACCAATACGAATGGATGTGTAAGCACAGGTACCAAGACAATCAACATAATGCCGGCACCTGATGCAAGTCTGACTCCTGCCGGTAATATCAATATCTGCCAGGACGATACGGTGCATTATGCAGCAGTGCCGGGTTATTCGAATTATTCCTGGTCATTGTATGGCGTTCCGATACAGACGGGCCCATTAAGCACACTGGCAACATTTACTGGAGGATTCTATACCCTGAAGGTTACAGATGTTAATGGATGTACTGCCAGTTCGTCCACGCCCAGTATCCTGTTGATTACCCAACATCCGGTTCCAGTTATCAAAAAGGTGGGTGGCAATCTGGATGCAGGTGCCGGCTTCTACGCCTATCAATGGTTTAGAGGCGGTACGATCATTCCAGGTGCCAATACCCGGACCTATGCTGCAACGATTGGGGGTGCTTATTCCGTACTGGTGCAGGATACGACCTCCTTACATTGTTCCGGTAAGTCACAGGCCTATATATTCACAGGTGTAGGGGTGGGCAATACCGCTCTGACGGAGTCGGTACATATTTATCCGAATCCTGCTACCGATATCATACATATTGATGCTCCGGAGCCCGTTTCGGTTTGGGTGAGCAGCCTGGAAGGAAGGCAATTACTATATGCAGAGAATACGAAGGAAATCAACCTGAGCACCTTTGCAGATGGTATTTACCAACTGGTGATCCGGACCCTGGACGGAACGTATATCAAGACAGAACGGATCAATAAACTGAGCCGTTAAGCTTTTTTGAATGGTTAGAAAAACTGCCCGGTGTACCTGCCGGGCAGTTTTTTTATGGGGTAGCAGCATTAAGCATGAGGGCAGGGTTGATTTTTTATATAGGGCAATCGGCGGCTATTTCAGGGATAACCCGAACTTGCATCCTGGCTTTTTTCCCCTGCTTGCTTTTGATTATGCCCGTCTTTCCCTTATCAGAAGGATCATTCACTATTGGTCACGACAAGATCTTTCATCCTTTTGAACATCACTTGAATGAATTAAATCAGCGTCCAACAGGGTCCTTGCTCGTAGAGGTGCAACCGTTTCTGGTGGTGCTTGATGACGAGGTCATGATCCTGGATACTGGCCTTGGTTTTAAAGATGCAACCGGGATCCTTCAGATCCACCAAAACCTGCAGGCTCAGGGCTATAAACCAGAACAGATTACCAAAGTCCTACTCAGCCATCTCCATAAGGATCATGCAGGTGGATTAATGTATCAGGATCAGAATGGCATTCGCAAACCCAGCTTTCCGAATGCCAGTTACTTTATCTATCGTCCGGAAGCGGACTATGCCCTGGAAACAGGAATGCCTTCCTATGATACCAGCGATTTCGAACAATTATTTTCTTCGAATCAGGTGGTATGGCTGGATGGACCGGAGGGCCGAATCAGTGAACATATTACCTATCGGCATAGTGGCGCTCACTGCCCGCAGCATATTGTCTATTTGATTGAAGACGGTGCGGATACCCTCTTTTTTGGAGGTGATGAAGCTCCGCAATACAAACAGATGAAGATGAAGTATGTTGCCAAATACGACTGGGATGGACGAAAAGCCATGCAACTTCGGGAGCAATGGGCAGAGGAGGGTGGAAAGGCAGGATGGAAATTCCTGTTTTACCATGATATCCAGACGCCGGTGACGCGGTTATCGATCGTTGGTTAAGAGAGCGTGCGAGGAACAGTACGAAGAAACAGTGCGGAGGAACAGGGCGTAGTGCGGAGAGATTGATACCTGAAACCTGATATTAACAAAGAAGAAAGTCAGGATGTAGCTGGGTTTAGGAATTACCCTTTCTAACAGCCTGATACCAAAAGCCTGATAACCAAAGCTTTAATCGTACTTGTCAATTTTATCTCCGACCTCTGCGGTCCTTTAATTGCTGGAGCAGGAGGCGTTTGAAATCGCGTTCTGCATCGTACAAGGCCGCTAATTGCTGGGCGGAAAGAATGTGCAGGAACTCATCCTTGTACTTTTTGTTGATGCTTAAGATCTGTTGCTGGAAATCCAGATTATCATCAATGTACTGGGCGGCCTGTTCTTCTGTTTCGGGACGGTTCTGATTCCGGTTATTCTGGCGAAAAGTTCGGCGTGCATTGCCTCGTTCCTGTTCATACTGATTGTATATCGGCCAGAAGCTGGTCGCTTGTTCGGGACTTAGATGCAAACGGTCGGTGAGATACCCAATCTTTATCGCATGAATGCGCTCGGCTCTCGGATATTGTTGATTGGGCTGAGCAAGGGTGAGCAGAGGTCCGAAAAATAATACCAGACTAATACTTAAAATGAGCTGTTTCATGATTTATGGGTATGATAACTAATCCTGTTTCAGGTTAGTTGTTCCGTTTTGATTTAAATATTCCTGTATTTCCTGTTCATCCATGCCTGGAAGGGTATTCGTCAGGTTGCCATTGCTAGTAGCAACAGCTGTTTCCAGGCTTTCCGAATCGAATTCATCCAGATGTTGATTTACATAGCTACCTAGTTCTTCCGTTTCAACCTGATGCAGGGCCCGGTCAGCTACCGCATCTGCTGAATGGAATTGATGAAATTCATAAGATCCAAGGCCGAGGCTAAGAACAACCACGGCGGCTGCCGCCCAACGGACCCCGGTTTTACGTGCTTCTACAATAAACTGTATGATGCGCGTCCGGTTTTTCTGGCGATCCTTACGCTTGGCATGATTCAATAAATTTTTGGGAAGGGCCTGTATATACCCTGGTTCGACCTCATAGGGAACCGGGATACCTGTTGAAACATGATCAGCGGCGGCCAGTAGATATAATTCCTGGGTGAGCCCTTCAAAATAGCCATCCGGTGTCGAATAAGGCACCGATTTACTCCAATTCGGGTTCGGGTCTGCCTCATTGGCTACCTGGTTGATTTCGTACAGCTCCTTGCTTAAGGTTTCAAAATAACCAGCAGGTACCTCAAATGGCATTTCATTAGACAGATCAGCCAGCGGGCTTTTCAAGGCCCTTAATTCGCTCCATATTTCATTATTCTTTTTCACAATCTTCTGACATTTAAACAGATCAATGGTTTAAAATTCTTCTCTAAAACAAGCCTCCACTTTTTTGACGGCATGATGATAAGAGGCTTTTAATGCTCCTACCGAAGTTCCCGTTACCTCGCTCATTTGTTCATACGGCATTTCATCATAATAGCGGAGGTTAAAAACGATCCGTTGTTTTTCAGGTAAGGCTTGTATCGCCTGTTGTAGGCGCCATTCCACTTTTTTGATATCAAATCCCTTTTCTGCAATCAATTTGTTTTCCAATCCTCCCATCTCATCACTGAGACTAAGGGAAGCCCTTCTTTTCTGGCTTTCGAGGAATGAAAGACTTTCATTCGTGGCGATCCGGTATAACCAGGTGAATAAGTTCGCCTCTGAACGAAATTCTGCCAGCCCTTTCCAGACTTTGATACTCACATTCTGCAGCACATCATGCGCGTCGTCATGTGAAACCACCATACGGCGGATATGCCAATACAGGCGTTCGCTGTATTTTTTCAGGATTTCTGTGAAGGCCCGCTCTTTAGTCGCGTCCTCCCGGAATGCGGCGAGTAGGGCCAGGTCATCCGTATTTGTGATCGGTAGTATCATCGTATCGCATCTATGGACATTGGAAGGGTCTCGAAGTTTAAATATACCAGCCTTCCTTTAACATTTAAGATCTTTATTCATGATCGAAAGACAGGCAGCATCTTTGCTATTGTATGAAATCGATTCAAGATCTCCGGATCATCTTTTTTGGAACCCCCGAATTCGCCGTAACCGCCCTTCAGGCCATGATCGATGCGCAATTACAGGTCGTAGCCGTTGTCACCGCTCCAGATAAACCAGCCGGCAGGGGCCTGAGCCTGCACCAGACACCGGTAAAAGTAGCAGCATTGCAGGCAGGCATTCCGGTACTACAACCTGAAAAATTAAAATCCCCGGAATTCCTTGAGGAATTAAAGGCCTTGCATGCCGATATCCAGGTGGTTGTTGCCTTTCGTATGCTGCCCGAACTGGTCTGGAATATGCCTCCTATGGGGACAATTAATGTTCATGCCTCCTTATTGCCTCAATACCGGGGTGCGGCACCGATCAATTGGGCCATCATCAATGGCGAAAAGGAAACGGGAGTCACCACTTTCCGTCTCAAACACGAAATCGATACCGGGAACCTATTGCTCCAGGAGCGTGTACCCATTTTGCCGGAGGATAATGCCGGATCCCTATATACAAAATTGATGCATGCCGGAGCTGCACTTTTAGTCACCACACTCGATGGTCTGGCTGCCGATCGCATTACTCCATTTGCACAGCCGGAAAAATTATCCCTGGCACATGCCCCAAAAATTTTCAAGGAAGACACCCGGATCAACTGGTCGAGGCATGCGATCCAGGTGCATCATTTTATCCGAGGAATGTCGCCTTATCCGGGTGCTTTTACACAGATTGGTGATAAGACCATCAAGGTATTCTCCAGCCATGTCCTGGCGGAAACACCGAATGCTTTTGAAGGCAATTATGAAACGGATGGTAAAAGCTTTCTTCGCTTCGCCTGTATCGATGGCTGGGTCTACCTGGATGATGTGCAGCAGGAAGGGAAAAAACGAATGGGGATCACCGAATTTCTCCGAGGGTTCAGGATTTGATCGGCTGTTTGGCCGTTAACTGTTTCCGGAAATATTGCATTGCCAGTAAATACCCCTCCAATCCTAAACCACTAATAGACCCGAGGCATTTAGCGGCAATAAAAGAGGTTTTCCGATAGGCTTCCCGGCCGAAGATATTGGAGATATGCACTTCAATAACCGGGATCTCCATGGCACTAATGGCATCTGCAATGGCAATACTGGTATGGGTATAAGCGCCAGCGTTCAGAATAATTGCATCTGCTTTTCCCCGGCAGGCATGAAGAAAATTGATCAACTCCCCTTCAATATTGCTCTGGAAATAGCTAATTGACAGTTCGGGGAATGCATTTTGTAATTCCAACAGGTAGGTATCGAAATTCTTGTTGCCGTAAATTTCCGGCTCACGAGTTCCGAGTAAATTCAGATTAGGGCCGTTGATGATCGTAATTGCTGGCATAGGATTAAAAGAATGGCAATAAAATGAATTTGGATGACAATAACGAGGCTTTTTCGCAATGGTACTACACTATATTTGAATGCTCACTATAAACTAAGTAATGGACAGCCTGGAACGTGTTTTAAAATCTTCTGCACCGATAAGTGATCCGCATTTACGGGTATTCCTGAATGTGCTGGTAACGGGGGTCTGGTTACAAAAAAGTCTGAACGACCTGTTGAAACCGTATTCCATTACAGAACCTCAATTTAATGTGCTCCGAATTTTAAGAGGACAGAAGGGAGCTGCGATGAATCTCTATGAAATTGGGGACCGGATGGTTCATCCCACCAGTAATGTTTCCCGAATTGTTGATAAGCTTTTGGAGAAGGGGTACCTGGAACGTAAAGAATCAGAGGTGAATAGGCGTCGCGTTGATATTTCAATTACCAGGGCCGGATTAAACTTGTTAGAAACCCTGGATCCTGCCTTTGATAATGCTATTAAATTGCTGACCAGTCGATGTACCCAGGAAGAGGCATTGCAATTGAGCGATGCCATTGAAGCCCTCCGCGGTGTTTAAGCCCGATTAGACGGCAAAAGAACTTCCACAACCACAGGTACTGCTGGCATTCGGATTTTTAAATGTAAAGCCTCTTGCATTCAGTCCGTCTTCAAAATTGATCTCCATATCCAAAAGGTAGATTTCATGTGCGGCCTTCATGACAACAGGTATCCCGGAAATCTCAAATACGGAATCATCGGGTTCAGGGGCATCAAAGCCGAGTACATAACTCATACCCGAGCAACCACCTCCTTTTACACCGATTCTCAGGCGTTGGGTTTGATCGAAATTCGGTTCCTTCATCAGCCGATGCAGCTCATTCACAGCGCCATCGGTAAGCTTTACCGGGCTCTCCACGACATTTGCAATTGCTTCCGTATTCATAGGCATAAAGGTACGACACGCAGGGTAGGGGAGCCTAATCGGTTGGGATGATAGGCTTATAGCCATACATTTGCGTTGCTTAAAATTCCAATAAATACTAGACTTATGAGCGAGGCGCTGGATATAATCATGCAGGAAACACAGGCTGCCATGAAGAAGGCAATCAGTCACCTGGAAGCGGAATTGACCAAAATACGGGCTGGGAAAGCAACGCCTCAGATCGTAGATGGCATTTTTGTGGATTACTACGGTAATGCCACCCCCATTTCCCAAGTGGCCAATATTACGGTTCCGGATGCCCGGACCTTAAGCCTGCAACCCTGGGAGCGCAATATGCTTGCCCCCATTGAAAAAGCTATTATCGCCGCCAATATCGGACTGAACCCTCAGAATGATGGGAATTATATCCGCTTATTCTTGCCTCCGCTTACCGAAGAACGCCGGAAGGAATTGGTAAAACGCGTGAATGGAGAAGGGGAGCAAGCCCGGGTTTCGATCCGGAGTATTCGCCGGGAGGCGATTGAACAGATCAAAAAACTGCAAAAGGAAGGCTTGAGTGAAGATGCTGCCAAGGATGCCGAAGCAGACATTCAAACCCTGACGGACAAGCATATCGCCTTGACCGAAAATCATCTGAAGGATAAGGAAAAGGATATCATGACCATTTAAGGAACGGGCAGGTATTCCGGCTTATCCGGATGCAATCCTAGTCTTAGCGTATGAACGAGCACTATAATCATATATTAACACTCGTATCACTCCCCATATACGGAATCATCATTCCCTTGGAGATCTTGCTTAGTCATTTCTATGGATGGAAGTATTATTCCTGGAAAGAAACGGCCATCAATATCTACTTGAATCTTTTGAATGCCGGGATCGATCTGTTACTGCGGGGTTTTGCTTTTGGAGTCCTCTTTTTTTTCAGTCGCTACAGCTTCCATATTCCTCTGAACGCATTCTGGTATTGGACGCTGCTGTTCCTTGGGGAAGACCTGCTCTTCTGGACCGTGCATTTTATTGATCACCGGGTCCGGTTTTTCTGGGCCGTTCATGTGACCCATCATTCCAGCACGGAATACAATCTGAGTACGGGTTTCCGATCTTCCGTCTTCATGCCTTTTTATCGCTATCTCTATTTCATCCCATTGGCGATATTGGGTTTCCATCCGATTGATATCTTTCTGATGTACGCCATTACCCAGACTTATGGCATCCTGGTTCATACCCGCAGTATTAAGAAACTACCTGCCTGGATCGAGTACTTCCTGGTTACACCGTCGCATCATCGGGTGCATCATGCCAGCAACCTGGATTATCTGGACCGGAATATGGGGATGTGCCTGATCATTTGGGACCGGCTATTTGGGACCTTTATAGAGGAAAAGCCGGAGGAAACCCCCGTCTATGGGCTAACAAAAATGCCGGCGTATCCCCAGGATCCGATTCGGATTGTAACACATGAGTGGGAGGCGTTGGCGAAGGATTTGCATAAGAAAACGACGTTGATCAATAAGTTGAAATACCTCTTTAATCCACCTGGCTGGAGCCATGATGGAAGTAGTTTTACGACCAAGCAATTGAGGAAGTTGCAGGAAGAGGGGAAATAGCACCCTGTTAGAGTGAAATTAAATAGTTATGCGGAGGGGACTACAGCTTTAAAATAAAGGATCGTTCAATGATTGGATTATTTATAAAAAGAAAGAACGTTTCAAATTATTTTGAGACAGGCTTCTTTTTATGCATGGAGGAAATGATTTCATCTATTATCTACTCTACCACATATCCTATACTGACAGACACGAAGAATTGGTCTTTGAAAGCATACGTATTTAATAACTTTTCCAACGGACAAGCTCATGCAGCCAAAACTTGGCACTTAGCCTCTTTTACTTAAAATTTTGTAAACCATAACACCCCTGAAATTCTCCACCTCAGTCGTTATGAAATGCTCCGTTATGAACTTCTGTGGGCCTCTTTGAAAGGCAATAACAGTCTGTCCTTCGGCAAATTTCAAGTCTGAAATAACAGGCACTGTCTGTCCTTTTGCTTTTAGGGCGAGAAAATACCAACGAACATTTCCTTCATATCCTTCAATAGCAACCGACATTCCTTTAATGTCCCGCCTACCATGTAATGCATCCTTCATGAAATAGGCCATCATGCCATTCTCCATCATAGAAGGTTCCGTTTGTGGATTTAAGGAATATGCTACGGAGTTATAGTATGGCCATGCAAAAACAACTAATAGACCGATAAACAAAAAGGTTAAAAGGCTGCTATTTGAAAGGCTGAGTCTGGTCCTAGCGATATTATAGAGTGATAGGATTAATATCCCGGCAAGTATTGCCAGAGGTGGAAATACAGGGAGCAGATACCAGTAAAATTTCGTTACCGAGGCGGAAATAATTACGAGGTAAATGACGGAAACAAAGGCAGCATAAACAGAGATTCTCTTTAGCCTTCGATTGTTTAGGAAGATGCCTGCAACGATTCCGGAAATGCTGACACATAACCAGGGTACAAATGAAGTATGCAGCAATAAGAGAATGTAATATCCTGGACCTTGGGGGAAGCTCAGTGCATGAAGATACCGTCCACCAAGATCCATTTCTGCCACAGCCTTGAAATATCCCGGATCAAGATGCTGTCGGTATAGGTAATAACTAGCTACCGGAATTATGAGTATAGCAAGACCCATGTAAAAATGTCTGTTTGATAAGATCATCTTTATTTTTCTCAGCCATATGGTATAAATGAATAAGGCGGGCAGCATCAGGCATGCAGCGACACACTTGGTCATTACTGCAAACATCAAAAATAGGAAGGTCGCATACAGATATTTCGGCCGTTCATCTTCCAGAAAGCTATAGTAAGAAAAAAAGTACGCGGTGGTAAAAAGCGTCAATAACGCATCATAATCCCCTGTTCGGGTACCATGAAGTGTTATATATCCTTGCGAGGTAAGAAGCACCAGAACGCTGCAAAGCCCGGTTAAAGGGGATTTTAACCTCCTTGAGCAAAAGTTGAATATTAGCAGGCAGGTTGCCAATGCCGCCAATGCCGATGGTAATCGTATAGCAAGTTCATTGTTTCCGAAAATTCGCATACTAGCTGCTTGCAGCCATATCATCAACGGTGGTTTGGTATTGCTGTAATCCGGTTGCCCTTCATAGGTGGTTACTATGAAATTACCTGACTGGTTAAGTTCTAAAGAATTGGTTGCCAGTCGTTGCTCATCAAAAAGCTGAACGGGCAAATCATCCAGGTGTGCAAAAAGTGGCAAGGCAGCCAATAGGATCACCAACAGGTAAGCCCATAATGGGTTTACTTTTGAAGCACTAAGAGCATTGATTTTGATTGTAGACACTTTAATGTCTTAGTTTATTTCTTTTAAGATAAAAATACAGTAGAAATTTTAGTTGAGTTAAAGATCCTGGCCGAGCTTAAAAGTGGTGTAGACAAAAACCCCGAACGGCTATGAATTTGACAAGCCGGATAAACAGCCTACTTACCGGATAAAATTCGACACCTTGAGCAATCAAATTAATTACCTGGAGCTTTGTGATTAATTTCATTTAAAAGTCCGGTAGAGAAATCCAATAATAATGCCTAACTCGATGCATACTGAAATATACCTGGTGATCGACGATATTTCTTTGGCGCGAATGGGATCCTATTGGAGTGAACAATTTTGAAGAAGCAAGGGATGAATACCAAGGCTATATCCCACATGTTAGCCATCTGGTCATTCATCAAGTAGACAAGAATACCATTGCTGAATATCTTTATCACGTAGCCACCGTCGAAATGGGTTTATCTGGGACGAGGAAGCATTGTGAGGAAATAGCGCAAAAAATCCTGACTACGTTGCATCGGAAGTTACGGCTAGAATTTTAAAGTAATCGATATAATGAGCGGGAGCCGTTTTTAAGTTGACCTTAAAGAAACTAGCAAACTAGAAAAAGAAGATTTCAAAAAATGTTAGAAAAATAATGTGTTTATTTCATTTGTTATGAGGCAAAGTTATTTTATCATATTTATATTACTGTTTTTAATTCTTGCAACGGCCAAAGGAAACGTCCTATTGAAGGCATTAATCATTTTCTAAATCACCATCGATTCATAATTATTGGAACGATCGCTTAATGAATTTTCTCACGTAAGAATGGTTATCACGATCATCCTGAATAATTAAAATGTAAAAATTTTCTAGAAGTCCTGTTACATCAATCCCTGTTGATTTATAGGTTCCCGCCAGCTGTTGCTTACCTATCAAGTCATAAATAGTATATCGCAATAGGGCAGTGTCACTGTGTTGTATATAGAGTTTAGATTGGACAGGATTAGGGAATAGCACTATATTCCCTGGTGTATGCAATTGATTTTGATTAATAGCAAGTGGTGCAAGATTACAATTTGGATAATAAAGATGGATAATGTTATTCGAAGTCGAATCAAGTTTTACTGTGCAGTTGTTTGAAACTGAATAGTTCCATGTTTTCCATTCCGTACAACCGGATGGACAATCTCCGCGTCCGGCTCCAAAGGTAATATGGGTAATACTATCTGTCGAGTAATCAATCCAATCTCCGGTTCCTATTTCATACCGATCCTCGTACCCTGAAAAGCCGTGAAATTTCATAATACTGTCGGCAAATGCTCTCCAGTTTATTGGATGGTCCGCTTCCAGAAATGCCCAGTCCTGAAGAAATATCGAACTATAAGAATTGTATCTATATCCTGCCAGATGTATCCCGTGGAGTGCCAAAAAATTATCTAAAAGAGAATCGCCCGTATGAATATTCAATGCTCTCCAATTAGCCACCCAACTAATAGCAGGGTCAATCTTGAGGTTTATTTTCTTCACAAACTTTTGATATCGGTGGATACAATAGTTTAGAAAGATTGAATCTGCTTCATAGGTATTATGGAGGTTGCATACGGCAGCAATACTTCCCATAATGGTATCTTGATAAGATGGAGGGATTTCAATATGAATTGTGTCTGCTGACTTAAAAAAGTAGATCCTCTGCAAAGCAATATCCGCAACGTCAGCTCTATACGCTTTAAGTAATTGCGTAGATGGACTACAACTAGAACCTACCTGACTAAAAGCTGTACCAATCCAAAATATAAGTAGGATTAGCAGGTGATACTGGCGGTGCATCATTCTAGAATATTTAGGGTTATTGTTTAGTGAAGTATCCAGAAGCTTTTAAAAAGCCATTATATTTATTAGGTACTTTAAACTTTCCATTATCATAACCGTGACCGGTTATCGCTCCATAACCACGATCCTTAAATATTGTAATGTATAATTCCCTGGCGGAATGTTTTTTACATCTAATGTGATTTGGGTTTTACTGGATACGTTTTCTTTCAATATTAATTGTCCATTTAGAGTATAAATTCCTAAGTCGCCTGAAAGTGATGGAGAAAATATCGCTATTTTAAGTCCATGATATTTTTCAGGTAATTGGTCGTAATTATCCATCGTCCAACCGTCAAGATAGTTGGGGAAGTAAATGTTCCCCTTTTTGATAAAAAGTGTCGTGTCTACCTCTTGTCCAATCTTAAAACCTTTGATTTCAAGCTGTCCTGGGTAATTGGATTTCTGTGCACATGATGTCAATGCAAAGGTTGAAATAAATAAGAAAGTCAAAATTTTTCTCATGGTCGGGAATATTGCAGGCAATTCTGCAATATACCCAATAAATCTATAATCCCAACCGCATTTATTTCACCAATTCGCTTACCTTCAACAACTTAATTCAAAAATCGTGGAAGCAATTTAATAGCGCATTTTGCATTTAGCTCCGGGATAAGTCGTCCAGCGGACTAATGAACTTTATTATATCCCTATTCGTAACATGCAAGTATCGCCGCTTGGTTTTAATGTCCGCGTGTCCTAATAGTTTTTGAATCATTGTCACATCAGTGCCAAGTCAATAAGGTTCTTGTCATAGCTGTGACGGAGTGCCTGTATGCTTCCAGGCTTAACAATACCCACCTTCTGCTTTGTTGACTGCAATACCTCCCCGCTCCACAATTGGGTAGGCCCTGTTGTTGGGATTCAGACTGATTTCATAGAGCTATGAAACCGGTATAGAAAATCGGCTTCAATTAAAATGTGCCTTATGACTTTAGGGCTTATAGATGCAATTCATTTGTAAGAATATTTTGTTCACCATCTTCGAAAATCTACATTATAAGTACCCCGATTTTTCTTGTCACATTAATGATTTTAATGCATAATAATTTATTTCACATAAATATTGATCAATGCGGTATATGTTAATAGTATTGTTCCTGTAATTTTAAATGGAACTAATTATAATGCATAATAATTTATTTCACTTGGTTATTAATCAATGTAGTATATGTTAAAATTAGTGTTTCCTGCAATATCAAACGGAATTTTTTCAATGCATAATATTAAATTTCACATAATTATTGATCACCGTGGTATATGTTAAAAGTATTGTTTCCTGTAATATTATAAAAACCACCTTTAATGCATAATAATTTAATTTTACGTTATTATTAATCAATTTTGTACATGTTAAAATAATTGTTTCCTGTAATATTATAGGAAACAATTATTCTAACATGTAAGTGTTTGTTTGAATAAAGCGCTATCATTTATTATGTCGTTTATCAATAATGTATTATTTATTGACTATTTGATAATTATTCTACTACATGACCCTTTTTATGAAATTACCAATATCAATCCCGCGAAAATTAGGATGATCATTACATATTAGAAAGTATGTTTCCAAAAATAAAATGAAAAAATTGGGTGTCAAAACCATAGATGAAAAATAATTTTCACTAGGAAGGAGTATCTCCAATTTGTCAAAGGATTGATCCTAAAAATGAATGAGCTGGCACTTCCTGCAGGGCTCATTTTCAATCCAATTATGAGAGGGAAGTTTACGCTTTTCCCCTGGAAAAAATCTGGCTCAGAAAATATTTTCACCCGGAAACAGTTATTAGTTACATCGAAACAAACCAGAATTCAATAAATGGATCCAACACCATCCTATATCGAGGGATGTAGCCCTTATCCTGTTCCATTCCATCCAGGCAAACACTTTCAAAAACAAACCCATGCTCCCTGAAAACAATCCGCTTGATAAAAGCCTCCAATCGTTTGCTCAAAAAGAAATGGAACTACCGGCTGAGGTCTACGTGCTCCTACCTCCATGCCTCCAGACCCTGACGGATTCTTTTATAAACCGTCAGCAAAAAGACATCATCCTCCTTTCTTCCCTGGCAGCTATCAGTGGGATCCTCCCGAATTACGAAGCCCGATACATGGGCAAACCAATCGGTCCCAACCTGTATGCCTATTTCTACGGCCAATTCGGTTCCGACAAGGGATTGATCTCGCTGGCCGAGTTGTTACTGTTGCCCATCCACCGGGAAAAGCGGGAACGAAGCAGGAAGAAGCTTGCGGAATACCAGCATAGAATACGGATGTCCGGCAAAAAAAGACATCAGGCTCCTGATGATGAAGAGGAGGCGATCCCGGTGTTTGAAGTACCACCCGTTATACCATCCGATGAATTATTGATCCTTCCGGCCAATAACACCAAGGCCAATATGATCAAGCAATTAGCGGATAATAAGGGTTATGGGGTGATCATTGAATCCGAGGCGGATACGCTCACTGCTGCATTAAAAGCAGAGCATGGTAGTTTCTTCGATACCCTGCGTAAGGCGTATCATCATGAACGGATCACGACCGGCCGTAAAAGTGATGGCATGCAGGAGATTGAAAGTCCACGATTAAGCGTGATTATTAGCAGCACGTCCAGGCAGATCGTCCGACTGATACCGGATATTGAGGATGGGCTCTTCAGCCGATTTTTTTATTGGAGGATCTACCCGACCAGGGAATTCTATAATGCCGCCGATAAAAGACATACCCAGGCCTATGAAGCCTTTAAACAAATGGGCGATCGCCTATTGACGTACTACCATGATCTCGAGAAGTGCTCCGGAAGGCCGGTAATCATGACCTTCTCAGACGAAATGGCCCAGGATCATTATGATTTCTTCTGCAGACTGAAAGCCGATATTCATGATTTGTATGAAGGGGAGCTCAACGGGATTGTGAACCGTTTTGGACTGATGTTTTACCGGTTCTGTATGGTGCTGACCATGCTGCGCAATTTTGATCAATTGGGAAGTCCCGGTGTACCCGGTGTTTTAAGCTGCTCCGAGGCGGATTTCAGGATCACCAAAAGCATCCTGCTGCAATTGGTGGATAATACCATTTCAGCTTATGAATTATTGACGGTGTTCCGAAGTAATATCAGTCTTGCAGAGCAAAGCTTAAATCAGGACCGTGATGAAAAGGTTCAGCGTTGTTTTGAATTGCGCGAGGAAGGTTTAAGGTATCGTGATATTGCGCAGGAGGTATTGGGCAATGCCGCACTTTGTGGAACTGTCAGTAAATTATTAAGAGGACTGAAGGGCCCCAATGATCCAACGAATGCGCCGCAAAATGATGAAAAAAGAGCGCATCATTCCGAAATGTAAACAGGGAAAAACGGATTCCTGAAACTGGAAAGGCACGGCAATCGGTTTAATTCGACATCCTTCCGTACTATCCAACATTGGCTGAAACATGTAAACCATTCAGTTTATTCATGTTTGAAGCTTTGATTAAACTAACACGATTAAGGATTAGTACGTCTAGTGATTATAGGAAGCGGCAATCCAAATATGAAATTACCCCCTCTAAAACTCAAAGGAATGAATTACGAAATCGATGTCCAATTGCTTAAGTCGCGTTCATCGGACCTTAGTTTTTATACCCGGAATGGAAAACAGTTTGTCAAACGGAAAAGTCGTGTTTCCTCGGATCGGCTGAAAAATGGTCCGGAGTATAGACTATTCCGGCAACACCCACAGGATTTAAAGCTGGCTGCATCCAGCGGTAAATTGCTTCGCAATGCCTTCGCTCCCTTAATGAAAAGAGTGACTGACTCTAAGTGCATTTCTCGATTAACAGCCCAGGTTTTGAAAGTCGTAAAGTCAGGTACAAAAAATAGCTCCGGGCAACGGAATATCCTATATGGCGACATGAACCTGCTACGCGGCTTTGAATTCAATGCCCACTGCGCCCTGAGCCAGGTTTTGGAGACACCATTTCAACTAGCAATGGATGCCGATACTAGCATATTGAGCCTGGATTTACAAGCATTATTACCAACAGAAAAAATGCCAGCACCGGCAGGCGCTACTCATTTCCGACTGGTAATGGGCTTGGCTTTGATCGATTTTACTTCCGGTACTACCAAACGAATATTACCTATTCCGAACAGTTGCCAATAACTAGAAATTACAGCAGTGGGATTGAGTTATCCTGTGAATTGGAGGAAGCATCACTGCATCCAAAGTTCGTGGCACTGGGAATACAATTCAGTCATCTGGGCAAGAGAGGCTTTGAGGTGCTTCATGATCCTGCATTTGATGCGCTGAGTGTTTTGGCGGTGGAGCATCTTGTCTGAATCTGGATGCTCAGGATTATTGGATTTTCAGGATTTGGGTGGTGTGATGTACCAACACAATGGATGCTGTATTAGAAAAACAGTAAATCCTTGATCATCGGTCTGAATAAGCCTCCATGGCTCAAGACGGTACCGAGGATCATAAAACTGATAATCCTGTTCCCAAATCTGATTCCCGGAGACATCAAACTTCTTTAGATTGATCAGATCGTCCAAAGAATTTTATCCCGCCTAAGTAGGAAGATTTGTCCGGATACTAAGCACACATTGACAATTTCACCCAGAAATTAGTTTTTCGAAATGCCGTGTTACTTCCGTATACATGAACGATTGAGCAAGGTTGACATAGCGATAAAACGATTTACTGTCACCTGCATGGCCTGAAATTTTCTTAACTACTAATTCTGGTACACCATTCATCAACATCGTGGTGATGGCAGTTCTCCGCATTAGTTGTGAACTGACATTATCACAAAATCGGTATTCCTTTTTGCTTTTTGGGTTCAAAAGTTTAATTCCAACACCCATAGCCTTTCTTCGTTTGTCAACAGTTTCGGTCCAGTCAAATAATCCCGAAGCCAGTGATGCAAAAAATACCACAATAAATTTTAAAGAAGATTTAGCTGCAAAAACTATTGACGGAACAACCGGATATATATCAGGTAAAGATGGTGTAAATTATTATTTTAGTGGATCAATAGAGGTGACAGACGGTGCAAAATATTTTGGAACTCTAAGTAGTGACTTTATTAAATCGAAATTTGATGCAAACTCCCCGGTTGTATTTAATATATCTGTGGATGGAAATTATTATAATACAACAAACCAAGCAGCTTATAATGCATGAGCTGCTTGGTCTCACGAAAGTTTTGTTCACCTCGAACGAATACTTTCAAGCTTACCATTAATAAGGTCTGGAAACATAGAAGGATATACCAATAAGATGAAGCAGATTAGTCGGGATGCTCCTCTCGATCATTTTTAAACAAATTATGGATATAACCAATCTTTTATTAAATGTGGAAATGAGATAGGAATACATTTGCGATTGAATAATTCCCAAGAAGCAGATATATTCAAATTGGAATACATAGATACTGGTATTAACTATTACAACAATGAGGCACAGTCGATCAAAAAAACTTTATCGGATTATGACATATCCTAAATTAGATCCAAATAATTATTTAATTTTTTAGCATGAAAATTATATTTCTATTGTTATCGTCCTTAATTAATTTCTTCTGTTATAGTCAGAGGTATGATTTTGGTAAAATATCAATTAGCAATAATGGAATTGATACAATTTATGGATTTCATAAACGTAATCAAATAAAAGATACAACGTCATATATATTCAATAATTATGAATTTTGGATCATCCAAGATTCTACTATTGGGAAATGCATAGAAGTTAGTTCCATTGTGCGCAATTATAATAGTCCAGGAACAAGAAATATTTTAGTGCTTGATTCTATGTCGCGACCTACTGAATTTAACGGCAATGTGAATTTTGATGATTCCAAGTACAAGTATAAATGGATTTGGAATAAAGAAGGCCGATTGTTATATATTGAGGAATATATTAACAATGTATTTAGTCGTACAATAAAGCACTAGCATTTGTTATAATTTTAATTTAAAATACATATTATTTTTAATTTTCATGATTTCTTGCAAATGCCGACCGTGTTGACCACCATTAGCCGGAATAAATTAAAGTCAAATTGCACCGGCTCAATGTGGCAATGTCACCGAAAAATGCACTTATTCTAAATTACACGAGCAATAAATCAAATTTAAAACAGGATTTAAATTATATATTCAACATATCCCGTAAGTGACTATTTATATTTATTAACTGTTTATCAGTTAATTTTCTAACTAAGAATTTGTTAGCCTCAATATGCGAAACAAATTTTTTGGTCAAACGATAATCGCCATTTTTGACAAAATAAGAAAAATGGCTTGGCCAAATCCATTCACCGTCAGTAAGAATCCGATAAGGGCCTATATTTTTATTCCCATCCATTAACCATAATGTCAAAGATAACAATGGTATACCATTGTTAAGATATTCAACAATCTCATCCAATTCATTAGCGGGTAAAAATATTTCCGCAGAAATACTAGATTCACTAATATAATTACCATGGATGATCTTTCCATCTTTATCTGACCTAAATCCTATTACTTTCATTTCTTTATTTATTTTGGAAAAAACATCTTAAACCACACATAATATAATTCATACTTATTGGTTTTCCTTTTTTTGATTAAAATACATACCACTTATACCCATTACATGAGTAAATTGCAACAGTCTTTTACTCTTTGTGAGCTAATGATATTTATGCATCAAAAAATATTTAAAAATAGTATCGCCTTTATGCCGATATAACGAAGTGTCATAATTCAATTTTAAAGGTATAGTGGATAAAATTTTAAACTTAAAATAAGTAAATGCATAAGGTTTATTGTATAGATATTTAATAATAATACCAGTGTGGTCGGGTAAGAGAAGATATTTATTATATTCATATTTCATATCGGTATCTCCAACCCCATCGAATATATATTTAATTAGAAAGGTAGAATCGGCGTTTAATCTAGTATATGAAAATATTTTATTATAATCATAATATTCATAATATTCATAACAATTTTTTATTTTACTCTTATTGCATGATGTACATATAGCCAAAGACAGCACTATCATTATTTTTTTCATTATCATGGATTTGACCAAAAATTTCTTGGAGTAAAAGTTTTTAAGAAAAAAATCCCCGGTTGTGATGCAGATTTCCATTCTCCCGGTTTGCTTTCATATTCAGAAGAAAAGTGTGTTACCCATAATACTGGTGTAAAGGTGAAATATTTCTCTGATAAATGATAAACAGGCAGATAGCGATTTGAATAATTCCTAAGTGGATATATAGTAATTGCATTATTAGATATAATTATTCCAGGTCCACCATTTTTCATGCTACTTAATTTATTCTTTTTAACTATATCAAAATAAGTGTCTCGATCTGTAGACCCATCACCATCTACATCAGTATTTAAACTTAAGGCAAGTGACTCAAATCCATCATGTGGATGTGTATGCCAAATTGCAAATACTGATATTTTATTGATTCTGGTATAATAATATTATTATGATATTTCATTATATTTATCCTTAGAGTCACGCGTGGTCATTTATAACTATAAAGTTATTTGTCAAGTCCTATATAAAGTATTCCCCTATTCTCCTTTTGTTTTGTCCAACTTGTACGTAAATTACTAGTGTCTTGTCAAGTTAATAGTGTCGGATAAAGCCTTTTAAGCTTAACCCTTGCTTTCTCGTTAGTGAATTGCCAGTTTATGTTCCATTCGTGGTTATTCCTGTCCTCAGACCAAGCTATTACATCATTACGAATTGTCTCAATATCGCCAATTCGCCTTTTCAGACATTGACCTATCATCACGTTCAATTCTATTTCCGCCATGTTCAACCAACTTCCATGCTTCGGTGTGTATATGAACTCAAACCTATCCCATAGTCTTTTAGCCTCCTCAGGTTTGTAGGTTTCATACAATGCTGAAGGCTTGTGTATGGCAAGATTATCCATGACCAATCTGATTTTTATTGCATCCGGGTATAGGTCATCGGCGATATGTTGAATAAATGAAGCCCAGTCCTTTTTTGTTTTTTGCTCTGTAATTGCTACAAACCGTTTCCCAGCCAATGGCTCATTTGCCATAAACACGTTTGCCACTCCACATCTTTCATATTCAAAATCTTCACGGGCTTCATAACCCGGCTCCATAACTATCGGCAGCCGTGTGTGTTTTATGAGTTGTCGGGGAGATTCATCCATACAGACAACCGGAAAATCCTTGTCATATGGCGTCTTATAGACATCCAGCACGCGCTCCATATTAGCGACAAAGTCACTATTCTCTAATGGCGGTATTACCCACCCCTTGACTCTCCACGGTTTAATTTCGTTTTTTTTAGAACCTGTCTTACGGTTTCGTGGGAGATTTCTTCGGAGTATTGCAGTTCCACCATCTTGTCTGCCAGAAGTCGAAGTGACCAATGGGCATATCCAGAAGGGGCTGTGCTGCAACTCAGAGCAACCAAGTGTGCTTCCACGTCCCCATCCACTTTTTTAATCTTGACATCAGGGTATGCCTTACGTTCCAGGCAAGCTTCAAACCCTTCAATAACAAATTTTTGTTTTAAACGCTCCACCGTTTTAGGTGCAATTTGAAGTACCTGAGCTATTTGCTCATTAGACATCTTTTGCCCATACTCACCATCATCACAATTAAGCAAAATGCAGGCATTGCGAAATTGCTGACTTGTATGCTTCCCCTTGTTCATAATCTGGCTAAGCTCGTCACGCTCGACCTTTGTAAGAGTAACCTTGTAATGTACCATGGCCTTTTTGGAAGGCTAAGTTACTGTAATTAGCAGACATTATATACTTGACGTGACACTAGCAAGTTTTGTAGAAAATTTTGCAATTAAACCGGAATTTTTAGGATCTCGCAAATTTTCAGCGATTGAATTTATGTTTACTCCACCCTTCTTAATTTCTTGAAATGTACCTTTTAATGCTTCATCTGTTAAGAAAACAATTTCATGAGATGATTTATCATAAATTGTAAATGCATATGGACCAATAGAATTGTAAAGATGAGTAGTATCACCTAGAATGTCACTGAATGCTATAGGATTATTTTTACAAATGCCATAGCGACTTTCGTAAGAGGTCGGTTTTGGATCTAAATTCCATCTTCTTGCCAATCTTGTATCATATTCCCAAAACAATGCAGTATTATGATTGCCAAGACCTCTAACTTCATTTGATTTCATTTGTCCATTAAACCCAAATTCATACTTAACTATTGGACTTCCACATCTAGTAGTTGTGCTTGTTGCTAAGGTATAAGTTAGGGTTGAGTAACCAATTGAATCCAAATCAATAAATGACGGTATCCCGCCTATTGCATTGTTGCAGTAACCGTAATGGTTGCATGAGTTGTAGTTGAACCACCAATTGAAGCACTGATCGAACTTACAAGAGAAGCAAAACCTGCCATGTTGCTTCCTAATTGAGTTCCAGAGCAACTCGTATTTGTTCCCAGCCAAACTGTGATCGTTGCAGGGCCTGATATAAAATTAAAGAACATTTTCAACTGGATTGACCAAGCAGTTATGCCACTAATTGTAAAACTAATCCCACCAACAGTCCCATTTATAACTATTCCAGTGCCATTTCCTGTACTGATTGATGTACTACCATAAATACTAGCACCAGCTCCCCACCACTTCCATCAAGAGCACCTCCATTTACCCATCCAGTATGTGAAATTTCCTGGTAATTGGTGGAGGTGACACAGATGCCTGAAGTGTCTAAACTACGCCCTGGCATCAGCATCCCAAACGGATAATAATCGTATACCGCATTAAAGCCCAGCGCACTTTTAAGCTGGCCTGGATTACCGATTGGAAAGCGCTCTCTAAAGTACCAGAAGTGATACGCGAGCCAAAAACCTTGCTTTGGCGAACATACCCAAAGGAATGTGCAGCGTTCCTGCCTATTAAACCTTCTCTGTACTATCCGCCGTAGCAGATGGATAATCCGTCCGCTTCATCATAATCGCATAAGCCTCCACCGCAAAACCAATCAGGATTACGATTGGAGCCAGGGTGATCCGTCGAAAGGAATAGATTTCTGCGTAATTAAATTGATGCGGGTCCGGGCTTTTACCTCCAGACATCAATGCAAAACCAATCAAAATAAGCAAGAGACCAATTCCCATCCACATGTAATTCCGCTTATCAAACAGGAAGGTTTGATTGCCCCGGTTGAGTGCTGCATCGGCACGATTCACCGATTTTTTTGTGATCGGACTAGTATAAGTACTGCTTGTTGCAGGCTTTGTCGATTTGATTTGTGGTGTCGTTGCCATAGAAAGAAGCAATATTAAGTAAAAGACGGGAGCAATTTGTTAAAGGAATGCTGACAATCAATAGAGATCATCAACATGCATCTTCAGGTATTTGACGACTGAGCGGTGCGTACTTAAGAGGGATATCAGAATTCCCATCAACAGAAGGCTTCCCATTAGCAATGCAATCAGGGTATTATCATGCAGGGATTTCAACTCCGGCAATTGCCCTTCAGCGAATTGCATGACCAGCCAGAGCCCAACAATTGCAATTGCCCCGCTGATCAAGCCATTAATGATGGCCCGGATATCAAATGGCCGGGAAATAAAGTACCGGTTCGCACCCACCATTTGCATGGTTTTGATCAGGAAGCGATTACTGAACATTGCCAGTCGTACGGTATTATCAATCAGAATGACCACCGCAATAACCAATAAAAGCGCAATAATCCCCAGGATCAGATTGATGCGGCGGAAATTACTGTTCATCTGCTGCACCTGAACCTTCGGGTAGGTAACCTCCCGGACAATATTACTTTGAAGAATGAACTGGCGAATCTTTTCCAGACTATCCTTATTGGCATATTCTGAATAAACATTCATTTCCAATGAGGCAAATAAGGGATTATAACCCAGGAATTGACCGACATTTTCTCCTTCGATTTCACTTTGCATTTTCAAAGCTTCCTCTTTCGAAATGACCCTGGAACGTTTGGTAAAAGGCTGCTTACTGATAATTGCATTCAATTGAGCCACCTTAAGTGTGTCCACATTATCATGAAAATCAGCCGTCAGCGTAATATTTTCTTTAAATTCCCGGGTCAGGGAGCGGCCATTAATGACCAGCCAGCCGAGTGTTCCCAGCAGGAACAATACCAGGCTTACACCGATAATGGCGTAAACATAGGAAGGCTTGGATTTTTTACCGGTTGACATCTATGCTATAAACTTAAGTCTTCAAAAGTAACGGAATTGAGGAAGCAATGCTTGAGGCTGCGGCAATCTGGCCCATCTTTGCGGTTTGATTCACTGATTAGGCTCCCTGAAACATGTCGGCAACACGAATTTACAGTCCTGACCTGAAGATCCCGAGCTGGGTCTTCCTGCTTATCACTGCAGTGTATTGTTGTGCTTTCCGCGTCGACATTATGGATATTGATGCTTCGCAATATGCGGAGATCAGCCGGGAAATGGCTAAATCCCATAATTGGTTACAGGTATTCGATCATGGAAAAGATTACCTGGATAAACCACCGTTCCTGTTCTGGCTGAGCGCCCTGAGCATCCGCATTTTTGGGGCTAGCAATTTTGCCTACCGGCTTCCAAGTCTGCTTTTTGCCTTATTGGCCATTTATGCAACGTACAGGCTTTGCCGCCTGCTTTATAATGAATCCACTGCCCGGATATCCGCACTAGTCCTGGCCACCTGCCAGGGTTTATTTCTGTGGACCAATGATGTACGCACCGATACCATTCTCATGAGCTGTGTCATCACTGCCATCTGGTGTATCAGGGAGGCAGAAACAGCCCGCCGCTGGTATTGGGTGATTGGTGGTACCCTGGCCATCGCCTGTGGCATGATGACCAAAGGTCCGATCGCATTATTCGTTCCCCTGTTCGCATTTGGATCTGATTGGGTCCTTCGTCGAAAATGGAAGTTGCTTTTTTCCCCCTGGCATCTTCTGGATGCAGCCCTCATCGCCCTATTCCTGATACCCATGTGTATCGGATTATATCAGCAATTTGATCTGCACCCGGAAAAACTGATCGATGGTCATCATCATACTTCCGGACTGAAATTCTTTTTCTGGACCCAGAGTTTCGGACGCATTACCGGAGAGAATAGCTGGAACAATGGCGCCGATCCGTTCTTTCTGCTTAGCAGCATGAGCTGGGCCTTTTTACCCTGGATCCTGCTCTTTGTTACCGCCTTGTTTCTAAATGTCAGAAACCTGTTCCAACAACGCCTTCGCTTGGTCGAGGGACAGGAATTTTTGACCACAGGAGGGTTCCTGCTAACCTATCTTTCCCTCTGTATTTCCAAGTACCAATTGCCCCACTATATCCTGGTGGCGTTTCCATTGGCAGCCATTGTTACCGGAAAGCTGATTTATGATCTGATCAGCTCCGGAAAGCTTCCAAAGATGGGACGTATTTTTTCCTGGATACAAAGTAGCATTAGCGCCTTATTGATGATCGGAGTGCTACTGATCCTCCTGATTGTATTTCCAGCCGGCCCGCTCGCATGGATCGTCTACATTATTGCAATAGCTGTTTGGGCGATTGTCTGGATCCGAAACGATCAGACCAAACGCATTCTTTGGGTTTCAGGCACGACTATGATCCTGATTAATATTTTCCTGACCAATCATTTCTATTATCAGTTGATGAAGTACCAATGCGGTTCGGTTATGGGAAAGTACCTGTATCAGCATCATATCCCAGCCAATACGGTGATGAGTTGGAATGCTGGCGATCCACTCGAATGCATCCATTATTATGCCAAAGACACGATTGAAAACCGGGGCGATTATCCGGTACCAATTCGGCACCAGACCTATATGCTAACCCAAGTCAAACAACTGAGTTCTTTGGATAGCATTCATCAGGCCTATTCCGTTCTTAAAAAAGGCCGGTTATTCAAAGTGAGTGAATTGAGTCCTGAATTTTTGAATTACAAAAGTAGGGATCAGGTGACCCAGGAATACTGCCTGATCTACCTATACTGATCCGGCGGGGAGATTGTCTTATTTGAATTGCTTTAGAAAATACTGCATACTCCCGGACTGCAGGACCATTTCACCCTGATCACATTTCAGGACCTGAATATGAAGTTCGGATTTACCGCTGGCAGTGATCATGGCATTCTCATAACCGGTGATTTTCCAGGCTCCTGCGGGATCATCTTCCATTGCTGAAATAGTTCCACTCAAGTTGCCTGAAACGATCCGGATCTCCAGACTCTTGAGAATTTTACGGTAATCGATCTCCGGCAATTTATCCAGACTGCTGCGTTTATAGACCTCCCATTTCCCGACAAGCTGTTCCATTTTTATAGTTGTGGCGCCCAATTCTTCTTTATAGCCTCGCTGGCTACTACTAGCCTGAGTGGTATTTTCAGTAGCAGCTACAACTTCTTTATACCGAACAAATTCATATGTGCCCTGATCATCTTTCAAAAGCATTTTATTTTGACTGATCTCCACCACAGAATATGCATTCATACCCAGATCCAGTAAGCCAGGGCTAAGACTATATGTATTATGGTATTGGAACCCATCCTGGTGATGCACAATGTATTGAGTGGCATCAATGAAGTTGTAGTACGTGGTGTCCTTAAAGTCAAGTTTCTCCTTGTTCAGACTAAACCGATGGGCTTCTTTCCAGGTACCAACAATATTGATAGTCTTGTTTTTATTCCCTGCCCATGCCCGGTCGGTAAAATGCAATAAAAGGAGGGAAAAAAGGAGGGCTCTCATGGCGAACAGGAATTATTTCCAATTTCCTCAATATTCATACCAAAAGACATTTACTGTATTGATGGGAATTTTCATGGCTCCGAATATTTGATGCAATTTCACATCATCATTCAATAAGCGAAACGATCATGGCTGCAGAAAATTTATACATCACCCTGATCCAGGCGGATATTGTTTGGGAAAACAAGGAAGTCAATTTTGAACAGTATGAACGACTGATCGATGGCATTAGTGGTCGCAAAGAAATTGTAGTCCTGCCTGAAATGTTTGCAACCGGGTTTTCCATGGCGGCGTCCCGTTTAGCTGAAGACATGAATGGTATGACCATAAACTGGATGCGAAGCATGGCTCAGAAGTATCGCATTATTATTACAGGTAGTGCCATCATTGAATCAGAGGGGAAGTACTATAATCGATTAGTGTGGATGCAACCGGATGGAACCTATGGTTTTTATGATAAACGACATCTTTTTGGATATGCCGGCGAGGATCTACATTATACTTCAGGCAATAATCGGCTGATAGTCCAGGTAAATGGCTGGAAGATCTGCCCCCTTGTTTGTTATGATCTTCGGTTTCCAGTCTGGAGTCGGAATCAAATTCAGGATGGGGAAGCTGCCTATGATGTGTTGATATATGTGGCCAATTGGCCTCGTAAACGGGAAATTGCCTGGAAAACCTTACTCCAGGCCAGGGCTATTGAAAACCTATCGTATTGTGTAGGTGTCAATCGGGTGGGAGAAGATGACGCAGGTTTTAGTTATGGAGGGGCTAGTAGTGTTTTTGATCCTTTGGGCGAACAACTTTGGCAGCAATCAGAAATCGTATGTTCACATACGATTCAACTGAGCCGAAAACAATTGGAGGAGACCCGATCTCATTTAAGTTTTCTAAAGGATGCGGATCGATTTGTGATGCCGTAGTAAAGCAATGGAGGTAGTTTCAATCGCGCATATTACAAGAAGCATACCGTTGCCAACATTTGGGCATTCTGGAAACCTACCGGAGACTAGATTCGAGTTAGGTTATGCTTCCTATCAGGCCTTATTACTTTTTAATAGAGGATAAATGGTCTATTTCAGCTTCCAGCGGTAATTCAATTTCCGTAGGTATTTGATGTGAGTTCCGACTCTTAATGATCGCATACCGCTCTTTTAATCGGAGAAACCATTTCTCGTAATATTCATAGCTCAAATATGCCATTCCAATGGATACGGATAAGGTCAGTGTGTAAACTAAAATGTAATTAAGCAAGGATGGGGTGCTAAATCTTCCGATTAGCTTTGACATGTAAAAAAGAACCAATGGGTGTAATACATAGAGCCCGTACGAAATCTTGCCTAAAAAATCGAAAATATCATTCTCCAAATTAACTACACGATTGACCTTGGTAATTTGGCCGATGATTATCAGCACGGTTATCCCGGCAATAAGTTCCGAATCAATTACTGATGCTATATGGAATCGGTTAATTGCAATAATAAAGATACTCAACCAACAGACGATCTGGATTCCTTTACGGGTTGCGAACCGAATGAAAAACGTATTGTTCTGGTAATAAAATAGGGCTGCCACAACACCAATCAACATGATATGAATTCGAGTGACGGTAAGTGCCATGAATGGAATTGGAAATGAGTATTTGGTATAAAGCACCCAAAAGAAACACTTTAATAATAGCAATATAGCTATTAGGCCAATGGCAATTTTTAATAATCTTCTATTGCTAAGCTTTGCGATTTGTGGGAAAAATAAATAAAACTGTTCTTCAACACCTAGAGACCAGAAATGGGCAAGGAAGGGGATGGTATTTTCAGTAATAAATGGAATATTTGCCGCCAGAAATAAATAAAAGGGCAGGGCTGACTGATTATAAGGTATGCCATATAGGTAACAGGTAATCAGGCATAAAGCCATATACAGGTAGTAAAGTGGCCAAATCCGCAATAATCGACGCAGGTAAAAATTCTTTACATTCAAAGGCTGTAGTTCCTTCTCCTTCAGCAGGAGATAGGTTATCAAAAAACCACTCAAAGTAAAAAAGATGGTAACCCCATGTCCTGCAAGGTCTATTCCTCTTGGCTTCCCATCTGCACCTAATCCAAATATGGCGCTGTTAAGGCCAAATTCATTTAATCCCAAAGTGATGTGAGAAAATACAACGGATATGGCTGCAATGGTTCTGAGCCCGTTTAATCCGGGCAGAAAAATAGATTTCAGACTGACTTGTTTTTAAGGGTCTAATAGGAATTTACACGAACTGCAGTAAAATTAATACCCTTTGAACAAAATGAGCGTTTATTTCAATAAAATAATATACGTATGTTTATTCAATAACGTTCAAAATCAATGAATAATGGTGCATGATTTGTAAGCGATTTGCCATGATACTACACCGCCATGTATTAAAGCTATGGCGGGCTTGCCCGCAGAAGCTCAAAGCGAAGGTGGGCGAGTATTGGAAATCCAGTCGTGACTAGTCGGGGTCTAGCCAGATGTTTTCCTTTTCAAACAGTCTCTCTTTAATTTTACACAATAAGTTACCGGACAACAGTGTTTCCCAATATAAACTTCACCTTGTTTAATAAATGCGAGATGCTGGCCTGCTGACAAGGTTTTTTTAGCATCTTTCTCATTTCGGATGTAAAACATGAATCCTTTATCGGAATCAGGATTTTCAGGATTATCAGGATAAAATCCTAATATATTATTAATTCAAAAAATCCTGATTCAGACAAAAAAGGATAGTAACAATAATCTTCTAAATCCTCCCATCCGGGCAATCCTGATTCAGACAAAAGAGGAAGGAAACTTAATCCCAAAAATCCTGATCCAAAAAATTTCACTTACTCCCAGGCTGCTTAAAATCCCCTTTCCCTGTTGTCAGGTAGGATTTAAGGCTGGTGGTGATCCAATGGGTCCAACCGGGTTTGCAATCCTTGAAACATTCTACATCAGGGGTTAGTCCTTCGTGCATGAAACTTAGCTGGGTCTCACCATCTGCTTCTTTGAGATCAAAGATCAGACGGGTATTGGTCCACTCTTTTTTGTCGTTATACCAGGGCATGTTGCAATCTGTGACAGCCCAAACAATCCGTTTCCCGGGCACTAATTCATCAACTCTAAAATCGAAGAAGGAATCTCCACCCATTTTAACGATGAATTGATCACCCTGCTTTTCCGTATGACCGTTAAAGCCTACCCCCCACCAATCGGGCAATTTGCCAATCTTTTCAGTGGCTTCGATAGCGCCGATGTTGGCAGAAAAACTACAGTTGAAATCTTGTGTTTCCATGATTATTATTTTTATCCAAAATTAGAAAGGGTCAAGACCCCGGTATTGTACAAATCGGAACTCAACTGGTATAATGTTTGGTGGCCAGTTCGTTTTTACTTTGCTGCAATACACCCGGACTAAACCCGGTAAACCGCTTGAAAGCCCTGATAAAATGCGATTGATCATAGTAAAAATGATAGATCGGCCCCTTTAAAGCGTGTGGATCCTGGGTACTTGAATAAACCTGATAAAACTGTTTGAACCGGATGATTTCACAAAGATTTTTGGGACTGGAACCAAGATGCTCCATAAACTTTTTATTGAGCCACCGGGCCGTGTAGCCGGTTTCCTTTTCGAGTTTTGCTATGGTGATCATTCCACTTGAATCGGTTATTCGCTTTGTGCAGTAATCGAAGATTATATCTTCTGTGTTTCGATCCAGTTGCCGGATCAGAAATTGCTGCAGCATGTTCAGTTTAAGGTCGACAGAGCCAAGTGCTTCAAGTTGCTGTTGCAGTTTAAGGGCAATACTGCCGAGTAAGTCTGTCAGATTAATGATCTGATTTTTGAGTTCGGAGTACGGTAAGTGGAATAACCGATACGCCCCTAATGGTTTGAATTCAATGATGATCGTTCCTGTCTGGGAATCTTCATTTGGATCCAAAATAACCGGCTTATCAATGAGCCCGGATAAGGATATTTCATTTTGTTTTTGGACAATTATTTTATCAGCGATCCGGGCTTCGATTCCGTTTCGGTAGGTTAAGGTCAGTTTGAAATTGGCGTTCGGAACGATCAGTTTATTGTCCAGTTCCGGAAGCCGGCCACTACTTTCGAACACGTACATTTTCTCCACATATTGGCGGAGTAAGGGATGTGGTGTAACCGGATTGAATTGAAAGCTGGACATTAATTCACCGCGATTAATAATGCAAAAACCTAATGCAAATTAATTGTTTTGGAGATGGGATTTTTGGTCCGGAGACTTCACTCCTTCTTTTGTCATTCCCGCAGGGAATCTGTTTATTAATTGTCCAGATGCAGCGGTTTCTTCAATGATTATAGTAATGAACCCTTCAACTTCGCTCCGGGAGCGGGTCCCTCGACTTCGCTGAGGGGTGGGGATTTTGCTTCGCTATAATTTGGTCCTTCCGCTATCAACTAATTATCCCATCGGCGTACATATTTCTATCAAAAAGCCATCAATATCTCTTACGTAGGCTACGACCTGGTCCCATGGTTTTGTCTTTGGCTTTTCAAGTATCGATCCTCCTGCATCAACCACTGATTGAAGGATTGCTTCAACATCATCCGTTGTAATACCAATCTCAATTCCAAACGGTTTGTTTGCCCGATTGCTTTCAATAAATCCTCCGCTTAGATTAGCGCTTGCCAATGGAATTGCGGCAAAGGATAGGGTGGTTTCTCCTGTTATCAGCTCTCCATAATCATTGCCAGGGGTGATGAATTTTCGGGGAAAGCCGAACGCTTTTTCATAAAAGGAAAGGGCCTTCTCCACGTCATTTACGTATAAAATGGTGTAGGCAAATTTTATCATTGCACATTATTTTTACTAAAGTAGAATTATTTGACGATAAACATCCTATGGAGTACCAGCGCAAAAGGCCTAAAGGCCTGCTTTCTTTAGTAAATGCTTATACCCCCGGCCCTCCTTCGCTATGCTACGGTGGGGAACCCTAAAGGCACGGGGCAACTGCTCAGAGCTTCCGGATTGTTTGTAGATGCCGAGAGATTGCTTCGTCCTCGCCGAGCCTCCTCCTTACAATGACGGCATGGTTGGAGGCTGAAAACTCCATGGAGGTCTGCGCGAGAAACAGTGCGGAGAGCGGTCGCCTTCGCTGAAGCTTCGGCGGCCGAAGAATGGAAAGAGAGAGCGGGAGGAATCGCTCTCGCTCTTCGCTCCCGCACTCTCATTGGCCGCCTTCGCTAAAGCTTCGGCGGCCGAGGGCCGCCTTTGATGGAGTTTCGACTGGCCGATGGCCGCCTTCGCTGAAGCTTCGGCGGCCGATGTGGGAGCTACTGGATTCGAACCAGCGACCTTTACCATGTCAAGGTAACGCTCTAACCAACTGAGCTAAGCACCCGGGGTCGGCAAAAGTAAAGCGTCGAACCAGAATCTTCGAAAATAATTTCAGGAACAGTATCAGCGCTTCATCTTGGCACTGCCATCATAAAATTCTGCAGGCTTCTTTTGAACCCACTTAATGAACTTGGCAATTTCTTCCTGTTCCTGTAAGCGCTCAATCGTATTATAATGCGTCATTAACTCCCGCTCTGTCAATACCGCATGGATCTTGACATGACAGATTTTATGCATCATCAGTGTGGGAATCCCTTTTCCCCCTTTACTCAAGGGCACCAGATGGTGCCGGTTCATGGGCTCTGCCAATGGCCTCCCACATAAGGGACATTTCCCGCCTTCATTTGCTTCCATAAAAATAATTGCAGACAATATTAAGCACCATTTATCGATTCACTATAAATTGACAAACAATAAGATGTGATGAATTGGTGTTGATTTTTATACGGTTTAAAATAGTATATTTTCCTATTGTCAGCGCTAAAAGTTAAAATTTTATAAAAATAAACTTTATCTTGTCAATATACAATCTTTCTAAAAGTGTAATGCCTGATACACTTTTATCTTTTATGACCAGTCCTTAAATCGCTTTCCCATGCGTTACAAAAAGACCTTAGTAGCTGGAATTATCCTTCTTATTCTAAGCCTGAATACAATCGCTCAAACGAATGGGAACAAAATCATCATCAATAATCTAAAGGTATTACCCACACTTCCTGCCCATATCCCGGATTGGAATAGCATGCCCGATCCCATTCATTTCACCAGCATTTCGGATTTACCGGATAGCGTTCCACATTTCAGATTAGTAGTTCAAATCTGGCAACAAGACCAAAAGATCTGCGGAAACAACCCGGTTTCCGGATTAATAATCCAATCTGTTCGGAATACCCGGTTCACAATATCGGATGTCAGCCTGGCGCTCGCTAATTGCCCCGATTTGGTCCCTGGATCTTATAGCATTTGCTTTCAGTTTTTTGACGAGCAGGAAGGCGCATTAAGTCTTCCGGCCTGCCAGGATTTTCAGGTTGCCGCTAGTATCCCCATTCCATACACCCCGCCATTACTTATAACGCCGCAACCCAATCATTCATTCACCGAAACGGAGTTGCAGCAACCCGTTCTCTTCTCCTGGACAGCCCTGTCTCCAGCCAAAACCGGAGTTCAATATCGATTGCGTATCTGGCAACTTTTGTCGGGACAAAGTATGGATCAGGCTATTCAAAATAATCCGCCAATCATTACCAGCCCTCTAATTGATGGAACACAAACCAGCATATCCAAAATTCTATCTGGGAATTGTACCGCTCCCGCTAACTGCACCTATGCCTGGAATGTTCAGGCCTTGAGTACCGAAGAGATTCCAATCGCTGTAAGTGCACCCGCTATTTTTATTGCGACACAATACATTATTCGTATTGACAGTATTCGTGTGAATTGCACGAGCCCCCCTGGCATCTATTCCTTTTCTTATACTGTGGTCAACCCAAATGCCGGGCCAGCAAAGCTTACAAACCTGGTCGTAACCTCCAGTACGCCGGCCGGAGCAGCTCTCATTACCTACACCCCGCCATTGCTAAGTACCATTGTTGCAGGTGGGGTTATGACAATAACAGGCACACTGAGTGCCTCCACTACCCTTAGCAGCATTTGCATCGGTGCAGAAATCACCGATGTTGCCAACACGTTCTGGAAGGCATCGCGGGATACTTGTATCCCGGTATCCCCTTGCCGCTGCACCGCCTGCGACGACAACAAACTCAGCATCAATATTCCGGCTAGCAACAACATCATCATCAATGCCAATAATACCCTAAGCCTGAATCAGCCCATAAGCATAACTACAACGCCTTTAAAACTGGTTAAAAGCATCCGGGCCGAACTTCAGTATTTCGAATTTGTTCCTGAAAGTGACGATTGCATGCCTTGTAATAAGGACAGCAAGACGTATGGAAACCTGGACAATGGAACACTTGCAACAGTCAATGCCTTGGGTGGTGGCAGCCATTCCCTGATCTGGAATTTTATACCAAACAAAAATTTCAGTACCAGCAATACAGCCAATGTGGTGATTACTATTCCACCTACGGTAAAATGTTGTGGTGCTACGATCCGATGGTGTATACGGTATGTGATCACCTTCAGTGATTGCAGTGTTTGTAATCGACTGGTGTGTTACGAAAAGAAAAAGGATGGATGCGGAGCAGTAATCAATCCTAATCCTATTAACAATTAAATCCGGTCCTTATGAACATGTTCAATCAAAGCATACGGACCTATTTCTTCCTCCTTTGCACACTATGGATAAGCCTTACACCTGATCTATCCAGGGGGCAATCCTGCAATTCGGTGGATATCCTTTATGACCAACCGGTCTGTTACAAGTCGAAGGGCGGCAGTGCTGGTAGTCCCAATGGGCCATGTACTCCGGTCACCCTCTGTACCAGACAGGCCTATACCTATACCGCTGCAGGAGGCCCATGGGCCAGTTATTTATGGACGATCAGTGCCGGGCCTGCAAGCCCGGTGATTAGTCCCAGCCCCACAGTCGCCAATATCTCGATTACCTGGCCATTGACGGGAACGTACATCCTGACATTAACAGTTACAGATGGATCGGGCAATACGTTTACCAAATGCCTGGAGATAACAGCGAAAGAAAAACCGATAGCCGGATTCAGTTTTGCACCCAATAATGGATGCGCCGGATCGATCGTGACTTTCAGCAATTCCACGACCTACTCAGGAACGCCTTATTACAGCTGGGATTTTGGGGATCCATCTTCCGGGGCTAATAACAATTCTAACCTGGCCAATCCTACACACATCTACAATTCAGCCGGCAGTTATATCGTTACCCTGATTGCCTACAGCTCTATTTTGGTTCCAGCTGGTAGCACGGGAACCCATGGCGGTGATTCGATGAGCCTGGTAACCTGTTGTGCAGATACGATCCGAAAGACCGTTACAGTGGTGAATGGGAATGTAAAGATTGAATGCATCAGCACGGTCTGTGCTGGCACTCAAAGTAAATACACCGCTGTCGGTTGTGTATCCCCCACCTGGGGCACACCCGTGGGAGGGACTACCGTAAGCACTTCCGGAAATACTATTACCGTTTTATGGGGTAATGGAAATCCTCAGGGCCAATTATCCGTGACTTGCGGGGGAGGTTGTACAGCCTATGCTACAGTACCAATCATCCCCAGCACCCCAATCATCGTGGGTAATACCAGCCCCTGCCTCAGCGGACCAGGTAGTTATACCCTGCCCTTTCTTCCGGGAACTACCTATACCTGGACCTTATTGGATGTAACCACGGCAACCAATGCCAATAGTCTGCTCAGCACCTATCCCGATAATAATGTGGCCTGGATTGATTGGAGCTTAGCCACACCAGGGAATACCTACTTACTAAGTATCAATCTCAATAACAAACATCTTTGTTGCACGTCGAATGGATCGCTCAGCATTACACCCAAACCATTTTATAGCATCTCCGGTCCGCCTTCCATTTGCTCGGGTCAGAATGGAACTTTTTCCCCGAACCAGGCCGGAAGCTTTAACTGGTCCGTCAACCCTACAACTGGAGTCAGCCCCACTTCAGCCACAGGCACAGGATCCTACACTGCTGCCTTTGCAAGTGCTGGAAATTTTATTATTACAGCAACCAATACCTCCGGAGCCTTTTGCAATACCACTGCCAGCACAGGAGTAACTGTCGTTCCGGTTCCTATACCAGGGACTATCACCGGCCCCCTGACTGCCTGTACTGGAAATCCGTATGCCTATTCCATGAGCACTCCTGCACCAAGCGGGTATTATTATGAATGGACCATCTCCAATGGGGTTTTTCAGCCGGGTGCAGCTACCACAGCTACCGGGAATTCAGTAACAGCACAATGGACCACACTCTCCGGAAGTATGACCGTGGTATTGAAACAAAGCAGCAGCCCTTTTTGCCAGGTCGCTGCAGGAGGTATTTCAGTAATCGCAGCCACAGTAGGTAGCATTTCAGGTCCATCTCCTGTATGCGTGGATGGCAATGGAATTTATACATTAAGTGGGGGCACGATACCACCAGGCACCACGGTGTCATGGGCCATCAGCCCTTCGAGTTTGGGTACGATTCTTTCCGGTCAGGGTACCAGTTCCGTCACCATACTCTGGCATGGAGCGGGGGGGGCGGGTCCCTGGGGTCCGGCAATGCTAACAGCTATTACGGGTTGTGGCGCTGCTACACCGCTGACTGGAATTATCATCAACCCGAAATTTAGTGTCAGCATATTGAGCACCGGTACGAATGTGTGCCAACCCGGAGGCGTAAGTCTTACGGCTAATGGAGCACCACTGGGTGCTACTTACACCTGGAGCCCTGGCGGCGCAAGTACACAGACCATCAGTACCATTACCAGTCCAAACACCTATACCGTTGTAGTTACAGCGGGAGGATGTTCCGCACAAGCATCCTTATTGGTCCCGGATCCATTTGCCATTATACCAATCACTTGCGGGGTGGGTATTTGCAATGGCTCTAATTCCAACGAAGGTCTTGGGGTTCAGGTCACCAAACCTGCTACTGGAACATTTACCTATGAATGGCATAGTGGAACCTGTACCTCACCAGGGCCCATCCTGTCAACCACTACCACCAGCTCTACGCTCAACAATTTCATGGCCACCAGTTCGGGCAATTATTGCGTGATCGTGAAGTATGGGAGTTGCCAAAAGTGCCTGAATTTCATTGTCAAGAAGATCTGCTGTCCGGATATCAATCATCCGCAGATCACCAACAATACCCAACTTACATGTGATCAATATTCCTTTACTGGAACAACCCCTAATCCTACAGGAGCCACAATCACCTGGGATTTTGGCGATGGCACGACAGCGCCTGGAGTAAGTGGTGTTCCGATAACGCATACATATGCCACGGCGGGGATCTACTGCGTTACTTTTTGTGTTGGCGCACCTAGTCCGAATCCAACAAACTGCACTGGAAATTGCGTCTCGACTCAGGCCATTGTGCCATTGGCAGCGGGATTCAGTTATACCCTGGGATGTAATGGCTGCCTGAATGTGACTAATCAGAGTGCCGTTTATGGCAACCCGTCTTTTGTAACCTGGGCCTGGGATTTTGGGGATGCTACCACCTCGACCCTTCAAAACCCACCTCAACATTGTTATGCTACCGGAGGTACTTATATCGTCAAGCTGGTGGCCACTTATAATGATGGGACCATTACCTGCACGAAATCTGATCTGATGACGATTGTATACACTCCACTATCCATTGTCACCATCGCCCCAGCCTGCTCCGGAACTCCGATTTTGTTCAGTTCGAGTCCTGGTGGATTCAGTACCTATCTCTGGAATTTTGGGGATGGCTTTACTGCTTACAGCTCGCCGATCCAACATGCCTACAATGCAGCGGGGCCTTTTACCGCCAGCCTCTCCGTCACGGATATTCTTGGGAATACTTGTACAGCAACTAAGCCATTAACAGTTCTTCCTGGTATTGGAAGTTGCACGATTTTACCAGCCTATATATGTTCAGGGAGTGCAGCAACCTTAACAGCACCAGCCGGACCTTATACCTATTTATGGGAAGTAGAAACATCACCAAATGTGTTTGTAAGTGCCCCTGGCACCAACAATGGCGCAACCTATTCCACGACCATTCCCGGCAATTATCATGTGATCGTTACTAATGGCAATGGCTGTTTCTGCATCTCCAATAAAGTTGCAGTAATCGCGGTTAGCAAACCTAAAGCCAGCTTCAGTATCAACCCGGGCAAAAATATTTGCGGACCCGGAATAGTGGCACTTTCAGCTGGAACCATCACCGGCACGACCTATGACTGGTATTTGAATGGCAGCTTTGGCACCCCCGTATCTTCAGGTTCAACCTATGTAACGTTCCTATCCACTACGACTACTTTCAACCTGATCGTAACCAATCAGTATGGTTGCAAGGATACCTGTACCCAGACTGTCACTGTAAACACACCACCAAGCCCTCCGCTTATCACCAGCAGCGGGATCTGCGCCGGCGTACCGATCAGTCTGACGGTAACCAATTATGCCAGCAACATAACCTGGAACAATGGTGCGAATACAACGAGTATCATTGTCTTCAATGCCGGGACTTATGTTGCAACTTACACAGATCCGGTAACAGGTTGTACCAGCAATAGTTCGATTGCCATTAGCCGAAGACCATCAGCCGGACTTTTCCCACACAGCTGCGATAGTATTCCTTGTAAGTGCATACGTCCTTTCGCGATCTATGCACCCAATCCTTTGATAGGAATCTATGCTTCAAATTATACAGTCGACTGGTATAATGCCAATACTAATGCCTATCTGTATACCGGCAATCCTTATAATAATGGTGGACTAGGTGTGCAGACCGGTAGTTATTACATCGTGCTCACCGACCAGAGTTCAGGATGCAAGGACACTTCTAATGCCTATTCCATCCTGGTCCCAAAATGTGATACATGTGATTGTAAGGCGAGTCAATGGGGAGAAGTCACCTTCAGTCCTACCAGTACTACTGGGGGTACAACCGGTACTCCTATTACCGCCCAATGCAATAAAGAATATACGCTGCAATGCAATAAGACCTATAATTTAAGCGCCTACTTCAATTGCAAAGACACTGCCTGTAAGGGTAAGGTGACGTATAAACTTCAGCCACCTACAGGGCCGGCCATCACAGGGCTTGTACCTGCCAGTTTTACCCCGGTAGTGAGCGGCAATTATGTGCTGACACTTTATGGCTCCTGTGGCGACCGGATTTGTGATAGTTGTATCATCCGGTTCAACGTGATCTGTCCTTGTGATTGTACCGGTAGTAAATGGACCAGCATCCTGCTCACCCAAAACAATGTGGTGCCGCCTCCAATTGCGGATCATTACAGTGATAATGCAAATGGTTCTGCTACGGCTGCCGCTCCTGCAGTCATTGTGGTACCACCTTTACCCCTGCCATTGAGTTGTGGTGGAACCTATAAGCTGCTGTGCAATACATCCTACACGATCAGTGCCGCCTTCCAATGTAATGACAGCAATTGCAAAAGTCATGTTACTTATAGCCTGCTAGGCCCAACAGGCCCACCTGTTACCGGGAATGCCCCACTGAGCTTCACGCCTACTGTAAGCGGCACTTATGTGCTGACACTTTATGGATGGTGTGGCAACAAGATCTGTGATAGCTGTGTCGTTAAATTAGTGGTGACTTGTCCTTGCGACTGCAATGGAAGCCATTGGGGGGATATACAAATGGCCCAGGGAGATCCAGTAGGTGGCGTGAATACTACCCAGTTCCTGAATTGTGGGGCGAGTTATAAGATCGACTGTAATAAACCATACTCGATCAATACGGCATTCTATTGCAAGGATACCATTTGCAAAGGCAAGGTCACTTATAGTTTATTGCCACCTTCAGGCATTCCGATTACCGGGAATGCACCGCTGAATTTCACACCGACTGTTTCCGGCACTTATACCCTGACCCTGTATGGATGGTGTGGTGACCGCATTTGTGATAGCTGTGTGATTAAATTCAATGTCGTCTGCAGGTGTGATTGTAATGGCAGTAAGTGGGGCGAAAAAACCTTGGGGAATGGCAATACTACTACTACCCTCCTCTGCAAAGATTATAACTGGAAATGCAATACGCCATTCATTGTAAATGCCAGCTATTCCTGTGCATTGCCAAATTGCAATAGTGCTGTGAGTTATAAACTGGTGCCTGCTTTTGGGTCAACCATTACCGGAAATTTACCATTGAGCTATACGCCGGTTCAAAGCGGCGTTTATACACTCACGATCTATGGCATGTGTGGCAATAAGATTTGCGATAGTTGTGTCGTTGCCTTTAAGGTGGATTGTCCGCAGGATACGGTCTGCTGCCAGTATGATATCAAGATCAATACAGGTGCGCTGAGCTATACGGTAACACCATCCGGGAATGCAACGATTGCCGCTCAGGCATTTACTATTTCAGGGCTTGCTACGGCAAATCTCACAGAAGTCCGGGCAGAGGTGCTGAGCTTTGATCTGAACAGCAATTTCAATAATGAATGTATGGCCTGCAAATCCTTACCATTCGTTTGGGCGAGCATGAACAGTGCCACTGCTATTGGGGCAGTTCCTGGGCTCGTTGCACTGTATGGTGGTACGAGTTCTGCAGTATTTAATCCAAGTGGAGCAGCTGTATATCAGAATCCGAGAGCGATCATCTGGAATAATGGAACTTCCTTCCCGATTACCGGACCTGTGACTATTAAATTCATCCTGCCTACGCCACCGCTGATTGATTGTTGTGTACTGACAGGCAAGGTGTGTGTCAAATTCACATTCCGCGATAATAATTGCAATGAATGTGAGGTGATTGCCTGCTTTGATGTGAGCCTAAAGAAATAGCATCCTGGAGGTTTCATGCAGAGGAGCAGAGAAGAAATGGTTCTCGCTGTGGCGCGGAGGCACGGCAGGGAGCCATTCATCTTGGTGCTTTGATCCTTCGACTCCGCTCAGGAACCGGGGGCGGGGATATGCCGGTACTGTGCATTTTTCTTTGTCCGAAGGGAATCTGTTTCTGATGTGAACGGTTCATTCAACAACAACAGATTCCCTTCGGGAATGACAAAAGAACATTGGATGTACCATTATCGGAAGGTCCATTATCGGATGTACCAGCATTTAGGGCAAGGGTAAAGTGCCCAATCCCCGCTGTACGCTGTATGCATTTACATTAGATTTTCTTTTGTCCCCGCCGAATGGCGGGGCCTGTCCCGCCATTCGGCGGGGGCAAAAAGAACATAGGCTGCACTATTATCGGAAGTACCACTATCGGAAGTACCCGTATTTATCGGACTTCCCATTGACACCTTCCGTTGACCCAAACTTGGTCCCCGCTATTCGGCGGTTGCTGTGGACGGTTGCTATTGATGGCCGCTGTTGAGTGGTAGTGGTGCTATATTGGACTTTGAAAAAGACCGCCATGATAAAAATTGGATTGCAAACTCTATGTTTGTTCAATTCTATTAATAAACCGATCCAATCTGCTAAAATCCTATCCACAATATGGGTTTCATCTTCTGGAATAATTATTATTTCCTGGGCATCCTGCTTCAAATCGGATGTATCCTCCATGCATTGAAAACCGGGCGACGGGAATGGCTGTATCTGTTGATTTTTCTACCCGGGATCGGAGCCATCATTTATCTGCTTTGGGAGGTATTACCAGTATTTCGAAGTGGGAATGCCGCCAATAACATCCTGGGCTTCTTAGGCGGCGGAAAGATCCGGGAACTGGAACGGGCCAGAACGATTGCTGATACGGAATCGAATCGACTGAAACTCGCAGCAGCATACGCTGAGCGGAAGGATTTTATCAAAGCAATACCATTGGCAAAATCCTGCCTGACCGGTATCTATGCCAATAATTATGGCATGATGATCGATGTAGCCCGTTATTGTTTCGGGGCTGGTGAATATGAGGAGAGCCTCAGCTGGTACACAAAAGCAATTGCCCTAAAAGACAAACGCCTGGAAACCGCAGACGATCAGCTGCTCTATGCTCAAGTACTGGACAGATGTGGAAAGGATGTCGAAGCAGAACAAGCCTATCTACAGGTGATCCGGATGCATGATTCATTGGAAGGCCGTTATCATTATGGGATGTTTCTGAAGAAAATGGGACGGACAGAAGATGCAAGAACACAATTCAAAACCGTGTTGGCAGAAAAAGGCCTGCATCCAAGGCATGTCCGTCGGCGCAATGCGAGATGTATTATGGCTTGCAGGAAAGAATTGTATGCGATGAGGTAATCGTGTTCATGCTACTCCGCTCCATGGACGTTATTTCGGATGAGCACTTCGAAAGGGCATTATCGTAACTGACCCTTCGACTCCACTCCCCTTCGACTCCGCTCAGGAACCGGAACCGGAACCGGAACCGGGTTACAGGGACCAGGACTGGCTCCCGATCCGCCTTTACCAAATCATCAAATTATCAAAACACTGTTGTTCGGTAAACTTTTTGTTTGAAATTGAAATGAGGCAGTTTCAAGAGGGAAACGTCTATGTTAGTAGTAAGTCGAAAGACAAAAGTAAAAAGCTGATTTTCGGAAGTACCTGCAATTGGTAGGTACTTTAAACAACAGGTACATTAGATAAAAAGTAAAGGTTGTGGCTAGACCCCGTCTAGTCACGACTGGATTTCCAATCTCCTGATTGGGGAGTGGATTTTTGCTTCAAATGCACATGAATTACTCCGCCATCGGGGGATGGCAAATCCACCAGTTCTTAGACGGGGTCTAAGAACAACTTTTTACTGTTGGTCTAAAGTAAGAACATACAAAGAGCCTCTTTACCTTGGGGGGCTTACTTTTCAAAAAGCAATTAGACGCATTTGACTATCAATACGTTATGAGCAAAAATTTACCGTTTTCAATTTTAACCGGACAACAGTGATTATCAAATTACCAAATTGATCTGATACTTCAACTCCGCTCAATTCCCAAGCGCCCGCTGATACCTACCGACATCCATCTGAGCCACCAATGGCACACCAGCCAGCAAATGATCCGCAAGGTTCTTCCCCAGATAAGGCGCCAGCGAACAGCCCTTGCTGCCCATCCCATTCAGTATCCCTACTTGTGAATGAAGCGGATGCATTCCAACAAATGCATCCCGTGTAACCGTTGCCGGTCGTATAGCGGCATGATGCTCTTGAATTTTAAAAGGCAATCGAAGCCATTGATGTAAATGGGTCTCCGAACGTTCCCGGAATTCTCTTGTCGGTAATTCATCCTTGAAATCCCAGTCAAAGGTGGAACCGATCCAGAATCCACCACCCGGCCAGGGAGCAATACTCAGTGTACCCTGCTTGAATATCGCTGTTGGCGACAATCCCGGAATGGAGGCGATCAGGTATTCTCCCTTATTCAGCGCAAAGGGCAGTCGCTCGAAATAAGGATTTGTAACAGCTGCGTATCCCGAACAATCTATGACTGCTTTCGCCGCTATTCCCTTATAACGGATGCCTTCATCCTGTAATTCACATTGGGTCCAATCAAAGCGTTCTTCCTGAATTGCATTGCGTGCCTTCAAAACGTCCCGATGCGCTTCCAGGAACACAGCAACATCGATCAGAAAAGCATCCGGTATGCTACCTACCCCATAATGGTAATTAAAATGGCCGCCCTCCGCAATAGAAGTATGATACTGCAACAACGCTTCATGAGTAGTCTGTGATTTCTGCTCAAAGAAAGCCGCCTCTTCTGCAGTGCTGAAAAAATTATGAATAGCTATTGGCCTTGCAAACCTGCGACCAGTTCTTTCCTGATAATCTTCATACGCCATGCGTGCAAAGGGCTGAATGGTATCTCCCATCCATTGCCTCGCGAGACGTTTGCCTGTAACCGGATTAATGAGGCCCGATGCTGCACCACTGGCAGAGTGCTGTGTTCCCGGATCCATTACCAGCACCGAAGCACCCGATTCCAGCAGGTAATGACTAAGCCAGGACCCACAAAGGCCCTGTCCGATAATCAGATAATCAAAAATCACCTTGAAAAACTAAGAACATAATAAAAGGTTGAATACCGACTTGTCAGCGATAAAGATGCGTTAAAGCAGTAGGAAAGCCCTGTTTCGCCCTAAAACTGCCTCCATCAAATCACAGTTTTGGAGGAACAAAAATAAATCTTCCCTGAAGAATGCATTATTTTGATCCTTGGCCTGGCCAGGCCGCCTTGCAATTTGTGAATCAGAAAACTCCATGGCTACAACGAATACCCTCTTCGATCTTGCTACCCGTGTCATCCAACACACCGGGCAAAACCTGTTTCTGACCGGCCGGGCAGGCACGGGTAAGACCACCTTCCTGAAGCATATCCAGAAAATCTGCAACAAGAAAACAGTGGTAGTGGCACCAACCGGAGTGGCCGCCATCAATGCCGGTGGCGTGACCATGCACTCCTTTTTCCAATTACCCTTCGGGATGTTTATCGCGGATGCTCCGAACTATCATGGGGATGAGTATTCCGGCCACCAGGTGGTAAACCGCCACCTGCTGTTTCAGAAGTTGCGCATCAATTCCAATAAATCCAGCCTCTTACGGGAATTGGAATTGCTGATCATCGATGAGGTCAGTATGCTTCGTGCCGATGCCCTGGATGCCATAGATACCATCCTTCGGCATTATCGGAAACGCTACCTGGAACCCTTTGGCGGCGTCCAGGTCCTTTTCATTGGTGATCTCTACCAGCTTCCTCCAGTACTTACTCAGGGTGAGGCCGAACTATTTTACGAATACTATAAAAGCCCCTTTTTCTTTGATGCCAAGGCTTTGGCAAATGACCCACCACTTGTCATTGCGCTCAAACATATATACCGGCAACAGGATGAAGATTTCATCCGGATCCTGAATGGGATCCGGAATAATTCCATCGAGGATAGCGATCTGAACATCCTCCATCAGCAATACAAGCCCTGGATCCAGCCCGCAGAGGGTATGATCGTGCTTACCTCGCATAATGCGCGTGCCGATGCCATCAATTATCAAAAGCTGGATTACCTCAATGGAGAAACACGGACCTTTGAAGCCATTATCGGTGGGGAGTTCTCTGAGAAAGCAATCCCGGCTGAAAAATCCCTGCAATTAAAAATCGGTGCCCAGATCATGTTCATCACGAATGAGGCGGGTGAATTTCGGCGTTATTATAATGGAAAACTGGGCCGTATCGTCGATTTTGGTGAAGAGGGTGAAATCCGGGTAAAGCTGTCCCCACCTATTGGAGAACCTGAAAAGGAGGGGCAGGAGTTCCTGCTGGAACGACATGTCTGGAAAAATATCCGCTACAAATATACCGCGGAAAAGGATTCGGTGGAGGAAGAAGAATTGGGATCCTTTAGCCAATATCCCATCCGCCTGGCCTGGGCGATCACTATTCATAAAAGCCAGGGGCTGACTTTCGATCAGGCCATTGTTGATGCCGGACAATCCTTCGCGGCGGGTCAGGTGTATGTAGCCCTGAGCCGGATCAGGAGCCTGAACGGGCTGATCCTTCATTCTAAAATACCGGCCAATGGGATCAGTATGCCGGAGCAGGTGATTGACTTTTACCGGCGCGATATGGAGGAAGGGCAATTGGAAGCAGCCATTGTAAAGGAGGAACTGGCCTTTGCCCGCGAGGAACTGGTTCGTTGGTTTGATCTGGAAAAATTGAGATCCGTTTGGGAACAACACCATGACTCCTATATTGGTAAGGCTATCCCTGGAATAAAAGAAGCTACCGGTTGGAGTTGGACAATCCTGGAACAGATCTCCCAATTGTCGCAAACTTCAGAAAACTTCAAAAGGCAGCTTCATTCCCTGCTATTCCCCAATCCGGATTTCAGGGTTGTTTTTGAACGGGTCAAAGCCGCTACGAATTATTTTAACCCAATACTGGAACAGGAAATTCTTTCACCGCTAATCGAACATTATAACACCTGGAAGACTAAACCCAGGACCAAAAAATATTTGCAGGAGCTCGTGGTATTGGAGGCAGCAGCGCGGATATTGAAAAAAGGTTGGGAGCAGGCTATTAAGCTTACAGAAGGGCTTTCAAGAGGCTTGCTAGCTGGAGAATTATTACAGGATACCGGCACCCTGGAACCCAGTCGGCTGGATTCAAATGTCCCGGAAAATAACAAGCTGAGTGTAGGCGAAACCTATACTATCACGCTGCTATTGCTTCAACAGGGGAAAAACATCGAATCGATCAGCCAGGAACGGGGCATGAGCCTGGGTACCATCGAAAGCCATGTTGCTCGTTTAATTACTGCTGAACAAATTAAGGTAGAAGAGGTAGTTCTTCCAGAAGCATTGCTTCTAATCCGTGAAGCCATCGCAGGACTTAAGGTAGTTCATTCAACAAAGGATCTGAAGGCGGTATTATCCGATGATATCAGTTATGGAATGATCCGTATGGTACTTGCTGATTATGATCTGAAAGCTTCAAAACAGGATAAGCCGTCGGCAGTTCATCACGACCTGCCCTATTAGAATAGCCCATTCAGATATAGTAAGAAACAAGGGCAATTATCAAGTTGTTCACAGGTCCTATTCGTAACTTCGCAATCATTGATTCTTCATCTATATAATTTTATTCGCTTGCCGATCCTGATTTTCTTTATTATCCATTGGTATCTGTCGCTTTTTTCACAGACCTTTTTCCAGCACCGTTTTGCAGCGCATGGAGCGTTTACTATGAGCAAGGGCTGGGAGCGGTTCTTTTATGTACTGGCTTGGATCACACAGGGTTCTTCCTACCTAAGCCCAAGAACCTATGCCATTATGCACCGAATGCATCATGCGTATGCTGATACCGAACTGGATCCCCATTCACCCGCCTATTCAAAGAACGTGTTTGATATGATGTGGAAGACCCGCAGGATCTATCTGGATATTTTCAGAGGTCGGCAGGCCGTCGACGAGCGTTTTATGAAAAACCTTCCGGATTGGGAGCGCTGGGATAAATGGGGCAATACCTTGTTATCCCGCACTTTATGGATTGGAGCTTATGTAGCTTTTTATGTGGCTTTTGCACCCTCTATCTGGTGGTGGTTATTATTACCGATTCAGATTACCAGCGGCGCCGTTCATGGTGCAATCATCAATTGGTTTGCGCATAAGTATGGCTATGTCAATTACAAGGTTAAAAACACGTCACAAAATCTCTTTTCAGTAGACGTTATTATGCTGGGCGAAAGCTATCATAATAACCATCATAAATATCCCAGCCATATCAATTTCGGAAAGCGTTGGCATGAATTGGATCCGATCTATGCCGTTATTAAAGGCCTGAGTTGGCTGAATGTGATTCAGCTGAAGAAGCCTGCTCTGGTGGTGGCTGGTCAGCCGGAGGAAGTGGTTGAATTTTAGAAAAAAGTATACGGTCACACCGTCCCCTTTTGAGAATGAGTGCCCGGATTATCAAGGTACATTAGATAATCCACTGGCCTTAAGTCCTGGGGTATGTCTAATGTGCCATCTGGAATCCATTGAGCAGTAAACCCTGGCATTATTTTTCATTAAGGTGTTAAAACAAAAACACCATTCATCATGAAAAAGACAATCTTAGGGCTGATCGCTTGTTCTTCCCTGATCCTGGCTGCCAGCTGCAGCGACAATCAGTCAACAGATTCCAAGGAAGTAGCTAAAGAATCCAATGAACAGAAAGTGGACAGCAATAAACTGCCCGCTCAAATGGAGGATGATTCCAAATTCGCTGTTGCGGCTGCCGATGGTGGCATGCTGGAGGTTCAACTGGGCAAACTAGCCGCGACTAATGCTTCCTCTAAGACTGTCAAGGACTTAGGAAAAATGATGGTGAGCGATCATAGTGCTGCTAATGAGGAATTAAAAGCTCTGGCTGCCCGCAAGAATATCACGCTCCCTTCCGGCTTAAGTGATAAATCCCAAAAAATCTATGACAAACTTGCCGCCAAAACGGGCAGTGATTTTGACAAAGCCTATACTGAAGACATGGTAGATGATCATAATGAAGACATTTCAGATTTTAAGAAGGAAGTTGATAAAGGAACTGACGCGGATGTAAAGGCATGGGCCGCAGGAAAGGTTCCCGTTCTGGAGCATCACCTGGAAATGTCAAAGACCGCTAAAGATGCTGTTCATAAATAAACAGTGCTTGAAACATTTGGAATGAGTGTGGTTCGATCTATATTTTTGAATCACGAAGTGTGTATTGCAGGGCATTTTGCCCTGCAATTTTTTGTCCCTTCTTCAAATAATTCAGCGCATTATATAATTTTTTCGTAGATTCCAATAGTGAGGCTGATTGAGATCAAGTAAGGAGCTCATATAGAACAACTGTAGGTTTGTGGCTCAAATTTTAATACCTTGGTCGCTGAAGAACATGGGCTTGGAGCCCATTCAAGAGAAGCCATCCATTGTTCGACTAATTGCATATCCATGAGTAAAAACAGGCTTGAAGCCTTTAGCGATGGCGTAATTGCTATCATTATTACGATCATGGTTTTAGAACTAAAAGTTCCGCATGGTACTACCTGGCAGGATTTACAACCGCTATTACCCGTATTCCTAAGCTATGTACTCAGCTTTATTTATATCGCCATTTACTGGAACAATCATCATCATATGATGCAGTCGGTCCAGCATGTGGACGGAAGTGTATTATGGGCCAATGCACATCTTCTGTTCTGGTTATCCCTGGTACCCTTTGGTTCTGGCTGGATGGGGGAAAACTATCATAGCGTGATACCTGTTGCAGTATATGGCTTCCTTTTGCTAATGAGTGGCGTGGCTTATACGGTCCTGGCCCTGAGGCTCGTTGCCATTCATGGGAAGGAGTCACTGCTGGGAAAAGCCATTGGTTCCGATCAAAAGGGGAAGATATCCCTGGTATTCTATGTAATGGCTATTTGCCTGGCATTCGTAAATACGAAAATTAGCCTTGCATTATATGCTATTGTTGCTTGTATCTGGTTTATTCCGGACAGCCGGATCGAAAAGCGACTGAAGGGGGATTCGGATCACTCGCTGTCCTGAACAATTTTTTTCGTTCCTTCATAGAGTTCATACTCTAATAGGCGGCTGTCAATTTTGCTGGTATAAAACTCGATCCTTCGCTTGGCTTTAAGACCTATATGCTTGGCAAGTTCCAGGTTTCCGGTAAAAATATAACCCCAGTAGCCGCCACATTTTTTCTTCATGAAATCGCCAATTTCACTGTAGGTGGTCTCTAGTACACTGATATCCCCGAGTCGGTCGCCATATTCAGGATTGATCATCAGAATGCCTTTTCCTGTTTCAGGTATCGCTGTTTCCCGGAAATCGCAGACCTGGAACTCAATCAGGTTTTCCACGCCGGCTGCTTTTGCATTTTTTCGGGCCGCTTCCACAGCTACACTACTATAGTCCGTGGCTATGATCCGTAATCCGGGAACCTCGTCCAGGATCATGGCTTCGAGTTGACCCCGCTCTTCCAGATATACATTGGCATCATAACCCAGGATATGCATGAACCCGAAATTGTCCCGAAATAATCCCGGGTAGGTATTGGTAGCGATCAAGGCCGCTTCTATTGCAAGGGTTCCGGATCCACACATCGGATTGATAAAGGCAGATTGCCGGTCCCAGCGCGTAGCTAATATCGTAGCAGACGCAAGGGCTTCGAGCATGGGTGCCCGGCCTGGTAATTTTCGATACCCATGTCGGGCCAGGGAAGACCCGGAAGTATCAATAAAGATTTCAGCCTCCGTGTCTTTCCAATGAAGGTGGATCACTGCCCCATCCGTAGCAGAACCTGTTGAAGGCCGTTCGCCTCGAAGGTCCCGGAGCCGGTCCACTATGGCATCTTTCACCCGGAGATTGGCAAACATGCTATTATTGATGCTTTCATTAAGCACATTACTTGTTACCGAGAAATATCCATCTGGTGGCAGAATGGTTTCCCAAGGGTATTCCTTAACTGACTCATACAGTTCATTTGCATTATGAGCCGTAAACTTAAGAAGACTATAGAGCACCTGGCTGGCACAACGCAACATCAGGTTAAGACGGATGCAATCGTTGATATTGATTTCAAGTTCCAGGCCTGTAGGAAAGGCCTCCTGGATACCGAAGCCTGCCGATTCCACCTCTGTTTTAAGGAATGGCGTCAAGCGCTTGTTACAAGTAATGATGACTCGGCCAGGGGTATTAAAAAACGGCATATTAATCACGAAGGTAACCGATACCGTGCCGCTTCCCTGATTGCAACCTGGATCAGGGCCTTAGCCCTTAGGGATCCTTCGATAAACAAAGAAAGAAGGAAGCATTAAAGTAGCTGCATTATCAGGCTCAATAAGTTCCTTAGCCAGAAATGAAGTAGAGCAAAAATGCTCCATCATGGTTTTAAAACTGAGATCCTGGTCTTCTTTCACTGGAATGGAATATGCGCTATTCAAAAGTTCAATATTCTGATCCATGGTGCTATTGTTTTCCATTCGTCACTTAAAATAAGTGATGGACCATAATCAAGAATCAGGCCTGAAAGTGTTTGTTTTTAGTAAAAGGCAGTAATAATTGAAGCACTAGATTCATTAATGTTATTTTATCTATGACTTTAATTATCAGGCTTTTGATATTAAGAACTAATAATCAAACTGTTATAATAATTTTTAGTTCTTTGAATGCAATATATTTTGCATGCAAGTACCGTTAAAAAACGGTATAATAGCTTGTTAACGCATTTTACCTTTGACTTCGTGATCAAAGCCTCATACTCTATTATGGCAAACGAACAGAATTTAATGATGCAGCCAGAAGATCGGATGATCAACGTAAATGATGGCTGGCAAGTACTCCTTTGGTGCAATTCCTTCGGTATTACTAAAACTCAACTTGAAAAGGCCATTGGTTCCGTTGGCAATGTCATTGTTGACATCAAGCATCATCTTAGTGTGAAACACTGAATGTAGGTATGTTATAATGAACTGAATAATTAGGCCCCACAAGATTTATCCAAGCCCCTGAACAACCCTTCACTAACCATAACTCCGTCTCCGTGCATAACAGGGACGGTTTTTTTTATTGCATCCTTTGCCCTTCTTAGGCGAACCTTTTTTCACCATGCTACGGCGAGCCAATAAAAAAAGCTGCCTGGCCATTACACCATGCAGCTTTAAAATAAAAAAGGATCTTATTAGATCAGCGCAACGCTCCGCTCCACAAAGGCCGTGAGTTCCGGGCCCGTCAACATCCCCTGGGATAACAATGCCAGGTCAAATGCCTGACAAGCTAACTTAACCTGAGTATCCTCATTGCTTTCATTCAGAATCTTGGAGATCAGCGGATGGTTTCCATTAATGGCCACCTTATAACGGTCCGGCATGGCTCCGTAAAAGTTCATTCCGCCACCACCACCCATCGCTGCCATATCCTTCATCCGGCGCATCCACTCGTCCATAGTCAGGGTAACCGGAGGCGTATCCGTACTCAGGCTTTCGACCTGAACATCCATACCTGGTTTGGTAACCGCCTTGGAGAAAATATCTTTCACTTTTGTGATCTGCTCCTCATTCAGCAACTCGGCGATTGGCTCATCCTTTGGGATCAGCTTATCGGCAACTTCTGAATCGATTCGCTTGAGATGGGTTTTCTCCAAACTTTGTTCCAGATGAGAGATGAAATGGTTGTCGATCGGTGAATTCATCAGCAGGACATCATAGCTGCGCTTTTCTGCGGCCTGGATAAAGGAATCATATTTAGCCGCATCCGGTGTATACAGGAAAACTACTTGACCTTCCTTATCGGTTTGCAAAGGCTCCACTTTTGCACGGTATTCATCCAGAGTAAAATGAGTGCCCTTCGTGTTCGTTAAAAGAACAAAATCCTTGGCCTTTTCTGCAAACTTGGGCTCGCTGACCATACCGTACTTCACAAACAGTCCAATATCGGTCCACTTGGATTCATAAGCTGCACGGTCCGCTTTAAACAGCTCTGCCAATTTATCGGCAACCTTCTTCGTGATATAGCTATTGATCTTTTTTACAGCGCCATCGGCCTGCAGGAACGAACGGGAAACATTCAATGGAATATCCGGAGAATCAATCACACCATGTAACAACATCAGGAATTCCGGAACGATATCCTTTACATCATCTGTAATAAATACCTGGCGGGAGAACAGCTTGATCTTATTTCGTTGCAGTTCAAAATCCGGTTTCAGCTTCGGGAAATAAAGGACGCCGGTAAGATTGAATGGATAATCCACGTTCAGGTGGATCCAGAATAGCGGGTCTTCGGAATACGGATACAATTCCCGGTAAAAGTCCAGGTAATCGGCATCGGTCAATTCAGATGGTGCTTTCGTCCAGATTGGATTGGTATTGTTGATGATATTGTCTACCTCAACATCCTTCCATTTCTTCTTTCCTTCCTCATCTTCGCCATCTTCTACGTGTTCTGTTTTGGTGCCAAACTGAATCGGAACCGGAAGGAACTTACAATACTTGTCCAAGATGCTTTGCAGGCGGGACTCTTCGAGGAATTCTTCACTTTCAGCATTAATATGAAGGATGATATCCGTCCCCCTATTGGTTTTGGTTCCGTCCTGGATATCGAATTCTGTGCTGCCATCGCAAGTCCAATGGGCAGGCTGTGCTCCCTCCTGGTAGGAAAGAGTTTGAATTTCTACCAGATCTGCCACCATGAAAGCTGAATAAAAACCAAGGCCAAAGCGACCAATGATCTCTGCGGCATCCTTGGCTTCCTGGAATTTCTCCATAAACTCGGTAGCTCCGGAGAAGGCGATCTGGTTAATATATTTCTTGATCTCGTCGGCAGTCATACCGATACCCATATCGGAAATGGTCAGGGTCTTGGCTTCTTTATCAACGGATATTTTGACACGGAGTTCCCCTAATTCACCGTTGTAATGGCCCAGGCTTGCGAGGCGCTTCATTTTCTGAGTAGCATCGACCGCATTAGAAACCAATTCCCGGAGGAAAATTTCATGATCGGAGTACAGGAATTTCTTAATAATCGGGAATATATTCTCTGTATGGATCGAGATCGTACCGTGTTCGTGCATCATATGAGTCGTTGGAATTAAATTTTATTGGTAATGTTGGCAAGAGGACAAAGTCTGTTCCATTGCTGTTCAAGTTGTCAGATTGACAGAACTATCCGATATTTTTGAATAGAAACTGACTTCCTGAATTCCTTGAATAGGGCATTGTCAGTCTGAAATACGATTAGACCAATAAGTTTGATAAATTAGGGATCTCATTATGAACCGCCTCCGCGACATACTCATTCATATTCTGTGTTGTGCGGCTTTTTTATCGATCCCCTTATTCCTTTCCCGTGAATCACCCGGGGTATTCAATATGGATCGGGATGACTGGCGGGATGTATTAGGGTATACCTTGACGATCGGGTATTTTTATTTGAACTTTTATTTCCTGATTCCAGACCTCTATTTGCGGAGGAATTACATTGTTTTTGGATTTCTGACGGTGGCCAGTTTTGGGGTGATCACCATTTTACCAAAACTGGTATTACCGGATTGGGAGCATGCAAAGCATACGAGTCGTATTAACCAGGATTGGCTCCTGGACATCAATCACGGCTTATTCCGTTTTCTTGCAGTATTCCTGATCTCCCTGATGCTCCGAATCCGCGATCAGTGGAAGCGGGCCCGGGAAGATAAGACCACGGCAGAACTGGCCTTTCTGAAGTCGCAGATCCAACCACATTTTTTATATAATACGCTCAATACCATTTACGCGTTATCTATAGAACGGGCACCGGAAACCCCCGGAGCCATTGCCCAATTATCTGCGATGATGCGTTATGTTACCGATGAAAGTGCTCGGGACTTTGTGCCACTGGAACGTGAATTGAAATACATTCAGAGCTATATTACTTTGCAGGAACTGCGATTTGGTCGCACCGTGGGCATTTCCAGTATTGTGACCGGGGAGGCGGAGAATTACAAGATTGCACCGATGATGCTTATCCCCTTTATTGAGAATGCCTTTAAACATGGTATCAATCCGGAAGAGGAAAGCGGGATCGTAGTCCGGATCAACATTGACCATGGAGAATTGCGGATGAATGTGCGCAACCGATTGGTACAAGTATTGCGGGAAGATGAACGGGGTCTTGGTTTGGCAAATACCAAAAGTCGCCTGGATCTACTTTATCCCGGAAGATATGAATTAGCCATATTTGCAAAGGACGGCGTTTACAGTATCAACTTAACACTTACTCTTTGATGATAAAAGCCATTGCCATCGACGACGAACCACCAGCACTCCGGATCATCGAGCGTTTTGCCATGAACATCACCGGAATGCAACTGGAGAAAAGTTTTACCCGTCCAGGAGAAGCCCTTGAATACCTGAGGGCGCATCCGGTGGATCTCCTATTCCTGGATATACAGATGCCATCGGTTTCCGGACTCCATTTCTATAAAAATCTGCCGGGTGAACCCATGGTGATCTTTACCACAGGCTATAGCGAATATGCTGTAGAAGGTTTTAACCTGCAGGCCGTGGATTATCTTTTGAAACCCTTTACCCAGGAGCGTTTCGAGCAGGCGGTTGCGAAGGCGATCCAGGCCTTTGAGTATAAGCAGCAGCAAGCTACCGGAGGGCAGCAATTCATTTCCATCCGGGCGGATTACAGCGTACACCGGGTGGCCCTTTCCGATATCCGATATATCGAAGGATTGGATGATTACCTGAAGATCCATATTGAAAACGCCAAACCCATCGTTGCGCGCATGACCATGAAGGCGATGGTGGAATGCCTGCCTGCAGCGACCTTCATGCGGGTTCACAGAAGCTATATTATTCCCCTGGCAAGGATCAGTATGGTGCGGAACAAAACGATCTATATCGGAGAGGCGCAGATACCGATTGGGGGTTCTTATGAAGAGGCCTTTTTCAAAGCCTTTTAGGTACCTACCATACACTTAAACCGCTTGTCCAGATAGGATTAAGCGATTGGTTCTTTCTGGCTGGCAAGGCATTCCACTGCTGCCTCGACCATATTCTTGCTTCCAATAAAAATGGGCACCCGCTGATGCAAATCCGTAGGCTGTACGTCCAGAATCCTTTGGGTTCCAGTACTCGCCATTCCTCCTGCAGCTTCAGCCAGGAAGGCCATGGGATTGCATTCGTATAAAAGGCGAAGCTTACCACTTTTAGCACTACTATCGGCCGGATACATAAAGATGCCTCCCTTGATCAGGGTCCGGTGCATATCGGCAACCATGGATCCAATATATCGGTGACTATACACCTGATCCATACAATCATTGAGGTACTTTCTGACTCCTGAGTCGTATTTGGACCAGTTGCCCTGGTTAATGCTGTAGATCTTACCCTGTTCCTTGCAACGCATATCCCGATGCGAAAGGCAGAACTCGCCGATACTTGGCTCCAGGGTAAACCCGTTGACACTGGCTTTGGTTGCATAGACCATCATCGTGCTCGATCCGTAAATCACATAACCGGCTGCCATGAGGTTCTTTCCAGCCTGCATGAAATCTTCCTTGGTACAGCATTCTCCTAAAGGGGAAATCCGACGGTAGATAGCGAAAATGGTACCAATGGAAGCATTGCAATCAATATTGGAAGATCCGTCCAAAGGATCAAAGAGGACGACATACTTGCTTTGCAGGCTGAATTCATCATCAAAGCAGACCACGTCATCATTTTCCTCGGAGGCGATACCTGCACAATCTGCACTGCTGCGGAGTACCGAAATGAGCATTTCATCCGCATAGACATCCAGTTTCATCTGCTCTTCACCCTGAATATTGGTAGCTCCTTGTTTGCCAAGGATTCCTTCCACCAGACCTGCCTTCTGAACCTGTTTATTGATCAGTTTACAAGCCAGACCAATATCCCTTAAGAGGGCGGATAATTCTCCGGTAGCCTGGGGAAATTGACGAGTTTCCTGGATGGTGAATTCATCCATAGTAATCAGCTTGCGAAACGTATTGACCATGCTTCTATACAATAATTTAATGCAAAAATAAGGCGGGAAGCATAGATACTGGCATCAGGGCATATTTCTCTTGGAATATGATTTTTTCAACAATTCTGCGCTTTGCGTTTGGGGAAGGGGGGGCATGCGCTAACTTAGCCAGGGTGATACAGTTTTACAAGAATATAAACCGGCAAACCCTTGAAATTGATCAGCCGGAAACAGCAAATTGGATTAATGTTTCTCCGCCATTCCAGCCGAAGGAAATCGATGATCTCAGTGAAAAACTACTGATCCCGCATGATTTCCTCACGGATACATTAGATATTGAGGAACGTGCCCGTTTTGAAATGGAAGATGAGGTCAAATTGCTCATCCTCAAAACACCGGTTGAAAACAAATCGCTTAATGAAAGTGATGCCTACTACATAACGATTCCTATTGCCATTATCATTACCGGGTTGAGCCAGGTTGTGACGGTCAATTCTTTTGAGAACGATGCCATTCGCCGCTTCCTGAGCACCTTTGCGAAGCGGCACCCGGAACGGCCCAATATGATGGTGCTGAAGATTTTTGAGAAGGTCGTGATGGACTTTATGGAGGTATTGAAAGAGATCAACCACCGCCGGAACATTTTTGAGCAGAAGCTATATGACTCCAACCGGAATGAGGAATTATTGTCTTTAATGCGGGTTCAGAAAAGTCTCGTCTATTTAATCACGGCACTCAGGACAGATGAATTACTATTGATGAAATTGGAGCGGACCAATTTTCTGAATTGCGATGAGGACGAGAAAGAGTTCCTGAATGATTTGATTGTAGAATTCAGCCAGGCCCTTGAAATGGCCAATACCTACACCAATATTCTGTCTTCCTCATTGGATGCCTTTGCAAGCATCATCAATAACAATATGAACATTGTTATTAAAAGGCTTACGGCAATCACGATCATCTTGTCTGTACCAGCATTGGTCGCGGGCTTTTTCGGAATGAATGTGCATTTCCCTACTGAAAATACGATCGTTGGGTTTTATGCGGCATTGTCTATTTCAGTAGTCTTGTCCATATTATTAAGCCTGTATTTCAATAAGAAAAAATGGTTTTGATGGATGACCGCCACATTTAGACCGACCCTTCGTTCAGGGAACAGGTTTACTTCGATTAAAGGTTTATGAGGTGGAACAGCCGACTTCGCTCAGGGATCGGGGTTTCCGACTTCGCTCAGGGGGCGGTGTGTTCCCGATCCCCCCTTACCAAATGATCAAATTACCAAATCACTGTTGTTCGGTAAACATTTTGAATAAAAATGAAAAAAGTGTTCTCAAAGGAATAGCATTCTTAATAGTAGAAAGTCGAAAGACAAAAGTAGAAAGCTGTTTTTCGGATGTACCAATATTTGGTGGCTACTTTCGATAGCAGATACTTTAAATAACAGGTACTTTAGATAAAAAGTAGAAGGTTCCCACCGTCGCTAGAAGCTATGGTGGGCGCGGGTGGCTAGACCCCGTCTAGTCACGACTGGATTTCCAATCCTTGGCCGCCATAGCTACCAGCGACGGAGGCCCCTGATTGGGGAGTGGATTGTTAACTCCTACTTACTAAAAGTTTTCTCAGCCATCGGGGGGCCAGCCGTCGCTTGCAGCTATGGCCGGTGAAAATGGCAAATCCAGCCGTTCTTAGACGGGGTCTAAGAACAACTTTTACTGCTTGTCTGAAGTAAAAGCTTACAATGACCTATCTACCTGAAGGGGGGCTTACTTTTGAAATAAAAAATTTCATTATTGATTATCAATCGATTAAAGGCCCAAAAACGACGTTTCCAATTTTAATCGGACAACAGTGATTACCAAATCACCAAATTGATATGGCCCTTCCATTTGCCATAGTGGCATGTGAATGGAAGGATGAACTATATTTACTTGTATGGCTTATTTTAATGTGCGAGTTTATGGAATTTGGATTTCTGAGTCCCGCCTTTTGGTCAATGAAGAATTCATCAAAGGAAGAAAAGTCCTTAAACTTCCGGGAGGCGGCTTGGAATTAGGTGAAGGATTATTGGACGGTTTGAAGCGGGAATGGCAGGAGGAATTAGGCCTTGAAATAGAGATCCTGGCGCATTACTATACCACTGATTTTTATCAGCAAAGTGCATTCGATAATTCGCAGGTGATTTCTGTCTATTACCAGGTAAGCGCAGATTCAACCCTTGAAATAATTAATAAGGAACTAAATGAACGGGCCTATTGGCTACCCTTAAATGAATTGAGGCCCGAATCTTTTACGCTACCCATTGACCAGGTGGTTGCCCGCAAATTGATCCTGGAATTGGAATCCAATTGCCTTTAGTAATTAGCCCATAATACAAAGCCAGTCGCAGCCCTGTAACTTAGCCGCTCTTTTATGAAACTTCTAGTTCGATATCTCCAACCGTATAAGTGGATGATAGCCCTGGCGCTTTTGCTTACGTCTATCAACCAGATCTTTTCCTTATTAAATCCATACATTTTAGGGAAGCTGATTCTAGACCCTTACGTAAATCAAACGCTTCCTGGCGGGAAGTTTCACGGACATGTTCAAAGCCATGTATTCTTCTCGGGTGTTATTACCGGGCTTCTGCTTATTATAGGAGCCGCCATGGTATCCCGGATCGCTAAGGCATTTCAGGATTATGTGGTTAATGTCATCATCCAGAAATTTGGAGCGAATCTTTATACGGATAGTTTAAAACATGCCCTTCGGCTTCCCTTTGCTGATTTCGAGGATCAACGGAGTGGGGAGACACTATCCGTACTGACCAAGGTCCGCCAGGATTCGGCCACATTTATAACCAATTTTGTCAATGTACTATTTGCTACGGTGGTAGGGATCGTTTTTGTGGTTATTGTTGCTTATCGGATCACTCCTTTGCTCCCATTAATTTACCTGGTAGGTGCTGTTATTTTAAGTCTGCTCACGAGTGTCCTTAGTAAAAAGATTAAGGTCATTCAGAAAAGTATTGTGAGTGAAACGAATGCGCTGGCAGGTTCGACCACGGAAAGTCTTCGAAATATTGAATTGGTAAAATCTCTGGGATTGACTGGTCAGGAAATTCGCCGACTTAATGCGACAACCTTCAAGATCCTGAAATTAGAATTGCGTAAGGTCAAGAGCATCCGCTCCATATCTTTTATTCAGGGCACTTTTGTGAATTTTCTGCAACAGTGTATCATGTTTACCCTTTTATACTTTGTGTTTCAGGGAAGTTTAAGTCCGGGCCAATTGATCATGATGCAGTTTTATTCATTTTTCATATTTGGCCCTTTGCAGGAATTGGGAAATATTATTCTTTCCTATCGGGAAGCTCAGGCCTCATTGAATAATCTGGAAACCCTGATGGCAAAACCCATTGAATTAAAACCAACCAATCCGGAACCATTAAATGCGATCAGCAGCCTACGATTTGATTCCGTTTCCTTCCAGCATCAGACGGCAACAAAACCTGCCTTACAGCATGTATCATTCGAAGTTAGTCTGGGGGAAACCGTTGCCTTTGTCGGTCCCTCCGGATCCGGGAAGACTACTTTGGTAAAACTATTGGTAGGATTATACCATCCCAATAGCGGTACCATCTATTATAATAACCATAAGGACTCGGTTATTGATTTTGATGAATTGCGCCATCAGCTTGGCTTTGTAACTCAGGATACCCAATTATTTTCGGGTACCATTAAAGAAAACCTCTTGTTCGTGAATCCGGGAGCAAATGATGCGGAGGTCCTCGATGTCATTCAAAAGGCTGCCGGCCAGAATCTCTTATCCCGTGCAGATCTGGGAATTGATACCATGATCGGTGAAGGAGGTCTGAAACTATCGGGTGGGGAGCGTCAACGTCTAAGTATTGCCCGTGCGCTATTGCGGCATCCTCGGTTGATGATCTTTGATGAGGCCACTTCGGCATTGGATTCGCTCACAGAGGAGGAAATCTCGCAGACTATTCAAAGTATAACCGGATTGCGGGAACATATAACGGTGATGATTGCACACCGGCTTTCAACGATTATGCACGCAGACAGGATTTATGTGCTCGAGAAAGGTCAGATCGTAGAAACGGGTTCACACATGAGTTTATTAGCCGAAAAAGGCCTATATTATGCGATGTGGCGCCAACAGATTGGAGAACGTAAAGAAATCATCCGCAAACCGGCAATGGCTTGATCCGTATTACCAGTTAGATGAATCCTTCGCACTGTTCCAGATCAATTGGCAAGGGTACTCTCTGCAGGTGCTGTACAGTGATCCGTCTCCAACATTTAGAGATAATGGGCCTATAGAGCAATAGTTCAACGACGATATTCCACAGCGCCCCTCAGAACTGTCCATAGCGACCGTCCACAGCGACTTTGCTATCCTATAAGGACCTTTTATGCTGCGGGCTTGCAGCAGTGGGATTTCGATGGAGGAAGCACCCCGCGTATTATTGTAAGGCCCCACCTTCGCCAAAGGCTATGGTGATCCTGAGCAAATAGCTTCGCAGTACCTATAATGCAATACCTATAGTAGTACCTATTGTAGTACCTATTGTAGGGAGCCAATATTGCTGTTAAAGTCCTAAGGCTTTTTATAATCCCTTCCCAACCTGGTCATGCAGTAAAAATTTTGCAGCGACCATCCACAGCCTGCCATTCACAGCGCCCTTATTATTTCCTTTTGGGAATCCGTTTTTCGCCTGTACTACACCCATTGTAGACAATGGCTGCATGTTCCAATCATGAACAATCTAATTGATGCTTTTGCAGAAAAATTAAGTGCCAATCACAGAAACAGATTCCCTGAAGGAATGCCTGTCCCGCCGAATAGCGGGGACAAATTTTGGATCAACGGAATTATTAATATGGATAAGGAATTAGGAATGCAGAATTCAGAACTCCTTGCCTTTCGCAGTTTAAGATGCCCGGCTATACCGCCATCAACTCCCATTTCAATTTAATAAATAAAGCGTGGTTATAATTCGAACCCGGA
>Ga0265327_10000263_pt1 | contig 104045 bp, 85 predicted proteins | sample 41621metaG_FD_202089 | JGI IMG/M metagenome (GOLD analysis project Ga0265327, IMG submission 202089) | Rhizosphere microbial communities from Carex aquatilis grown in University of Washington, Seatle, WA, United States - 4-16-21 metaG | ecosystem: Host-associated > Plants > Roots > Rhizosphere...
ATCCACTTCACGAATACGATGCAGTAGCGCGGCATCGCTTTGCTGGCGCGCAGAAATACCGCGCTGCTGCCACTCGTAAAAGCCACTGCGCGAAACGCTCAACGCTCGACACATACCGCCAATCGAAAACTGAGTTTTATGGTCGGCAATAAAGGCGTACTTCACGGTAGCTCGCGCGCAAAGTACGCTGCCGCCTTCTTTAAAATGTCGCGCTCTTCCGTCACTCGCTTCAGCTCTTCGCGTAGGCGATCGACTTCGCTGCGATCCTGCAGCGGCTTGCGGCCACTGCCACTAAAGGCTTCAGCCTCACTCGATTTCCGCAGTTGGTCGCGCCACTGATACAGCTTGTTACGCGCAACGTTCAGTTGCAAAGCCAATTGGGCAACTGGCATTTGACCGGACTCCAGCAGCCGGATGGCCTCCAATTTAAATTCGCGGCTATACCGTGTTCGCGTACGTTCTGGATTACTCTTTGCTCGTGGTTTGCCCATGGGACACCTCCAGTAGTATTGTCTACCTTCAAGAGTGTCTGGAGAAGCCGGGTTACCTCAATCTGTCACCGTTTTAACTCCGTTTTAACTCATCGATTTCGTCCTTAATCATTCAGCCTCTCTTCAAGCTCTGGGATACTCAGATTAAGTGTCTCATCTTCGTACTCGCCCCACTTCCTTGTCTTAAGAGACTCAATAAAACTTGAAATAACTTTATTATCACAAGACTTTAAAATATCTACTCGTCTCTGGACTTCTTTTCTTTGCTGACTCTGATAATCATCTGGAGAAATATCGTTCAAAACCCCGGTACCTGGGGACCCGTGACTTCTTACCCAAGCACGATGATATGCCGCAACGGATGTCTTGCAGACACACTGACTATCATCATGCGTAGAAAGACTGCCTAGCAAAGCCCAAGATCTAGAACTTCCATCTTGAATAAACTTCTTATACTCAATATCAGCTTTTTCACAAACTGACAAGTCAGCCGAAAAGACGTACTGAGAAAAAACAGCTATTATCAAAAAAAATTTTCGACCAATCATTACTGAACCCTCCCGGCTCCAGGTGCAATATAGAATTTGAAATTTTTTTCAACGACTCCAGGAACCGGCGCATACTGAAAAGTATTAGACCATCCCGGCCTATAATTTCTTAAATCCAAACCTGGAACTTGCTCCAACCCACCACGCACGTCTGTCCCTGGCTTAACCTCATCAAATTCGTTGGGCATACTAATCGGCGAGTAGAAATGTGTAGCTCCATTTGTATTATCAGAGACACTACCATCCAAGAGCCCACGAGATAGATTTAATACAGATGACGAGGGAGCTTGGATATGGCTAAATCCGCGCCAAACATCCGTTACATCTGAAACATTATTTCTAATCATACGATTCACTACTGTGCTACCAACCGCAACTTGAGAATCACGACCATAGATAGAGGCTTCAGACATCATTACACGTCCGAGATTTGCCTCATTGGAAGTATAAGCCGGGCTAAATTGATCTGCAGAGGTAGCAGGGCAACTCCAATTGCAACCATTGCTTAAAAAATAATTCGATGAAGAATACAAGTTCAACGAACTAAATGGTGAGCTGTCACTGTTAAAACTTGCCCCGCCCCCCGAATTAAGCGTATTGGTAGCTGTATTCGCCTTGGTCCCCCACGGATCCGTGTAATTCACCGGACTATTCAACGCATACGTATACCGATTCACCCCATCCACAAAACCCGCCGGGTCCTGCTGCGTGAAGCGCCCGAACTGCGGCTGGTAGTAGCGGCTGCGCATATAGATCAAACCGCTGGCATCCTGCTCGCGCCCCGCATAACCGAACGGCATCGCCGAACCGACACTGCTCTGCTGGCCCCACGCCGAATAGACGGCGAGCATCGCCAATTGCACCTGGCCATCGCTGATCGCGGTCGTCGCCGACGTGATCGAACCCTGCCCGTCGCCATGAAAATAAAAGCGGTCGCTGCCCACCGCACTCATCAGCGGCTCGTCCATATGCGTGCCGTGGATATAGCGCGCCTGCACCGAACTCCAGTTGGCGCTGTAATCGGCGAGAGTATCCGGTCCGCTCAATAAATATTGGTGAGCGACGCCGCCGCTGGTCTTGCCGATGCGCAAGCTGTTGTGATCGTATTGATAGGTCTCGACACCGTTCGCACCGCTGGCGCGTATCAATTCGTTCCAGGCATTGTAGGCAAAGGTCTGCTGCGTACCGCCATCGCTCTGCACGATTAAATTGCCGTTATCGTCGTAATCGAACGATTGCAGCTGTGTGCCGCTCAGTGTGTCCTGGTGAATGGCTTTAATTTGATGAAGATCGTTGACCTCGTAGGCATAAGTCTGCGGCGTGCCGCTGATATTGGTAGTCTGCGTACGGCGATTGCCGAACGGATCGTAGCTGACGGATTCGCTGTACCAACTGCTGACAACGCTCGACAAACGGCCCACGCCATCGTAACTGTAAGAAGCATTGTCGCTGAATAAATTGCCGTACTGCGCGGTGCTCGAGGTCGCCAGGCGGCCGCCGTCGTCGTAGGTATACGCCGTGGCGGTCAGCGGATTGTGCGCGATACGATCCTGCTCGGTGATGGCTTTTATGCGCCCGTCTTTGTAGTAGTCGTAAATCTCCTCCACCAGATTCGGATAACTTTTTTCCACCAGACGCCCGGCGGCATCGTAGGCAAAATTGATGCTGGTATTATCCGGTGTGCGCACACCGATCATACGGCCCACCGGATCGTACATATACGCGGTGGTGGTATCGGCGCCATCGCAAACCAGATTATTGCTGGTTTCGCAGATCTGATTGAGCAGCCCGCCCATGCTATAGCTATAGGCGATGGATTTATTGGCGCGGCTATCGGTGATACTGGCTACGCGATGCGCGCCGTCGTAGGTGTAGGTGTAACTGACGCCATCGCTATCGATGCGGGTCGGCTGGCCCAGCGCATTGCGCGTATAGCGCGCCTGCCGCGTATTCAGGGTGCCGCTGCTGACTTTCGATAACAGCGTGCCTCCGTACCCGTAGGTGGCGGTTGTGATATCGCCGTTGGGACTCTGGCTGCGCAGTACATTGCCGTGCTCGTCGTACTGCAGCACGCGCGCCACCTTGCCGAGCGCATCGGTCTGCGTCAACACGCGCCCAAAATCGTCGTAGGTATACGCCATCTGCAGCTTGAGTTGATCGGCGCTTTTATCGCCGTTGGCGTTAGTGTAGCCGGCGCGAACTTCGGTGCGAAAGCCCAGCGAATTGTACGTGTAAGTGGTAACGGGTCGAACCGTGCCCAGCACCGCATCGCTGTATTGCGCATCGACCGCGCGCACCAGGCGGCCGAGCGCATCGTATTCCGACTTTATTTCACTGACGACATTGGTATCTTTACCAGCGGTGCTGCGTATCACCTGTCCCAGCGCATCGTATTCGAATTCGCTCCAGCGCCCCTCGGCATCGGCGATGCGTTTCAGCTTGCCGCTCTGCTCCTTGCCGTAATAAATATAATTGGTTTCGTTGCCGTTCGGGTCGATCAGCGTTTTAACACGGCCGGTGGCGTCGAGCCGGCGGCTCACCGAGTTACCTTTCTGGTCGTGCGCGGCAATCACCCGATTATTTTCGTCGTAGTCGTAGCGCAGCACATAGCCGTCTGGAGAGGTGGTCGCAATCAGATTGCCGGTGGCATCGTACTCCAGTTGCGTCACGGCGCCGGTGCCGTCGATTTGCTTGGAGAGGCGCCCGGCGGCATCGTAAACATAATTCTTCGAATCGAGCGTCGAGACCTGGCCCGTCGCCACCGCGGTTAAACTCTCATTGGTCAGCAGACCGGCTGCATCGTACGTATAAGCGCGCAATTGGCCATTGCTATCGGTGGCCTTGAGTTTTTTCCCGGCCGCATCGTACACAAACTGAATCGGGTAAAGACGTTCGTCGAAACCGGTTTTCAGCCGGCCGTCCTTATCGTAGGTAAACGCATAGGAGCCCAAGCCTTCGCCGCTGGCAATAACGCCGTCGCCGTTGGTATCGCCGCTATAGGAAACCTGCGTTGGTACCGCGCCGACCGTGTTATTAACGGTATCGGTATAGACATAATTGATCGCCGGGCCGCTGCTCGGCACAGCGAAATCGCGGACGCGCCGCGCCTGCGTGACATTGCCGTAATTGTCGTAGGTCTTTTTCGTCCACGAGATAATATTTGTGGCATTGGTCACCGCGTTGAAGCTGCCTGGCACCACACTGGCACCAAAACCTTTGACGAAAATAATTTCGTCGGTGAGGTTACCTTTGTTATCGAATAAATTAAGCCGATAATCGTCGGCGGCATTTTTAATCAGCTGCGGCTTGCCGAAGGAATTGTAATAAAAATACTTCGTCGTTTTACCGGAGGGCAATGTCTCCTGAGTGATATTGCCATTGGCATCGTAACTATAGAGCGTCTCTTGCCCGAGCGGATCGACAATGGCAGTGCGCAACATCGGGTCGCTGGTGTTTTCGTAGCGATAACTGGTCTTGGCACCGTTGGGCTCGACAATTTCCAGCGGCTGTCCGTCCGGATTGAACAGGTATTGCGTTTTATTGCCGCGCTCGTCGGTGGCGATCGTTTCGCGCCGATAATCGTTGTAATTAAACGTCTGGGTTTCGCCTTTATCGTTATAGTGCCGATACACCTTGCCATTGACATAGTATTCGAAGGTCATTCCGGCGCCATTGGCCGACGAATAACCCTTCATGCGGCGAAAAGCATTGTTGCCCTCGTTTGGCGAGTAATACGAATAATTGCTGGTACCGACATGCCGCGCGCCGTCGAGCGGATTATGGTAGGCAACCAGTTGATCATAATAATCGTAATCGTAGCTATAAACCTCATTGCTCCAACCCAATGTGACCGTGCTGATATGCGTCGGATTTGCCGCGCTATACGCCAATACGATCTGTCGAGCATCCGGATCGACCACGCTGATCAATCTACCGCTCGAATCATAATTCAAAGAGATTTGATTGCCCTTGCCATCATCGATCGCGGTAAGCTTTGCAACACTGTTAACGGTTCCGGCGACCGCTTGAAAGCGATACTTCATACCGGATTTTTCCGTGACAATGATTTCAGCGGGCTGCCCCGATTGGTAGGGGCGGCTTAGCGAGAAATAGAACCCCTTCGGTATAGTGACGACGCCGGGCGTAATATTGAGATTGCCATTGATGAAAGCCGCACCCGTCGCGAGCTTGATGTAGCGCTTGCCGCCATCGGCAGTGGTCCAGATAATATCGGTGGGTTTAGTGCCGGTGGCGCTGTCCGCGACAAATTTCAACGACTGATTAAAGCTGTGCGTCCAGCCATGCCCCAGCGGTCCGTCCTCTTGAATATCTCTGCTGTTATATGAGCGTAAAAAGGTTAGCGGTAAACCACGCGCCGGAATCGAGAAATCGGTTTCCTGCTTATACATATTGCCGGTAACCATATTGACGGGATCGCCCGCCCAGGTCGCGTAGTCTGAAACGCCGTAATTAACGCCGGAGTTCACCACCGATGGCAGCGAATTATTGGTGAAATACTCGATTCCGTAATTACTGAAATCGAAAGCGTCGACAGTGCTGAGCGAAGTTGATTTACTCCAATCGCTAGATGAACTGGTCCAATCCATATGCCAACCGGTAGAGTAGAAATCGGCGTTGGAGGTTAGGTTGTAATCGTTCCAGTTGTAGTTAAAACCGATGCTGGAATAATTCCCGAAATCTATAAAGCTATTGTTATACGATGGAATCGAATAGCCGCCCTTGCTTTGCGAAATCGCATAAGTCTTGAGGTTGGGCTTGTCGGCCAAATAAACATAGCCGTAGAAACCGGGAACGCTGAGCACCTCGCGCGGAATAGTCATTTGCTCGCCGGCGGCGCCTGTGAACCACGACTTAATATCATTGACGGTTGCCTGATCGTAGCATTTCACAATTTGACCAGGTGTAGCTTGTGCGCAGATGGTGAGGAAGTTCTGCAACTCGCTGACATTATGTACCGTGCGCACCGCGTCGGTTACCGCCGGCCGCTGCGGATCGGGTTTTACCAAGGTCTGCGCCATCTGCAGCCCGGTTACCGTGCTTACCGCATCGGCGTTGGCATTCTCCTGCCAGATATACGATTCGTAAGCGGAACCGTTTACCCCCGATAGCGCCAGCATCTTATCGCTCATCGGATCGCCGGAAATATTGGCGGAATTGGTAACCCCGAAGGCATCCACCAGATAACCATCTGAAAACAGTGCGTAGGGTGTGTCGTACATAAACTGGATGGTCGAGCGCAGCGATGTCAACACCGTCGCTTCGGACATCTGCCCGGTTTCGCCCAACAATTTACCAGCTAAATGATTGCCTTCGTCGACATAGCGAATATATTTACGGCCGACGATATGCAGGTATTCGCCAACGATTTCATCGGGGTTATCCCAGGGATCGGTAACCGCCTGCAAGTTTTTCGAAAACCGCTTAAAGCGCTCCGCCAAAAAATCATCGCTTTGATTGGGTGTGTAAACTTGCAACGAATAGTATTCGAGCGGGCTGATTTTATTTTGATAGATCGCGCCGCCCACTAGCGTCCTATTATTTAACTGCGGGGTCACCTTCAAAGTGTAGGTGTTTCGCAGAGGTGTCCATGCCGTTGTATTACAGGTAGTGACGGCTTCGTAACCACTGCACACCAGTCGAGGAAATTGCGGAAGGCAATACCCTGGAACGAATACCTGCTCACTACGGTACGGTGGATAAATCGAATTGACAGGTACCCAGACATATTGATCTGGGACGCAATAAGGGGGAGGAGTCTCTTGAGTCCAACTTGAACAGACTTGGGAAGTTTGACAACTCGCGGCATAAGGCAGGCAGGCGGGGACTTTCGCCAAGGATAACGTCGAATAATAGCCGCTCGTATGCTGGCCCAAAAGAGGTGGTATCCCCGGTGTCGCCACGTTCTGAGTGGGGACTTTGAATCCCGTTACAGCAACGCCATCTACCCTAATGACCGGTTGAGTTTGCGCCGGGCCGGTGCATGCCGTTTGACCGCTCTGTCGATAGCTTTTGAGAAAATTGGTTTGCGGTACTGCGTTATACGCGCTGGGGGGAATTACGCCACCCGGAAAATTAGCGTAGCTTTGTGCATCCTGTAAATAATCCGCAACGTTTACCGCCGCGACGTCTTCAAAAGATAGCGTTACGCGGCCTTTGGCGAAAGTGCTGTAGGGAATATCAACGCCCTGTCCCTCGAAGTCCAGATGCGCATATTTGATCCAGGAGTCGATCGCTGTACTGTACCGCGATGTAGAAGAATATACCGTGTAAGGCAGCGAGTCCGGCAAAAACTCCAGATCGACATCACTTCTATGCCAGTTCGTTCCCAAATCCTTGGCGGTGGCGTCCGGATTTGTCGTTCGCGCTGCGGCGAGTAAATCCTCTAAATAAGCTTCCAGCGGCAGCGTTTTAGTACGTGCCGATAAATATTGATCGAAGTTAAAAGGGACACTGGTGTTCACGATACCTTGATCGGGTACGTAACGTTTAAAGCTACCGTCCATTGGCAGCCAGCGGCCCGCGGAATCCACCACTTTTGTTCCGCGATAATTCTCGTAGGGCACGCAGGCTTCGACCCACACATGGTGAGCCTGTAGGGTATTTCTGCCATTAAAATTAGTTAGAGTGGTGACATTAAGCTGGTTGTTATACGCAAGTATCCAATCCATTCCGAAAAAATTTAATGCCTTGTGCCAATAATAATGCTGCGGCAAATCTTCCAGATAGATAACGCCGGTGACATAACGCGCCGGAATGTTGGATGCGCGCAATAACGCGATCAGCAATGATGCGTGATCGATATCGTTGCCACGCTTTGCTTTTAAAGTGGCCAGTGCGCCCTGCTCGGCGCCTTGATAGGGTTCGTAGTCGATTTGATTGACGACATATTCGAGAATCTTGAGCGGCGAATAGCCCAGCGTCTTGGCCAGCGCGGCAATTTCCGCACTATTATCGATTTGCGTGGCAGTGACGCTCAAATCCGGCGCGCGCGCAGCCGTCACATCGGCGGCACCCGGATAGCAGGCCGAGGTCGATGCGGCGACCGCAGGCGGTCCGCCGGCGGAGCTTGGCGTGGATTTCAATGCGCTCAAATCGAACAGCGCCCCATAACTCAGGCTGGGAATAATGTAACTATTGCCCGCTGTCTGTAATTGAATATCGCTGTGACCGTCGGCGTTGTAATCGACTATCGCCAATTGAGCCTGCGCCGAATTGAATTGCGTGCCAAAATCGTAATAGATGTAAGGCGCGACGCTATCCAGCGTGATCACGAACGAGTGATTGGCACCGCTGCCTTGCAGCAAAAGATTTTGTTGCCCTATGCCACGAAAATCTCCCGCCAATATTTTATAGTCCGATGCGGTCGCCCCCAATGCGGCCATATCCTTCCAGGTAAGCTGCGTGGTGCGCAAGTTGCCTATAGAGCCGTCGGGATAAACCGAAAAAATGTATGCCGGCACGCTCGGCGTGAACATGAAGGTAGTGAGCGGGAAAAAGCCGGTCACCGCGACGGTCTGTTTCGCGACGACATATACATCCTTGATGTTGCCGCTCAAGTCCTTCTGGTAAGTGGAATAATATCCCGCTGGAGCGCCTGAAGAAAAAGCTTCTACCGAAATCGTACATAGGCAGAACATCGCCAACCATCGCAAGGCGCGCATTCCAACTTTCATAAGAGATTTGTTCCGTTAAAAAGCTTTATTGGATTTATTGGCTTCGGTCGGAGCGACAGGAATTGTGCGCCTCCCGGCATCGAGCTCGGCCTTTTGACGAACAAGCTCCTTTTCTAAACCAGCGGCATCGATACGCTGCCAATTCGGCTGCAAATCAACACCGAGGCGCGGTGTGGGATCGTAATAAACCTGCCGAACCGGCGAGCTTTCAAGCCGGGTTTGATACAACTCTCGCGCCTGATCGCTAGTAATATCGGCGCGTTCCAGCTTGAATAAAATATCCTTCAGCGTATCGATTCTTTTTATGAGAGGATCGCGTAATGTCGAATCGAGTTCTTGCTGGCGGCTCTTTCCATCACGGCTCGATCGAAAAGATACGTTCGCACCGTTCAATTTCTGCTGTTCGGCGAGCAGCTCTTTCAATTGCGTACGCAGCGCCGGCAGGTCTTGCGTAGCCGGCCCGCGCAAAAAGCCCGGCTTGGCTACCAGGCGGCCAATAGCGGCAGCTTTTGCATTAACGGAGGCCATACTTGCATTTACTGCCTGCTGCGACTCGGCGGCGCCCTCTTTTTTTAAGCGATTGATAAAATCGATGGGGATTGGTGCCGGATCGTTAAACAGCTGATCGGCGCCGCCATAATTTGTCAGCAAGGCAAAGCTCAATAGTCCCGCCAAGCGTAGCCTCACCCTAGATAAACCCATTTCCATCCCCTTGCGAGCAGGTCTTATGCGGCAGCGACTGATTATTTGTGCTGATACCGCAAGCCCGCCCTTTATAATTACACTTTCATTATTTTTTTGGCACTGCGCTCAAGACGCTACCATCCATCAATATAACTGCCGAACTATATTTCCCCATCTTTTTTCCTCCATCAATGACGGGAATATAATCGACAATATAATACCAGCGTGCACTAACATCCGGGCAATGATAGTTGCGCAACGATATTCCATCGACAACGACCCGATCGTATTCCGGATACTTCGACGAAGACCATTTTTCTAGTACCGCAACGATTTTATCCATCGCTAATGGCGGTGCACCGAGCGCCGGCGACCACTGCTCGGTTTTTAGCATTTGTTCCGCAGTGGCGTAAAAACCATACTGCTGCCCTTGCTCAGTTTTAGTGACCCACAACGGAATCGACGAGCAATTGAACGACTCTGCCCAAGCGCATTGCATCGTTGCGCAAAAAACATAAACGAGCCATAAAAGGCGCGCGATAAACTTGAGATACGCCATTTTTTCCACTTAAAGAAATACACCATCCAATGTGCAGGATCCATCGCTGCTCTTTAGCGTATAAAAAAACGTAACGCTTTTTCCAGAGACCGCTGCGGCAAGCAGTAAGGAATACATCGCCTGCCCTCCCGTGGTTGAAATATCTAGATACATTGCGCGCCTCGCGGCCGCATATGGAGATGTGGCAGGAACATTTTGACTGCATCGTCCCGAGCCCGTGCCGATGACCGATGTTGTGTTATAGATTAAAGCCAAGGTACCTGAATTGGAGAATAAAGTAACAGTGCCTACTTCAGTAGCGGGCTCGTCCGCATTGGCGTTTACCGCCTCACTCAACATCAATAAAGTTGCCCCCGCCAATAGCATACCTTTAAACCAGCGCCTTACTTTCATGACCTGTTCTCCGTATCAATTAATAAAAAAAGCATGCCGAAATCAGAACAAAAACACACCAGCTTGCCAGACACGAGACCAGGCAAAGGAATTGGGTAACCAATAAATAAACCGAAGAACAGGATGCCTTGAATTATTTTAATAAACTTAACTGTGAAAGCTCGATAATTAATTATTGATACGACAATATAATATTCATTAAACAGCGTCAAGCAAAAACCCATGCTGGTCAAATGTAATACAGATCAGAAAACAGGCCAAATATCAGCGTTTTCATTGAAAGCAGTTTATTTGCAATACCATGGCATTAAAAAAATAAAAGATGCGACTCATCGAATACTGGCTCAGCGGCTCAATACCGTTAAGCCCGCATTTTCCTAAGAATATTCACCGCCACCCGCAACGGCCAGCCGAGTCGCCGGCCAATACTTTATTTTTTCAGCTTCGCCGTAGCTTCGTCAGCCCTGCTTCTCTCAAAAGCCAGTCTCGCTTCCAACTCGGCAACCGGATAGCTTAAATAGCGGCCGTAACAAAGTTGAAACTAGCCAAGCACGCTGGGCGGGATATCGAACGAGCCGGCTAAATTCGCATGCTCTTCCGCCAGATAATAGCGATTTATGCCGTCATAGTGCACGAACCCGTAACGCGCATCGGTTAGCAATTGCGCCCATTCCGATTCGACATTGAAGGGCGCCTCAATAACGATGAGCCACGGCCGCCATTTTTCGAAATCCATGCCGCGCAACACGGCATGTTCGTGCCCCTCGACATCGATTTTTAAAAAATGGATGGCGCCGTTAACGTATTGCGCGCAAATATCGCTTAGCGTTCGTGTCGATACGCTGCTCTACTCGAGATACGCACCATCGCTATCGAGCGCTGCCGCAACCCTCGCATCGACCGTGGAACGGCCCGATTCGCCGGCATCGAAAAAAATCAGTTCGCCGGTTTTATCGCTCACTGCAACCGGCAGGTTGATATCGCGCTCGCGCGCGGCACAGAGGCGCGCGTAGTACGTCGGCGACAGTTCGATATTGATGCCGCTCCAGCCGTGCTCGTAAAACGCCTTGGTGACAGAGTCCACGGTGGGACCGTTTGCGCTGACATCGATATAAAAACTCTGCGGAAAAAAACGCAGCGCCCGCTATAGCGTAATATCTTCAAAATTCTACGCCTAAGAAATAAAGGTCATATTGTCCGCTCGACTCCCGACAATTTTTTATTAAATAATTCGTATGTTTGTAATCGATTTTTTAAAGCGTCGCAGCATTTGCCGATGCTGCTGCGCCGACAGCTTGCGGTAGCTCAAGGTCTCGAAGCAATCGGTGATTTCCTGCACGAAGCGCCATTGCGGTTGCTGTGACAACACCCAGCGCGCGTAATCACCCGGCGCCATACCCTCCGGCCGCTCGTAACCGTGTTTAGCGAGTCGGCGGCAAAACTGCCGGTAGTAGCGTTGCTCGATCGGCAGGCGCTCGGCGAATAATTGCCGGCCGAGCAATACCGCGGCGACTATCGCCAATACCGCCCCGCCACCGCCGACCAATAATAAACCGATGCGCAACGGATTTATTTCGCCGAGCAGCGTGCGCAGCACGTCGGTCTGGGTTTCATCGCGGTAATTCACCACCCAACGCGTCCACGCATAGTTGATCGCATCGGTGCGCAGCCGCAGTTTATTCAACCAATTTAAACTGCGGTAGCGATTTACCGACAGCGGCGATTGCGCAAAGAATTCTTTTGCCTGTTGACACCTGGCCGGCTAATGGGTGTCCCGGTTTTTTCGGTTTTCCCTCATTTACACTGCCGGCCGTTAATTAATTGGTAAGAGCCCGCGCACAACGAACCGCATGCTGGCTCTGCTTTACGGTCAATCCCTGGAACTGCCCGCCGCCCGCATTAAAAACCTGGGCAAGCGCCAAATTGGCTGGATTTGCGGAATATTCCGTCGAGCTCCAGTGCGCACCGCTTAGCGAACCGATATCGCCATTGTCCACTAAACTGGATTGCATATTTTGCAGCGTCGGACTTGCCGAGTTCCCACAGGCCGGAAACTGGCCGCCAACGCCATAACCCAATTCGCAGACAGCGGGTAAATACCAATCCGCGTAACCGCCGATCGCGGCTTTGCACAAACCGGCCGCATAATACGCTAGGTTAATCGCCGGGCTGGTGGTTGGCGGCGAATAATAATCGACGATCTGTTGCGTATTGCACGCGCCATCGGTGGCGCCGTTACAGGGCGGAGCGACGGAGGTCTCATAGATGCCGGGAATATTGGTGAAATCCGTATCGGGGTCGGTGCCGCTGTTACCGTTGGAGGACCAGATAACGCCACCCGGATAGATCGGCGCCTGGTCGACTAACGCAGCCACTTTGCCGAGCACACTGCTGTTCGCCGGCGTCGTGTCATCGATGGCAAACACATAGCCATCCTGATACACGCTGCCGTAGGTCAATACGCTAATCTGTGGCGCCAAGGTATTGGTGTTGTCGCCAGCAATCGATAGCGTCACCGCAGTGGGATTGGTGTCGCCTGGCGCGGCGCTGGCGGTGGCGCCCGGTGTTACGGTAAGAACGCAAGTTGCACCGGGCGCTACATCGCCGCAAGCCGCCGGAGTTATCGTCGTGCCGACCGGCAATGCCGGCGACAACGAATACGCAACATTCAGCGCAATGTCGCTACCAGTATTGGTAATCGTCAGAGTGCGCGGCGTACCGCTGAGCGCAGCGTTCAAACCTGTATCGTTAACCGCAAGCGCGAGCGCGGACACACTCGCTGCTAGCGTTGCTGCCGTCGGCGTCGGCGTCGGCGTCGGTGTGGGTGTGGGTGTGGGTGTCGGTGTCGGTGTCGGTGTCGGTGTCGGTGTCGGTGTCGGTGCGCGATCGCCATCTGAACTGGAGCCACCGCACGCGCCCAACAACAACATTAAGCTCAGTGCCGGCACCTTATAAAGCGCATGATATCTTGTCGAATTATTCATTTTTTTGCCCCCACCGTTTCGTAAAATCATCTGTTACAGGCCCACTCCTATAGGTTTGCAATGAGTCTAGCCGATTCTGAATATATTGCTTCGCGTAGCTGTAAACAAACATAACGCAATGCTACCGCTGCACTGATTTCGAAAAACCTGGACGGGTTTGTTTTCCACGCTTGCTTCTCATTGTTGGCCACCCTAACAACCCTGCAATCGCCTTGCACCTTTCGGCCTTCCCATCCCGCGAAACTCAACACGTACACCCATCCTTTTTTCAATCTCGTCGACGAAATGGCTGCCGCCCGTTAGCTGATTTCTTTATATCGCCTGTCGAATTAAAGATTCCACATCATCGGGCACGGCCGCTTTAACAAATTGCTTATACGATTCGATGCATCCCGTTGGGTTTGGCGCCAGCGCGGCAAAGCATGGATCGCAATCCAGCCATCCCCAATCGCCCGCCAGCTTCAAGCGATAACTCGACCATCGGTAATCTTCCGGCAATGCCACAATATTAGCCTTTACGGGATTCAATTCCACGTAACGACAACAGGCCATTAAATACGCACCCGTCTCGATGGGACTGATCTTATAACGCCCCTCCCCGAGACTACAGGTGCGGCGCTCCAACTGGCCACGCTGAACAATATGATGCGGGCAATTCGACACAATCACTCTCGCCATCCTTGGCATTTTTCTCTCCCTTACTCATCGAAAATAAAACCACGATTAGCCTTCGGCCTTCTTTACGTAAGACTGAGGTTACTTATGTTATGTGCGTGCCCGAAACCAATTTCTTCAAGCGCAGCAACAACTGCCGCCGCTGCTGCGCCGATAGCTTTCGATAACTCAGCATCTCGAAGCAATCGGTAATCTCCTTCACGAACTGCCACTGCGGCTGCTGTGCCAATACCCAGCGCGCGTAATCACCCGGCGCCATGCCCTCCGCTCGCTCAAAGCCATGCCTGGCGAGCCGTCGACAGAATTGCCGGTAGTAGCGTTGTTCGATCGGCAGGCGCTCGACGAATAATTGCCGGCCGAGCAGTACCGCGGCGACGATCCCCAATACCGCCCCGCCACCGCCGACCAATAATAAGCCGATCCGTAACGGATTTATTTCGCCGAGCAGCGCGCGCAGCACATCGGTTTGCGTGTCGTCGCGGTAATTCACCACCCAGCGCGTCCATGCATAATTGATCGCATCGGTGCGCAACCGCAATTTATTCAACCAACTTAAACTGCGGTAGCGATTTACCGACAGCGGCGATTGCGCGAGAAATTCGCCGCCGCTGACCGCGCGCTCCAAGCCGTTTTCGATGCGCTGCGGCGCCACCGCCGCGGTGGGATCGAAACGCACCCAGCCGCGCGCCGGCAGCCACGCTTCCGCCCAGGCGTGCGCATCGAACTGGTGAACCAGAACGGTGCCGGTGAGCGGATTGATTTCACCGCCTTGGTAACCGGCCACCACGCGCGCCGGAATGCCGGCGGCGCGCAACACGAATACAAAACTGCTGGCGTAGTGCTCGCAAAAGCCACGGCGGCTGTCGAATAAAAATTCGTCGATCGGATGGTCGCCCAATAGCGGCGGCTTTAACGTGTAAAAGAATTGCTGCGCGTGAAAATGTTGTAACAAGGCATCGATCAATAGCGCGTCGTCGGTATTTTCATTGCGCAATTGCCGCGCCCAGGCTTGCGCGCGCGGATTGCTTCGTTTCGGAATCAGTAATTCGCGTTTACGCAGTTGCGCATCCAGCTCCAGATCCAATGTTTCCTGCGGATAAGCGCGCGCGCGATAAACTATTTTCTCATAGACATTGTCGCGCGCGACCAGACGGTAATCGATGGTCAGCACGGTTTTATTGTCGACGCTGACCGGCCGCTGCAAAGCGAACAACCAGCGTTGGTAGGTCGGTTCCAGATAGACTTCGTAATCGATGGCCGGTCCCGCGAGCGCTTTCGACTGCGCTACCGCAAGCGGCGTTTCATCGAAACGATTGCCGCGCCAACGGCGGCCGTCAAACTCGTCCAGCACCAGACCACGCCAATATAAATCGCGCGCCGACGGCACCGCGCCGCTAAATGCCGCGCGAAAAGCCAGCGCGTCCGATTGCGATAATTGCGCGATATCGCCCGGCGCCATTTCGTCCGACATGCCGGTGCGCGCATTATTGCCCGGCAGCGGCACCTGCCATAAAGGCCCGATGCGCGGAAACACCAGGAACAGCAATAACATCAGCGGCAACGCCTGCACCAGCATCGTAGCGGCCGCGCGCAGCGGCTGCCACGAGAGGCGCAGCGGCTGCCGTCCCTGTGTGAATGGCTGCGTGAATTGCGGTTGCGCGGATTGATGCAGCGCGACCAGCGCGGTCGTCAATAACAACAGTGGCAGCAGCATATATAACACCGTGCCCAAACCCTGCTCGAATAAAAATTCGGTGAGCGCAACGAAGTAGCCGAGAAATAATAAAATCAATGCATCGCGGCGCGTCGCGGCTTCGAGCAATTTAAAACTGAAGCAGGCGATCAACAACGCCACGGTCGGCTCCAAACCGACCCAGGCCGCATAGCTGTAGCGAATGCCGAGCAAGCAGCCGACGACTAATACCAGTTTGATAAAGCGATGAGGGAAGGACCATCTGCCCTGATACACCATTGCGCGCCAACAGGCCGATACCAGCCAGGCCAGCGAAACCCAAATCGGCAGGCGTCCGGCGTGCGGTGCGATCACCGCGAACTGCGCAGCCAACAGCCAGGTGAGCGCATGACGATGCAGCCATTGCTGTTGCTGTTGCTGCTGTTGTTTTGGTGACTGCGCGGGCTTGGCGCTCGCCGCTGTGCTCGCCACCGCCGCCTTAGCGCTGCGCCTCAGCATCGAGCTAGCCTCTGCCGAACAGCGCGAGCATGCGCAGGGCGCGATCGCGATGTTGCTCGCCGATATTCGGCGCCAGCGTTTCGCCCGGCAATTGCAGGCCGAAGGCCTCGCCCAGACGATGCAACTCCAATACCCAATAACACAGTCGGCCCAGGCGCTGCTCGCGCTCGCCAGCGACATCGTCCCAGCGCAGCCAATGCGATTGCACCGGCAATTCGGCGAATTGTTTCGATTGCAGACGCTGCCCCTTGGCGTAGGCGCGCCACATGACATGGCGCAAATTGTCGCCGCTGCGGTACAGGCGAAAACCGTAAAAATCTTCGCTGCCCTTCTGCCATTTATTCGCGAGCCGCTGTTGCGGTGCGCGCGAGTTGTCGCTGTGATCGCCGCTCGGGCGCGGACCGGGCAATGGCTTGGGATAAATCAGCGCGGCAAAATCCAGATCGACCCAGGTCCAGGCGCGCAACCAGCCGAGCGGATAAACTGTTTTTATCGCCAGCCGTCCCGGTCGCAGCCAGCCGCGGCGCGGCGCGGCGCAGAATAATTTAATGGTGGCGGTATCGTGCTCGATCAGCGATGCCGAAGCGGTCGGTTGCTTCGGCCAGCCCAGTTGGATCGCGTAGTAGCGTCGTCCCGCCGTGCGCTGCAATTGAATTTCGAACTCGGCGATTTCGCCGGCGAAGGTGGCGTGACCGCGCAATGCCTCCAGCCGCAAACCGGATAAATTGCTGAAGGTATGCAGAATGGCGACGATAAAAAGGCTGAATAAAAAAAAAGTCAGCGCAAACGCCATATTGTTTTGATAATTGATCGCCGCGATCAACATCACTGCCAGCACCAGCAGAAAGTACAAACCGACGCGATCGGGAAAAATAAATACGCGCCGCTGATCGAGCGTGACGCTGCGCGCGATTGGAATGCGGCGATCCAACCAGCGCGCGTACCAATCGCTCCACGGATAGCGACGCTCACCGGTACGCTGCGCGCCGCTATTCACACCACGGCCACGCGACGCAATAATTTATCGACCAACGAGCTGCCGTCGCCACCTTTACCGGCCTCGAATAGATCGAGGTTTGCGTGCAGGCGATGCTCGACCACCGCCGGCAACACGATTTGCACATCCTCCGGCACCGCATGCCCGCGCCCATTCATCAGCGCCCACGCCTTGGCGCTGCGCAGTAGCGCGAGCGCGCCGCGCGGCGACAAACCGAACGCAAAGCCCGGCTCGTTGCGCGTGTAGGCAATCAGGCGCTGCACGTAATCGAGCAATTGCTCCGATGTATGCACGCGATCCACCGCGCCATGAATTTTTTGCAACTGTTCCAGTGTCACGCATTGCTGCAAGTGCGCCAGCCGAACCTGCGCATCTTCGCCGGTCAGCAGCAGCCGCTCCGCCGCCGGATCGGGATACCCCAGCGACAGACGCATCAGAAAACGATCGAGCTGCGATTCCGGTAGCGGATAAGTGCCGGCCTGCGTCAGCGGATTTTGCGTGGCGATGACAAAAAACGGTTGTGGCAGCGCGCGCGTTTCGCCTTCGATCGTCACCTGCCGCTCCGCCATCGCTTCGAGCAGCGCCGATTGCGTTTTCGGTGTCGAGCGATTGATTTCATCCGCGAGCAGTACCTGCGTAAAAATCGGTCCCGGTAAAAATTGAAATTTATTCGAGGGTCGGTCGAAAATGCTGGCGCCAAGAATATCGCCAGGCAGCAGGTCGCTGGTGAACTGCACGCGGCGATACTCAAGCCCCAGCACTTTAGCGAGTGCGTGCGATAACGTGGTTTTGCCCATGCCGGGCAAATCCTCCAACAACAGATGACCGCCGGTAATCAGGCAGCATAACGCGAGCCGCACTTGTCGATCCTTGCCCAGCAATACCGTACCGATTTCCTGTGCGGCGCGATCGAGAGTTTTTTGCATTCGTTATCCTGACTGTTGGAAGCAACTGCGCTTAGCCGTTCGTACTTACGCCATTCGTTTTAAATTATTCGGCTTTAAGATATTCCCCTTGATCTATTCCGCTTTAAACAAGGGATTCGATGGCTTGCCGGTTTCGTAATATTGCTTGAGCTTTTGCGCAACCTGCTCGACATTGCCGCGCATCACGCCGCCCAACAATAGGCTGCCGATGGCATTGACGATGGCGCCGCCCGGCAGCGTATAGTGAATCGCCGGTTTGAACGCGGTTTTGCCGGGGCCGGCGTCTTCGATCGCGTAGACGAATATTGCATTCTTGAACGGTGCCGCCGAGCGTTCGCCGCGATGCAGACGAATTTTGAAGCCGTAGCCCTCGGTCCACTCAATGACGGTTTCGTCCATCGGCGCCATGCCTTTAGGGAATACGGTACGACTGGTACCGACGCCCTCTTTGCGCTCGGTATTGATGGTGGTGTTGGTCAGCCGCGGCACGTAATAGTGCGCTTTGCTGAGGTCGCGCAAGCGTTCCCAAACCTGCTCGCGCGGCAGATCGATAATAACCTGTGCGGTCGCGCTGTGTTGCAAATCCGCGAGTTGCAGCACAGGGAGTTGCGGGTCGGGGGCGGTTTGGGACATCGATAAATCCTCATCTTATTGAAAAGCGGCAATATAACAAAGTACGTGATCGATGCGGATGGCGTCCAGCTTTTTTACGGCGCCGATAAGGCGCGCATGCGCGGTGAGCGACGTGCGGCTGAGCGCGCAGCTAACGGAAAAATGGCGTGGGGAGAATTGCGGAATTTAAACCGGTCGAGCCCGGCACGACACCGGGCTAATGTCAGAGCGCTGGGATTAGTTCCAGGGCGTGCAATGCGGCTCTTTGTTGACGTCTTTATATTCGCATAGCGATACCGAGCCGGTCGTGCGATTCATGCGCCATACCGACAGCAGATCGTTGCCGACGATCAAACGATAGTCGCCGGCCGCGGCCTCCTTGGCACTCCATGGCGCACACGAAACCGGCGAAGTCTTGCTGTCGAAACTACACAGCGATACCTGGCCGTTGGCTTCATTGATCCGCCATACCGACAAGTTGCCGCTGGTGATACCGCCACTGTACGCCGCGTCCGCGTGAGCCATTTGTCCTGCGCACAATAGCAGTGCCATCGAAAATAATTTTAAACGCATATTCATATCCTCGTTGTTGTTGCTTTTTCACCCGGAACAACCGTTAGCGGTGAACCTGTTCACGGATCGCACAATGGAAATCATAGTGGAAACATGGGGACAAAGTAGGTTCGGACTACCCTATTCCGAATCACAGCAACCAGCATAGCTCATAAGAATTGTCGCGCCAGAGGCGTCGCCAATATCGAGCGGTAATCAGCGGAAAATTGCGGCGAACATTTTTATGATGTAAATCTCGCCTACAATTATTTTGTAGACCAAGTTCCCATGCCTTGTTACACCGTTACCCAAATTGCGGCTAAAGGTAGCAACGACAAATAATGGTGCGCGAAGTTAACGATGGGAGGACTAAATTAAATCGCTATACCTGAATCGCAAAGAGCCGAGTCGCTAAGCGCCGGATCGTCAAGTTCCAATAGATCGTTAACTATTTACTGCCAGCGCCGCGCGAATTCGCTGTGCAGCGTCCGCCAGCTCTTCGGCAGTGGCGGACTGACCGCTGCCGAAATTAAAATCCTCGAGGCGATCGATCGGAAATAGATGCACATGGGCGTGCGCTATCTCCAAACCGCAAATCGCGACAGCGACGCGCGCACAGGGAAAAGCTGCCTTGATCGCCTTGGCAAGTCGACGCGATATCTGCATGACGTGCATCAACAACTCGTCCGGCAGGTCGTCCCAATGGTCGACTTCCTGCACCGGCATAACCAGCACATGACCGGGTTGCAACGGCCTGATCGTCAGCAGCGCGAATACCTGCTCGTCCTGCCACACCAGTTGCCCAGGCAATATACCGGTGCGAATTTGCGAGAATACGCTAGCCAAACCGCAGCTCCCTTAACTGATACACGCTACTAATACCCGCTACTACGAGCCGCGCAGATTGGGCGGCAATGAAATGAGACCCGCTACGCGCGGGCCTGCGCTTCAGGACTTTTTATTGCGCGAATTTTTACCGCGCGGACGCGTGTTGCCGTAGGAGCCCCGCCAAACCTTGCCACGAAACGATCGTTTATCGCCCTTGCCCATAACTCGTTCTCCATTATCGAACTGTTGATTTGAGATGATTGTTTACCGATGCCGGGCGCACGGATAACGTGTACTCCCAGCGGATTGTCGCGCGCGACACCAGCGAGTGTACGCGACTGCGTTGCCAGCGCGTAAATATTCGCCAAATCATTATCGATTGGCAAGCGCGAGGCTTGAGCGGGAGCACGACAAACCGCACAATGGTACATTCAGCCGCAAGCCAAACAAGGACATCGCCATGAAACGTTGGTCGCTATTATTAATCCTCCTCTGCAGTGCTTTGGTACACGCCGAATTGCGCGAACAAGCCGTCTCCTATCGCAGCGAGGAAACGACGCTGAAAGGTTATCTGGCATGGGACGATAAGTTCAGCGGCAAACGCCCCGGCGTATTGGTCGTGCACGAGTTCTGGGGGCTCAACGATTATCCGCGCGAGCGCGCGCGCATGCTGGCGGAACTCGGTTATACCGCGTTCGCCATCGATATGTACGGCGAGGGCCAGGTCGGCGAGCACCCCCGCGAAGCCAGTGAATTCATGAATGCCGTATTGAGCCACGCCGATATCGCCAAGGCGCGCTTCCTGGCCGCCAAGAAATTTTTGGAACTCGAACCGACGGTCGATGCGAAAAAAATCGCCGCGATTGGTTATTGTTTCGGCGGTGCGATGGTACTGATGATGGCGCGCGATGGTGTCGACCTCAGAGGTGTCGTCAGCTTTCACGGTCTGTTGAATGCTGGCGCCCCTGCCCAACCGGGCAAAATTAAAGCACGCATCCTGGTCGAAACCGGCGCCGACGATCAAATGGCCAGCGCGACGGACGTTGCCGCCTTCGAAAAAGAGATGACCGCCGTCGGCGCAACCTACCATGTCGATAGCTATGCCGGCGCGAAACACGGCTTCACCAATCCGGCCGCCGATGAGGCCGCCAAGAAGTTTGGCTTGCCGGTGGCCTACGATGCCACAGCCGATAAACAATCATGGATGGCGATGCAGCAGTTCTTCGCGACAATCTTCGCGGACTAAGCGTCCCCGAGAAAATTGGCGGCCAGCGCCCGCTCTAGCGAGTGGCGAGTGGCGAGTGGCGAGTGGCGAGTGGCGAGTGGCGAGTGGCGTGGAGTTTGTGTTGCTCGGCATCGTGCCGCTGCAATCTGCGCATGCGGCCAATCCTTGCCGCTTTAACGACTTTTCCCGAGTCGAGCGGCAAGAAATTGACGGCACCCTACCCCAAACTTTTAAAAACTCTGTCCCATCCATGCTATCTATTTGAAAAATAGAAACTTCTTAAGTCATTTCAGGCGCTGGCACAGTTTTCGCTCAATCGCTCTCGAGGTCGATATTTTTGACACCGCCAGGGAGCTGGCATCGCGCGAGAGTCGCCATGATCGAAATAGAAAAAATTCCAGCCGCCAATCTGCAGGTGATCTCTTCCGCCGCACTGGCCGACGAAACAACGACTGCGCAACACCGCCAGCTCGCCGCCAACCTGCGGCTCGGCAACCTGCTGCATAGCAGCCTCGACTTAAATGAAGTCTTGCGCTTATTCGCCAGGGAGTTGCAACGCGAACTTGCGACTAAAGGCCTGCATTACAGCGAAGATAATTTAGGTATCGATATCGATATCGCCGAGACCGGCATTCACCGCGCCCAATACCGTTTGGAAGCCGAAGGCAGCGAACTCGGCCAATTGCAATTGAGCCGCGACAAGCGCTTCACCAAGCGCGAACTCGAGCGCATGGAGTTGATGATCGGCTGCCTGGTACCGGCCCTGCGCAATGCGCTGCAATACATGTCCGCCATGCAAACCGCTACGCGCGACTCCTTAACGCAAGTCGGCAATCGCGTGGCGCTGGAAATTACCGCCGAGCGCGAAATCGCCATGGCGCGCCGCACCGGTCAACCCACCGCGATACTGGTACTCGATATCGATCACTTTAAAAAAATCAACGATACCTATGGCCACTCGGCCGGCGATCGCGTGCTGATCGATGTGGCGCAACAACTACGGGAAAATTGCCGGGAAGTCGATTCGATTTTCCGCTTTGGCGGCGAAGAGTTTGTGGTACTACTTAGCCAAACCGAAGAGATCGGCGCTACGGCCATCGCGGAGCGAATTCGCCTCGCCGTCGCCAATATGAATACGCAATATCAGCAACAAACGATTCAGATCACCGCCAGTATCGGTATTGCCTGTTTGAATCGCGGTGAAGGTCTGCCCGCCTGGTTCGAACGCGCCGATCGCGCGTTATATCTGGCGAAGAAAAGCGGCCGCAATCGGGTTATGCGCGCCGCGCAAAGAAGCATCGCTTAAAAAAACTAGCGCTCGTTAAAACTAGCGCTCGCGCCCCGGCCGTCGCGGAAAGCCGCGCGGCGCCGGACGATTCTTGCGCTGCTCGCGCTGCAATTTTTGTTTTTCCACCGGCAATAGCGGCGCGACCAACGGCGCCGGCAAACCCGCCAATGCGTACAACGCGGTTAGCTCTTCGGGTGGCATTTCCTGCCACTGCCCCTGTTTCAAACGCGACGGTAAAAATACCGGTCCGTAGCGCACGCGCTTCAAGCGGCTAACCTTCACTTCCTGCGATTCCCACAGGCGCCGCACTTCGCGATTGCGACCCTCCATCAAACAGACGTAAAACCAGCGATTGACACCGGTGCCGCTGCCGCCGGAAGTAATGTCGGTAAATTTCGCGATGCCGTCCTCCAGCATCACGCCATTGCGCAAGCGCACCTGCATATCATCGTCGACCTCGCCGAGCACGCGACAGAGATATTCGCGATCGATGTTGCTCGACGGATGCATCAGCGCATTCGCCAGTTCGCCGTCGGTGGTGAACAGCAACAAACCGCTGGTATTAAAATCGAGCCGACCGATGGATATCCAGCGCTCGCCGCGCAGTGCCGGCAATCGATCGAAAACCGTCGGCCTGCCCTCCGGATCGCGCGCGCTGCAAATTTCGCCCTCCGGTTTGTTGTAGATCAGCACGCGCGCGCGCCGCTCCTCGGCGGCCTTCAACGCAATCGGATGACCATCGACTAAAATTTTATCTCGATCCTCGACGCGATCGCCGAGATGCGCAATTTTTCCATTCACCGTGACGCGATTGGCGCCGATCAGTTTTTCCATATCGCGCCGCGAACCCAGGCCCGCGCGCGCCAATACCTTTTGTAACTTTTCGCCGCTAACGTTTGTTGTTTCCACGTATTAACCAATGCTCCCGGTCGATGGCTCTGCCATCTCTGTAATTGCCTTCGCCACATCGGTCTCTTCCGCAGCATCGATTGCCGCTGCGGATTGCTCAATATTGGGTTGAGCGCCTGTTTGCTCGTTTATCGGGTCGCTCGTATCGGTATCGGTATCGGTATCGGTATCGGTATCGGTATCGGTATCGGTATCGGTATCGGTATCGGTATCGGTATCCAATTGTGCCGCTACAGCGAGATTTTCGTTCGATAACTCTGTCTGGCCGTCGATAGCCATCTCTTGCTGCTCGGCCTCCGTATCCGCCTGCTGCTCAGGCAATAACGTGTCCGCGCCTTCGATCGACAGTTGCGCGCTGAGCGCATCGAGATCGCGCAGATCGGCCAGGGCCGGTAGCTCATCGAGATTCTTAAGGTTGAAATAATCGAGGAAGCGCCGCGTGGTCGCATACATCGCCGGTCGTCCCGGCACATCTTTGTGACCGACCACCCGCACCCAGTCGCGCTCCAGCAGCGTTTTAATAATATTGGTCGCCACCGCCACACCGCGGATATCTTCGATATCGCCGCGCGTAATCGGCTGACGGTAGGCGATCAGAGCTAAAGTCTCCAACAGCGCGCGGCTATATTTTTGCGGCTTTTCTTCCCACAGCCGAGCGATCCATGGCGCCACTTCCTGAATGACCTGAAAGCGAAAGCCGCTGGCTATTTCCCGCAACTCGAAGCCGCGGCCCGCGCACTGCTCGGCGATCGCAGCCAATGCGGCGCGAATCGAATCCGGCGCCGGACGCTCGCCCTCTTCGAATAAGGCGGCCAGTTCCTCCACCGTCAACGGCTTGCCGGCCGCCAGCAAAGCACCCTCGACAATGCGTTGCAATTGATCGTTTTCCATCGTTGTCATAAGAATCTATCTGTCGTAGCAGTGTATCGGTGAACGAATTGAGAGAACCAAAATCAGCTTGAACGAGCTTTTACATGAATCGGGCCGAACGGCTCGGTTTGGACGATTTCGATCAGCGCTTCCTTGATTAACTCCATGATCGCGAGAAACGTCACCACCACGCCGAGCCGGCCCTCCTCGGCGGAAAATAGCGCGACGAATGGCGTGAATCGATTCGGCGAGACGCGCGCCAATACTTCCGACATACGCTCGCGCGTCGATAGCTTTTCCTTTTGCACATGATGACTTTCGAATAAATCGGCGCGCCGCAATACTTCAGCCAGCGCAATCATCATCTCTTTCAAATCGACCTGCGGTTCGGGTTTGGTTTTATTGAGATCGGGGAGATCGACCGACACTAAAAAGTTTTCGCGGCCGACGCGCGGCAGGCTATCGACTTCCTCGGCGGCCTTTTTGAAACGCTCGTATTCCTGCAAGCGCCGAATCAATTGCGCGCGCGGATCCTCCTCTTCCTCTTCCTCGGTGCTGGAGCGCGGCAGCAGCATGCGCGATTTAATTTCCGCCAGCATCGCCGCCATCAATAAATACTCGGCCGCCAATTCGAACTGCATGGCGCTCATCATATTCACGTAGTGCATGTATTGCGTGGTGATGGCGGAGACGTTGATCTCCAGGATATCGAGGTTCTGGCGCTTGATCAGGTACAACAATAAGTCGAGCGGGCCTTCGAACGCCTCGAGAAACACTTCGAGCGCCTCCGGCGGAATGTATAAATCCTTGGGCATTTCGGTGATCGGCTTGCCCTGCACGACAGCGAACGGCAACTCGGCCTGCTGCGCGCTGGACTGTCGCAGCTCGTGCAGACGGGGCACGCCAACCTCGCTCGGCGCAGCCGCATCGGGGATGGGTGTCGGCAACGGCTGGGCGATCGATTGTTCGGAATTCACGCGGCGATAAGTCTCGTTCTAGGGGCCAGCAAGGAAGGCGGCATTATAGCGGCATGCCCGCCGCGCCGATAGCTAAGTCAGTGCCGAGAGGGCCACGCTCAATCCTGAAACGCCGCGACATCGCCGCGCCCGACCCGCACGATCACTGGCGCATCGTCGGCCAGGTCGATCACGCTGGTTAACTCCGTTACGCAGGCACCGCCGTCGATCACCAGATCGATTTCGTGTTCGAGGCGTTCGCGAATCAATTCGGGATCCGTCATCGGCAACTCCTCGCCCGGCAGCAGTAGCGTCACGCTCATCAACGGCTCGCCCAAGTTTTCGAGCAAAGCCAGCGCGATCAGATTTTCCGGCACCCGCAGGCCGATGGTACGCCGCTTCGGATGCAGCAATCGGCGCGGCACTTCGTCGGTAGCCTTGAGAATAAACGTGTAAGGCCCCGGCGTATGATTGCGGATCAGGCGATAGGCGCTATTATCGACTCGCGCATACGTACCCAGCTCGGATAAATCGCGACAAACCAGCGTGAAATTGTGATCGTCATCCAATTTGCGGATACGCCGGATGCGCTCCAGGGCAGCCTTATCGCCCAGTTGGCAACCCAGAGCATAGGCGGAATCGGTCGGGTACGCGATTACGCCGCCGCGCCGCACAATCGCCACCGCCTGCTGGATCAAGCGCGCCTGCGGATTGACCGGATGAATTTGAAAATATTGGCTCATCGCTCCCTCAGCACTCATAAATTTAGTTAATCCAACGCTTCCATACTGGCTCGCAACTTATTGGAAAATCGTCGATTTTACCGAGCTCGCACCAGCTGAGACCGGGCTTATGGAAATCGCTGCCGACCGAGCCAGCCAATGCATTTTGACTACACAGTTGCGCCATAAAAGCCGTGGTATCTGCCGGCTGGCAACCAACCACAACCTCCATTGCCGCACCGCCGCAGGCCTGAAAATCCGCAACCAGGCGGCGCAAACGAGTCGCGGTCAGCCGATATTTGGCGGGATGCGCCAGCACGGCTACGCCGCCCGCCGCTTGAATCCAAGCCACAACCTCAGCCAACTCCGGCCACAATAAACGCACATCGCCCGCTTTGCCGGCACCGAGATAGCGATCGAACGCCTCGTCCTCGCTGCACACATATCCCTGCTCGACCATGAAGCGCGCAAAATAGGGCCGACCGATCTGGCTCTCGCCAGCCAATGCCAGCGCGCCGTCGAGACTGCCGACAATACCGAGCTTAGCCAGCTTGGCGTCGATCAAGACCGCGCGCTCGCGACGCGCGTTATCGAAATAAAGGCCCGCCGCTAAAGTTGCCGGGTGCTCGGCATCAATGCCAAGTCCCACCACATGTACACCCATACTCTTCCAGACGCACGAATACTCGACCGCCGCCAGCAGTTGCAGCGGTAATTCTTGTTGCCGCAACCACGCCGCTGCCGCGCGATAACCCTTCACGGTATCGTGATCGGTGATCGCCAACAGCTGCACTCCCTGTGCAACGGCACGCCGGCAGAGATCGGCAGGGCTTAAGCTACCGTCCGAAGCGTTGGTATGTGAATGCAGGTCGACGCGCAAATATTACTCCTATCGCAATGGCTCGGCTGGTGCTGGCGCCGCGCAAAATCACCGCGCATATTATTTCGGCCTGCAACACACAACGGTAGAGTGTGTTGCAGGAAGTCAGTATATTAACGGCCAGCTTGGCTGGCGCCGAACTATTTACTGCGGCCCACTGAGCTGGTTATTTCAAACAATTTATTTTCAGTGACTTATTTTCGGCCATTTAGCGGATGCCTATTAACGACCGGCTAGTTATTAACAACCGGCCACGCGCGCCGCTCAATAGCTCAACAATTAATCGACCGAGCCAGACGGCCGGCCAATCCACATCGATCAGTCATCGATCAGCCAATTACGAGTTGTAGCACGTCATGTCAGAACCCACCGCGCCACAAGCAGAACCGCAAAAAAAGCACAGCATACTCGCGAACCTCGGTTTTAACATCGTAATCCCCACACTAATTTTGTCGAAGCTCAGCGGCGAACATTATCTGGGCCCGGTATTCGGCGTCGTGGTGGCACTGGCGTTTCCATTATTGTACGGTCTGCGCGATTATTGGCTGGCGCACAAGCCGAATTTTTTCTCCATCCTCGGCGTGGTCAATGTGCTGCTCACCGGCAGCATGAGCCTGCTCAAGCTCGACCCGCAATACATCGCCATCAAAGATGCGGCGGTACCGAGCCTGTTGGGTTTAGCGACCTTGATATCGATTTATACGCCCTACCCGCTGGTGCGAACTTTTTTATACAACAACCAGGTGATGCAAGTCGACAAAGTGCATGCCGCACTCGAGCAGCACAATGCATTGGCGAAATTCGAATACCATCTCGCCATGGCATCGTACATGGTGGCCGGCTCATTCTTTTTATCGGGCGTTTTAAATTACGTGTTGGCCAAGCATATTCTGGTCAGCCCGCCCGGCTCTACCGAACTCGCGCAAGAGCTGGGCAAAATGACAGCGCTGAGCTTTCCCGTCATCGCTCTCCCATGCACAATTGTGCTCGCCGGCGCGTTGTATTATCTGCTCAGCAATATTCAGAAACTCACCGAGCTGACGCTCGAAGATATTTTCCAAGAGGTATAACCTTTGTTATACGCCATTATCAGCGAAGATGTACCGGACAGCTTATTGCTGCGCAAACAAACGCGTCCCGAACATCTGGCGCGGCTCGAACTATTATTGCAGGCAGGCCGGCTGGTTTTGGCCGGACCGCATCCGGCGATCGACAATAACGATCCGGGTGCGGCGGGCTTTACAGGAAGCTTAGTGGTCGCGGAATTTGCCAGCCAACAAGAGGCTCAAGCCTGGGCCGATGCCGATCCTTATCTGGCCGCCGGCGTGTACGCCAAGGTGACAGTGAAACCCTTCAAGCAAGTGCTGCCTTAAGTTATCGCTAGTTATCGCTCGCGGCGATCAGTTGCTCAAGCGACTCTGCGGACTGCGGCCGCCCCAGATAATAGCCCTGCGCCAAATCGCAATCCAATTGGCGCAATAGATCGAGCGTCGCAACGTCCTCGACGCCCTCGGCGATAACCTGCAGATTTAAATTGTGCGCCAAGCCAATAATCGATTTGACGATCACCGCGTCCTGCTCGCCGCGAATCATATCGACGACGAAGGCGCGATCGATTTTCAGCGCGTGAATCGGCAACAACCGCAAATATGCCAGCGACGAATAGCCGGTTCCGAAATCGTCGATCGAAAACTTGACACCCAAATCCGCAAACTCCCTCAGTACTTTAACGGCGCCGTTAGGATCCTGCATTAACGATGTTTCGGTAATCTCCAACTCCAGCATGCCGGCCGCCGGACGGTAGCGCCGCAACAATTCTTGCAACTGGCGACAACATTCGTCGTTCATCAAATTGTGCGCCGACAAATTCACCGCAACGCTCAGCGATAAACCCTGCCTCTGCCAACGCTGTTGTTGTTCGAGCGCCTGCTCGAGTACATTCAGCGTCAACGCATGGATCGTATTGCCCAACTCGGCGAACGGTAAAAATAGCGACGGCGGCAACAGGCCGCGCTGTGGATGCTGCCAACGAACCAACGCCTCGACGCCGACGATGTGACCCGTACTCAATTCGACTTTCGGTTGATAATGCAGCACCAGTTGGCCGTCGCGAATCCCAGCGCCCAACTCCTGCATCAGCGCCAAGCGCTCAGGCGTATTTTGATCGAGCTGGCGATCGTAAAACATTACCTCCGCGCCGCTCTTCGCCGCATACATAGCGACATCCGCGTGCCGCAGCAATTCGTGACCCGAAAAACCGCAGTCGTCGCTGATTGCCACACCGATGCTGCCGCCGACTTGCAGCTTTAAGCCCTCGAACTCGAACGGCTCCTTCAGCGCCGTCAATAATGCCCAGGCGGTTCGGGCGAGTTCCTCCTGGGTATCGGCGCCGATCAACATCGCAAATTCGTCGCCGCCGAGACGGCATAGAAAACTGCTTTTGTCGGCCAAGACATTGCTCAAGCGCGGCCCGATCTGACAGAGAATTTTATCGCCGACATGATGGCCTAGCGTGTCGTTGATTTCCTTAAAGCGATCCAGATCGAGCAACATCAGGCCGGTCAATGGTTCGGAACTAGCGGCGGTTAAACGCTCTAGCTCGCGCTGCAGCGCATTGCGATTCGGCAGTCCGGTCAAACTGTCGTGGCTGGCCTGATACTCCATGTGGTCGATATGCAGGACATTGCTCAACGCCATCGCAATCGTTTTACTGGCGGCCATCAGATCCTCGCGCTGCGCCTCTTCAAGATCGATGCGCTTGTTGTATTCCAGCGCGATAAAACCCAACCGCTCATCGCTCACGACCAACCACAGATAAACGATCGATACCACGCCCCTACTCATCAGCGTTTGGCGTATCTGCGGTTCCAATTCCGCCTCGGCAATATCGGGAATGTAGCCGACGATACCCGGCTCGGCATTCAAAATAAACCGCACACGGCTGCCGGCGCTCGGCTGATAACCGTCGAGGTCGCCGCTCGATGCAATTAGCTCTGCCATTCGCGCATCTGCATCATAGCGATAAAAGCGCACCATCGGCGCACTGCCATGTTTGGCCAGAGTAGTAGCGCTGGCGTGCGCGACGGCATAAATATCGCGCAGACCGTTCAATTCCGTGGCCAGGCTATTGATCCAGCGCAGGCGGCTATAACTTTGCGTCAGTTTCAATTCGGCGGATTTGCGATCGCTGATATCACGCACCGCCGCCAACAAGTGCGAATCGCCGTTCAGCGCGACGCAGGTCAGCGTCACCTCCGCATCGAACACGCTGCCATCGTAACGGCTGTGCCGCCACTCGAAAAACTGGCGCTGGCCGGAAAACGCGCCGGCGATTTTCCGCAGTGCTTTTTCCTTCGATGAAAAACCGTCGGGCTGAAATTCCGGCGAGAATCGATACGGCGGCTGACCGATGATCTGCTCCCGCGTGCAGCCGAACACTTCGAGCGTCTGCTCGTTGCAGTCGATAAAACGATCGTCTTGCATCAGAAAAATGGCGTCGCCGGAATTGTCGAATAACGCGCGGTAGCGACGCTCGTTTTCGCGCAGGGCGCGCTCCTGCATGATATCGGTGAAAGTGCCCAGCGCACCGATCGGAAAGCCTTCCGCATTGCGCTCCGCCACCCACCGACAGGCAACCCAAATCGTCTGGCCGCGCGCCACCAAGCGCAATTCGCACTCGCTGTGCTCGCCGGCCTGCACCACGGCTTTTACGGCTCTGCGCAGCGCCGATCGATCGTCGGCGTGCACGGCCGTCAACCAGCCTTCGCCGCTCGCCGCCGCCTCGCTCAAATCCGCCATCGCCAACCAATGCGGATTGCTATAGACGCAGTTGGCCTCGACATCGGCCTTCAGAATTCCAATTGGTAAATTGTCAGCGACAAAGCGCAGCCGGCGCTCGCTGTCGCGAATTTCGGAGTAGGCGATCAATTGCGTTATAAGATCGGCCACCGACACGGCAAACCATTGCTCGGCCTCCGACCACAGCCGCGGACCGCCGGCGTGCTCGATGCTCAATAGCCCCCAGGTCTGTCCGACCGTGCGCACGGACGCATTTAAAATGGCCGTAATGTCAAATGGGTTGACCTCGTACTGCGCCAGCTCGATAGTGCGGGGATCGTTGTAAACGTCGGCGACCGCCATGAATCGATCCAGATCCAGGTGCGCAAAAAAGATGGGGAAGGTATCGCGGGTAATTTCCAGGCCATGGCTGTAGGCACGCTCCTGCGCATCGAATAGCGCCACCATAGTAAGGTTGTAGCGCTGCTGGCCATAAGACCAAAGACCGACACGGCGCGCGTTAAGGGCGCTACTCACGACTGCGATCATAGTGCGCACGGCGCCATCGAACGGCAGTTGCCACAACGACCAATCGCGCAATAACTCCAGATAGGTATCCGCCAACGGATGCCGGATCGGCATTTTTACCACTTCAGCAAAATGCTTCATTGTTATCGCACCAGGAGATTTAGCGGCTGTATAACAGTGTAAGTTAAAATTCAGCGTTTGAATTTTTTCGCCAACGCTATCACACTCGAATGCGACCCCATTATCAGATCATTAGATAACGATTGACATCAGCAACTTCTTCATTAGATTTAGTAAGTTAATTACGACCGCTAAGGAACTAGCTGAAGCCATGTACCGATCTGTCATAGTGTTTTTAAGCCTCTTAGTGTTGGCCTCCGTCGGCCACACTGACGAACCTACGCGCTATGTGCGCGATTGGATGTCCGTACCTTTGCACGCCACTGCGGCGCCGGACAGTAAAACCGTGCATAACGGCCTCGTTAGCGGCACTGCGGTGACGGTGTTGGAAAGCGATGCCAGCAAAGAGTATTCGCGCGTGCGCACTCCGGAGGGCACCGAAGGCTGGATCGCGGCGCGTTATCTCAGCGCCGAGCCGGCGGCGCGCGCGCAGTTGGAAAAGGCCAACGCCGAACTCGAACAATTGCGCAAGCTCAAAGCCCAGTTGACCGACCTGCCGCCGGATATGCGCGCCGCAACGCAGCAGCTGATCGACTTACGCAGCGAAAATGCCCGCTTGCAAGCGGAACTCGAAAATAGTCAAAAAACGCCGACCGAGGCTGCGCAGCTGAGCGCGGAAAATGGGCGCTTAAAAACCGACTATGCGACACTGCAGCAACAGTTCGCGACGCTTGATACGGAGCGCCAATTGCTGCGCGCCGAAGGCGATCAAACAAAATTTCGCGAGGGTGCGCTGGCCGTTATCGCCGGCATGCTGCTCGCGGTGGGCGTACGCCGTTTATGGCCTAAAAAGAAATCCGAATGGTCCTAGCTATGCAAACCGAACCATCTATGCAAACCGCAACGAGCGCAGCCGCGCTCAGCATCAATCTCAATAAAATTGCACTCATTCGCAATTCGCGCGATACCGAATATCCCAGCGTGGTCGAACATGCGCAGTTGTGTATCGATGCCGGCGCCGACGGCATCACGGTGCACCCGCGTCCCGATCAACGCCATATTCGCGCCAGTGATTGCATCGACCTAGCCGCCATGTTGACGGTAGAGTTCAACATCGAAGGCAATCCCTTCGCCGGCGCGCAACGCAGCAATCGGCGCGGCGTCGGCGACTATCCCGGCTTCATGGCGATCGTCGGCGAATTAAAGCCTGCGCAATGTACCTTGGTGCCGGACAGCGACGAGCAGTTAACCTCCGACCACGGTTTCGATTTAACGCGCAGCGCCGATCGCCTGGCGCCGATTGTCGAACAATTGCAACAATGGGGAGTGCGCGTCAGCCTGTTTATGGATGCGGATGTGGCGCAAATCGAATTGGCTCGCCAACTCGGCGTCGAGCGCATTGAACTCTATACCGGCCCTTACGCGCATGCCTTCGCAACCGGCAACAACCTGGAGGAGATGTTTCGATCGTTCTATAAGGCGGCGGAGAAAGCCGCCGAAATCGGCCTCGGCCTGAATGCCGGGCACGATCTGAATCTAATTAATTTGCCGCGTTTTGCCACGCTGCCGCAATTGCTGGAGGTTTCGATCGGCCACGCATTTACCGTCGATGCAATTAAAATGGGCCTGGCGAACGCCGTAGCCGCGTATCAGCGCTGCCTGGGGAAAACTGTTTAGCCGGACAAGCTTCCGCGCGCAGAGTTACTCCTCCAGCGATTCCGCGGCAGCGCGTCGGCGCCGCTCGTCCTCGAGACGCGCGGCGTCGATTTCGCGCAGTACACTACCCACATCGGCTGCGCGCGTATCGTGTTGAAAACGACCGGTCAATTTCACGTCCGGCTGCAGATCGCCCTTTTCGTAGAGCTTCCAGATTTCTTTACCGTATTCGGTCTGCAAAAGCTCCGGCGCAAAGCGGCCAAAATAGGCTGCCATATTATCGACGTCGCGCTCCAGCATCCGGCTCGCATTATTATTGCCCGCCGCATCGACCGCCTGCGGCAGATCGATAATCACCGGCCCCTCGGCGCCCACCAGCACATTGAACTCTGACAAATCGCCGTGCACGATGCCCGCGCACAACATCAGCACGATCTGACTGATCATAAACTGATGATAGTCGCGTGCCTGCTCGGCGCTTAATTCGACATCGTTGAGACGCGGCGCGGCGCTGCCATCCGCATCGGTAACCAGCTCCATCAACAATACGCCATCGTAAAAGCCATGCGGCTTCGGCACCCGCACACCGGCGGCGGCAAGACGATACAGAGCTTCGACCTCGGCGCTCTGCCAGGCGCTCTCCTGCTCCTTGCGGCCATAACTAGATCCTTTCTCCATCGCGCGCGCGCGCCGCGAACTGCGTACTTTGCGCCCCTCCTGATACTGCGCCTGCTGACGGAAGTTACGCTTGTCCGCCTCTTTATAAACCTTCGCACAACGGATTTCGCCGCCCGAAGAAACCACATACACAGCAGCTTCTTTACCGCTTTTTAGCGAGCGAATAACTTCGTCAACCAGACCATCGCGAATCAAGGGTTCGATATTTTTTGGAGTTTTCATGAAGTCTTAACGGGTATCCTTGTATTCATGTGGATTGTATTCGTGTGGATCGTATGGGCGACCATGGCTGCGCGCAGATAATCAAAACTTATGGCGTCAGGATACAACATTCCAACGCGAGCGCGTTATCGACACGGCTGCACCCGACCCGCGTTTGGCTAAGACTCGAGGGCTCCGACGAATAGCGCCAGCATCCATGCGGCGCGGCGACTATTCGACTAAGGCGGCGATGCCGTCATCCAAAACAGCGACGCTGACGTACACTAGCGCACTAGCCCCCTACTCTGCTTGAGGAGAGACTTCACATGTCAGCCATCCCCGCCGGTTATCCGGACAATCAAATGGAAGCTTTTGCCCTGCTGGCCACCCGCGATAAATTGTCGATAGACGATTTGAAAATATTGGCGCTACTGGAAACCGCCGGCGAAGCTTTTTATTTTGCCGCTGCGGCCGCGGTCGATAATCCGGAAGCCAAAGCCTTGTTGACTCGCAACGGCCAGGAAGAGCGCGGCCATGCCCACCGCGTGCTGAAAGCCATTGCATTAATGGGCGGCGAACCTTATACGCTGCCCGATACCGAACACAATCCGTACATTCAACCTATGCAACTCGATGGCATGGTCAGCAGCGAATTGCTGGCGATGATCGCGCAGGGCGAACAGGACGGCGACCTGCAATATCAAACCTGGGCCGCGGCGGAAACCAACGAAGAGGTGGCAAAGATTTATCGCCAGAATGGCAGCGAAGAAACCCGTCACGGTGAAAGGGTTGCGCAGGTTGCCGCGTTGCTGAGCTAAGCGATTCGTGCGCCGGCACCTGTACCGGCAACGACCTCCGCAATAAGTGACTTGCGCAAGCGACTGGCTTCACCAATACCAACGGGGAGCAGTAACCAAGCCTGCAACACAACGCCGCTGCGCATCCGCTGGTTATCGTCTATAAACTGTTATCCTTTATGATGGCAGCGGCCATGGAAATATCCCGCCAAGGTGTAGCGCTTGGAGCTTGCCATTAATACGCAGGAGCTCAGCGCTATTTATTGTTACTTAAATGCCTGCGCTCGAATTATTCACGGCGGTATTCCTCTCGCTCCTTCCACCCTTTAAAAAGAATGGCCCGCATGCAAGCTAAACGTCTTACCCAATTCATTATTCTCGGGATGGTGCTGGGCATCGCGGCAGGCTATATCTGTTTTCGTTTTGCAGCGGGCGGCAGCGCCGGTTTCGCAATCTACAGCGCATTATTGCCGAGCATTTTTTTACGGCTGATTAAAATGATCATCGCGCCGCTAGTATTTGCCACACTGGTAACCGGCATTGCCAAGATGGGCAATATTCAAACGGTCGGCCGCGTCGGTATTAAAGCGCTCGGTTGGTTTTTTATGGCTTCGCTGCTTTCACTCAGCCTTGGCCTCACTTTTGTAAATGTGCTCGAGCCTGGCAAAGCCATGCAATTGACCTTGCCGACAGGTAGCGCCGACATCGCCGTCGAAGCGATGAGCCTGCAGGGTTTTATTTCGCATACCGTGCCGACCAGCATCATCGACGCGATGGCGCGCAACGAAATTTTACAGATTGTCGTATTTGCAGTGTTTTTCGGCTGCGCCACCGCTGCGCTCGGCGAGCGCGGCAAACCACTGATCGACGTGCTGGATGCGGTCGCGCACGTCATGCTGAAGGTCACCGGTTACGTGATGCTGTTTGCCCCGCTCGCGGTGTTCGGCGCGCTGACCGGCACGATCGCTGCCGAGGGCCTCGGCATCATCGGTGTCTACGGCATTTTTATGGGCGAGTTTTATGCCGGTATATTTGCGTTATGGCTGGTTCTGATCGGTATCGGCGGCTTATTTCTCGGCCGCCGCGTCCTGATTTTAATGCGCCGTATTCAAGAGCCGCTGCTGCTGGCTTTCTCGACCGCCAGCTCGGAGGCGGCCTACCCAAAAACGCTGGAGCAACTCGAGCGCTTTGGTTGCAGCAATAAAATCGCCAGCTTCGTCTTGCCGATGGGTTATTCGTTCAATCTGGACGGCTCGATGATGTATTGCACGTTTGCCGTCATTTTCATCGCACAGGCCTATGGCATCGAAGTCGCGGCCAGCCAACAAATCATGATGCTGCTGATATTAATGCTGACCTCCAAGGGCATGGCCGGTGTGCCGCGCGCCTCATTGGTAGTGATCGCGGCGACGCTGTCGCAATTTCATATTCCCGAGGCGGGTCTGCTGTTATTGCTCGGCGTCGATCATTTCCTCGACATGGCACGCTCCGCCACCAATGTTATCGGCAACAGTATCGCGACCGCTGTGGTCGCGCAGTGGGAGGGAGAACTAACCTCCTGATATAGCAATCGGAACGCACCGCCGCATCTGCTTGCGCGCAAGTCCGCCATTTAACCGGTAAACTGTGCGCCCTTCGCCGCCGCCAGAGAAACCGCTGTGTTCAATACCTTCAATCTGCACGAACGTCTCGCCAAGGCGCTGTCGGAGATGGGGCTGATCGAGCCCACGCCGGTACAGGCGGCCGCTATTCCGCTCGCCCTGGCCGGCCGGGATTTACATGTCACGGCGCAAACGGGCAGCGGCAAAACGGCGGCCTTTCTGCTGCCACTGCTGCATCGGCTGCTGCAGCAAGACAAACCGCAGTCCGGCACCCGCGCGTTGATTTTATTGCCGACGCGCGAATTGGCGCTGCAAACGCAAAAGCAGGTCGAGCGCTTCGCGCAATTCACCTTCATCAAATCGGCCCTTATTACCGGCGGCGAGGATTTTAAAAATCAAGCCGCCACGATGCGCAAGAATCCCGATATTTTAATCGGCACGCCGGGCCGCTTGCTCGAACACGAACGTGCCGGCCATCTGGACTTTAGCGATCTCGAAGTATTGATCCTCGACGAAGCCGATCGCATGCTGGATATGGGCTTTAGCGGCGATGTATTGCTGCTGGCCAAAGCCTGCCGCGTCGACCGCCAAACCTTATTATTCTCCGCTACCGCCGGCGGTGCCGCACTCAAGGAAGTCATAGCCCAGGTGATGCGTAATCCGCAGCGCCTGCAACTCAATAAAGTCAGCGAGCTGAACGACGGCACGCGGCAGGAAATTATCACCGTCGACGATGCCGCCCATAAAGAGCGCGTGGTGCAATGGCTATTGGCGCACGAAACCTACGCCAAGGCGATTATTTTCACCAACACCCGCTTGCAGGCCGATCGCCTCGGCGGCGTATTAAAGGCGGCCAGCGCCGTCAAAGCCTATGTGCTGCACGGCGAGAAGGACCAAAAGGATCGCAAGTCGGCAATCGACCGTTTGCGGCAGGGACATATCAATGTGCTGGTCGCCACCGATGTTGCGGCACGCGGCCTCGATATCGAAGGCATGGATTTAGTCATCAATTTCGATATGCCGCGCAGCGGCGACGACTATCTGCATCGCATCGGCCGCACCGGCCGCGCCGGCGCCATCGGCCTGGCGATTTCATTGATCGCACCGAGCGAATGGAATTTAATGTCGAGTATCGAGCGCTACTTAAAGCAACGCTTTGAGCGGCGCCATATAAAAGAATTGAAAGGCTCTTATCAAGGGCCAAAAAATTTAAAGGCATCGGGCAAAGCGGCCGGCGCCAAAAAGAAAAAAGGTGCGGATAAAACCACCCCCAAGAAGCCAAAAAACAGAGTGGACAAAAGCAAGGGGGCGCGCAAAAACGCATCTGTAGAAAGCAAAAATATGCCCGTGGAAAAACGCACGCCTAAAGCGAAGCGGGTCGATAAGGCCGCCGACCAACCCTCCTCGCTGCCTGCATCCGCGCGCGACGGCTTCGCGCCGCTGCGGCGCAAGAAGCCCAGCGCGCCCGCTACTTCCTCGAAATAGCCACGATGTCCAGCAACGCTGCGCCCTTCACCGTCGCCGTAATTGGCGGCGGTCCAGCCGGCTTAATGGCGGCTGAAGTGCTGAGCCAGGGTGGTGCCCGCGTCGACTTATTCGACGCCATGCCTTCCGTCGGACGCAAGTTTTTGCTGGCCGGCGTCGGTGGCATGAATATCACCCATAGCGAAACGCCGGAAAAATTTCTGCGGCGCTACGGCGCTCGCCAGCCACAGATTGCGGCTTGGCTGCGAGACTTCGATGCCGACGCATTGCGGGATTGGGTGCATGGCTTGGGAATCGAGACTTTCATCGGCTCGTCCGGGCGAGTCTTTCCGGCCGATATGAAGGCTGCGCCGCTACTGCGCGCCTGGCTGCATCGACTACGCAGCCAAGGTGTGGTTTTTCATACCAGGCATCGCTGGCTGGGCTGGTGCGATAACGCGGACCAGCGCTTGCGCTTTGCCACGCCAAACGGCGAATCGAATCATAGCTTTGACGCCGCGATACTGGCTTTGGGGGGCGGCAGTTGGGCCAAACTCGGCTCCGATGGCCGCTGGCAGGAATTATTGGAGCGACGTGGCGTTGCCGTACACACACTGCTACCCGCCAACTGCGGCTTTGATATCGCCTGGTCGCGGTATTTTCGCGAGCATTTTGCCGGCCAGCCATTGAAATCGATCGGCGCGACCGTGGTCGATGCGGCTGGCGCCGTCATCGCCGATACCGATGGCCGACCGCAACGCCTAAAAGGTGAATGCATCATTACCTCCAGCGGCATCGAAGGTGGAGCGATCTACAGCCTGGCAGCGCCGTTGCGAGAGCAGATCCTCGCGCGCGGCAACGCCCATTTGAGACTCGATCTCGCGCCCGATCGAAGTCTCGAGAACGTCATCGCAGCATTGACCCGGCCGCGCGGCAGCAACTCGCTGGCGAATCACTTGCGCAAACAATTAAACATCGACGGCGCCAAAGCCGGATTGCTATATGAGACGCTGATACCCGAGGCCCCGTCTCAGAAAACCCCGTCTCACGAAACCCAGTTTCATAAAACACTGCCCCACGCAACACTCTCCCAGCCAACAATGGCTGAGGTCCGGAAAGCGCAACAGCTCGGCGATGTTGTCGCATTGGCAGCGCACATCAAATCGCTACCATTGGTACTGCATGGCACGCGTCCGCTGGATGAGGCGATCAGCAGTGCCGGCGGCATTTGCTTCGAAGCGCTCGATGAACAATTAATGTTACGTAATATTCCGAGCGTATTTTGCGCCGGCGAAATGCTGGACTGGGAAGCGCCGACCGGAGGCTATCTGCTCACCGCCTGTTTCGCCAGCGGCCGCGCAGCCGCCCTGGGAGCTCTGGCCTGGTGCAAAAACCTCGATAAAAGCAGTGTAATTAGCTCATCGGGCAGCACCGTATAAGCAGGCTTGAGAACCGTACCGCCGATGCGCGCCGACAATACTCCAGCGCCCCTCTTTATACCTTGCGGCCGGCGTACAATCGGTCCACTGTTACTGCCCGCCATTCATCGGTGCCGAATGATTATTGAGGTTGGCCTTCTAGCAAATCTGCTATATAGTGCGCACACTGCTGATTGCCCGGCTCACTGTGGATCGTGATCTAAGTAGAACCCCCGTTCTGCCTCTTCTTCCGAATCGCATATTTCCAGCAAACTCAGTTTCATTCATGGATGCTCCATGGACGTAATTTCTTCTACTTTTAGGTATATAGATATGGCAAATCGCGAAAACGGTACAGTTAAATGGTTCAACGAAAGCAAAGGCTTCGGTTTCATCACTCCGGCCAACGGTGGTGCAGACCTGTTCGTGCATTTCAGCGCGATCCAAAGCTCGGGCTTCAAAACTTTAGCTGAAGGCCAGTCCGTCAGCTATATCGCTGGACAGGGCAAGAAAGGGCCGCAAGCCGAAGAAGTTCAAGTCGGTTAAGCTCCCCCTCTCAAAAAAGCCTCTAGCCGAAAAGCGCGAGGCTTTTATTCTCCAGTTAACTCTTCTCTTCAAGCTACTCCTCCAGCTCGATTAGCTCTGCCCAAGTCAATTATCTCTGCAAAATAGCATTTGCAAATGCTGAGACCTTCGCGGCTGTTAGTCAATCGAGTCAAAAATAACGCACGCCTTGCAGCGCATATCGAGAATGTTCGCGCGCCGCTATTATTGTTATCGATTACGACGCGCTAATGATTTGCAGCTTTTCAGTTCGACTAACGCAATTTACCCGGCTAACTGCCCGCCATCGATAGTAAATACCGTTCCTGTTACATAGCGCGCCTCTTCCGACGCCAAATAAGCTATCGCCGCCGCAATCTCTTCCGGTTCGCACATGTCGCCGGTCTTCGGAAATAAGCGCAGAATTAGTTGCATGTCGACCCCTTCGGGTATCGGATTCATTGCCTGGCCGGATTTAACGCCGCCCGGCGCAACCGCATTGACGCGCACACCGCGCGCAGCATATTCCACCGCTATCGATTTGGTTAAGCCAATCACCGCCGCTTTTGCGGCGCAATACGGCGCGTTGTAGGCGATGCCGATAATGCCGGCCGCCGACGAGACGTTGACGATATTGCCCTTGGTTTTTTCCAGATGCGGAATCGCTTCGCGCGAAATAACAAATACACTATTCAGATTTATCCGCATCATTCGATCCCAAGTGGCATCGGTGATTTCGTTGAAGTGATCCCATTTCTGCAGGCCGGCCACGTTGCACACCACATCCAAGCGTTGCAGCGCGGCAACCGCCTGCGCCACCATCGCGGCACACGATTTCGCATCGCTGGCATCGAACGCGGCCGCAATCGCGGTAACGCCGAACTCTTTACTCAATTGCGCAGCGACCGCCTCCGCACCCGCTAAATTAATATCGGCGAGAAATAGCGCAGCACCCTCCGTCGCCAAACGCCGCGCCGTCGCGGCACCGATACCCGCTGCCGCACCGGTAATCAATGCGACTTTACCTTCAAAGCGTTTCATGGACTCATCTCCAGCTAATGTCGTAAGGTTTCGCTAAAACGGCCTGCAAATAACTGGGGGATGCCCCCGCCGAAAGTATCGCAGCACCATGCAGCTCAAAACGCCGATCGCGGCAGAATTGCTCGCTTGAGCGTGCCCATAGCAACTCCACCGCTACATATTGTTATTACTATCGCTTGCGGAGCGGCCGTTGGATGTATCTTTAATCCATCGATTACCACGCCAATTCGCATCGATCGAGGATACGAATTATCGCGTCCAGATTGCCGCGACGCGACGTCGCGGCAACAAAACTTCCAGAGCTATTTCTTAATCGCCGATTCGGCACGACAGTTCAACACTACGCGAGCGTACCGCCATCGACGCGAATACATTCGCCGGTGATGTGACAGCCATCCTCCGAGGCCAGCATCGCAATCACGCCGGCCACGACCTCGGGGCCTTTACCACCGGTCAGCGATGAGATGCGCCGCAACAGATCAAAGTTGGCATCTTTCGGAAATTCCAGACCGGATGCGATCGGCGTCAAAATATCGCCCGGCGCCACACAGTTCGCGCGCACGCCCTGCAGCGCATAGTCGACCGCGATCGAGCGCGTCAACGCCAAAATACCGGCTTTGGATGCACCGTACGCAGCGCCCCAGGGCAACCCTTGCAGAGCGGAGGTCGAGGCGGCGTTGACAATATTACCCTTGGTTTTAATCAACTCCGGCAGCGCTTCGCGGCACAATAAAAAAGTGCCGATCAAATTGACCTTGGTAATCAACGTAAAAGTTTCAAGCGAGCACTCGTGAGTATTCACAAAGCGTAGAATACCCGCCATATTGATTAACGTATCGAGCTGACCAAAGCTGGCGATGCAGCGCTGAATACAGGCTTTAACCTGCGCCTCGTCGCTGACATCGCAGGCATACGCTTCGGCCTTAGCACCGGCTTTTTCAAACTCCGCGACCGTCTCCTGCAACGCCGCCGCTTGCAGATCGACACAAAATACCGCAGCGCCCTCTTGGATCAAACGCTCGGCGGTGGCCTTGCCGATGCCGGATGCGGCGCCAGTAATCAATGCGACTTTATTGGTGAAACGCTGCATGATGGACTCCTCGATATAGACTGCGGGAAAACGAAACCGCCGCATTGTGGCCGATCACTATCGACGTGTCGATAAAGGCCAGATTAATTTCCTGCAATGTCGCGCCCCGCACCGCTGCACCCGATCGCGGAACACCTGGGCCTGTTTTCAGGCCACCTACTACCTTTTCAGGGACCACCTAGCACAGGGCAATCGGCGCGGCCATTGACAACACAGCGCGCTCGATCGCTTATCCTCGACTTGCAGTACGCTTGTGGACGGCGTAAAAATAGTAGCTGTACTCAAAATAATTCTAAAAATCCAGGAGAGGCTATTATGACCGAGGAAGGTCTGGCGAATATCGCCAACTACCGACGCGCGCTCGCTGCAAATCCGAACTCTATCGAATTGCATTGCAGGCTCGCGGTTGCGCTCCAGCAACAGGGCCAACTGGAAGCGGCTATCGCCAGTTATCAACGGGCTCTCGCGCTGAAGCCGGATCTACTGCCGGCCTATGTCAATCTGGCCCACTCTCAACAGGCGCTCGGGCAGCTCGACGCGGCGGCGACCAACTATCTGCATGCGCTCAACCTAATGCCCAACTCCGCCGAGTTGCATTGCTATCTGGCCGCCACCCTGCAAAAAAAGGGACAACTCGAGGCGGCCGCACTCAGCTACCAGCGCGCGCTAGCCCTGCAACCCAATCTCGCTGTCGCGCACATTAATCTCGCGCAATTATTGCGCGATCAAGGCGAGTTCGGCGCCGCGATAGCCAGCTACCGCCAAGCGCTTGCCCTCGATGCCAATAACGCCGACGTGCACACCGAGCTGGGTATTGCCCTCGGCAAGCACGGCGAACTCGACGCGGCGATAATCAGCCATCGCAGCGCGCTGGCGCTGCGGCCGAACTCCGCAGCGGCGCACGTTAATCTAGGCGTCACGCTCTATCAGCACGGCGCTTACAGCGAGGCCATCGAACACTACCGGCAAGCGCTGGCGCTGGAGCCGAACTTGACGGTAGCGCACAACAATCTCGGCGCCACGCTGACACAACAAGGCGAGCTCAGCGCAGCGGTAACCAGCTACCGAAACGCCTTGGCGCTGCAGAGCAACTTCCCCTCTGCGTACTGTAACCTCAGCTCGGTACTCAAGGATCAAGGCAATGTCGAAGAGGCCATTACCTGCCTGCAGCGAGCGCTCGCGCTCCAGCCAAACTACATTCAGGCGCGTAGCGATTACTTAATTGCGCTACAGTACCTCGCGGATTATCCGCGCCAAAAACTGTTCGCCGAGCACCTGGCATTCGCCGACCGTTTCGAGGCGCCGCTGCGCGCGCACTGGCAGGCGCACGCGAACAGTCGCGATCCGCAGCGGCGCATTAAAATCGGCTTTGTATCGGGCGACTTGCGCACCCATCCGGTCGGTTTTTTTCTGTTGAATGTACTGCGCCATATGAACAGACATACGCTCGATATCACGCTGTATTCCAACAACTCCATCAGCGACAATGTGACCGTACAATTACGCGAGCTGGAGTACAACTGGAGCGCTCTCGACGGTTTATCCGACGATGCCGCGGCGCAGCGTATCCGTGCCGATGGTATCGACATTCTCATCGATCTGTCGGGCCACACCGGCGGAAACCGCTTATTGGTATTCGCGCGCAAACCGGCGCCGGTACAAGTCAACTGGCTCGGTTACTGGGCCACCAGCGGTTTACAGGCGATCGGTTACATTCTCTGCGACGAGCAAAGCATCCCCGCCGACGAAGCGAAATTTTTCGTCGAACAACCCTGGTATCTGCCTGCTACACGTCTGTGCTTCACGCCGCCATCGGAAAATATTGCTGTCGATACGTTGCCGGCATTAAACAATGGCTACGTGACTTTCGGCTGCTTTAACAACCACACTAAAATGACCGAGGCCATCGTCGCGCTGTGGGCGCAGATACTACTGAAAGTTGCCAACTCGCGATTATTCCTGAAATCGAACGCATTGCGCGACCCCACGATTCAACAAAGTGTAATAGCGCGCTTCGCTGCGCACGGGATTGGCGCCGATCGCTTACTCTTGGAGGGATATTCGGAGCGCGCCAGCTATTTCGCCGCCTATAACCGCGTCGATATTTCGCTCGATCCATTTCCATTTACTGGCGCTACCACCAGCATCGACGGAATATGGATGGGGGTACCGCTCATCACTCGCCGCGGCGATCGCCTGGTCGCGCATCAGGGCGAAAGTATTCTGCACAATCTCGCGATGGTGGATTGGATTGCCGATAACGACGAAGCCTATATTGCGCAGGCCGTTGCCCGCGCCAACGATTTGGCGAACCTGGCGGAATTGCGCGGCCAACTGCGAGCCCGCTTGCTCGCTTCGCCGCTCTGCGATGCACCGCGTTTTGCGCGCGATCTGGAACATGCCTTGCGCGGCATGTGGCAGCGCTGGTGCGAAAGCATTCAACCAGCCACGCGGGTTGCCGAGTGACTGTTCGACTCTTCCAAACAGCCATCCGACAACGGCGCCAGCGCGTCAGATTTTAAGTTGATGCAGATAGTCGAAACTGATTTTTATTTCTTCGAGCGGCGGGCGCGCGTACGGCGGCTCCTGCTCGACAAAATAGCCGCGCACGCCGCTACTTTTCGCCGCTTTAAAAATACGCGGCCAATCGAGCACACCATGCCCGATCTCGGTGCCGTGGATATCGAAGCCGGTATTTGCCGTATAACCTTTTTTAAGATCCTTGACATGCAACAAATGAAAGCGCCTCGGAAAGCGCTTTAAATAGTCGATCGGATCGTGTCCCGCGTTAGCGACCCAGCCGCAATCCATTTCCATTGCGACCAACTCGGGATCGGTATTGCGCAGCAATTCGTCGAAGGCGATTTTGCCGTCGAACTCGCGAAATTCGGCGCCGTGATTGTGATAGCCGAATTGCAGACCGGCTTTTTTAACCTCAGCACCGATTTTATTGAATTGCTCGGCATTCCAACGCCAATCTTCGGCGGTGAAGGTATCCATCAGCGCCATAAAAGAAGTCTCCATACCCTGTCCGGCCGCCGGCGGTTTAAAACGCGACATATCGGCCACCCACGGCGCGGCGCAAATCAAATACTCCGCGCCCAATTGCTGCGCCTGGGCTACATGTCCCGCTACATCCATTTGCAACAGCGGCAGAGGAAAATGCGTACTGCGGCATTTCAGTCCGGCTTTATCGAGTGCCGCGCGCATTTGCTGTGCGCTGTAACTGCCGGGCAGCCCCGCCGTTTCGACCTCGCGATAGCCGATCGCGGCGATCGTTTGCAGAGTACCGTCGAGATCCTTTTTTAAATCGTCGCCGACGGTGTACAACTGTAGGCCGATCGGCAAACTCAGCGGATCGGCGTCGACACCGCCGCTTTTCGTCGCCACCGCCGCTGCCGCCATACCCGCCGTAGTCGCCACAGTGGTTGCCATAAACTCTCTCCGCGATAATTTGTTTTCAAATAATTTAATTGTGCTCATACAATTTTCCCCGCGCGTAGTTGTGTCACCGCGTAATCGGCTGCGCGCGCCGTCAAGGCCATAAATGTGAGCGAAGGATTGACGCACGATGACGACGCCATGCTCGAGCCATCGGTGACAAATAGATTCGGAATATCGTGAGCTTGATTGTGCGCATTGAGCACCGACTCGCGCGGGTCGCGCCCCATGCGCGCGCCGCCCATTTCGTGAATCGCGGAGCCAGGCGGGCCGCCCTTGCCGATCGGCAGCACAAACGACATCTTGGCGGCCTTTAACATATCGACCGCCTGCTGAGTGGCGTCGGCCTGCATGCGTTGCTCGTTGTCGCGATACTCGATATCGAAACGCACCTGCGGAATGCCGTAGCGATCGACCAACTTATCGTCGAGCAGCACACGGTTATCCTTGTACGGTAGACACTCGCCAAAACTGACCAACGCCATCAACCACATTTTCGGCTGCTGCAAAGCCTTTTTAAAATCGGCGCCAAAGCCCGGTGTTTGCATCGCCATGGCCTTCCATTCGAGCGGCATCGATAGACCTTGCATGCCATAACCGCGCTCGAAACTGGCATCGGTATCGCGCCCGCGCAAGTTCCGGAAACGCGGAATATAAATACCGTTCGGTCTGATGCCGTAATAATATTTGTTGGGGAATTCCGCGGTGATGCCGATCGCGGAGACACTATCGGTATGATCCATCATGTAGCGACCAAGCGTGCCGCTGCCATTCGCCAGACCGTTCGGGAAGCTCTCCGATTTCGAGTTCAGCAAAATTTGCACGCTGCCGACCGTCGATGCGCATAGAAATACCATGCGCGCTGTAATGCGCGATTTCTCCTTGGTCAACGCATCGATCACTCGCACCGCCGCAATGCGCTTGGTCGCAGGATCGTAGTCCAACCCCTCGACTACGCTATTGGCGCGCAGCGTTAGATTGCCGGTCTTCTGTGCAGCCGGTAACGTGCAGCTGTGGCTACTAAAATACGCTCCGACCGAACAGCCGCGCTGGCAAACGCCGCAGTAATGGCAAGCGCCGCGCGCGCCGAGCGGCTCCGTTAAGTTAGCGACGCGACCGATTGTCATCTTTCGCTCTTTATAAGTCGCTTCAATTCGCTGTTTAACGGCCTTCTCGACCACGTTCATTTGCATCGGCGGTTGAAATTCGCTATCGGGCAGGTGCGGCAAATTTTCCGATTGACCGCTGACGCCGATCGTTTTTTCGACGTACGAATACCAATCCTTCAAATCTTTGTAGCGGATCGGCCAATCGCTGCCGTGACCGTCCTTTTTGTTGGCTTCAAAATCGAGATCGCTCCAACGATACACCTGCCGTCCCCACAACAGCGATTTACCGCCGACCACGCCGGCGCGTAGCCAGTGAAAAGGCTTATTTTCATCGAACACGTACGGATTATCGCGATCGTTGTTCCAGAAATGGCGCGTCGTTTCATCGAACGCGTAACTCGTGCTTTGAATCGGATAGTCGCTCGCATACAACTCGCGCAATGGCTTACCGCCGAATGGGATTTTCCAAGGCTCCATATGCTCGGTCACATAATCCTTACCGTGCTCGAGTGGTTTGCCGCGCTCCAGCATCAATACTTTCAAGCCCTTCTCGGTGAGTTCCTTGGCGGCCCAGCCACCGGTGATGCCCGAACCCACCACAATCACATCAAAATCGTAAGCTGTTTGCATGTTTCCCACCTGATTTTACCGTGTCGTCAATTCCAATAATCCGCATTTAAAATTCGCAACCGCCGCTACCAAGACCACTCGCGCCCCACTTTTTCAAAATCGTAATCGCCTTCGTAGCGCATCGGCATCGGGTTATATGACAACGCTTGTTTAGCGCCGACCTCGGATGTGAAATAACCCAATACCGTCAGCTCTTTCAACTTGGTAAAAAATGGGGTATTTGAATCGACATATTTTTGTGAGAAATCGAACATCGGCCCAGCCGATTTGTAAGTTGCGGCAAACTTTTCCGCATCCTTCAGCGCAGCGATGCGCTGAGCTTCGTCGCAGGTTAAAAAGCTTTTCTGGTATTGCGCCTTGCAAAAATCATCGAGCGCCGTTAAACCATCGAAAAATATTTTACGCTCGCCATCGTTGAACCAATCGGCCACCATCATTTTGATAAATGCCGGCGCCCCCGCCTCGATAGCGCCGGGCGTATCGGTCTTCGGGATAATCAATTCGGCCAGTATTGCCACCATTTTGCTCGAGCGCGCATCAAATACCGAGCGCGCCGGCTTGTCGGTCGGCACTAAACCAGCCGTAACGTTCTGCGAGAGCGAACCGGATAAACCGGCGCCCATCAACATTCCAGTTACTTTGAGAATTTCTCGACGGTTCCGCATAATTCACCTTCCAAGGCCAATAACAGAGGGATTCTATACATGCGTGGAGCGAGCTTTCTCAACTCGATCGCGCCAAGCAATAAAAGCAAATAGCGGCAACAACACCAGCGGGATCACCGCCACCGCGCGAAACGATTGCACCGATGCATAATGCAGAACCCGGTCGAGCTGCTGCGGAGCCAACTGCGAAAAATTGTCGATGCCGTCGGCTGCGGCCAGCTTGGCGCGATCGAAAATGGCGCCGAGTTTCGGCAACACATACTGAATCGAAATACCGCCGGCAAAACCGGTGAGTCCCATAAACAATGCCCCACCGCGCGGAAAGCGCTCCGCAACTGCGGCAACCATGGTCGGATAGAAGTAGCACACGCCGATGCCCCATACGGTCGCGGCTAACAATGCGCTCCAGGGTGAATTTGCAAAACTTAAGCTTAATAAACCGACCGCTGCGCAGGCACTGCCCAGCAGCAACAAACCCACCGATGAAAAGCGCTCGACAAGCGCCCCGGCGAAATGGCGCATGACGAACATCAAAACACTGACATACACCAATAACAAAATGCCGCGCATGCCTACCACGCGCGACAGCGCCAGATCGACCCACTGCCCCGGTGCCAGTTCGGAGGCGACCGTCAACATCATGCCGACGAACCAGACCAGGAACATCGGCTGACGGCCCAATTCGCGAAACATATCCGCATAGCTAACGCCGCTGGCGACGCGCTCGGTGACGGGAAATTCAGCGGTTAACGCCAAGTAGATGAGCAATACGGCGGGTAAAATCAGGATCAATAAATTGCTTTGCCAAGCGCTATGTAGAGCGCCCAAACCGATTCCCAACAGCCCGCCGACGACAATACCCGCTGGCCACCAGGCATGCAGAATATTCAGGCGCTGCGTTTTTTCGTGCGGATAGATCGCGGTGACCATCGGATTGCTGCCCGCTTCGACTGCACCCCAACCCAAGCCGGTGAGCATCAGGCCGGTCAACACCAGCGGATAAGTGAGTGCACCGATTGGCAGATAGGACGCCAACCCAACCAACGAACTGCCAACGATAAAGCCGCCCGCCGCAAACACCAGCAAGCGCCGCACGCCAATCAGATCGACCAACGCGCTGCCAAATAACAGCGTTAGTGCAAACCCGGTGAACGTAATACCCAATGCCTCGCCAACCATGCCGGCCGAATGTGCAAGATCGATGCGATCGAACAATTCGCTTTGTAAACTGGCAGCGATGTTGGCGCGCACGGCAAAACCCAGACCGATCATGAAAATCGATAGATTGGCGGTAAAAAACAGTCGCTTTCGGTCGACATTCAACTGCGCCGTTTGGTTATCGATCGCCGCCATACAAGCCCCGGGTTATCTTTATATTTATTGCCGCACTATATATTTATTGCCGCACGATTATTGCCATGCAATTAGTTGAACTATTAGCTATCTAAACCGAGCACAATTTTATTGAGCCGCGCATCGCCGGCCACGCCGGCAAAATCGTCGAAGGCACGATCAGTCCTGCGGATCATATGATCGCGAATAAACACCGCACCCTCGCGCGCGCCGTCCTCGGGGTGCTTCAAACAGCACTCCCATTCGAGCACCGCCCAGCCGGCGTAATCGTATTGCGCGAATTTGCTGAAAATTCTGCTGAAATCGATCTCGCCGTCGCCCGGCGAGCGAAACCGGCCCGCGCGCTCGAGCCAGCCTTGATAGCCGCCATAAACGCCGCTGCGGCCATTTTTTTGGAATTCGGCATCTTTAACGTGAAACGCTTTGATGCGCTCGCGATAAATATCGATAAATGCCAGATAATCGATATGCTGCAATAGCAAGTGACTTGGATCGAACAAAATATTAGCGCGTGGATGGTGTTGCACGACATCGAGAAAACGCTCGAAGGTTACGCCGTCGTGCAAATCCTCGCCGGGATGCAACTCGTAACATAGATCGACACCGGCGTTATCGAAGGCATTTAATATCGGCAGCCAGCGCTTGGCCAACTCGGCAAAACCCTGCTCGACCAGACCGGCGGGCCGCTGCGGCCACGGATACATTAAATGCCATAGCAATGCGCCGGAAAAAGTGGCGTGCGCCGTTAAACCCAGACGCCGGCTAGCCTGCGCGGCCAGCATCAACTGTTCGGCGGCCCATGCCGTGCGCGCGGTTGGGTTGCCGCGCAACTGCGGCGGCGCAAAGCCGTCGTACAACGCATCGTAGGCTGGATGCACCGCCAATAACTGGCCTTGCAGATGGGTCGATAATTCGGAGATCTCGATATCATATTGCGCCAATTGCGCTTTTATTTCGCTGCAATACGTATCGCTGGTCGCAGCTAACGCTAAATCGATAAATCGACTACCTAAGGTCGGCACCTGAATGCCGCTATACCCTAGCCCCGCAGCCCATTGCGCCATACCGCCCAAACTATCGAACGGCGCCGCGTCGCCGGCAAACTGCGCCAAAAAAATTGCTGGACCTTTCATCGCATCGACTCTTTTTCGCTGCACGGGTTAAACATCAGCGCGCTACTTTTCTTTATACAGGAGGAAGTGCAGTCCACTTTTGCGCGCCGGCCGAGTTGCTCATCGCCGCTTCGATAAATGCCATGCCGCGCAATCCGGCATTTATACCGGGAAAATGTGTCTCGACGGCGCGCACCGGCGTACCCGCTAAAATCTGCCGCACCGCCGCGATAAAATCGCTATAGATATTCGCGAACGCTTCCAGATAACCCTCGGGATGGCCGGCCGGTATCCTCGACGACATACGCGCGCGCGGCGAAATCCGCGCGCCATTGGCGCGCAGCAATTGTTTAGGTTGATCGGCGTGCAATAGCCACAACGAGTTCGGCTCTTCCTGCGACCACGACAAAGCGCCGCACTCACCGTACACGCGAATACTCAAATTATTTTCTTCGCCGCAGCAGATCTGGCTGGCGTGCAAAATACCGCGCGCGCCATTCGCGAAGCGCAACAATATGCTGTTGTCATCGTCGAGCGGGCGGCCCGGTACGAAAGCTGTCAGATCTGCGCACACTTCAGCGATTGGTAAGCGGGTGACATACTCGACCAAATTAGCCGCGTGCACGCCGATATCGCCGATACAGCCGCCGTTACCGGCGCGCTGCGGATCGAGGCGCCATTGCGCCTGCTTATTGTCGGTTTGCTCCGCGGCCGCGCTCAGCCAACCCTGCGCATAATCGACGACGACTTTGCGAATTGCGCCCAGCTCGCCGTTGGCGATGCGGAATTGCGCCTCGCGCACCAATGGATAACCGGTATAGGTATGCGTCAAACCGTACAGCACCGAACTCGCCTGCAAAGCCGCGCGCAATTGTTTGCATTCATCGAGATCGAGGGTCGCCGGCTTGTCCGAGAGCACGTGAAAACCCTGCTCGATCGCCGCCAATGCGACCGGCAAATGCAGATGATTAGGCGTCGCGATAGCGACAAAATCCATGCGGATATCGGCGGACAATGCGCGCTCGGCGCGCATCATGCTGCGATAGTCGGCGTAACTGCGGGCCGCCGGCAAATACAGCGCCCGCGCACTGCGCAACGCCCGCTCGGCATCGCTGCTTAATGCCGCGCAGACCAACTCGATCTGGCCATCCAGCGCGGCCGCCATGCGGTGCACGGCACCGATAAAAGCGCCCTCGCCGCCACCGACCAGCCCCATTCTTAGTTTGCGAACCGCCACTTAGTCACGCCTATCGAGACTTGGATCGGGCAGAATGTAAACGTTTACAACAAAGTTGGCAAGTTAACGGTTGGCAAGTTAACTAAAATAAATCCGCTGCATCAATTTAGCGGCGCTTGAGTTGCGTCGTGGAATCACGCACCACCAACTCATGTGCCAGCACGACCTGCTTTGCCAGTTCGTCATGATGCTTCAACTTAGTTATCATCTTTGCCATCGTGGCGCGGCCGATTTCGCGGCGTGGTTGGTGGATGGTAGTCAATGGCGGCTCCACATATTGAGCAAATTCAATATCGTCGAAGCCAACCACCGAAACTTGGTCGGGTACGCGGAGGCCGCGCGCGCGCAGCGCTTTGATCGCGCCGATCGCCATGGCATCGCTGGCGGCAAAAACCGCGGTGAATTTAATCTTATTATCGAGCAACCATTGCGTCGCACGCTCGCCGGATTGCAGCGAAAAATCGCCGTTCACGACGAGGTCTTTATCGTAATTCAAGGCCGCCCGCTTGAGCGCCTGACGATAACCGCGCAAGCGGTCTTTGGGCAAGGGCGTCTGCGCGGGACCGTTGATAAAAGCAATGCGTTTATGTCCTAAATCCAATAGGTGCTGCACCGCCAGTGCGGCGGCGGCGATATTATCGATACTGACCGACGCCACGCTGGCATCGTGTAAATATTCGCAAGCCATCACCAACGGAATCGATTTTCCATCGTTGAGCTTAGGCACCTGCGGCAACGTACGGCCGAGCGAAATCACGCCATCGACCTGGCGCTGCATGACGCTTTGCAAATATTCGAGCTCCCGCTCGACGCTATTCTGCGTATCGCCAAGCAAGAGTCGGTAGCGATGCTGCTGCGCGACCTCCTCCAGTCCTTGAATGATCAGCGAATAAAATGGATTGCCGATATCGGGTATCAAAACCAAAATGGTTTGCGTGCTCTGCATGCGGAAACTGCGCGCCAGCGCATTGCGCACGTAGCCGCTGCGTTGAATCGCCGTCTGTACTTTGCGGCGCGTCGCCTCGGTGACCTTGTCCGGCTCGGCTAAGGTACGCGATACCGTGGCTGTAGATACGCCGGCCAGGCGTGCGACATCTTTGATCGAGCTCATTATTTCAGCGACTTCAAGGCAACGGACGGAAACTTAGTCTAGCGCATCTCCACTGAAAACAGCAGCCGCTGCAATTGCTGTAAACGTTTGCAGCGACAAACACATCTGTTACATTGAAGCGCAGCGAAATGCTCCGTCGGTTTTACATGGCGCATTGGCAATGCGCAACGCAAAGAGCGCAGCCATCTATAAAACAGCAGCGCTCTATAAAAGGCACAGGAAACCTTCGATGAAAAAATGGCTGCGGCGAATCCTATCGGCTTTGATTGTCATCGTATTGGCTGGCGGTGCCATCTATTATAAAACGATGCGCGATCTGGGCTTTTACCGCGTGCCCGTCTATGAGACCGTGCGCCCCAGCCTGCCCGCGCTGCCCAGACCCGCCGTGCTGCTATTTTCGAAGACCAACGGTTTCATTCATAAAGACGCCATTCCCGCCGCTAAAATTCTCGTACAACAACTGGCGCGGCAACACAGCTGGTCGTTATTTTTAACCGACAGCAGTGCAATTTATAATGCCGACGATCTCGCTAAATTCGATGTGGTGATCTGGAACAATGTCAGCGGCGATGTGTTATCGAGCGAACAACGCGCGGCGCTGCAACAGTATCTCGAAAATGGCGGCGGTTTTGTCGGCTGGCACGGCAGCGGCGGCGACCGCGCCTATGCATGGTCCTGGTATCCCGAACAATTGTTGAAGGCGCAATTTATCGGCCATCCGATGCACCCGCAATTTCAAAACGCAACCGTGCGCATTGAAAACTCCGCAGATCCGATCGTCGCGGGCCTCGGTACGACCTGGCAGCACGAAGACGAGTGGTACTCGTTTGCACAAAGCCCGCGCGGCACCGGCGTAACTATTTTGGCAACGCTGGACGAAAGCAGTTATAAACCGGAGTTTTTCGGCCGATCGCTACGCATGGGCGCCGATCACCCGGTCATCTGGAAACATTGTCTCGGCAGCGGTCGCGTATTCTATTCGGCGCTCGGCCATACCGCGGAGACCTACCGCGAACCTGAATATCAGGCGCTGCTCGGACATGCGATAGCGTGGGCCGCGGGGCTGGAGGGCGCGCAATGCTCGCATAGCGGAAACAGCGCCGAGTAATGTCACTCGGCAAAAAAATCCTGGAAATACTTGCGGCTGATGGCGGAAGGATTGTCAGCAATTTTATCCGCTGCATCAGGCCCGGCCTTGCCCTCCAATTCGTCGAATAAGGCAACGAATTGCTGCGTCAGTTTATGCGTCGGCGCGCAGTAAATTAACGGTTTGACCAGGCTGTGCGACTCTTTCATTTTGATCGACGTACTCAGATAACTATTCAGTACCGGTAGTTGCTCTTGTTTTAATTCATCGATCAATGCACGCGGCAGGTTAGCCTGGCTGTTAAATTGATTGATTACGATGCCTTCGACCTCCAGCCCGCGATTGTGATCCTTTAAATCGATGGTGTTTTCGAGCAACTGATACAGCGCCTGCTTTGAAAAGCTATCGCAGTCGTACGGAATCAATACGCGCTGCGCGGCAATCAAGGCGATTTTGCTATAGAAGTTTAGATTCGGCGGCGTATCGATAAAAACGCGATCGTACTGGTCGCCCAACTCGTCCAATGCTTCGCGCAATTTATAAATTTTATAGCGACTCTCCAGTTCGCCCATGATTTCGCCGAGCAGCGGGCTCGCCGCCAACAAATCGAGGCGCTCGAACACGGTTTCCTGCACGAAACCGATCGCCGCTTTATTGCTGTTGAACCAACTGCCGGCGGTAGAGCGACGCAATAAATGCGCAACGCTGTACTCGGAATCGCGCGCTTCTTGCGAGTGAACATCGACGCCGAGATAAAAGCTGGAGTTGCCCTGAATATCCAGATCGACCACCAGCGTGCGGTAGCCCCGGCTGGCCGCAATCGCCGCCAAATTGCAGGTAATACTGGATTTGCCGACCCCGCCCTTCTGATTGAAAATCACGCGCCGCATCGCTTTATCCTTATGTTTGAGACAAGGCGATTGTAAAGCCAGCACTGAGCCGGGTCACTATGTTCCACTTATATAGTTATCGCAGAGCGCGCAACCGCCAACCGGATAAAAAATTAATGCCGATAAATAATTATGTTTGCGCTTGCAGGATGTGATTGGCCGCGATAAATGCGAAGGTCATCGCCGGGCCGAGCGTACTGCCGGCACCGGGATACGAATGCCCCATCACCGACGCGGTGATGTTGCCGGCCGCATATAATCCCGCAATCGGCACACCGTTAGCGTCGAGCACGCGCGCGTCGGCATCGGTGGCTAGACCGCCGTTGGTGCCGATATCGCCGAGATGCAGCGACATTGCGTAAAATGGCGCGCGCTCGAGCGGTGCCAACGTTGGATTCGGCGCCACCTTTGGATCGCCGTAATAACGTTCGTACTCGTCGCTACCGCGACCGAACTCGGTATCGACACCGCGCCGTGCATCGGTGTTGAAGCGAGTTATCGTTTCCTGCAATGCCTCTGCCGGCAAGCCGATTTTGCGCGCCAGCTCATCCCAACTATTCGCGCACGTCACCGCTCGACGAACCGCCGCCGAATGCAACCACAACGGCAACGGCAGCAGCGGCCCCATCGGATAATGTCGATGAAAACGCGCGTCAAATAAAATATAGGCGGGCACCGTGCGAGCGTCGGCACGATCGGCCGCCATCATCGTCTGCGCAACGATGTGATAAGACGGCGCTTCATTCATAAAGCGGCGCCCCGCGCGATTCACCATAATGCAGCCAGGCAGCGCGCGCTCGACCGCGCATAAACGCCCGCGCTCCTCGCCGGGAACTTTAAATACCGGTGCCCACCACGCCGAATCCATGCTCAACGTCGCGGCGCCGATACGCTGCGCAATGCCGAGGCAATCGCCGGTATTATTGATTTGCGATCCGCTCATACCCGGATCGCCGGCCTGCGGCGGTAAATACCGCGCGCGCAGCTCGGCATTGCGCTCGAAGCCACCGCTCGCCAGCAATACACCGCGCCGCGCGCGAATACGCAAAGTTTGCGGCGCGCGATTTTTACGGCGCTGCACGACGATTGCACCGACCACGCGTTTATTGTCGACAATCAATTCGAGCAATTCGCTTTCAAGCTGAATCGGTACCGATAATTTTTTGAGCGCCAACAACAAATGACCGATGATGGCATTGCCGAGCGACAGAAAGCGATCGCGCGACGAATGCAGACGTTGCGGAATATCGAGCAGATAGCGCAACAGCATTTTGGTCGCAACCCATAACCAGCCCGGCGGCCGATGCAGCAGCGCCTGCGTTTCCGCCACCGTCCAATTGATCTTGCCGAACAAGCTCGCCACCGGCGATTCCTCGCGAATCAAATTTACGGTCGCGCCCAGCACGCGGCCATGCATCTCGATAGGAAAGTGCGTGCGCCAACCGGTTTTCGCGCCGGGTAAATCCTGATGATAATCGGGGTAAGGCATGCTGTTGAAACGCAGCGAAGTGTAGGTCGCCAACCACGTCAACAGTGTCGGCGCGCCGCGCACGAAAGCCATGATGCGATCGTCTCCGACATGCGCGTCGGTCAATGCGCGCAAATAGCTGTAGGCATCCTCGGGTTTGTCTTGTTGCCCTAATGCCGCAGCCGCCGGACTACAGGGAATCCACACACCACCGCCAGAAGTAGCCGAGGTACCGCCGAGCTTCGCGCTTTTTTCGATGACCAATACATCTGCGCCACCGCTCGCGGCTACCACCGCGACAGTTAAACCCGCCGCGCCGCTGCCGACCGCCAAAAAATCGACCTCCTTATCCCATTCGCTACTTGACTGCAATTGCGACATTACACCTGACACCTCTTATTATTGTTTTAACGCTACGAAAAAATATTGCACGCAAAGACGCGGCAAATATTTCATGCGTCGAATGCCGCCGTATTATTCTGACCCAGCGAAATAATTTGCGGAATACCCTGTTCGTCGATGCGCTGCATCAGAAAGGAAGTTTGGCGAAATGTTAAAGCATCGATCAACCAACGACCTTCGCGCCGCACATAGGTATCGCGATACTCGCCAGTCATTTGAATCGTCAGACGCGCACCGACATCCACGCTGGTAAACAACACATCCCAGGTGCCGGTGGCGTTGTCGGCGTCGCTCACCGTAATCGATGGATTCTGCCCGGCGTGTAAATTGTACAAACCGCTGCGGCCGCCGGCGCGTTGAATGTAATCGATAAACTCATCGCGCCGCCGACACGGCACGCCCTCCATATCGATCCGCGCCTCCGCCGTCAAGCAGGCACGCACCGCCTCCAATTGCTGGCGATCGAGGTTCGACCAATAGCGATTTTTCAAATCGCGAATCGCCAGATTGTCTTCGACCTGGCGCAGACGCTGCTCGATAAGTTGCAAGCGATCCAACATAATTATTTTCTCTCTACGATTGCACCAAGCGTTGCATCACAAACGCTTACGAATTCTCCAACTGCGCACCGATACTCGATGCCGTACCAAGGGTTAAACCGCCATCGACCACGATCGATTGGCCGGTGATATACGATGCCTCGCCGGATGCCAGAAACGCCATCAAATTGGCCACATCCAGCGGATCGCCGCCGCGCCGCATCGGAATTTGCGCGATGGTCGCATTCACCATATCGGCGATCGCCGGCTCGCGATTGCGCTCGGTTAAAATAAAACCGGGCTCGACGGCATTGACGGTAATATTTAACTGCGCCAGATCGAGCGCGAGATTGCGTACAAAACCGGTGACGCCGGCCTTAGTCGCCGAATAATGCGTTAAACCCGGCGCATTGGCGTGATTGCCCGATACCGACGAGGTAACCAATATCCGGCCGCCGCCGGCCGCCTTTGCCAATAGCGGCAATGCGGCTTGCGCCAACCAGAAGCAGGCTTTCAAATTGACATTGATGGAGCGGTCGAGATCTTCCTCGCTGAGACTTTGCAGCGGCGCATACGGAAAAACGCCGGCGTTGTGCACGAGAATATCGAGACCGCCATAGATCGCGGCCGCGCGCTCGATCAACGCGATCGCCTCCTGCTTAAAACCGATATCGCAGACTATTAATTCCGCCGCGCCGCCGGCTGCGCGAATCTCCGCCAACACGTCCAGACCGGCACTTTCGGTGCGCGTGCCGATGATCACGCGCGCGCCGGCTGCAGCAAAGCGCATGGCGATTGCGCGACCAATACCGCGCCCGCCACCAGTGACTACGGCAATTTTTCCCTGCAACTGTTGCGACATAAAATATTCCGACATTTATTACTCCAATTTGTAGCGCTGAATAGCTGCGAGACCGCGCGGCGGTTTTTCCAACTATTCTTTCAGCGATAGAAAATCGACAACTTCGCGATTGAAATCCATCGCCTGCTCCAGCATGTACCAATGACCGGCGCGACTGCTTATAACAACCTTGGCGTGCGCCACTTGTTGCGGCAAGAGCAGGGCCTGCGAAACCGGTAAAAACCGATCGTAAAACCCCCAGAAGCACAGCACTGGGCAGGCTATTTCGTGCAAATGTTGCCAAGTCGGCTGAATGCTGACCGAGGTGAATACGCGCGCGTGCTGCTGCAATGCGATCGGGTGACGCTCGGCCACTAACTCATCGGTGATATCCGCGGCGTCGTGGACCAGCAGCGCCAACACCTCGCGAAATGATTTTTCATCGCGCGGTTGCTCGCGCGCGAATTTGGCCAATGCCACGCCTCCGTCGGTGGTGCCCCAAAATGTTTTAGGATCGGCCAGACCTCCCGGCGCCATTAAAATCAAATGCGAAACCCATTGCGGATATTTCAGCGTCAATTCGAGCGCAACGCTGCCGCCGAGCGAATTGCCGATCGGCACCACGGCGGCTACATTTTTCGCGCGCAGCAATTCGTGCATCGCTTCGACATGCAACGTCGAAGTGTAATCGATATCCCCGGGCTTATCGGAGAGTCCGAAACCGAGAAAATCCGGCGCCACTGCGTGATAGCCATGCGCGGCAAAATGCGGCAGATTTTTTTTAAAATTACTGTAACCGCTGGCACCCGGACCGCCGCCGTGCAGGCATAAAATGCTGGGGCGCTGCGCGCTAGGCTGCCCCACTTCGGTGTAATGAATGCGCAGCCCATTGCTGAGTGTATAAAACTTATCGATCGGAATCGGTGAGGTCATCGCATATTTCCCCGGTGTTTATTCGAGCACTTATTTCCAGACGCTCATGCGGCTCGTTCGACACTGCGCGAGGTTCATCCAACACTGCGTGAGCCTTACTCAACACTGCGTGAGCCTTGCACGAAACGATGTCCCCAGTGACTGCCGCGCGTCGCTTCGAATACTTTGTGTTTGCTCCAATCTTCGATGCGCTTACCACCCGCGCCATACTCGATGGTAAAACCGGTCGGCGCATACGCATAAAAAGAAATCATATCGTCATTGATATGCCGCCCCAGCGTCACCTGCAGGGGAATTTGTAAATCTTCGGCCCGATATAAGGCTCGCCCTACTTCGTCGATAGTTTGTACCTCGACCAACAAATGATCGCAGCCATAGGGGTTCGCCATCTCGACCAGCGCCACGCTATGTTCGCGCGGGTTGTCGCAGTGCAGAAAGTTAATGCGCACCGGCGGCTGACCCGCACCCATATCGTAATTGACGAAATCGGAAAGCCCGAAGCTCAAAACCTCAAGCCAGAATTTGCGCGTAGCCTCAAACTGCGGCGCCGGTAATACCACATGCCCCATCCCCATATCGCCGGTGACAAAACCGCTGACGCCGATCGGCGAAATGAAGCGCGAAAAGTCGCCGATCGGCCCCCAAAATATTTCTAGTCGATTGCCGGAGGGATCGCTGCAGCGAAAAAACTCCTGCACTTTGCGCAGCGCGCTTTCCTGCGCAGCGCCGAACTCAATCGCCACCTGCGCTGCCGCAACGGCGGCAACCGCTTCGTCGTACGCAGCTTTATTCGCGACCTCCCAGCCACTGGCCAGGAATACATCGGCGCTATGCGGCACAATCAAATAACGCTGGTGGTACTCATCCATTTTCAAATACAGCGCGCCATCCGGCGCATCGAGCGCGGCCATACCCAACATCTCGACACCGAATCGACGCCAGCGCTCGATATCGACGGCGCCAATCACAACATAACCCAGCCCGGCAATTTTCAATTGTCAGTCCTCTTTGGCCTCGACGGCGATCATAACCGAATACTTGCCAAAACCCCATGCAATAAAATCATATTTCGTTACAAAAATAACAAAAATTAACGATTGTTGTAAATTTAAAAAAAAGCTAGCATGACGCCAGACATCTCCAACCGAGGATCGATCGATGGCTGACCGCATCGACTTTTCGCAATCCGCGCGGCAATTAATCGAGCGCGCGCATGCCCTGGCACCGGTATTGCGCGAGCGTGCCGGCGGCGATGCGCAACAGCGGCAGGTCAGCGCGGAGACTATTCAAGCGCTGCGCTCTGCCGATTTATTTCGCGTGCTGCAACCCAAACGTTGGGGCGGCTTCGAGATGGAGCCCGGTGTATTTGCGGAAATTCAAATCGCGCTGGCGGCCGGCGATATGTCGGCGGCCTGGGTGTACGGCGTGGTCGGTGTGCATCCGTTTCAACTGGCGCTGTTCGACGATCGCGCCGCGCAGGATGTATGGGGCGCCGATAACTCGGCGCTGATCGCTTCCACCTATATGCCGACCGGGCGCGCCATACCGGTGGACGGCGGCTATCGCTTCAGCGGCAAATGGAAGTTTTCCAGCGGCTCGATTCATTGCGAATGGATTTTGCTCGGCGGCCTGGTCGGCGATCCGCAACACGGCGACTACCGCACATTTTTATTGCCGCGCGCCGATTACAGCATCGTCGATACCTGGCATGTGCTCGGGCTCAAAGGTACCGGCAGCCAGGACATCGTTGTAGCAGATGCGTTCGTGCCGGCCCATCGCGTGCACGATCTCGGCGCCGCATATAAAGGCAAAAGCCCCGGCCAGAGTGTCAATGACGGCTGGCTGTATCGATTGTCGTTTCCGCTGGTGTTCGGCCGCGCGGTCAGCAATGGTTGCATCGGCGCGCTACAGGCACTGCTCGATGCCTTCCGCGACTACGGCGCCAAGCGCATGGGTACCACAGGCGCCGCTACCGCGCACGATCCAGATGCACAGTCGGCCTGTGCCGAAGCCGCCGCCGCTATCGATGAATTGACGGCAACCCTGCATCGAAATTTTGCGCGCATGGAATATTACGCACGCCGCGGCGAAGCAACGCCGATCGAGTTACGCTTGCAATTTAAATATCAATCCGCCGCCGTCGCCGATCGCTGCGTCGATAGCGCGGCAAAAATATTCAAATGCGTCGGCGGCAGCGGCCTATTCGAGACTTACCCGTTCGGCAGAATTTATGCGGATTTAATCGCCGCCCGCCAGCATGTGTCGAATCAAAGCCAGGTCTCGGGCCGTAATTTCGGCGCTACTTTATTAGGCCTGGAAAATCCCGACCCGCAAATTTAGTTATCGCATCGACATCAATACCATCGAGGTCGCCGTTCATGTCGGAAGCACTACCCAAACTGCACTTTGCGAACCGCGCCGCCGTCATCACCGGCGCCGGTAGCGGTATCGGCCGCGCACTGGCACTACACGCCGCGCGCCAAGGTATGCAAGTGGCGTTGGCCGATATCGATGCCGCTGCATTGGCAGCCGTCGAGCAGGAAATTAAGACGCTCGGTACAGAATGTTTTTTCGCCGTTGTCGATGTGCGTAACCGGGATCAGCTCGACACTTTTGCCGAGCGCGTTTTTTCCACTTTCGATTCGGTCGCTTTAGTATTTGCCAATGCCGGCGTGATGCGCGCAGCGACCTCCTGGCTGCAACCCAGCGCCGATTGGGATTTGATCGTCGATATCAATTTAAAAGGCGCGGCTCACACTGCCGCGGCATTTATACCGAAATTGCTGGCGCAGAATGCAGCGGCACAATTGATATTTACCGGCTCGACTTCGGCATTTTCGCCGCGCCCGCAAATTGCCGCCTATTCATGCACCAAACATGCATTGTGGGGATTGGCGGAAGCGATGTATCTGGAGTTGAAAACCCTAGATGCGCCGGTGAGCATTTCTTTTCTGGCGCCATCTGGGGTGCGCACGGCGATTTTCGATACGCCATCGCAGGCCCCGGGCGGAGAAGTGCAGGATATGTTGCGCGCGGCCATCGAGGCGATGGGAATGCCGCCCGAGCAGCTGGCAGAGATAACGTTTGCGGCGTTAAGAGAGCGCAAATTCTGGATTCTGCCGCATCCGGATTTCAAAGAATCGCTGCAGCGTCGCATCGATCGCATTGTCGCCGAGCAGCCGCCTAAATTCGGTTAGTAATTCATTGGGCGGCACGCCGACCGGATACTCTTTTCAGAACAGCCTTGAAGATAGCGATTGCGGCGGTAACGTCTCGAAGACATTATCAGCCTAATCGCTCTCGATTATTCCGTAACCAAAACACTTATGCTTTCTGTGTTCTGAAAAGAGCACCCGATCACCGTGCCGTCAAGCGCAACGCCAGCGAATAACATTAATGCATTGAATTGGAACTTCAAAAGGGTGGATCATTCGATCCACCGAGGTCCTGCCGAGAACTCTCTATACATCTCACCATTCACTCCAACAGCGGGAATCTTCCGATGCGACAACGGCGGATCGAATGATCCGCCCTACGGCCGGCTTTTCAACTTTGACTCCTCCACAACTTTGTATTCGTTGGCATCGCGCGTGACAGCGCGCCGACCAATTGCTCTTTTCAGAACACTGGAAGCCCGCTGGTTAATTTGGCTACGACAACAGAGTCCGACCAATGCGAAAGAATCCAACGGGAAAGCGGCACCAAACCCGTTACTCCAAAGAAGTTCTGAAAAGAGTAATGGTCGACGCGCCATCCCACCGAACCAAAAAAACACTGGAACGACAAGCTGGTTATTCTGAATGCGCCTGCGTATCGACCTCTTCTTTGAGGTATTTACCCACCTGATCTTCAACGCGCGTATCTTTAAAGAAATCGCGATTCAAACCGGCGTAATACTGCACCGGGAAACCGAACACGAAATCGCGAAAATCGCGCGGCGTAATATGCTCGTGCTCGACCAGTTCATAGGCTTCACCGAGCACCGTCGTCATATCGGTGACATCCCAATGCCCCGCATCGGAACTGAACATGGCCCGCAGCCGCGCACCCTCGGGATTCAACTTATCGTTGAATGCCCAGGCGATACTCAAATCATCGGCTTCGCAACCGAAATAAAAGTTCGGCACGAAAGCATCGACCAATTCCTTTTCGGAATTTAATTTCAAAGTGCTCCATTCATCCAGCACCGGGGGTTCCGGCTCGAGATTCGCGAAGCTATCGCGCAGGCCCGGCGCGTTCGCGTTGAAGACCTTATCGCCGTACTCCGAAAATAACTTCATTAGTAGTTCGGAATCGATGCGCTTCGGATCGAGATTATGGATGGTGCTCGAATTACGCTTTTCCCAGTGTTCGATCAGATCCGACAATAACGTGCAGGCCCAACCGACACCGCCCTCGAGCATGCCGAACGACAACTGCGGAAACCGCTGCGTGACGCCGCCCATAAACAAACCTTTGCAGGTCGCCTCCATCGCCGCGCCGAACGAACCGATATGGTTGTACATATAACTGCTCGTCGATTGTCGACTCCCCCACCCCATGCCAGGCGTGTGCGTCGCCGGCGATACTTTTAGTTCGACGCAACGCTTCCAGAAAGGATCGTAATCGTATTCGCTGTCGAGTCCGAGTACATCGATACGCGAACCGGCAATCGAACCCCAATTGGGTCGCGCGCCTTGTTTCAAGTCGGCACTAGTCGTCAGTGGACGATGGATCAAACCGTTGATCAACACCGCTTTGAAACCGAGCTCCTGCACTGCATATTCCAATTCAGCGATCGCTTCCTGCGGCGAGTGCGTCGGAATCTGCGCAACCGCCGTCATGCGATCGGCATAGGGACGATACGCTTCGGCGAAAAAGCGATTGAGGCTGCGGCACACAGCGACGCGCAGTTCCGGATCGGCAATTGCGGTAGCCGTCAGCATGCGGCTCGGATACATCACCGCATAGTCGATACCCATGTCATCGAGCCGTTGTGCCATCAACTTTGGCAGGTGCGCGGTGGCGCGATCCAGCGTGTTGGCCGCCGGTAATGTCCACCAGGGCGGGCGCGAAATACCGCGCTCGCGCCGTTCGCGCTCGCTGAGCGCAGCCCATGGCCGCAACACTGTCTCGTCGTAATCGACACCGGCGGCACCGGCCTCGACTTTTTTCGCGAGTTCCGCACCGGCGATCTCGCGCACGGATTCGATCAGAAACGGTTTTAAAATCGGCATTGTTTCAATGTAGTGGCCGTCCGCATCGATCACCGGATGATCGAGCGCGCGGCGCACGTCTGACGATTTTGCATGCGACATGGAGCAGCTCCTGATTAGTTCGTTAATCGCCAACTAGCGAGCAGCGAATGTTCGAAGTAAATTTATCGATAGCGAAAATTTTTAAACCAAACCATAAAAGTTATTTATGCACACTCGATACATCCGCCTGCGCGCGATAACGCGCGCGATAAGCAGCTTCCGTCACGCGCGGCAAAATCGCTTCGATCAGCAGCGGATCGACTTGCGCAGCGATATCGGCCGCGCCGGCGCGCGCTAGCATTTGCGGCAGCCGCGTGCGCACGCGCTCCAATGCCCACGCCAGCGGGTCGCCATCGGCCACCGGATCGATTTGCAACACCTCATTGCTTTTGCGCGCCCAGCCGACATAGTGGTAATGCGGCTCTTCGACAAAACAATCGAAGCGCAGATGCTCGCGCGCCTGCTCGCCGAGGCCGCCGTAGATATGTAGCGACACGCCGCTATCGTCGAGATTTTCGAGGCGGCCGGTTTCGCTGCCCTGCGCGCCCTCCAGCGTGGCGCGAATCGCCGCGACCGCGGCGTCGCTGAGCACGCGAAATTCGACGCCGATGCGAATGATGCCGGCGGCGAAATACTCCGTGTTTTCGACGATCGGTGGAATCGGCATTTTGTCGTAGCGAGTGATATGGTCGGCCATGGCGCGCTCCTGACTTAACGCAAGGCAATCGATCAAGCCAAGCGATTATAGAATCAAAAATATGATATTAAAATCATTTTTCGTTGCTATTTAAACAAAAATCAACGATTGCTGAAATTAATGCAAGTTATTAAGATGTCCATCAAGCAGCCCGTAGAATGGACGCCACACCAGTGCAACACCACTCTCAGGAGGTAGACGCATGACTATATCGATCGAAATGCTAGAGGTTGGCGCTTCGATGCCAGCGCAACCGCTGCCGGCGCTGCTGACATTATTGGCGAGCCGCCGCTCCTCGTCGGCCGGCACGTTGAGCGCACCGGCACCCGACCGCGCGACCTTGCGCGGCCTGTTACGGTTGGCGACTCACACCCCCGATCACGGTAAATTGTCGCCCTGGCGCTTTATTGTTCTCGAAGGAGCAGCCAAAAGCCGCTTTGTCGAACGCTTGGAAGTACTGGCGACATCGCAGGAAAATCCGACCAAAGCATTGGCGGCGCTGGCCAAAATCAAAAATCCGCCGCTCACCGTTGCGGTGATTTCAGCGCCGATCGAAGGGAAAATTCCTCTCTGGGAACAGCAGCTAAGCGCCGGCGCGGTTTGCCTGGGCTTGCTATTCGCTGCCCACGCGGCCGGCTTTGGCGCGAACTGGATTACCGATTGGTATGCGTACGACGATGCAGCGCTGGCATTGCTCGGCACTACATCTCGCGAGCGCGTCGCCGGCTATATCCATATCGGCACGCAACAGGAAATACCGAAGGAAAGACCGCGCGCGACGCTCGACGATTTAATCAGCGATTGGCGCGCCGATGCCGATTAGAATCCGGCAGCCGATATTATTTTTAATGCGTGCGCGGACCGGCGATGCGCCAGCGGTAATCGAACTTAACGATCTGCAGCGCCTGCGCACAACTGACGCTTTTAACGCCGGGAATTTTTGCAACAACAGTGTTCAACAGCGTCGACAGCTCGGAGTTATTGCGCACCAGCGCCTGCGCGATAATGTCGTAACGCCCGAGCACGCGCGCCACCAAATGCAATTGACGCTGCGCGCACAGCGCTTCGATCACCGCTTGTTGTTGCCCCACTTCGATTTCGATACCTATGATCGCAAACGCCACATCGGGGCCGATCGCAACATTGCGCATCGCCGTGATATGAATCAAATTACGCGTGCGCAATTGATTGACGCGCACGCGCACGGTCGACTCCGACAGCCCGAGTGCGGTGGCGATATTTTCGTTGGTCTCCCAGGCGTTCTCCCACAACTTGGCGATAATCGCGCGATCGACTTCATTGACGATCGAGTTCTCGGGAATCGCCAGCTTCGCAGGAAAAGTGCTGACCGGCCCCGCTCCGGTTTCGTATTTAGCGACATCGAGGAACAGACTGGGGTGCAGCGAGCGTACACCGGCAACCGTCGCCAAATCGTTTTGCACAAACGCTGCGAGCGTAGCGTTGCTATCCACCGCGATCATCAGCTCGATATCGTATTGGCCGGTCATCAACGCCGCCGCCAGCACGTTTGGAAATTGCGCCAACTCGGCAGCGACATCGGCAGCCGCGCGATCGGCAACTTGCACGCCCAACGCCAGGACAATATCGAAGCCGACCGCAAACGCATCGACCACCGTGATCACGCGAATCAAATCCTCGGCGATCAAACGGCTCAAACGCAGCCCCGCCTGACGCTCGGAAATGCCGAGCAATTTCGCGATATCGCGATTCGAGCGACGGCCGCTCTGCTCGATCAGCGCAATGATTTGTTCGTCTAGCTCGGTGAGTTCTGCCATGGTCGCTTTCGATAGTGGAACAGTGGGTGCCGGAATAAAATCAGTGGCGGCGATTTTGCAGTATTCGCCGGCGAAAACCAACCTCGCGCATTAAATACAAATCGCAGGAGCAATAATAATGTCGAACGAACAGAACGCAGCGCCACTCAACGCCGGTCAAGGGCCTCGACTCAGCGGCCGCCGCATCGTCATCACCGGCGCGGGCTCCGGCATAGGCAAAGCAGTCGCCGAACTATTCGCCGAACACGGCGCTGCATTGGCGCTGCTCGATTTAAATATCGAAGCTGCGCTGCCAATCGCGCAAGGCAGCGGCGGTGTTGCGCTGCGCGTCGATGTCGCCGACGAAACATCGGTCAATGGCGCTATCGAGGCGGCCGCTAATGCGCTCGGCGGCATCGACGGCGTGGTGAATGCGGCCGGGGTGATCAGCGTCGGCTCGCTCGAGGCAACCGACCTGCAAAGTTGGCGCCGCCAGATCGATATCAATCTCACCGGTCCGTATTTAATTTGCCGCGCGGCCCTGCCGTGGCTGCGCCAATCCGCGCTCGCCACGATCGTCAACATTGCTTCCGCGCAAGCATTTCGCCCGGTCGGCGCGAGTTGTGCCTACGCCGCATCGAAAGCCGGCGTACTCAATTTCACCAAGGCATTGGCCGGTGAATTGGCACCCGCGATTCGTGCCAACGTAGTCTGTCCCGGCATCGTCGATACGCCGATGGTCGCGCAGGTCAGTAAAGCCGCAGGCAATCCGGCGAGTACGCCCACCTTAAAAGATTATCCGCTGGCGCGCATGGCGCAGGCGCTCGAAATCGCCAATGCAATCCTATTTCTGACCAGCAATGAATCGTCCTACATAACCGGCGCGGCATTGGCGGTGGACGGCGGGCGCACCTTCCATTAATCGTTGCATGAATAAGCATTGGTCGAGAGCGCCGCGCACATAAGGCGGCGCATGGCTTACAGTGGATTAACGGCAGCGGTTAGCGGCGCGGATAAGCATGCGGAATTTAACTCGCGTGCAATTCGGCCCACGCCAAATAGGACGGATCCTCGCGATCGCGACTGCCGACCGCGAAAAATACCGGCAGCGGAAATGCCGGACTATCGATACGCGTGTACGAATCCGGAATAAACAAGCGATGATCGATCGCCCACTTACCGTCGCGATGCGACCAGCGATCGACGTAGCGGCCGCGAAATAAATTTTCCATCACGCGACCGTCCTGCTCCTGTTCTTGCAGCGAGGCCGTTACGTAGGCCTCGCTGACGGCGCGCGTATTTTTCACTTCGATCAAAATATTGGTGATCTGGTGGGAGCAATTATTTAGCGTCCAGCGATACTCCGTGCTCGGACCCAAATAGGTTGCGATCGGCTCGGTTGGCCTATTGCCGTATTGCACTGTGCCATCGGCATGCCAAACCGATAGCGCCAACTCGCGATCCATGCGATCGAACGAGCGGCAGTATCTGTACAACTGTTCGGTGATTGCCTGCTTAGCCAGCAGTGTTGCCAACGCATCGCTCATCGCCACACCTCGAATCGATTGCTGTCGACCGCCATCGATAAAACCCAAGTTTCAGTAAACACTGGGATGCTTAAAAACATACTGACTGGTCGCGTATACATCGATCTTATCGAAATCGACCATCTTGAACGTATTTTCCAGAAAGGCCATGGTATTTTTTTCGCGCTCTTCGAAGGTTTTACCGCGAAAACGGTAGCGCGGATCGGTGAGCGCCTCCACGTGCAAACACTCTTCGACAATTGCATCGTACAGCGGCGCCGCGTAGGTAACGGGTCGCACCACAACGTTCTGCGCGTAGAAAAAATTATTCTGCAACTCGACCGCCAGGCGCGTTTGATCGCCGTGCCATAAATCCATCCACGCCTCGGGCGACAGCCGCGGCGGACGCTTCATAAAAACCACCTGCGATAAACCAACAGTGCGCTCGCCCAGCACAGGAGGAAATTCGGTATTGATCAGCGGTTGAGATTCGGAGACCAAATAGCCGGCAATGCGCTGGGCATATTTTTGCAGCACGTCATCGAACGGCTGCCGCAATTCATTGACGGCGCTGTCGACCCATACATGCGCAATGGCATCCATGGCCGGGCTGGTCATTTTGCGGTCCATCATGGCAGCGGTCGCTACTTCGGTATCGCGGATATTCAACTGCAAACCGCGCGCGCCTATCCGCAACAATTCCGGCGCCATCTCTTCGCGCAAGCGACGGCTAAAAGCCGCAATATCCTCCGAGGGGTTTCGCCACAGGCTGTAAAGCACTTTTTCCACGTCAAGCTCCTCTCGTAAGTGATTTGTTAAGTAGCGTGTTGAAAATCGGCAGCAAAAAACGGTTGCGCGAAAGCGATCATACCGGCCTAAAAGAAATACAGCAATCGTTGAAATACACAAAACATACAACGATTTTGTGACATAAAATTAATAAAAATGGTAAAAAACGGCAGCCGATGGGCCGACCTCAATATGAGATGGCGTGAAAATCTTATGCGATGCGATAGCCGAGCAGCCGATCGATCGACCGCTAGATACGATACTGTGTTTTTTGCAACACATTGATTATGGTTTGCCCATCCCACTGCAAATCCAAATGCTTGGACTGCCGCGCGCGCTGCAAAATTTGCGGAACAAAAGCCACTACACACTGGCCATTAGCGCTACGCACGCTGTTATAGATAATGCCCTCGCTATTAGCCGAATACAGCCGACCGCCAAATGCTTGGCCGGCATGGTAATCGTCGAGGTCGTACAAGGCGACGAAGCGAGGCTCGCCGCCCCTGATGTCACTCAAGGCGCCGGCCTTCATATCTGCGACGACGATTCTGGCCTCTACAGTGGTGGCCGGCATCTGCGCCTCGCGCAAAAACCGCGCGCGGTGATAGACGACTTCCGCTACTGCCGTGCTCTCTTCCAGCGCGCAATAATAGGCGGCGAAGTCGCGATTGAAGCGCCCGCCTTGCCCGGCGGTCGGGATATGCGCGAACGCGGCATCGATCGGCGAAGCCCTTAAGGCCGCCGCTTGCAGTCGCGGATTAGTCAGACTTTCAAGATCGTGGAATTGTTGAAAATACTCGGGCACCGTCAGCGTTTCGTATAAATCGACAGGAGGAAAACGCGAAGCGATACAGCGATGAGTTTTCGCCGCGAGCGCAACTTGCGGCGCGTCGAGCACAGCCTTGCGCATCGTTAAAAACCACGCTCATAGTCGAGAAATTGCCGCACGAAAGCCAGATCGACCACCAATCCGTTAAGAAGGCGATCCATCGGCGCCTGGCCCGCAAAAGCCTTGTTGGCATTCGGCGTGAATAACCAGCGCTTTGCCAGCGTCGCATCCGGAAAAAGTATACGCAGCGATTTGTAGATGCCGAGCAGATAACTCAAGCGCTCCTGCAGGTCGCGAGTCAATGTAGCGCCGCCCGGCGCCTTTCGCCAATTCGCCAATGTTTGTCTCGAACTTAATCCCAGCAGTTGCATTTGCTGCTCGTTATTAAGAGCCCACTCCTCGCCAAGCAGCTTAAATATACCCGGCAAAATAATCGCAGGATCTATTTTCTTTAGTACTAAAGACTGCTGCTTCTCTAGAGACACCATATCCCCTCCTCAATTATGTAAAATATTATACATTTTTACTTTAAACGTAAAATAATATACGAAAACACCGACGCTATCGGCTACCGGAAAGGCGGGTTGATGTAGCGGCCAAATAACTGACTGGCGGCAAATGAAGGGGCTCGAAAGCGTCAATAAATTTTACATATCGGATTTAAGGCACAGCGCATGGTTTTTGTAATTTATTGTATATATTGAAATTATCTGATCAGGCACCAATTTTGCTTTAATAAAAATTGTAAATAATGTTTCAAGTGAAAACTTGTGCAGAGGTACTTATCTACACCAAGCGGTAATTCCAACAGAGCGATAAACCCTAAGTTTAATTAAAAAGGTAGATAAAAATGAATAAATTAGCTTTAGCAGCAGCAGTTTCCGCAGTCCTCGCATCGCCCACATTTGCAGCAGCGGCCGCCTATACCGGCACGGCTAAATCCGGCACGGCCGCTAACGGCGCATCCACGGTCGGTACCGTGAATGACGCTATTCAGGTTACGGCCGGTGCCACAACGTATGTATGGTACGTGAATACCGCGTCGGGTACCGCCAGCAACAAGACCGCCCCAGCCATCCAAATGAACGTAGCTAGTGATTGGACTTTCGATTTCTCGAATTTAGCCGCCGTCACCTTTACCGGTAACATCCAATACGGCACCAACGCCACCCAAACGAGCGTAGTGGGCACGCCAACGATCGACGGCCGTTACACCGTCAACAACGCCTTGCAAACCATGTCGGGCGTTGGTTCGTTTAACGCGGCGACCAACACGTTCACCTACAGCTTTTTGAACAGCACCGTTAACGGCGGTGGTGCTTCGGTCGGAACGAATAGCGGTGGAAACATCTGCGCAAACGGTGCGACCAGCACCTTGGGTAAAGTTTGTGCCTCGGCGACAGCCGCGAGCCCATCCTGGGAAGGCTTGGCGTTGAACTTCGTGTTTTCCGCCGATAAATCCACCTTTGCCGGTACGCTGCAAGCAACCGACACCAGCGGTACAGGCTTGACTGCGAACACGACCAAAGTCAACTGGCAAGTTTCCGGCAATGGGCCAGCAGCTCCAACTGTGCCGGTTCCTGCGGCAGCATGGTTGTTCGGTTCTGGTTTAGTAGGTTTGGCAGGCACTGCCCGTCGCAGATCCAAAAAGGCCTAAATTGATATTGCCTAGAGAGCGGCCTCATTGAGGCCGCTTTTTTATTGTTTCCAATATATTGCCCCCCGAAAATTAGCCGGCGATTAGCGCACCAACTAATTTCTGAAGACATTTCTTTCTGAAGGCACCTTCAACTCCTGCATCGCAAACGCCGCCAACGCCTTTTATTACTTGCTGCATTGCTTACTACGCATTTAAAACAGGATCGTTGCCGAACCACGCACTGCACGCCCACACCTACCTTAAAAATTATTTATATCGAATTTAAACGCGTGGGTTCTCTATAAAACTTGTGCAATTGCATACCGCCCATTACTAGCATATTAACTATCGGGAACTAGCTCGCTGCGGATCGGGCAGCAATAACGCGCCGAGATCGCTAAATGGCGCAGGTCGGCCCAATAAATAGCCCTGCACCTGATCGCAGTTTTCGTTTTGCAGCAGCGCTAATTGCGCTTCGGTCTCCACGCCTTCGGCGGTCACGGTAATGCGCAGACTGTGACCCAGCGCGATGACCGCGCGCACGATCGCCATTGAATCCGCATTGTGTTCCATCTCCCAAACGAAGGAGCGATCGATCTTGATTTTATCGAATGGAAAACGCTGCAGGTAACTGAGACTCGAGTAGCCGGTACCGAAATCGTCGAGCGAGATGCGCACCCCCGCAGCCTTTAACGTGTTGAGCGTGGCAAGCGTACGATCGGTATCGGCGATCAGCACACCCTCGGTAATTTCGAGCTCAAGACGCGTCGCGGGTAAATTGTTGCGCTGTAGTATCGCCAATATTTCCCGCGCCAAATCCGCATGCCGGAATTGCGCCGGCGAAAGATTGACAGCGATCCGCAGGTTGGCCGGCCAGCCGACGGCATCGCGGCACGCCGTATCCAACACCCAATTGCCAAGCGGTAAAATCAAACCGCAGTCCTCGGCCAGAGGAATGAACTCGACCGGCGAAATCGGCCCGCGCAGTGGGTGCACCCAACGCACCAGCGCCTCAAAACCCGTGACTTGCTGAGTATCGCAATCGATCAATGGTTGATAGTGCACTTCCAGTTGCTGCTGATTTGCCAGCGCTTGGCGCAGATCGCGCTCCAACTGACTGCGCTCCTGCAACAGCAAATCCATCGACGCTTCGAAAAAGCGGAAGGTGTGACGACCCGCGTCCTTGGCGCGGTACAGCGCAGTATCCGCGGCGCGAATCAGTTCCTCGCCGCCCTCGCCGTCACCCGGAAACAGTGCGACTCCGATACTGGTCCCTATCATGGTCTGCTGGCCGGCCAGATCGAACGGCAAGGCAATGCTTTCGATCAGGCGCTCGGCGAGCCCTGCCACCTCGTCGGGATGCGTCACGCCGATCTGAATGATGGCGAATTCATCGCCGCTGAGCCGAGCTACGGTGTCGTGCGCGCGCACATTGTCCAGCAAGCGCGCGGCGACACACTTCAGCAACTCATCGCCGCCGCCATGGCCGAGCAAGTCATTGACGTTTTTAAAGCGATCCAGATCGAGACATAACACTGCCACCGTCGAGCCGCTGCGTTGCGCGAGCGCCAACGCCTGCGCCAAACGATCGTGAAACAACATGCGATTGGGCAGGCCTGTCAGCATGTCGTGGTGCGCCATATAGCGAATGCGCTCCTCGGCCTTCTTGCGCTCGCGCAAATCGCGCACCGCTACCACCCGCGCGGTCTGATCGTCGTGATCGATCAATTGGCCCACGACCTCGACCGGAATATTACTGCCATCGGCATGAAAGAGTTCGATTTCGGTGGTGTCCAAGGTCTGAGTGGCTATCCGCTCGCTAATGACCAATTGGCTGGCCTCGCCGGAAAACTCGTTGACGTGGTGGCCGACCAAATCCTGCAGCGATCGCCCCAATAACCGGCACAGCGCCTCGTTGGCATCGATGATCGTGCCATCGATATGGATGACGATGCCCTCGAAAGTCGCTTCAGCCAGTTGGCGGAAACGCGCCTCGCTGGTCCGCAGACGCGTCGCTTCTTCGACGGCCCTGGCGGCTAAATGCTGATCGACGATGGCCCCGCCGAGACTCAACACCAAGACCAGAATGGTGATCGCGGTAATGGCGATAGCCAGCAGGCCGGGCGCAAATCCCTGCGCGCTCGTCGCCAGGCTAGGATCCGCTATCAAGTCGACGGCGGTCATGCCGGTAAAGTGTAAACTGCAAATAGCCAACGTCAGTAGCAGCGTGGCGAGCAGCCGGCTGCGCAGATCGAAGCGCTTACAGCCAATACCCGTCGCGGCGCAGGTCAAAGCGACACCAACCAAGATGGAGGCGGCTACCAGAGCGAAGTCGTAGTCGATGCGCGCCGCCATATCCAACGCCGCCATGCCGACATAATGCATGGCGCCAATGCCGAAACCGACCACCGCCCCGCCCAGCAGGATCGCCCACCTGCGCTCACTTACCGCTAGGGCCAAACCGATGCCGGACACAAAAATAGCGATCAGGATCGACACCACGGTCAATCCCAATTTGTAGTTGATGCGCATGTAGGGGTGATAGGCCAGCATGGCCACGAAATGAGTGGCCCAAACACCGCAGCCCAGGGCGAGCGCGGCGGCGGCTATCCAGGAGGTGCGCGCGCCAGGCGCAGCGGCGGCCACTCGCGCCAGCAGGCTGAACGTGGTGTAAGTAGCGAAGATACAGATCAATCCGGCGAGAAGTACCAAACGCAAATCGTGTTGCTCGGTGATGCAGACGTAAACTTGAAACATCTTACGACTCTTGCGATAACAGAATTTGGGTCACACTAGCTTAGCCTAGAGCGGCGCATTTTGACGGCTTTTTTAGCCCGCGCAGGCGCCCACCCATAGCGCGTAGGTACTCACCCCTAGAACGCAGGTACTCGCCGTAGGTATCCATCCGCAGATAGGCGCCATGGATACCTTAGATAGATAGTCGCGAATCAGCCGTCGTGAAATGCCCGCAAGCCGAAATCGCCAGCCCGTCCCCTAACGCCTTGTAGGAGATAGCCGGATCCGCATTTACAGATGCAGACAACAATAAATGACAGCGAGGGCCGGCGATCGCTAGCGATTTCCATACAGTAATTTCACGCATAACTACCGTTTAACAAGCTGCGCGTATGAGCCAATTTGCTGGGTGCCAAGCGACGGGTCGAGAATCGATAAAGGGCTAAATGCCTCGATAAAATCTCTTCCGGCAACAGGAATAAGGCTATTCCGCGTGCCGCTCGATAAAGGCGTTTCAACTGCCGCGACGAACAAACCCGAATATCGCCGCACAACTGATCGGCGCGACAAATAAGGACCGAATATATTTGCCAGCGCTCAGTTAAATATCGCACACAATCGAATAGAAAATATTTAGGTTGTATTGGCAGGCGATAGCAGGTACTTTCGATCCCATCGCATATAAATACCTCGAAAAATCCCCCTCAAAAACTCAACCTACATTATCAATCTCAATACGATAATTTTTCGATCGACCAATTTTCAACCATGGAGAAAAAACCGATGAGTCGAATGAAACTCTTATGTTCATGTATTGTTATATTATCCAGCACATGCGCTCGCCCCGAATGGACAGGCTCCGGCGAACTTGGCGCCGTCGCCGCGCGCGGCAACACCGATTCCAATAGCGCCAACGCTAAACTCGATGTCGCCAACGAAATCGAACGCTGGAAACATTCGCTTCTATTCAATGAGCTCTACGGCAGCAATAACTCGACCACCTCCGCCAATCGCTGGGAGGCACGCTGGCAATCGGATTACAAAATCACCGAGCCGCTCTACTGGTTCGGCGGCCTGCGCTACGAGCGCGATCATTTTGGCGCTTACTCTTATCAAGAGTCGGCAACCACCGGTCTCGGTTACAAACTGATCGATAACGACACGACAAAACTCAGCATACAGGGTGGTATCGGTATCAAGAAATCCGAGCCGCAAACTTTAGTCAAAGACGATTCCGACAAAGTCATAAATCGGATCAGCGGCGCCGAGGAAACGCGCGGCGATGTCGTAGCGGGGCTTAAATTCGAACACGCGTTAACCGGCAATACCAAAGTGATCAATACGTTCCTGGCGGAAGCGACCAGCTCCAACACATTTATTCAAAATGATTTAGCGCTGCAAGTGGCGATGAGCGATAAACTCGCATTAAGCATCGGTTATGGTCTGCGCGAAAATACTTCGCCGCCGCCGGACTCCGAACGTATCGATACCATCACTACGCTCAGCGTGGTATACAAATTAAATAAATAAAGGAAACTGCGCTCCGGCTTTAGCAAAACGCTGGAGCGAATAAACGACATTAATTACCCACCCAGCGGGAAAGGCTGCGCGTTACTGCATAGCGACTGATCGGCTTTGCTATTGACCGAAAATAGCCGTGGAGTTAACTTCATCGGCAACCATACGCCAACTTTTAAAACTCCACGTATCGGCCCTCAATTCTGTAAAACCTTCGGCAACAGCTATAACCAACGACCGGCGGCGCACTTTCGACAATCGCGGCACCGACAACATAATTTTATTTGCGAGGAATCCACACCGTGACTTTATCGCGCCGCGCGCTGCTCAAAACAACCTCCCTGCTAGCCGCTGGCGTAGCTGCCGGTTCGGCTTTCGGCTCGACTTTTGGAAATGCTCGCGGCCTATCGCCAACCGATTATGCCAATGCGGATGCGGTCGGACTGGCCGAAATGATTCGCAGCAAACAAATCAGCGCGGGCGACGCGCTCGAAGCCGCGATCGCGCGCGCCGAACAAGTCAATCCGAAAATCAATGCCGTGGTGCTGAAATATTACGATATGGCGCGCGCGGCGGCGCACGACGGCTTGCCTGAACAGGGGCCGCTGCGCGGCGTGCCGATGCTGCTGAAAGATCTCAACCTCTCGATGAAAGGCACCGCAACCACCAACGGCTCGCGTTTTTTTAAAGACGCCGCTGCCGACCACGACAGCACTTTCGTGCAGCGTTATCGCGCTGCGGGATTAAATATTTTCGGAAAAACCGCCAGCCCGGAATTCGGCGGCACCGCCACCACCGAATCGATACTGTGGGGACAGACGCGCAATCCCTGGAATACGAAATACAGTAGCGGCGGATCTTCCGGCGGTGCGGCCGCCGCGGTGGCCGCCGGCATTATTCCAGCGGCGCATGCCAGCGATGGCGGCGGCTCGATTCGCATTCCCGCCTCGCATTGCGGGTTATTCGGTTTAAAACCGAGCCGCGGCCGCACTCCCGCCGGTCCCGATGCGCTGGAAGGTTGGATGGGACTATCGGTCGGCCATGCTATCACGCGCTCGGTGCGGGACTCCGCACTGCTGCTCGATATCGCAGCCGGGGCCGAACACGGCAGCCGCGTCATTCCCGCCGCGCCGCCGTCCTATCTCGCCGCGCTGGCGACGCCGCCGCAACCATTGCGCATCGCCCTGCTTGAGGCCAACGTATTCGGCGTGCCGATACATGCGGAATGCAAAGCTGCGCTAACGCGCGCGGCGAAATTGTGCGAACAACTCGGCCACCACATCGAGCCAACGACGCTGACGCTACCGGTCGCACCGATGATGGAGGGCATGGGAATTATCACCGGCACCGGTATATTGACCGTCATCCACGAGCGCGAACGCGCGCTCGGTCGCTCGGTCACCGCCGCAGATCTCGAGCCGATTACTTGGTCGACCTATCAAAATTCGCAAAAATATAGTGCCGAACAATTGTATCGCGCGCGCGCCACCGCCGATCAGGTAGGACGCATCTTCGATGAATTGCTGACGCGTTTCGATATGATTTTATCGCCGGTAACGGCGCTGCCGCCGCCGCTGCTCGGCGCCTTGTCACTCGATCAGCCGTATGAAAATTTCGTGAAAAATGCGATACCGGCATCGTGTTTCACATCGATGTACAACATCGCCGGCTTGCCCGCGATGTCGGTGCCGCTGTATTGGAGCGCCGATAATTTGCCGATCGGTAGCATGTTTGCCGGTCGCTTCGGCGATGAAGTCACTCTACTGCAATTGGCGGCACAACTCGAACAAGCAGCACCGTGGCGCGATCGCCGCCCCACTCTTTAAACGGATACCGACAACTACCAAAAAAAATCGACCGCGAATAAAAATTTATTTAAACACGCAATTTCTGCGCAAGAAAAAGCAACGACAACCAGTCGGCAATTAATGCCGGCTTGGTTTCACCTTCGATTTCAATACTAACGGCATAACGCAGCAGTAATTCGGCGTCGGCGCGCGGCGTAGCCGCCAACAAGGTAAAATGCCCGCGCAAGCGCTTTCCGCTGCGCACCGGAGCTAAGAAGCGAATCTTATCGTAGCCATAATTAACGCCGCCAATTGCATCTTCGCAGTGCGGCAACGATCGATTTGCCATATCGCTAATCAACGATAGGATCAACAGCCCGTGTGCAATGGTGCCGCCGTACGGGCTTTCCGCCTTGGCACGCTGCGGATCGACATGAATAAATTGGTGATCCAGCGTGACATCGGCAAAGCGATCGATCAGCGCCTGATCGATAACATACCAAGCCGATACGCCGAGCACCTGCCCGGCTTTTTGTTTTAATTCTAGCGGAGTTAGCGTCGTCGGTTGGCTCATGGTTTTATTCGATCGACTCCAAAGCTCAATTCTCCGCCACGATCGCATCGACCGCTTCCGCCGCGCTGCGCATCGCACCTTCGATATAGGTCACGCCGCGACAATCGCCGATGTTGTGCACGCTGAAGCCGGCGCCGCGCAATTGCTCGGCAAAAGACGTATCGCCGCGCGCGCCTTTCGCGACGATAACCTGATCGGCTTCGATAGCATTATCGACACCGTTGCTATCGGCAAAAAATACCGCGTTGCGCTCGATACGAATATTTCGGGCGGATGCAAACAAACCGACGCCGTGCTCTTTTAACTCATCGAGCAAACGCATACGCCGCACCAGGGTCAAACCCGCGCCGAAACGCGGTACTTCGTCGACTACCGTCACGTTACGCCCGCGCTGCACTAGAAACTCCGCCAGCTCGAGGCCAACCAACTCGCCGCCGATAATGACAATGCGTTTGCCGAATGGCATCCAATGTTGCGTGGCCTGCCTGACAAAATTCAAATTGGCAGTGATCCCGGTCGCCGCGCCAACTTTCATCGCTGTGCTGGTCAACCAACCGACTTTGCGCTGCAACGCCGCCGAGCTCTCGCCGAGCATCAAGCGACGCATATCGTCGCCGCTAAATACATGCGCTAAATCGGAGCCGGGAATGGCCGGCATATCGCGCACCGCACCGCTTGCGACAATCACTACAGCAGGTTTGAGCGCCTGTAATAACTCAAGCGTCGCGACCGTGTTCAGTCGCACATCGACCGTACTCGCGGCAATTTGGCGGCGCAACCAATTCAGCAGTCTTTCGTTGGGCTCGTAGGCGAGCGCGGCGAATTGCAGCGTGCCGCCCAGGCGCGGACCTTTTTCGAATAGCGTCACCGCACAGCCGGCTGCGTCGAGCCGCCGCGCAGCCTCCATGCCCGCAGGACCGCCGCCGATAACGACCACGCGTTTGCGCTGAGTTATTTTTCGATCGCTGGCGATATATTCGAGACCGGTGCGCGGATTAACCGCGCAGCGCACCGGCTCGCAGGTGTAGATCGCGCTGATACAGGTGTAACAGTAAATGCACGGCAGAATATCCGGGGCGCGTCCCGCCTTTAATTTGTTCGGCAGTTGCGGATCGGCCAATAATTTCCGCCCCATCGCCAGAAAATCGATCGACTGCGCGGCGATATGCTGGTCGCCGACCTCGGGTTCGACTCGACCCGAGGCGATAATCGGAATACTCACAACGCGCTTGATCGCTGCCGCCGCGTTTAAGTTACTCGCCGGTTCGTGCGGCGTATGCGAGCCGGAATGTAATTTACCCTGCCCCGAATCGTGGTACGCCGTAACGGTGATCGCATCCACGCCGGCCTGCTGCGCGATTAACGCCGTGCGTTTTGCGTCCTCCAGATTAATACCGTGCTCGGTGCCGTGCTCGCACCAATCGAGCTTGCACCACACCGGGTAATCGGCGCCGACCCGCGCGCGCACCGCTTGTATAACCTCCACCAGAAAACGCGTGCGATTTTCCAGCGAACCGCCGTACTGGTCGGTGCGCGTATTGGATTTCGGCGAGATAAAAGACGACAGCAGATACCCATGACCGCCGTGAATTTCTACACCGTCGACGCCGGCGCGCACCGCGCGCTCGGCAGCGGCGGCAAACTGCTCGACGACGGTTTTAATATCCTCGACCGTCATCACTTTAATAGACGGATTCTTTATCCGCCGAAACGGTGCTCGCTCGAGTTCCTCCAATAAAAATGCGGCGGTGAAATCGCCTTTCGGCGCGCTTGGCAACGACGGCGCCCACACCGGCCGTCCCGCCAGAAAATCTTCCATGGCCACCAGGCCGCCATGATGCAATTGCACGGAAAATTTCGCGCCGTGTTTATGCACCGCGTCCGCCAGCGCCGCGAGCCCCGGAATAAATCGATCGTCGGAGATCGCTACCTGTCCCGGCTGATTCGCACCGATCGGCCATGCCACGCCTGCAACGCCGGTATTCACCAATCCGACACCGCCCTTCGCCTGTTCTTCGTGATAGGCGCGAATGCGCGCTCCGCAGGTGCCATCGCCCTCGGCGAGATTGGCGCCCATCGCAGTGACGATCAAACGATTGCGCAATTCGAGTTTACCGATGCGGCCCGGTGCTAGCAGATGTTGGTAGTCATTGGACATGGCAATAGTTCCGACTAGTACGTTTACAAGACTTAGCGATAAATTCCATTTAAAACACTAACAAAAATCAATGCATGAAATCGGCGCGGAGGCTCAAGGTGTGGTGGTACAGGGCTTTGCTGGGAACGCCAACAACAAACATCCTGTTAGGCTCGGGCGCGACCATCCTTGGTCGCTCACGTCCCTGCAAAGCCCTGTACCACCACACAACCAAGCTCCGATGAATTATTCCAACACCTTTGTTAAAAGTTTCAGTTAAAAAATTTGTTGATTCTCATATTTCGAAACTCGGAATGAACTTGACGGCGGGGTGAAGGGGGTCTCTTTTTCGGGGCATGAAGTAGTACTCATCGAAGCTGCGAACACGACTCACCCGTGAAGCCGACAAGTTCCTCAAGGCCGATAGCACCGAGGCAAATTGACTGCTTGCCGCAGCGCCCCGAAAAAGAGACCCCCTTCACCCCGCTCTGGCACATAAGCCCGCTGCCCTATTTTTTAATTCAACTCACACGCGAATCTAACCGAGATACGCCTGCCCGCCATCGACCGCGATACTCTGGCCATTCACATAGCGACAATCATCGGAGCATAACGTCGCCACGAAGCGACCGATATCCTCCTCGCATTCGCCGATGCGCCGCATCGGAATCGTCGCGATAAAAGCCGCCGCCTCTTCCGGATTTTCCTTCGTCCACCACAACAGACCCGGCGATTTGGCATGCGGCAAAATCACATTGCTGCGAATACCGTCCTTGGCCCACTCGCAGGCCGCCGCGCGCGTCAACGCGCGAATCGATTCTTTTACCGCCGCGTACGGACCATAACCCGACGCATCCCAACGCTTCGCGGCGCTGGTGCCGAGATTGACGATGCAACCGTCGCCCTTTAAATGCGGATAACAAAGTTTCATCAATCGAAACGTCGCCAGCGGACCGGATTCCCAGCCGGCATTGAACGCATCGTCGCCGACCGACAATAAATCGCCGAGCGGCACTTCCTGCGCGTTGTTGACGAGAATATTCAAACCGCCGAAATGTTTAACGACGGTTGCCACGCAACTCGCCAACGATGCTTCTTCCTTCACCTCGCACACCACCGCCAGCGCGCGACCGCCACGACGCTCGATCTCCGCGCAAGTCTGCTCTAATTTGGCCAATGTGCGACCGGTGACAGCCACCGCCGCTCCCTCCTGTGCCAATGCGAACGCAATTCCCTGCCCGACGCCTTGGCCGGCGCCCGTCACTAATGCAATTTTTCCGCTCAACTTTCCCATGCTTACCTCTAATTAATTCGCTACGTGATTATGCGGCACGCTGTATTAAAGAGAGCGCGGCTCGCGCGGCAGGCCCAAGGCGCGCTCGGCGATAATATTGCGCTGAATCTGATTGGTGCCGGCGTAGATAGTATCGGCTCGCGAGTATAAATACATTTTTTTCAGTCCCTTGAAACTATAATTTTCCGCGTCGATCAGTTCGCCCTCGGCACCGAGAACATCCATAGCCAACTCGCCCAGTTTGCGGTGCCACGACGCCCAATAAATTTTATAGGTGAACGCTTCCGGACTGAGCCGTCCATGCTGCGCGTTAGTTAACATGCGCAGCGCGTTGTAACGCATAATTTTCAAGCCGGCGTAGGCCTCCGCAAGACGCTGGCGAATGCCGCTATCGCTCGCCAAACCACTCGCGTGTACCGCCGCGGTGAGCGCGATCAACTCGCGCCGAAAACCCATCTGCTGCGCCAGCGACGACGCGCCGCGCTCGAACGCCAGCGTACCCATCGCCACCTGCCAGCCGCCGCCGACTTCGCCGACCACATTTTCCGCCGCCGTGCGCGCACCGTCGAAAAATACTTCGCTGAAGGTCGCCTCGTTGACCATGGTATTAATCGGTCGCACGGTGACGCCGGGTTGGTGCATGGGCACCAATAAATAGGTCAGCCCCTTCGAGCCGCGACTACCCGGCTCGGTGCGACACACCACAAATGCCCAATCGGCGAATTGACCGCCCGAAGTCCATATTTTTTGGCCGTCGATCACCCACTCGGCACCGTTGGCACCCTGCTCGAGCCGCGCCTTGGTACTGACGTTAGACAGATCGGACCCGGCATTCGGCTCCGAATAGCCCTGCGCCCACAGCGTATTGCCATTGGCGATATCCGGTAAAAAGCGCTGCTTCTGTGCGTCGCTGCCAAACGCCAGCAAAGTTGGGCCGAATAATTCGATACCGTTGTGGCCGATGCGCCCGGGCGCTCCGAGGCGCGTATATTCCTCGGCGAAAATAACCTGCTCCGCCAGGGTCGCAGCGCGACCGCCGTATGCTTTCGGCCAGCCGATACAACTCCAGCCCGCCGCGCCGAGCGCCTGCTCCCAGCGGCGGCGCTCGGCGAACTGCTCGATATGGCTATCGATGTAGCGAATATGCGCGAACGGCCCATTCAATTGCTGCTCGAGCCAGGTCGCAGCGGCGCGGCGAAATGATTCTTCGGCGGCGGTAAATCCCAATTCCATCTTCAAATACCTCCGAGCTGGCGCAGCAATGGCTGCGCATTATCGAGTAGACCCGCCGCGAGCTGTTCGCGCTGATACGCCACATCGCCCAATAAATTCGCTGCGGCGCGCGCGCGTTTAAAATATAAATGCGCGTCGTGCTCCCAGGTAAAACCGATGCCGCCGTGCAATTGAATCGCCTCGCCCGCGCATTTATGAAACGCATCGGAACAAAACGATTTTGCCACTGCAGCGGCCTCGAATAATTGCGCAGGATCTTCGTCGGCAACACAGGCCGCGTAATAGACCGCCGATTTTGCCGCCTCGACCAATACCATCATGTCGGCGAGCTTATGTTTGATCGCCTGAAAACTGCCGATCGCGCGCCCGAACTGCGTACGCTGCTTGGCATAATCCACGCTGGCCTGCAGACAATGTTCGGCGCCGCCAACCTGCTCGGCAGCCAACGCAATCGCACCGATCGCCAAGATGCGCTGCAAAACTTCGCCCGCTTCCTCCGACTCACCGAGTAGCGCCGATGCAGGTACCGCGATCGCATCGAAAGTAAGACGCGAGTAAGGACGAGTGAGATCGAGCGACAAAACTCTATCGATGCGAATGCCCGGTGTGGCGCGCGGCAACGCAATCAGACTGATTCCTTCTACGCCGCTGCTGCCCGGCGCACGCGCAGCGATAATAAATAAATCGGCGACCTGGCCGAATACCACAAAGCCGGCACCACCCGATAACTGCAGCCCACCATCCGCGCGGCGCGTTAATATCGCCTCAATACCGGATAGTCCCGGACGACCGCGCGGTCCCGTGCAAGCCAATGCCGCCAATTGCTCGCCATCGATTAGCGCCGGAATTAAAGCCGCACATTGCGCGTTGCTGCCCGCCGCCAACAACGTCGGCAGCGCCAATCCAACGCTCGCGAAAAATGGCGAGGCAAATAATGTGCGGCCCATTTCCTGTTGCACGATGGCAATTTCGAGCTGGCCGAGACCGAGCCCCCCGTATTGCTCCGGCGCTGCGATACCACCCCACCCCATCGCCATCATCTGCCGCCACACACTCTCATCGTAGCCGCGCGCATCATCGAGCAAACGCCGCACCGCTGCCGAACTGGAATGCTCGGTGCAAAAACGCCGCGCCACTTCCTGCAACTGCAACTGCTCTTCGCTAAAAATAAAATTCATCTACTGCTTACTCGCATTTATCAACTAAGGCGTCATTTGCCAGATTTTTAAAGCCTGATTGAGCCATCAAGACTGAAACTCGGAAAAAACTTGATGGCGGGGTGAAGGGGGTCTCTTTTTCGAGGCATGAAGGAGTACTCATCGAAGCTGCGAGCACGACTTGCCCGTGAAGCCGACAAGTTCCTCTAAGTCGATAGCACCCAAGCTACTTGATTGCTTGACTCAGAGCCTCGAAAAAGAGACCCCCTTCACCCCGCTCTCGCACAATGCTTCTCTAATCCAAAACTACAACTTAAAAACCTTCTTAGCATTCTCGCGCAAAAATTTCGGCCACACTTCATCCTTGAACGGCACATTCGGCAAATCGCCGAAGATGCGATCGAGCGACAGCCCCATCGGAAAATAACCGGCATACATAATCTTATCGGCGCCGCGACTATTCGCGAACTCGACAATCTCCTTCGGATAATGCTTCGGCGCAAACGCCGTCGTCATGTAATACAAATTCGGATACTTCAACATCAGCTTCCACGCCAACTTCTCCCACGGCTCGCCGCCGTGCCGCATCACCACCTTCAACTCCGGGAAAAACCAACACACCTCATCCAGCAACTCAACCTTCTGCGGCGCCATCGGCAAACGCGGCCCCGGCACACCGACACACGGACAGAACGGAATATCCAGATCGACGCAGGTCGCATAGATCGGATACCACTTCTTATCGTCGATCGGCACCTGCGGACACAAACCGGACGGAAACGCCGTCACTGCTTTAATTCCGTACTCCTTATGCAAGCGGCGAATCTTGCGCACCTCCTCCATGCCCTTATTGGGATTGGTTTCGTACGAACAAAAAAAACGCTCGGGAAAACGCTGCAACGCATCCCGATGCGCGAGATTGCTGTCGTCGATGCCGAGCATCGCGCGCTCGATATTGAACTTGTCCATCTGCTGTACGACATAGGCCGCGTAATCGGTTTGCTTACCGGCCTGCGGAATATCCTTGAACATATACTGCGCCGGCATTTTGAATAACTTATGGCTTTCCTCGTCCATCAACATCGGCTTGATGAATTCATACCAGCCACTGTTATCTTCGGCAGGAATTCCCATCATCAGATCGATGACTTTTATATCGGTTGGCATGGTCATGTATGAGTCCTCGGAATCGTTGAATGATGAAAAGCGGTTAGTAGTTAGGGTTTGGTAGTTGGTATAGGCTGCTCTGCCGACCTGTCGGACTGCGCTGTTTTTCTCAACTACTAAAACCCAACTACTACAGCCTGCCCCTGCGCCCTCAGGCGTAGTACTGGCTGTAATACTTGCGGAACTGCGCAATCGGACCGTCGCCGTCGCATAACAGCGGTTTTTCCCAAAATACTTTGCGATCCCAGATCGGTTTGTCCTGATCTACCTGATGCGTCAGATCGCGAATGATGGCATCGGCGAGACGCGCATTCGGGCCATCGATCTGCGAGCGCGGCTGCGTGTAGGCGAAGCGCGCATGAATCAAATCGCGCTCGATCGGCGTCAATGCCGTCACCAGCAATGTGTCGCAAATGCCGCTGAAGCGCACCCACGATTGGCCGGGGCCGACGCTATACGTATTGATCTGGCCATCGACCAAGCCGCGCGGCGTCTGCATTTTGGCTTTGATAACCCCACTCATGCGCCCGGTCTCGAACACCAGCTCGGTGTCCGGTTTATTTTTGGTGCCGTGCACATAGAGAAAATGCGCGGGATCGGCGCCGTTTTCGCCCATATCCTGCAGATGCACATTGATCAACCATTCGTTGCGATCCAGCGCGCTCCAGTTGGCGTCGCTCATCTCCGGTAACGCAACCACATCCCACAGCGGCGCGACATCGTGCGGGTGATACCAGGCCCAGATAAATTGATTGCACTCGACCACCGGGTACGCGCGCAACGCCTTTTTGTCGCCGCTGACTTTCGGCGGCAGCGCTTTCGCGTAAGGCACCGCCGTGCAATGCCCGGCGCCGTCGAATTGCCAACCGTGAAACGGACAAGCGATGCTGTCGCCTTTAACGCTGCCGCCGTGTCCGAGATGAGCGCCCAGATGCGGACAATACGCATCGAGTAATTTTGCGACGCCCTGCTCGGTGCGAAATAACACCAGATCGCGACCGAAATAGCGCAGCGGTTTTACCGCGCCGTTGGCGAGATCCGCGGCGTACTCCAACGCATACCAGCCGAAAGGAATCGGTTGCTCGATACCGCGCTGCTCGGCGCTGCGATCGAGCGGTACTGACATCCGTTGCTCGGGCGTGGTTGCGGCAGGTTTGGTTTTAGTGGTCTGCATGACGATACTCCGTTAGCTGAAAATCGCGCTCGACAACGCCGGAAAATACTTTCCGTCGGCGTTTCAAGCAGTCTGCGCGCTATGGCACGAGCGGCGAAAATCCTCCGGCGTGCGACCTAAACTCTGCCGAAACGCGCGCCGGAACGCATTCACGTCCTGGTAGCCGAGCTGCAGCGCGATATCGGTGATGTTGCGATTCGGAATCACCAATAATTTTTTGCCGAGCCGCATCTGACAAGAGCGTTTAATTTCCGAGAACGAGCAGCCGGTTTCGCGCAGCCGCCGCCGCAGCGTCGCCTCCGACATATTCAGCGCGTTCGCCAATTCGGTCGCGGACGGCATGCCGCCCGAATCCAACGCGTGCTTTTCCAGAATACGCTCGATGCGCTGGCCGAGCGGCGGCCGTTGATGATGCTCGTTTTTAACGAACACGGCGCCGAAGATGCGCAGAAAACTTTGCAACTCCTGCAGCGACTGCACGATCGGCTTGTGCAACAACGCGCGCGAAAAATAAAAGCCGAAACCGCTGGTACCATAGCTGACCGGGCAGCGCAGGCGATCGATAAATTGCTCGACATCGGCACAGGCTGCAAACGGCAATTCGACGCGAATTAATTCAATCGGCTCGCCGATAAACCACGACAACACCTCGATTAGTTTCAGGTGCTCCCAAAAGAAATGGCCGGCGAATGCTTGTTGCAACTCGGGATCGACGCCGCTGCGCACATACAATTTGGCGATGCTGGGCTGATCGATGCTCAAATGAATGGCGCCGTTGCCGATGCGCTCGCCGAACATGCCGGTAAAAAATTTCATACGCACCAGCGCGTCGGCCAAATCGTCGGCACCGAGCATGTAATGAAATAGTACTTCGTATTCTTCCTGCGTCAGCGCACGCTGGCCGACGCGGTTATGGATCGCGGTGCGAATCGCCGTGGTCAGCGCGCGCTGCAGCTGTAAATATTCCTCGAAGCCGATGCGCTGACCGTCGCGCACTTCCCGCGGTGTGCGCTCGATATTCAGCGCGCGCAAAATAGCCGCCACATCGACTGCCAAGCCGAGCGCATTGTCGACCAGATTACGCAGTACCTCACGGTCTACTTGGTCTATTGTCAGCACGCTGATGCCTCGCAATTTTCGCCGCTATTCGCCGCCATAAAAGCTTCTCTGAAAAAGTGCCCGGCAGACTATTCATTTTCGGTCAGTGCGGCCATCTTAGGTCGGATAAGCGGATAAGACACTAGTTATACTGCGCAATCGACTTGCAAAAACGCTCATTAATTCCGATCAGGCGCGCTCGGGGCCGGACAAAAAAAAGCCGCGCCTGCTTAACGCGGGACACGGCAAGGAGATTACCTGGCAGAGAAAGAGCGTGGACGAGCGTCCGTCAGTAGTCGTAACCCAATTTAGTAGTCGTAACCTACGGGCTAGTAGTCATAACCCACAGACAGCGCCCAGGTTTTCGGATCGTTGTAGCCGGCATCGATGAACGACGATACGGCATAGGTGTTCACTAGCACGCGCCGGTCGCTCAGGTTCTTGCCTTCAAGACCGACACGCCAGTGTTTGCTGGCATCCTTGAACACGACACCGGCGTTGTAGATCGCATACTCCGGCGCCTGCTGCGTCACCGCCAGCGGATCGTTGCGATTGATCGGCGAGTTGGTATACGCCTTGGCGCGATACGCCGCATCGCCGGAGAAGATCAAATCGCCATAATCCGCGACCGGCATCGTATACGACACGCGCGAGCCGACCGTCCAGCGCGGCGCGAAGCCGAGCGAGGTGTAGCTGGCTGCGTCGATCGGCGCCCTGGTCACCGGGTTGACCGTGTCGTACTTATCCATGATCGACTCCAGGTAGCCGACGCTGAAGTCGACCTGCAAGCCGTCGACCGGCGTCAGCCAGTTCGCCTCGAAGTCGACACCCTGGGTATGCGCCTTGCCGACGTTGTCGATCACATTGGAAAGCTGACCGTTAATCACCTGAATCGAGCTGAGCTGCTTGTCGGTATAGTCGTTGTAGAACGCCTCGGCATTGACTCGCAGTTGGTTATCCAGCAGCGTGGATTTCACGCCGACCGCGTAGGTACGCACCTTTTCCGGATCGACAACGCCGAGCTGCTGGCTGGTGGTATTGAAGTTGCCGGACTTGAAGCCCGACGCGACGCTCAGGTAGCCCATCGTGTCTTCGCTGAAGTCGTACGAGAGCTTGAAGGTCGGCGAGAAGTTGGTCCAGCTGGCGGTGGTTTTTGGAATGTCATTGTTGGTCGCCAGCAGCGCCGGTACCACATCCGGCGGCAGCACCACTGGATTGCCGGTCGGCGTGAAGCGCGCGTAGGCGAGACCGCTAAAATGGGAGTCGCGCGCGATCGCCCGCATATCCTTGGTATAGCGCAGGCCCGCGGAGCCGTGCCAGTCGTCGGTGAAGTCGTAATCGACGTTGCCGTAATAGGCGATCGTCGTCACATTCGCCCAATCCTTGGTGTTGTGAGTGGTGCGATCGTAGGCGATAGCGATCGGCGAGGCGATCGGGAAGCGCGGCCCGAGATACGCTACGCCCGGCGTGTCGGAGGTCGCATTGCCGTAATACATGCCGCCGACCGCATCGATGCCGTCGCCCGTGTAGTTAAGCTGGAATTCCTGACTCAGGTCGTGCGCGTGTACATGGTTGGTGTTCTGGATAAAGACCTGCGAACTGGTGCCAAAATCGTAGACCGCCACGTTGTCCTGATCGCGCTGCGCCGACACCGACTTGAACGACAGCGCTTCGCTCAGCTCCCACTGCACCGTCGCTGCGAAGGTACGCGTGATGATCTTGAAATCGTCGAAATTATCGAACGATGTATTGACCTTGTCCGGCGACTGATTCTCGGTGAGATCGGAGGGCGGCGAGCCGGCGGGCAGCGCGCCCAGCAGCAGCGCATTGTTGTACTGTTTCTGCAACGCCGCTTTGTCGACCGCAAGGCGGGTCGGTATGGTCGGGTTACCGCCATCGTGCGTGTAGTTCGCCATCAGCTTCACGGTCAGCGTGTCGAGCGGCGTGAATTTCAGATCGCCGCGCGCCGCGCGCGAATCGGGCGCGTTGAACTCTCTGCTGTCGTAGAGATTATCCTGGATGCCATCGCGTTTTTTATAAGCGAGGCCCACGCCGCCATAGAGCAACCCTTCGACCAGCGGCCCCGATGCGCCGGCTTTCGTCTGGCGCAGATCGTAACTGCCGACTTTGCCTTCGATATGCGCCTGCGGCGTGTCGTCCGGCTCTTTCGTGATGTATTTGATCGCGCCGCCGATGGTATTGCGGCCGTAGAGATTGCCTTGCGGCCCCTTCAGCACTTCGATGCGCTCGACGTCGTACACATCCATCATCAGGCCGGTCTGGCGCGCCAGGTACACATCGTCCAGGTATACGCCGATGCCCTGCTCGAAACCGGGATCGTTGCCGATACCGCGGATAAAGACGCTGAGCGATCCCGATTGCAGGCCGCTGGTCTCGGACATCGTGACGTTGGGCGTCGTGCTCTGCATGTCGACCAGGTTGTCGATCTGCAGATCCTTCAGTTTGTCGGCAGTGAATACGTTGATCGCGGTCGGCACCGCCTGCAAATTTTCCTCGCGTTTGCGCGCGGTGACGATAACTTCTTCGAGAGCCGCGCCCGCCTGTACCGGCGGCACCATCGACATGGCGATGCCCAGCGCTATCGAGGTTTTTATAGTTCGGTATGGATGCATGCAAAAGCTCCTGAATAGTTAAAGTTATTGTCGGTCGATGTCGTTCTGCGCCAACCGCTTTTATGTTTTTTCGATCGTGCAAAAATTCATGCGCGCTACCAGCAGCGCGCGCTGCAAGATCGGAAAAAAGTATATAGATGGGGCTACCGCCAGACACTGATATTGGCGATCAACGCGCATGCAAAATCGATCGGATTGTTTTAGGTAGACTGGCGCGAGCGAAATAAATATTGAGGGAGTTTGGGAACAGGCGCCAGGAGAATGGTCTATTTAACCATCACATGAATAGATCTACGCCTAAGAATATCCAACAAAATAAACACCGGCTTTCATTGTTAGCGCGAAGCTGCAACCGTACAAGGTTATTTGTTAGGAGTTGCAAAAGAATGTCCGACACGATTTTTTAACGAAATCAAATGCAGATGGAGCCGGCACTTCGTTCATCGCCATCCGGTCTGGCGATGAACAAAAAAATTGATACCGAAATCGCACCGATTCGATCTACCTTGCAACACTCGACAATTGTGACACTCGCCAGTGCTGTGCGCTTAAACGGGCACCGGGTTGATTTCAGTGAACGTGCGCTGATGCCAATACGGATAGGGCAACGTCACCGCGCTCGCCGCGTCGAGTTTTGCGATCTGCTGCGCGGTTAGATTCCAACCGATCGCGCCGAGATTTTGCCGCAACTGTTCCTCGTTGCGCGCGCCGATCACGACGGTGGCGACGGTCGGTCGCTGCAGCAGCCAATTCAAGGCGATCTGCGGTACGGTCTTGCCGGTTTCGAGAGCGATTTCGTCGAGCGCATCGACCACCCGATACAATAATTCATCCGCCACCGGCGGGCCCATGTCGGCGGTTTTATGCAGGCGACTCTGCGCGGGCAGCGGCGCCCCGCGTCGCAACTTACCGGTCAAGCGGCCCCAACCGAGCGGACTCCATACCACCGCGCCGACGCCTTGATCGATCCCGAGCGGCATCAACTCCCATTCGTAATCGCGGCCGATCAGCGAGTAGTACGCCTGATGCGCGACATAGCGCGAATAACCGTAGCGATCGGCCACCGCCAACGATTTCATCAAATGCCAACCGGAAAAATTGGAAACGCCGATGTAGCGAATTTTACCGGCGCGCACCAGATCGTCCAACGTCGACACCACCTCCTCGACCGGCGTCAGCGCGTCGAAGCCGTGCAATTGAAACAGATCGATATAATCGGTACCCAAACGCTTGAGGGCGGCGTCGCACGCCTGCAATAAATGAAAGCGCGACGAACCCACCGCATTCGGCGCATCGCCGGCGCGAAATGCCGCCTTGGTCGAGAGGATCACGCTATCGCGACGGCCTTTAATCGCCTCGCCGAGCACTGCTTCGGCGACGCCGCCGGAATACACATCGGCGCTGTCGAACATCGTTAAACCCGCTTCGAGGCAGATATCGACCAGACGCCGTGCCTCAGCCACATCGGTACTACCCCACGCCTGAAATAATTCGCCTTTGCCACCAAACGTACCGGTGCCGAAACTGAGCACTGGCACCTTAAAACCGGACGCGCCTAAATTACGGTATTCCATGGCATCTCCCTCGCAACGATTGATAACGGACGCATCGCCCTGCTAAATATACCGCGCAAACCAACTGTGTCGCGCAAGCCATTCGAGCCCAGCGGCCGCAGCATTGCAAGTATGCGTCGTCGATAGCACTGCCGATAGCCGGCTCGACGATATTATTTAGCATCTCGCGCCCGACTGCATCGCCCATTGTCACGCATTCATCTCGACCTCGGGTTTGCAAATTACCGCCCGTGCCTGTCTACTAGGACAGCTGTTTTACCGACTCTAAACATCCTCTGCGAGGAATTGAAGGAGGAGCCGCCCACATGCAATCCCAAACAGGCACGGGGCGCGATCTGCGCGTGGACTTTCTACGCGGCCTGGCATTGATATTTATTTTCTGGGATCACATTCCCGGCAATATTCTCGGTCAACTGACGTTGCGTAATATCGGCTTTAGCGACGCCGCCGAAGTGTTTGTTTTTCTCGCCGGTTACGGGGCCGCTCTGGCCTATAGTCGACGCTTGTTGCAGAGCAATTATTTCGTCACCGCGCTGCATATTTTAGGGCGCTCATGGACGCTATACATCGCCCATGTCTTTCTACTGTCGCAACTGATGGCTTTGATATTCATCGCCAATAACTATGTGGAAACGCGCGATTTCGTCGAGGAAACGGGGTTGGGTTATTTTGTCGGCAATCCTACTCAGGCATTGGTCGACGGGTTATTGCTGCGTTTTAAACCGGGCCTAATGGACCCTCTCCCGCTGTATATCGTGTTATTAGTAGCGCTGGCGGCGCTGCTGCCGGCGTTGATGCGCTATCCATTCATCACCTTGCTTTTTTCCGGTCTGCTCTACGTTGTCGCCGTGCAAAAGCATTGGAATTTTAGCGCGCAGCCGCACGGCGTGTGGTTTTTCAATCCGCTGGCCTGGCAGTTTCTATTTTTTCTCGGCGCCGCAATGGGAATACATGGCGATACCCTGGCGACGGCGCTGCAAAATATCGGACGGCAATGGCGGCAGCGGTTGTTGATCGCCGCGCTGATTTTTTTGGCGTTATCCGCCGCGCTCGCGCTATCCTGGAACTGGCCCGAATGGCACGACCGTTGGATGCCGATAACGCTCGCGCAACTTATTTATCCCATCGACAAAACCAATCTGGCCTTTTTGCGTTTGTTGCACTTTCTCGCGCTGGCCTTCTGCGTTGCCCTATTATTGCCCGACGGCCCATGGCTGCAGACTCGTTTGGCGCAAGCGATCCGGCTGATGGGGCGCCATTCGCTGGTGGTATTTTGCATCGGCGTACTATTGGCGCCACTGGCGGACAGTGTGAATACGCTGGCGCACGATAGTGTAGCGATGCAGTGCATCACTTCGCTGCTCGGCTGCGCAATCATGTGGCTGGCGGCGTTTCTACCCGAGTGGTATCGACAGCAACAACTTCAGCCGCTCGATCAATCGGTAGTGAATAATCGTTTGCTAGCGGCCGGCAAGCGCTAAATAAATTCCGCTTTCATTCGCGAATACCGAATTTTGATTTCTATTTCTGAGAGCATCTAACAAAACGAAAACTGGTATTGATGGTTGGCGCGATGCTGCAGGTCCTTCTGGGGAGCGCCTACAGCAAACGTCCTGTTAGGCTCGGGCGCGCGCACTTGTGCCCTATGGGTATCCATGCGCGCTCACGTCCCCAGAAGGACCTGCAGCACCCCGCTTAGGCGAGCACCGCAAAGCTCACTTTGTTAAAGGTTCTTAGGTCACTAACAAAATGAACTGGCTCGGGACTAATTTGTAGGTCGGACTTTAGTCCGACATCGCACGAAAAAAATAGTCGGACTGAAGTCCGACCTACAGTTCTGCAGCATCGAGCCAACAATGAATGCCGGTTTTTATTTTTTAGATGGGCGGCTAACAAAATGATTTTTTAGCCCGCGCATATGAATCTGTGCGCGAGCGCAGTGGCTGTAGCGCTTTCCCGGACACGCAACGGCGTGCATCCATGCACAGGCTCGCCGGTCGCCATCCTGGCGACCCACGGTCCGGGAAAGCACTACAGCCACTGCGCCCTCATGCCCCGTGCCAATTCATTTTGCGAGAGGATATTAGGTATTACTTTTTAAAAAATTTTATGCTGCACGTTTTATCGATAAAACTCGACAATTTCGTGCAGCGTGCGTTTCACATCCTGCCGCGCGTAACCGAGCAGTGCGGTCTCATCGGCTGGCGGCTCGTAATAAATCGTGCCGCCACGGCCTGCGTAAATTGCGGAGTCCGGCAGCATCGGATGTTCGCGGTCGATGATCGGTAACTCGTCATTACCGCCGGCGGCGCGCACCATTGCGCCGAAGTACTCTTGAAAAGTCAGATTCTCATCGCCCACCAGATAGGCCTTGCCGCCGATCCCGCGTTCGATTGCACCGACGATGGCGGCGGTCAAACTGGTCGTCGAAATAAAATTGACGCCGCCCGGCATCGCAAACAGCGGCACTTGCGGAAAGCGGCCCAGTGCATAGTGCGCATGCGCCTGCAACGACGGCACAATTTGTTGCGGCACAGTGCCGATAACGAATGGCGCGTTCACGCTGCAGACACGGAAGCCGGGAGCATTCAACGCGCGCGCGCCATCATCGGCGAGTTTGCGACCGCGAATGTAGGCGCTTTTCTCCACCAGATGCGGCGCAGCCTGCGGATAGAAGCTGCCCACATAAATAGCGGTGCCGATACCGGCCTCGCGCGCCAATTTAAAAAAATTCGGCACGCCTTCCACATTCGCGCGCTGCCAGTGCTGCGTCTGATCGTCGCCCTCCGGTACATGGCGAATATCGTTGCCGGCGGTAAATATCAGCGTGTCGAATTGCGCCAACATCGGCAGCGTAAAGTCTCCGGCTAGATAGCTGCCTTTTAAAAACGGCAATTTACCGAGCGGTGTGTCGCTCGGTGCTGGATTGCGCGCGGCCAATGTGACTGCGTGCCCCCGCTCCGCCAGCCACAGTGCCGCGTGCCCGCCGATTAGGCCGGTACCGCCGACAATCAATACTTTCATACGTTCTCCTACGAGTAAAAACCAACGCGATTATTTATCGTTAAGCAGCGCATATATTTTATGTGCCGATCATTAGCGCTGCGCGACCGGTTCCCACTGGCGTTTTATCGTCGCTGACAATTTTCCACGCATAAAAAACCGGCACGATCATGAACGGAATGTTGATGGCGTACGAAGGTTCGATATATTCCGCGTACTCGCCGATCAAGTTGCCTAGCATGGAGATACCGCTGGCACTCATCAGCGAGCTGCTAGGTTTTCGCGCAATAGTTCTCCCACATACCTCGGAATGCGTTTTCCAGGTCGCGCGCGAATTGCGGCGCGTCGCAAAGCGGCGATTGCAATAATTTAGTGCGCAACTGCGCGCGTAAATTCGCTAAGTTGGCCAGGTCATTGGCGCGCGCCACCGCCATTGCCACATACGCATCCTCATCGGCCGCCACCCAATCGGACATTCCCAGGTTGTGTAGCATGCTTGCTCCCTGCCGCGCGATGAGTCGATCTCCGCAGCGCGTAATTATCGGTACGCCCATCCACAACCCATCAATAGTGATGGTACCACCCGTAAACGGAAACGGATCGAGGGCGATATCGACGCGCTGATACGCTGCAAAATATTGCGCTCGCGAAGAATCCGCCTCCAATAGCAGTCGATCGGCGGCGATGCCATGTACTGCGAAACGTGCCAATACGGCCTGCTGCGCGGTCGCATCGAATAGCGTTCTTGATTTCAAAAATAGACGGGCATTCGGCACGCTGTGTAAGATTCGCGCCCATAGCGCCACCACCACATCGGTTATTTTGGCTACATTATTGAAACAGCCAAAGGTTATCTGCCCAGTGCTGCAGGCTGGCGGTGCATTAACTGCAATATCAAACGTCGGTGGCGTAAAACATAAACGCGTAGCGGGCAGATACCATGGCGTCTCGACATAGAATTTGACTTCGTCGGCCGGGATACTGTGTCGATCGCAGAGAATGTAATCGATCGCACGTAAACCAGTAGTCGCCCAATATCCCAGCCATGTCACCTGCACCGGAGCGGGCTTGCGGGCAAATACCAACAAGCGATTTTTGCCAGTATGCCCAGACAGATCGATCAGAATGTCGATATGGTCGGCGCGAATACGCGCAGCGGCATCAGCGTCGGACAGCCAAGTGATCGGAGTCCAGGTAAGTTCCAGCCCACGCAAGCGCTCGGTCAACTCGTCGTGTTTAACATTATTTGAGTAGAGCGTGACGTCGATAGCTTGTCGATCGATGTTGTGGAGCACACTCTCCAAGAAAAAGCCGACGGGGTGCATGCGCAAATCCCCTGAAACAAAACCAATCTTTAAACGGCGTTGCGAGTCATGCATTTTAGTATGCGCAGGCCAATGTGCACGCAAGGACGCTTCGTATCGATCGGCAAAGGCAAGATGCTCGGCGAACAGTTGCTCCCGTGCATAATGCGGCAGATACTGAATGGCCATTAGGTAGACAGTGGACACCTCTGGATAACCGGGTCTCAGCGCGTGCGCCTGCTGAAGTGAGCTGACGGCCTCCGAAACGCGACCATGATCTAACAATGCTATGCCTAAATTGAGGTGCGCTTCAGGGAAATCAAACTTTAGCGAGATTGCTGTTTGATAACTAGCCATCGCTTGGCTGATATTATTTTGCTCCTTGAGAGCCGCGCCGAGATTGTTGTGCGCATCCGGGTATTCGGGCTGTAAAGCTATCGCTTGGCGATAGCTCGCGATAGCTTCGTCGTACTTGCCCTGTGTATATAATGCAAGACCCAGGTTTAAATGCCCCTGTGCCGCATTGGGCTGCAATAAAATCGCCTGCCGGTGACTGACTATTGCCTCATCCAGCTTGCCTTGATCAAACAAGGCCCTACCTAAATTGAGGTGCGCGTCAGGGAAATCAAACTTTAGCGAGATTGCTGTTTGATAACTGGCCACCGCTTCGCTGATATTATTTTGCGACTTAAGCGCCGCACCGAGATTGTTGTGCGCATCCGGGTATTCGGGCTGTAAAGCTATCGCTTGCCGATAGCTCGCGATAGCTTCGTCGTACTTGCCCTGTGTATATAATGCAAGCCCAAGGTTTAAATGCCCCTGTGCCGCATTGGGCTGCAATAAAATCGCCTGCCGGTGACTGACTATTGCTTCGTCCAGCTTGCCTTGATCGTTTAGTGCGAGCCCAAGACAACTATGCGTCTCCGCAATATCGGGGTTTAAAGTGAGCGCTTTGCGAAAGCCTGCTACCGCTTCGTCGAGCCGTTTCTGAGCGTACAGTACAACAGCAAGATTATGGTGCAAGGTTACGGAATTGGGCTGCAGCTCCAGCGCACGTTGGAAACTGGCAATCGCTTCGTCCAGTTTGCCCTGAGCTTGTAATGCGACCCCCAGGCTACTGTGCAACTCGACCGTATCGAGTTGTAATGCGAGCGCGTGCCGGTAGTTGGTCACAGCCTCGTCGAACTTCCCTTGGCTCTGCAATATTGCACCGAGGCCCACGTACGCAACCGCAAAATCCGGCTGCAAGCTCAGTACCCGCTGGTAGCAGGCAATCGCTTTGTCGAGTTTGCCCTGCACCTGGAGCGCGGCAGCCAGTCTATAGTGCGCCATCGTAAAGTCTGGTTTTAGCAAAAGCGCTTGTTGAAAGCTGCTGATTGCCGCATCGAACTGTCCGTGGCTATACAACGCATTGCCGAGCGCAAAATGCACGTCGGTAATCATTGAGTTTAGCGATAGCGCGCGTCGGTAGCTGGCAATTGCTTCTTCGAGTAGGCCCTGCGCGTGTAGAGTCGACGCTAAATAGCTGTGCACAACGAATGAATTGGGATTAATGGCAAGCGCCTGCCGATAGCTGGCGGCAGCTTCGGCAAATTTTGTCTGAATTCTGAAGATGTTCCCCATCCCGCAATGCGCCTCAGCAAACTGCGGATTTAATGTCAGCGCCCGATGAAAGCTTGCTTCAGCTTTGTCGTACTGGGCTTGTGCCAGCAGTATCTCACCGCGGCTGTGATAAGCGTGTACAAAATTCGGTTGCAGCGCTAATGCTTTGTCGATCGACTCGACAGCGAATTGATTTTTTTCCAGCTTGGCGGCAATCAATCCCAACAAATGCAACCCTTCAGCATCGTTGGGCTCATCGAGAATTAGCTGATTAACCAGCTCAAAGGCCAGCTCGTATCTACCATCCTCATAGGCTATGCCGCCTAAGAAATAAAGTGCGCCTGGATGCCCCGGGTCGATCTGCAAAGTTTTTTGATAGAGGGCCTCGGCTTCCGATAGGCGTCCGGCCTGATGATGCGCCTGGGCAATATCGCAAAGGTCGTCGGGGTCTGTTAGTTGTTCTGTGGCCACGCGGGCCTCCTGTAAATTTGGGCCAGGTAGCTATAATCGCCTATGCAGGGCATACAGTCGATAGCGCTTCGGAGCGCACGCATGTCCGCTCTGCCAGCAGCTCCGAAAGTATTTATGAATAGCGCTTGAAGTCTAATCGTCGAAACTACGCCGCCAAATAGTTTCCGAAGCCGATAATAATGGTGGCAATTACCAATGTGCCTACTCCGCCAGCCACAGTGCCTCGTGCCCGCCGATCAGGCCGGTACCGCCGACAATCAATACTTTCATACGTTCTCCTACGGGTAAAAAACAACGCGATTATTTATCGTTAAGCAGCGCATATATTTCATGTGGCCGGTCATTAGCGCTGCGCACCGCGCAGCTTGTCTTCGTAGCGCCAGGCAAACCATAGCGGTATCAGTACCACCAACAGATTGGCCGACCAATACTGCAGCATAGCGCCCTGCCCAATCGCGAATTGAGTGTCCTTCGTCGCGGCATTTAAATTGCCGACAATATGCGCGAACTGCCCCTGGCACACGAAGCCGGCAAATAACCAAGCCCAGATAGCGATGCCGCGCGACGGTGCGCGCCATAACGACAGCGCGGCCAGCACGGTGAACGGCATCAGCGTGAAACCGTAGGCGAGCATTTGCATCTGCGGATAACGCGCGGGAGCGAGTAGATACGGCTCGACATTAGCGGCCCAGTTGTGCGTCAGCGACACCGTCGGATTCAACACCACCAACATGCGGAAGGCGCACAGGAAGGCCAGCGCCAACAAGCCCAATGCAAGCACGTAATCGTGCGCCGCCAGCGCTGCGCGACCGGTTCCCACTGGCGTTTTATCGTCGCTGACAATTTTCCACGCATAAAAAACCGGTACGATCATGAACGGAATGTTTATGGCGTACGAGGGTTCGATATATTCCGCGTACTCGCCGATCAAGTTGCCCAGCATGTAGATACCGCAGGCACTCATCAGCGAGCCGGTCCAAAACATTGCCAGCCTGCGATGCGGTTCGGATTTCGCCAGGTAATACGCCATGCCGACATACATCGCCAGATGCGCGGTACCGTCCCACAAATTGCAGGCCATGCCATAACTGGATTTGAGATAGGGCTCGCCGGTTTCGAAGTAGCCATTCATCACATCGGTATAACCGAGCAGGCTCAGCGCAATTAGCAAATCCAGCATCGTTGCGTAGGCGAAGACCGCGAACAGAATCAAAAACGGATTGCGCTTAACGCGCGCCGGCAACTGCCGAAATACGAACCAATAAGACAGAAAGCCGACCACCGATAACGAGGCAAAACCGAACAGTGCCACGAAAGTCGGATGCCCCTCCAGAACGCCGGCGCGGGTCTGCAGGAAACTAATGGGAATCGCGATCAGTGCGATGACCACCATGGCCAGCGGCACTCTGCGGTAATCGATGCCGGTTGCTAACGCCTGATTCATGTTCGTGCTCCTTTATATTAGTTATGGATTGCTAAGCGATGAACTGGATAAACCGCCCCTGAGGAGACGCTGCCTATGTATCGCAGCCCTCGGTTAGAGATAATGACATAACTAGCGGCAGTCGTTGCTCATCAGTATTCGCGAGGTAGCGGCCGGCGCTTAGTAGCCATATCCGGCAATCGAGCGCCAGCGCGCCCCTCCCGATCGATAACCTGAAGCTCGCTCAGTTGGCGCTACGTCCGTAGCGGCTAAGTCCGTAGCAGCTAACCTCGTAGCAGCTAACCCAGTAGAAACTAAGTCTCTAGCAGCAAAGTCCCCAGTAGCAAAGTCGGTCGCGCCCAAGTCGGTAGACCTAAGTGTGTGGCCGTACAGACGACGCTAATTTTCGCTTTTAATCTTTTCTCAGCATTTCATTGGCGCAATATCGGCATCGATGCGATCCCGCAGCGCGACCGCTCAACCCAACGGCGAGCCCAAACAATCGCGCGCAGCCGCATTAATCGTGGATCGATCGGTGAAACCGGAAGGAGTTGCAACATTAGAGCGCTCACCGAAAAAAATCGCAACCGCACGCTGATTCTTGTCGGCGTTGTCGTCTGCCTGATCGCATTGCGCGCCGCGCTGCCGTTGCTGCTAAAAGATTTTGCCAATCGCCGCCTGCAAGACCTCAACGGCTACACCGGCCATGTCGATGCCATCGACGTCGCCTTATGGCGCGGCGCCTACGATTTGAAAAAGCTCGTCATCGCGAAAAAGGGCGCCACCAAAAACGAGCCGTTCTGCGACATTGAATATCTGAGCCTGGCCATTCAGTGGCGCGCGCTGCTTAAAGGATCGCTCGTGGGAGAGGCGAATTTCGATCGCCCGCAGCTCAATCTGATACAAAGCGAAAACAGCAAGGAAAGCCAGCTTGGCAACGACAACGATTGGGCCAAAACCTTAAAAAATTTATTCCCGTTTAAATTCAACGAAATTAATGTGCATCGCGGCACCGTGCGCTTTCGCGCGCCGGGTATCCAGACCCACGATGCGGTGACGCTGCAAAATATCGAGGCCAGCATCACCAACCTGACCAATGTCGTCAATCAAAAAGGCGCCGCCTTTGCGTATTTCGAACTGCATGGTCAGATGCTCGGCAATGCGCCGCTGACGGTCAAGGGCAGCACTAACCCCTACGCCGACAGCCCTACCTTCGAAGTCGATACAACCCTCGAGAATGTGCAGCTACCGCAACTCGACGCCTGGTTACAAGCTTACGCCGGCGTCAACGCCGCGCAGGGATCATTCTCGATGTACTCGTCGCTTGCCGCCGCCGAGCATAAATTTAAAGGCTATGTAAAACCGATCCTGCGCGACGTGCATATCGTCAGTATCAAGGAGCAAAACGCGACCGCCATTCAAAAAATCTGGGCCGCTCTAGTGCAGGGTGTCGCGACACTGTTAAAGAATCAAACGCAGGATCAACTCGCGACGAAAATCCCCATCAGCGGCAATATCGACAATCCGGATACCAGTGTATTCGTGGCGATAGTCAACGTGCTGCGCAATGCTTTTATCGCGGCATTTTCGCGCTCGCTCGATCAAAGCCTGCATTTGCGCGATGTAACGACGGATTGATCCAATGAGTGCGCTCAATAAAGCGGACACCATGCTTAGCCCGGCATAATCGCAGCAACGCTAGGAAACCGCTGAAAAACTACTGCGCTTGCAAATACGGCGTTAACAGCAGGCGAAAAGTCCTCATTTATTCCGCATAAACTCCGGCTTTCGCTCATTTCTGCCTAGCCTTTGCCGCGCTCCCCTACGTTTTTCAGAGGTCTCCTAGATATTAATCATCTTCAATTCGGGCTCGTTATAGCGCGGCGTCGTTACGGCGTTGGTTGCAACCACATGCTCTATGGCGGCAATGTCGGAAGGCGTCAGGATCAGTTCGGCTGCTTTAATATTTTCTTCGAGCCGCGCGCGCTTGGTGGTGCCGGGAATCGGTGCGATCCAAGGCTTTTGCGCGAGCAGCCAGGCAAGCGCCAGCTGCGCCGGCGTTGCCCCTTTGCCAGCGGCGAGCTCTTTCAGACTTGTCACCAACCGCGTGTTCTCGCGCATGGCGTCCGCCTGAAAGCGCGGATTGCGGCTGCGGAAATCGCTGTCGTCGAACTTCGTGTCGGCCGTGAATGTGCCGGTTAGAAAACCGCGCCCCAAGGGACTATACGGCACAAAACCGATACCGAGCTCTTCGAGCGTGGGCAGAATGTTCGTTTCGGGATCGCGCGTCCACAACGAATATTCGCTTTGCACGGCTGCGACCGGAAATACCGCATGCGCTCTGCGAATCGTTGCGGCGCTCGCCTCCGACAGGCCGAAATATTCCACCTTGCCCGCTTTGACGAGATCGCCAACCACGCCCGCCACTTCTTCGATCGGTACGGCGGGATCGACGCGGTGCTGATAAAACAGATCGATGCGATCGGTACGCAAGCGCTTTAACGCGGCATCGGCGACTACCTTGATATGTGTTGGCTGACTGTTAACACCGATCGGACGTTTGCTGCCTTCCGGATCGAGCGCGAAACCAAATTTAGTGGCAATAATTACTTTATCGCGCAGTGGCTCGAGGGCTTCGCCAACCAGTTCTTCGTTGGTGAACGGTCCATAGACCTCCGCCGTATCGAAAAAATTAATGCCGAGCTCCACCGCGCTGCGCAGCAACGCGATCATTTCATTGCGATCGCCGGGCACGCCATACGCCCACGTCATCCCCATACAGCCGAGGCCCAGCGCCGAAACCTCAAGCCCACCGTTACCCAGTTTGCGTTTTTGCATGATCGGTCTCCCTTGAAATGCCAGTTAATGCTGTGAACACGCGAGCGACAACGAGTTCAGGGGAATAATCGGAAGATCGTACTCTTATCCAGCCTTGCACCGCGACGGTTTTTTTCCGAGAGTACCGCTTTCGGCAATTTATTCCTTCGCCCCGTGCCGGAGCGGAAAAAACTACCAGTGCAAATAAATTTCAGACGAACAACCCCGCCATTTCCCACGCTCTGCTCCTGGTATAGCGATTGCAACCGTATTTAAAAATGGAATTTAACAGTGGAAGTTGAAATAGCAGTAGCGACCAGGTCGAGCGTTAGAAATATTTTGTTCAACACATATTTCATTCAAATACATATTCACGGGAGCACCATCTATGACAACCGCACAAACCAATGCCAATCGCCCTGAAAAGAATGCAAAACGCAGCCCAGCCACCGGTGTCCGCGCGCAAAACGCGATTGCACTGCTGAAGAGTGACCATCGTACGGTGGAAGAACTGTTTGAAGAATATGAGCATGCGCGCCGCACCGACCGCAAGGCAGCGATCGTGCAACAGATCTGTGAAGAATTGACGGTGCACGCCCAGCTCGAGGAAAAATCGTTCTATCCCGTCGCACAGAAGGCGCTCGGCGAAGAAGGCACAGACTTAATCGAAGAGGCCCGCGTCGAGCATAATTCGCTGAAATGGCTGATTGCCCAATTGGAAGAACAACCCTTTGGTTCCGAGCTATACGGCGCCAAGGTTACCGTTCTTAAGGAATACGTGCAGCATCATGTCAAGGAAGAAGAAAAGGAGCTGTTTCCGAAACTGCGCAAGACCGATCTGGACCTGGATGAGCTGGGCCGGATTTTGCTAGAAACCAAACAAAAACTGCAGCAGCAATTACAGGCTCACTGATTAAAAGCTCTCGCGTATCGGCGGTTCCTCGCGAATCGCCGCAGCGGGTAAAGATGTTGTTAAATGCGCAGTGAAAGATGTAAAAAAATATATTAATATTATTTGCGGAAGCGGCGAAAAAATCGCGAACTAGAAAGAAAAATGTTTCAAAGAACGAACCGATAACCTACTCCAATTTCAGTCAATAAATGCTGCGGCTGCGACGGATCGTTCTCAATCTTTTGGCGCAGGTGCGTCATAAACACCCGCAGCGTGGGATTATTCTCAATTTGCGCCGCACCCCAGACATCGCGCAAGAGCTGCTGGTGGGTGAGCACCTTGCCGCTATTGCTGATCAAATACGATAGCAACCGATATTCGATCGGCGTCAGACGCAGCGTCGCGCCATCGCGCGCAACCGTGCGCAGCGCTAGATCGACCCGAATATTGCCAAACTCGATCAGCGTCTGCTCGGTTTCGGCCGATCTCGATACGCGCCGCAATATCACTCGCACACGCGCCAACAGTTCGCCGGTACCAAAAGGTTTAACCAGATAGTCATCGGCACCGGCATCGAGCGCGGCTATTTTATCGGATTCCAATGCGCGTGCCGACAGCACCAATATCGGTAACTTCGACCAGGTACGCAGATCGCGAATAAAATCGATACCATCGCGATCCGGCAAGCCAAGATCGAGAATAACGAGATCAGGTCTGCGCGTGCTGGCTTCGATCAAGCCGCGCTGCGCGGTTTCGGCCTCATAGACTTGGCAATTTTCCGACTCCAACGCACTGCGCACGAAGCGGCGAATTTGCAGTTCATCTTCAACCAGAATTACCACCGGGTTATGTACGCTCATTGCGATAGGTCCTATTTCATAGGCGCCGGCAACAGACCGCGCTCATCGACCGAAGGAGGTTGTCCCAGCGGTAGCGTAAAAGCAAAGCGTGCGCCGCCCAGCGCGCTTTTCTCCGCCCATATTTTGCCGCGATGCGCCTCGATAATGGCTCGGCAAATCGCCAGCCCCAAACCAACGCCGGGCGTTGCGCTTTCCTTTTGGCCTCGCGTAAATTTCTTGAAGATTTCTTCCTCCATACCGGCTGGTAACCCCGGCCCATCATCCTCGATCGAGACCTCAATCACGTCATTTTTAATGGCGGCGTTAATTTCAATTTGGCTATCCGCCGGTGTATATTTTTGCGCGTTCTCCAACAAGTTAAAAAATACCCGTTCCATCAATAC